>Ga0335074_10003642_pt1 | contig 21094 bp, 22 predicted proteins | sample Lox_Sample_23_FD_206715 | JGI IMG/M metagenome (GOLD analysis project Ga0335074, IMG submission 206715) | Soil microbial communities from Loxahatchee National Wildlife Refuge, Florida, United States - Lox_Sample_2.3 | ecosystem: Environmental > Terrestrial > Soil > Wetlands | place: USA... | reverse complement strand
TTGCCGGCGTTCGGGCACTACCACGGTGTCTACGGCCACGTCCTAGACGGCCTCGGCGTAACCGAGCGCCACGCCACCGACCTGGTCACCGCGCTGAACTTCGACTTCCGCGGCTTCGACACCTTGGGCGAGGAGTTCATCCTGTTCGCTTCGGTGCTCGGCGTCGTGCTGATCCTGCGCGAGACGCGCGGCGAGCACAAGCGCCCCCGCCAGCATGAGGCCGATGAGCACCCCTTGGGCGGCGCCAGCGAAGCGCTCGCCGCGCTCAGCCTGGCGCTGATCCCGGCGATCCTGGCCATCGGCGTGTACATCGTGGTGCACGGGCAAATCACCCCGGGGGGCGGCTTTCAAGGTGGCGTGATCCTGGCCGCCGGACCGCTGGCTGTGTTCCTGGCCGGGCGCTACGTGCGGATGCGGATCGTCGCGCCCGCGGCGGTGGTGGAGATCGGCGAGGCGGCCGGGGCGCTCGGCTACGGCATGGTGGGCCTGGCCGGGCTGGTGCTCGCCGGCGTGTTCTTCAAGGACTTCCTGCCGCTCGGGATCCCCGGGCATCTCCTCTCGGCCGGCCAGATCGACCTGGCCAGTGTTGCCGTCGGGCTCGAGGTGAGTGGGGCGTTCCTGGTCGCCTACAGCGAGTTCTTCGACCAGGCGCTCGTGATCGCAGGAGGCCCGAAACCCGAGAAGGAGACCGCCGGCAAGCCATGAGCTTCCTTCCGTACGCGGTCGCCGCCTGGCTGTTTCTCGCCGGTCTCTACGGGATCGTCTCGAGCCGCAACCTGATCCGGGCGATCCTGTCGCTCACCGTGGTGCAGTCGGCCACCTACCTGGTGCTGCTCGGCGTCGGCTACACCAAGGGCGGCGCGGCGCCGATCTTCGCCGACATCCCGTCCACCAGCAAGGCCGTCGACCCGGTGGTCCAGGTGCTGGTGCTCACCGACGTCGTCATCGAGGCCACCGTGACCGCGATGCTGCTGGCGCTGGCTGTGCAGGCCCACAAGCGATTCGGGAGCCTCGACCCTCAGGACCTTCGCACGCTCAGGAACTGAAGGACCCGCCCACCCATGCATATCGTCGCGCTACCGGTCGTCGTGCCGATGATGGCCGCCGCCATCCTGGTGGCGATCCGGCACTGGACGCCGAGGCTCCTCAACGACCTGTTTGCGGCCGGCGTTGCGCTCGGCGTCGTGACGCTGTGCGCGATCTTGCTCGTGCGAGCCAGCCACCATCCGTTCGCGTACTGGATGGGCGGGTGGCGACCCAAGGACTCGGTCGCGATCGGGATCTCGTTCTCGATCGACGCCATGGGCGCCGGCATGGCCACCCTGGCGGCGGTCCTGGTGACGGCGGCACTGATCTACTCGTGGCGGTACTTCGACGGCGCGGACGGCCTGTTCCACGCGCTGATGCTCCTGTTCATGGCCGCGATGGTCGCCTTCTGCCTGACCGGCGACCTGTTCAACATGCTCGTGTTCTTCGAGCTGATGGGCGCGGTGGCGTACGCCCTGACGGCCTACCGGATCGAGGAGCGCGGCCCGATCCAGGGGGCCATCAACTTCGCCATCACCAACAGCGTTGGCGCCTACGCGATCTTCGTCGGCATCGCGCTGCTCTACGGGCGGACGGGCGCGCTCAACATGGCGCAGATCGGGCATGCCCTCGACGGCCACCGCCCCGACGCGCTCGTGATCGTCGCCATGGTCCTGCTCTTCATGGGCTTCCTGACCAAGGCGGCGGCAGTGCCCGTCCACTTCTGGCTCGCCGACGCCCACGCCGTCGCGCCGACGCCGGTGTGCGTCTTGTTCTCGGGCGTCATGGCCGAGCTCGGGATCTACGCGGTGGCGCGCCTGTACTGGACGATCTTCGCCGGCGCGCTCGGGCCGCATGCGCAGGAGCTCCAGGCCATCCTGGTGGCGCTCGGGACGGTGACCGCGCTGTGGGGTGCGGTCATGTGTTATACGCAGCGCCACCTCAAGCGGCTGTTGGCGTTCTCAACGATCAGCCACATCGGGATCTTCGTATGCGGCATCGGGCTGCTGAGCGTCCACGGCCTGGCCGGTGTGGCCACCTGGATCGTCGGACACGGCTTCAACAAGGCGGCCCTGTTCATGCTGGTCGGCGTCCTGCTGCACCGGTTCGGCTCCGTCGACGAGTTCGAGCTTCACGGCCGCGGCCGTGAGATGCGCGTCGCCGGCGTGCTGTTCGGGGTCGGCGGACTGGTGTTGAGCTCCCTCCCGGGCGTGACGTCGTTCTTCGGCAAGTCGGTCCTCGACGGCGCCGCGCTCGATGCCCACTACGCCTGGCTGCCGGCGGTGTTCGTGATCTCCTCGATCCTGACCGGCGGCGCCGTGCTGCGTGTCGCCGGCCGGGTATTTCTGGGGTGGGGGGCGGCGCAGCGGGAGGAGGACGTCGAGTCGAGTCGCCCCGCCCGCGATGAGTCCGACGAGGAGACCACCGCGCGGACCTACACGCCACCGCTGATGCTGGTCGTGCCGGCGGTCCTGCTGGTGGCCGCGATCGTGATCGGCCTGATTCCCGGTTTGGTGCCCGGCATAGAGGCCGCGGCGACCCGCTTCCACGACCACGCGGCCTACGCGCGCTGGGTGCTCCAGGGAGAGTCTGGTCGCTTCCCACCGCCCGCGACCACCCACCTCGAGACCTACGACTACCTGTACGGCGCGGCCGGCACGCTCGGCGCGCTCGCGATCGCCGCGCTCACGCTGTTCGGCTCGCCGCTGCTCGAGCGCATCCCGGCGGCCGTACAACGCCCTCCCAGAGCTGCCCTGATCGCCTTACGCGAGCTCCACAGCGGCCACATCGGCGACTACATCGCGTGGTGGACGGCGGCCGCGGCGGCGCTGGGCGGAGCGTCGCTGATCCTGCTGACGTGACTTTGGCATCGGCGACCGAGAGAATCCTTCTCGCGCTGGCAGCCGCACTGGCGCTGTTACTGGCCGGATGCGGCCCCACCCCGCCTCAGGCCCCGCGGGGGCAGGCGATGAAGCTGAGCGTGGCCACCGGAGGGATCTCGACCGCGTGCGGCCTGGCCTACCAGCTCACTGCGTTCCCCGCAGACGGCGACCGTAAGTCCGACCTGGCGACGTTGGAGGCGACCGCCTCGGCGAGCGCGGCGAAGCTCGCCTCGGTGTACCGCCGCAACCCAGCCTGGATCTACCAGGGCGACACCGTCGGCGAGATCGTCGTCGACGGAATCGGGATGCTGCACGACTGCGGGTTGCCCCGCGCGGCCGGAGTGCTCAGCGCAGCGACGTCTCGTCGAGCCGCTGACACAGCTCGGTGACCGACTCGAACACGGCGGCGGCGCCAGCCTCCCGTAGCTCGTCGACGCCGAAGCCCCCGGTGCGCACCGCGATTGTCCCGACTCCGGCCTTCGCCGCGGCCTCGACGTCCCACGGGGTGTCTCCGACCATGACCCCGTCATCCGGCGAGCCGCCGACTCGCTGCAGCGCGGCGCTGACCAGATCCGGCGCCGGCTTTGTCGACTCGACGTCGGCCGAGGTGGTCCAGGCGTCGGCCAAGTCGCGCGCATCGACCAGGTCGAGATAGTGGTCGACCTCATCGGCCTTGGCCGAGCTCGCGAGCACGACCGCGTGGCCGCGTGACTTGAGCTGTTCGATCAGCTCCCGCGAGCCCGCCATCGGCTCTACCTCCTCGATGAACTGGAAGTAGAGCGTCTTCTCGGCGCCACGGATGTCGTCGCCCTGCTCTTGCTCGGTTCGCTCGTCGGTGATCGCGCCAACCAGCTGATCGCCGCCCATGCCCAGGTGGCGGTGAATGCGCCAGATGGGGAGGACGATGCCGTGCTGACGAAAGGCCCGGTACCAGGCGATGGCGTGGTGATAGTTGGTGTCGACGAGCGTGCCGTCGATGTCGAGAATCGCGACCGACATGGGTGCGTGGTTACCCGCTGACTCCAGGCAAGACGCAGCATTCACGAGGGTCTTCACTTAAGTATTTACTTGTGCTATGCTTGCATCTGTAAGCAAGAAAGGAGTAGCGAAATGGAGTCAAATATCACTCCCAATCCGCAGTCAACGCAGATCACGGTTGACGTCCCCGAGGACCGGGTGGCCGAGTTCCATGCCTTCTTCGCGCGCTTCCTGGCCGGGCCGGGTGCCCGCCGGCGTGGGCGCCACGGACGACACGGACACGGACACGGACACGGTCACGGGCATCACGGCCGCGGTTGTGGGCGCGGGCACGAGCGTGCCGAGCAGCCCGAGCCGAGCGCCGAGACGACCGAGATCTGATGGCCGACAAGCAGGTCACGGTCGCCGTCCCCGAGGAACGAGTACCGGAGTTCTACGCCTGGTTTGCCGCGTTTCTGGCCTCCGAGCCGGGCGCGGGGTGGGCGGGCGCTCAAGCTCAGGGGCGCGGGCGCCGTGGCCCGCGAGGGTCGCGCCGACATCACGATGTCCACGCCTGGTCGGCCGATGACGCCGACCAGGCTGCGTGGCTCTACCGCAAGCTCGCGCCGCCGGCCCGCGAGCTCTTCGATCTGCTCGCCGGCAGTCCCGGCACCCGCGTCGGAGGTGAGCAGCTGGCCAAGCAACTCGACCTCGACAAGGGCTCGCACGGCGTCGCCGGCATCCTCGCCTGGCCGGGGCGATATTCCCGCCACCTCGACCGCGTCATGCCGATCGCGACCGAGGGCCGCGCGGATGGCGGTACCGACTACTACATGGATCCGGAGACCGCAGAGCTGTTCCGGACCGCCCGCGATGGCCCGTCCCGGCGTCAATAGCTTCCGGCTCAGGGCTCCGCGACGTCCTCGTCGCGCAGCGCGGGCGTCCCGGCGGCCAGGCCAGCCAGCCGATCCGGGTCAGTGAGCCGAGCCGGCGAGGGATCGGCCGCCGCCTGGGCTGCGATTCGGTCGAGATCGAGCCGACCCGCCGAACCGACGACGATCGTGTTCCCGGACCTGCCTCCCAGCGACCACACGCTGGGGTAGGCCGCGGAAAGCCCGGCGGCGAGCAGATACACCTCGCGGGCCGCGCGATCGTCGAGCACGTTGATGAGGGCCAGCGGGGCGACCCGGGCCACATCCGAAAACGCCTGCGCCGTGATCAGCCGGCGCGGCACCCTTGCGGAGACGAACGCGTCGATCGCCACCGCGTCCCAGGACGCCGGCGCTTGGCGGGCGACGAAGGCCCGCCCCTCGGCAACGCGCACCCGCAGTCCGCGTGTCCGGCGCAGGCCGAGATGCTCGCGGGCGAGAGCGAGCACCTCGGGATCGACTTCGCACACCTCCTGACGTCCGAGGTGGGCGGGGTCTGAATCTTCCGCGGCGAGCGCTCGCGCCAGCGCGCAGGCCCCGCCGCCGATGTGGATCACCCGCCGCGTGCGAGCCGCCCGCAGCACGACCCGCATCCACCGCATGTAGTCGAACTCGAGGTGGGATGGGTCGGCGAGGTCGACGTAGGAGGCCTCCATCCCGGCCTGGACGAGCAGGCGGCCGGAGGGGCGCAGCCGATCGCGTTCGACCATCAGGTCTCCGCGTCGAGCGACCAAGGTCGGTGTGGCCCGGGCCCGAGGCATCACGGGAGAGACTAAGCAGATCCGCCGCGAGCGCTCCTACCCTGCTACCTCCCAAGCATGAGCAGCGTTCGAGACCGAGTCGTGCCCAAACTGAGCGTCATCCGCGCCCGCCGGATCGCGCTCGCCGCGCAGGGCTTCGGCCGGCCGCGCCCGGCCACGCCGCCGAGCACCGCTCGCATCGCGAAACTCGTGACGCAACTCGGTCTGCTTCAGCTCGACTCGGTCAACGTGTTCGAGCGAGCCCACTATATGCCGGTGTTTTCGCGCCTCGGGCCGTATGACAAGTCGCGGCTCGACCGGATCGCCGGCCACGGGACCGGGCCCATCGACCGGCGGTTGGTCGAGTACTGGGCCCACGAGGCGTCCCTGATCCCGATTGAGCTCCATCCCCTGTTCCGGTGGCGGATGGCGGACATCGACCGCGAGGCGTGGGGGTCGATCGCGCGCATCGTCCGCGAGCAACCGGAGCTGGTGCAGGAGACCCTCCAGCTCGTCGAAAGCGACGGGCCGATCCGCGCCCGCGACACCGGAGCCGTACGCCCACCGCCTCGTCCCGGCCACATGTGGAACTGGCACGAGGGCAAGGTCGCGCTCGAGCATCTGTTCTTCACCGGGCGGATCGGCGCCGCGCGGCGGGTCAACTTCGAGCGCCTCTACGACACGATCGAGCGGGTACTTCCGGCCGAGATCCTCGACCAGCCGACGCCGAGCGCGGACGAGGCCCAGCGCGCGCTTCTTCGAATCGCGGCCAGAGCACTGGGCGTGGCCACCGAGCCCGACCTCGGCGACTACTTCCGCCTGCCCCGCCGTGACTCCAAGGCGCGCGTCGCGGAGCTTGTCGCCGCCGGCGAGCTGCTTCCGGTCGAAGTCCAGGGATGGGCCGCGCCCGCCTACATGTGGCCGGCGGCACGTCAACCGCGCAAGGTCCACGCCCGGGCGCTGCTCTCGCCGTTCGATCCGCTGATCTGGTTTCGCCAGCGCACCGAGCGGCTGTTCGCGTTCCGCTATCGCATCGAGATCTACACCCCGGCGCGCCAGCGCGTGCACGGCTACTACGTGCTGCCGTTCCTGCTCGGGGATCGCCTGGTGGCGCGTGTCGATCTCAAATCCGACCGCGACCGAGGCGTCCTGCTCGTCCAGGGCGCCTACGCCGAGGCCGGGGTCGACAACTCCCATGTGGCCGGTGAGCTCGCCCATGAGCTACGCCTGGTTGCGAGCTGGCTCGGCCTGACCGACGTCGTCGTCGCGCGCCGCGGCGACCTGGCCGGCGAGCTCGCCACCCGCATCGTGTGAGAACTCGCTGACGCCGGAAGGCGTGCCCGGGGCGATTAAAGGGCAGCCTTGGGGCAACGTGTCGGAGTCGAGGGTCAACGCGGGGGTCATCTACAAGGCGGTGCTGCTCGCCTTCGGCCTTGTCATCGCCGCCATGATCTTCCGCGAGCTGATCAGCCTCGTGCTTGGTGTCCTGATCGTGGCGATCATCGCGGCGCCACTGTCGGCGTTCGCGGACATGCTTGCGCGCTGGCATATTCCGCGTGCGATCGGCGCAACGGTCGGCCTCCTGCTCGGACTGGCGGTGATCGGTGGGCTGATCGCGCTCGTGGTACCTGTATTCACCCGCGAGGTCAATCACTTCGCGGCCGCGCTGCCGGCAATTGGCGATTCGCTCACCCGCCGCCTTGGCCATCTGACCGGATCCTCACCCGCTCATGTCACGGCGCAGGTGCAGCATTTCGTGACCAACTACACACGCGACCCCTCAAAGCTGCTCGGACCGGCCGAGTCGATTGGCGCGAGCGTCGCCGCGGCGATTGCCGCAATCATCGTGGTCCTTCTCACCTCGCTCTATACGGCAATCCATCCGGTCCCGCTCATCAGCGGGATGGTCCGCGTGTTCCCGCCCCAGCGGCGCCCGCACGTGCTCCACATTCTGGGCCGGCTGCGGACCGCCTACCTCGGCTGGCTGCGCGGCCTGCTGGTGGGGATGGTGGTCCTGGGCGGGCTCACCTATTTGGGCCTGGAGCTGGTCGGCCTGCAGTTCGCCGCATTCTTCGCGGTCTTCACGGCCTTCGCGATGATCGTCCCTTACTTCGGCGCGCTGGCCAGCTCGATCCCGCCGATTCTGTACGCGCTGACTGTCTCGCCCAAGCAAGCGGTGTTGGTCGCGATCATTTACGTGCTCGCCCACCAGGTCGAGAGCAACGTGATCCAGCCGCTGGTGGTGGCCCGAACGGTCAAGCTGCATCCAGCCCTCGTCGCGATCGGCGTGATCGCGGTCGAGCAGCTGTTCGGGTTCATCGGGCTGCTCGTCGCGGTGCCGATCCTCGCCACAGCGATGATCCTGGTCGACGAGCTGTGGGTCAAGCCGCTGGAGCGCGGCGAGGCGCGGGCGCCGGTCGAGCAGATCCGCCGCTCGGCGTCCGAGGGACTGGCGGTCAGAGCCCGGCGCTGAGCCGTGCGCGTGTGTGCGCACCATCGCCCTCGGGTAACCCGCAGGCATGGCCGAGACCGACCCAGATCGCCTGGCGGACGAGCTCGAGCAGGAAGCCGACGACCTCGAGCGACGCAGCAAGAAACTGGAGCAGCGAATCGACGAGGCGTCGCAGGAGTGGCAGCACAAACGCACTGATCCGAACGTTCCCGGCGCTCCGCCACCGGCCGAGGACGAGGACCAGCAGTCCGGTGAGTAGCCGGACCGCCACTGGTTAGCCCTCGCAACACCCGGGTAATGAATGCGAGCCGTGGATCCGTACGCCTCCATCGCGATCGGTGCCTTCGCGCCGCTCGCGCTTGCTGTGTTCGTGGCGGCGGGGATCTTCCGGCGCCACACGGCCGGGCGGTGGGGCCGGCGGCACGAGAGAAATCCGCTCCACGGTTCCTACGCGCTGCTGCTGGCGTGCGTGGCCGCGTTCCTGCTCTACCTGACCTTCGCCACCGAGCACAAGGTTGACCCGGTGGCGAACCAGGCGCACCCCTCGGTTGTGATCAAGGTCATCGCGTCAGAGAGAGCGCCCACAAGTCGCACGCGCTGAGGGGCCTAACCGCCGAGGGCCCGTGAGATCCGGTCTCCGTCGCGCACGAGGACGCGCACGAGCTCGGAGCCATCGATCCGCTCGGCGGTCAGCTCGTCGGCCAGCTCCGCGACGTGAGCCCGGAGCTCCTGAGCGGCGCCGGCACGCAGCGGGCCGATGGTGAGCTCGAGCTGCTGCCCGTTCGCGGTGAGGGCGAAGCTGACCCGTCCGCTCGACGCTGCCGAGCAGACGTGCTCGGCGATCATCCGCGTGAGCAGAAAGACGTCGGAGAACCGCTCGAGCGAGAAACGCGAGCGCGCGGTCAGCGCGCTGGTGAGCGGCTCGAGCACATCGCCGAGTAGCTGGGCCGGAAGCAGCGTCACGACCAGGTCGCCCGAGAGTCCACGCCGCCACGGCGTCCACGCCTCCAGGTCCTCGCTCTCCTCGAGTTGGGCGAGCAGATCGTCGCGGCGCGGGTCATGGCGGATGTCGAAACTCATGCGGACCTCGGTCCCGCTCCCGGGGGCGGTTAGGAACTCGGCCCGATCGGCGAGCGCGTTGATCAGGGGGAGTCCGACCCGCAGGTGGTCACCGGACGGGGCCAGCTGCTGGAACCCGCCGCCCCAATCCCGGACGCTCACCTCGACGCTCTCGAGCATGACCTCCAGGCGCACCGCGATCGCGCCATTCTGGCCGCGATAGGCGTGGTCGACGGCGTTGTTGCACGCCTCGCTGACCGCCGTCTTGAGGTCGTCCACCAGTTCCGGGCGCAGCAGGAACGGCTTGCCCAGGACACCGAGCGCAGCCCGGACGAGGCCGGCGGTGTCCGGCCGGCTGTTCAGGCGCAGGTTGAGGATCCCCGGCCGTCCCGAAAGCATGCCGCAGTGATTCCCGGCGCGGCCGATGGGGAAACGGAGCCCGCCCGCCCGGGTGGGCTCGCCCGCTCGGCTCGGCCCCGCCGCGCCCGACCCGCCGCCCGCCCAGGCCGCGACCGGCCTGGGGGCGGGGCTCAGCTCCTAGCGCGCGCGTCGCTGGGAATTCCGCCGCCGGGCGCCCCCAGCCGAGTGGAGGCCGGAAGCCCGACCACGAGGCACAGGATGCAGCCGATCAGCATCGCGCCGTGGACGGTTGAGGCGTCGGTGCCGCCCGCGAGCACGGCGCCGCCGAGGCCCGCGCCGATGCCGGCGCCGAGCAGCCGGCCCACCGAAAGGATCGCCGAGGTCCGTCCGTGCGAGGCCGGCGGCGTCGCGTTCAGCGCTGCGCGCGAGGTGGGGACGAACAGCATCCCGAGGCCGAGTCCGACCGGGATCAGGGGGAGGATCGTGACCAGGTCGGCGAGCGGCATGCCCGGGATCGCCAGTAGCGCCAGCCCGCCCGCGGCGAGGACGAAGCCGAGCATCGCAGGCAGGCGCTCCCCGTGCTCGTCGACCAGCCGTCCGGTCAGCGGAGCGGCTGCCCCCACGAGCAGCGCGACGATTACGAGCGCGGCCGAGGCGCCGAGCGCCGAGTAGCCCGCCGACCGCTGGAGGTACTGCGAGGCGAGGTAGAAGCAGCCGATCATGACCGCGAAGGTGAGCGCGGCCACCAGCGTGGCCGCCATCACGACGCGGTTGACCGCGGATCCCTTGTCCGCGGCATCACCTCCGTGAAGCGTCGCCGGCATCTCGCGCGCGATCGCCGCCGAGGCGATCAGCGTCAGGGGGACGAGCGCCCACCAGGCCGCGCGCCACCCCAGCGAGACGGTCAACAGGCCCCCGAGCAACGGCCCGACGAGATTCGAGACGCCGGCGCTGGCGCCCCAGATCCCGAGCGCGCTGCCGCGGCGTTCGGGCGGAAAGCCGCTGACTGCGCCGGCCAGCGCGGCGGGGCTGACCAGGCCCGCGCCGACGCCCTGGACGACCCGGGTGGCGATGAGTGCGCTGATGCTCGAGGTCAGCGCGCCGAGGCCGGCGCCGACCGCGAACAGCGCGAGACCGATGAGCGCCAGCCGGCGCGCCCCGAACCGGTCGGCCAGCGCGCCGCCGGGGAGCAGTACGAGCGCGTAGGCACCGAAGTAGGCGCTGAGCACGATCGCGGTCGTCGCGCTCGACACCTGCAGCCCGTGAGCCACCGACGGCAGGGCCACGGTTATCAGCGTGCCGTCGAGCTGCAGCAGCGCCGCCGCCCCGGTGCACGCGAACAACCGCCTCCACGCCTCCCGGGACACCTCCCCGCCGGGGTGAGATCGTCGGGATCGGGAGCGGCTGCGCATGACTGAAGCGCCACAATAGCGACGCCCGCGCGGCGGATTCCGCGCGGGCGTCGAGGATTAGAAGCGGGCCGCGGGTGGACTGGAAGCGGCTGGCGCCCTTACGGCTAGGACGTCTTCTTCTCCAGGTCGGCGACCTCGTCGGCCTTGCGGTCGGCCCGCTCCTGGTCGCGTGCCAGCTCGTCCTTGGCCTCGCCCTTGCGCTCCTCCTGCTTGCCCTCGCGGTGCAGCGAGGGATCGCCCGCGACATCGCCGGCGGCCTGCTTGAGCTTGCCAGAGACCTTGTCGGTGAGACCCATGTCCTGACTCCTCTCGTGTCGTAGCGTCGTGCTTGGCCCCGTGACTGATCCGCTACCCGACCTCCGCCCGGGTGACACCTCGTGGCTCTTGCGGGTAGTCCCGCATCGGTGAGCGAGAACACATACCCACCGATCGGGGAGTACGCGCTGATCGGCGACTGCCATAGCGCTGCGCTGGTATCCCGCGACTGCTCGATCGACTGGTGCTGCCTGCCGCGGTTCGACTCCGGCAGCGCCTTCGGCCGCCTTCTCGACCGCCGGGGGGCCGGCCACTGCTCGATCCAGCCCGCCGGCGCGGAGTCGTGGGATTACGTGCGCACCTACCTGGACGACACGCTCGTGCTCGAGACCACGTTGCTCGGCCCGACCGGCGAGGCCAGACTGCTCGACTGCTTCACGATTCACGGCAGCCCGCAGCACACCGAGGCGCGGCGGATCCTGCGAGTGGTCGAGGGCCTGCGTGGCTCGGTCGAGCTCGCGGTGCGGGTGGCGCCGCGGTTCGACTACGGCCAGGTCCGGCCCTGGATCCGCCGCCACGGGCATCGCCTGCACTCGACGATCGGCGGAAACGATGCGCTGCTCGTCTACTGCGATCAGGAGCTCAAGGAGGATCCTGAGCACGAGCTCGGCACCCGCTTCGCGGTCGGGCCGGGCGACCGAGTGCGTCTCGCCCTGACTTACTGCGCTCCCGAGCACATCGATGCCGAGCCGCCCCAGGAGCCCGATCCGCGGCATCTCGACCAGCTCCTCGACGACACGGTCGCGTGGTGGCGAGAGTGGGCCTCCTCGCTGCGGCTCGGTACCCGCGACGAACCCGCCGCACGCCGCTCCGGGATCGTGCTCAAGGCTTTGACCTACGCGCCCACCGGCGCCGTGGCGGCCGCGCCCACGACGTCGCTTCCCGAGGCGGTCGGAGGACCCCGGAACTGGGACTACCGGTTTGCCTGGGTGCGCGATTCGAGCTTCAGCTCGCGCGCGCTCGCCGAGCTCGGCGCCGTCGAGGAGGCCGACGCGTTCCGCGCGTTCATCATGCGCTCCGCGGCCGGCCACGCCGGCGATCTCCAGATCGTCTACGGCGTCGGAGGCGAGCGGCGGCTGCGCGGCGACGTCGTGGAAGGTCTCGGGGGATACCGCCAGTCCACCCCGGTCCGGGTCGGCAACGATGCCGCCGAGCAGATGCAGCTCGATGCCTACGGCGAGCTCGTCAACCTGACCTGGCGCTGGCACCGCCGGGGCCACTCGCCGAGCGACGATGACTGGCGCTTCCTGGTCTCGCTGATCGACCACGCTGCCCAGCAGTGGTCCCAGCCCGACAAAGGGATCTGGGAATGGGCCGGGGACCCCGAGCACTTCGTCCACTCGAAGGTCCTGTGCTGGTCGGCGCTCGACCGCGGGATCCGCCTCGCCGACGAGTGCATGCGACGCGCCCCGGTGCGGCGCTGGAAGCAGGCCCGCGATGAGGTGCGCGAAGCCATCGAGCGCCGCGGATACGACCGCAAGCGCGGTGTGTACGTGCAGGCGTTCGGTCACAGCGAGCTCGACGCGGCGCTGCTTCTGCTGCCGACGGTCGAGTACGTGGCCTGGGACGACGAGCGTATGCAGCGCACGGTCGCGGCGGTGCGCGAGGAGCTCGACGCCGGCGACGGACTCATCTACCGCTACCGCCGCGAGGACGGCCTGGAGGGTGATGAAGGAGCGTTCCTGCCCTGTTCGTTCTGGCTGGCCGAGTGCCTGGCGCGCGCCGGGGACCTCGGCGAGGCGCGGGCCGTGTTCGACCAGGCGGTGGCGCGTGCCAACGACCTCGGCCTGTTCTCCGAGGAGGTCGATCCGCGGTCGGGCGAACTGCTCGGCAACTTCCCCCAGGGGCTGACCCACCTGGCCCACATCGACGCGGCGGTGGCACTCGCCGAGGCCCAGGACCACGTGTAACCAGGTTGACGCTCCTCGTTATCCGTCCCGGCAACCGGGTAGCGGCAGTACACAGGCTCGGAGGCGGGCAGACGAGGAAAGGAACGAGAGCGCATGAGTGCAACGGTTGGCGACTTCCTGCTGGAACGCCTCACGACGTGGGGCATCAAACGTATCTATGGCTATCCGGGCGACGGGATCAACGGGATCCTGGGCGCGCTCGAGCGCTCGAGCAACGGGAACGAAGAGCCGTCCCGACCCGAGTTCATCCAGGTCCGTCACGAGGAGATGGCCGCGTTCATGGCCTGCGCGCACGCCAAGTTCACGGGGGAGCTGGGTGTGTGCCTGGCGACCTCGGGCCCTGGTGCCGTACACCTGCTGAACGGTCTCTACGACGCCAAGCTCGACCATCAGCCCGTCCTGGCGATTGTCGGCCAGCAGGCTCGCGCCGGCCTGGGTGGCAACTACCAGCAGGAGATCGATCTTCAGAGCCTGTTCAAGGACGTCGCCCACGAGTTCGTCGAGATGGCGATGGTCCCGGCCCAGATCCGTCACCTGGTCGACCGTGCCTGCCGGATCGCGCTGGCCGAGCGGACCGTCACCGCGCTGATCATTCCCAATGACCTGCAAGAGGCCGATGCGGTGACCACGCCGCCGCACAAGCACGGCACCGTCCACTCCGCTCCTGGCTATCAGCGACCGAGGGTGGTGCCGGCCGACCCGGACCTCGACCGTGCCGCGTCCGCGCTGAACGCGGGCGGCAGGGTGGCGATGCTGGTCGGCCAGGGCGCCCTTCATGCGTCGGAGGAGGTCGCCGAAGTTGCCGACGTGCTCGGCGCCGGCGTGGCCAAGGCGCTGCTCGGCAAGGCGGTGCTGCCCGACGATCTGCCGTTCGTCACCGGCTCGATCGGCCTGCTCGGGACCAAGCCGAGCTGGACGCTCATGCAGGAGTGCGACACGCTGCTGATGGTCGGCTCGAGCTTCCCGTACTCGGAGTTCCTGCCCGAGGAGGGCAAGGCGCGGGGGGTGCAGATCGACATCGACGGGAAGATGCTCGGGATTCGCTACCCGATGGAGGTCAACCTCGTGGGCGACAGCGCCGAGACGCTGCGCGCGCTGATCCCGCGCCTCGCGCGCAAGCAGGACCGTTCCTGGCGGGAGAAGATCGAGGGCGAGGTGGCACAGTGGTGGAGCCTGATCGAGCATCGCGCCGAGCTCGCGGCCGATCCGATCAACCCGCAGCTCGTCTTCCACGAGCTCTCCAAGCGCCTTCCCGACGGCGCGATCCTCAGCTCGGATTCGGGCTCGGCGGCGAACTGGTACGCACGCGACGTCAAATTACGCAAGGGCATGCATGCGTCGCTCTCGGGCACGCTGGCCACGATGGGGCCCGGCGTCCCGTATGCGATCGCGGCCAAGTTCGCGCACCCGCAACGGCCCGTCATCGCTCTGGTGGGCGACGGCGCGATGCAGATGAACGGGATCAACGAACTGATCACGATCGCCAAGTACCGCCACCTGTGGCCCGACCAGCGCCTGGTCGTGATGGTGCTGAACAACCGCGATCTGAACCAGGTGACCTGGGAGCAGCGAGCGATGGAGGGCAACCCCAAATTCGAGGGCTCGCAAGACCTGCCCGACTTCCCGTACGCCCGCTACGCCGAGCTCGTCGGCCTCAAGGGCATCCGGGTCGAGAGGCCCGACCAGGTCGGTCCGGCCTGGGACGAGGCGCTGAACGCCGACCGCCCCGTCGTGTATGAGGCGATCACCGACCCGGAGGTTCCGCCACTGCCACCGCACATCACTATCGAGCAGGCGAAGGCGCTCAGCTCGGCGCTCCTGGCCGGTGACCCGGACGCGGGCCGCATCGTGAGGCAGTCCTTCTCGCAGAAGGTCCAGGAGTTCCTGCCCGGACGATGAGCACGACGGTTCGCGCCGAGGCTCCGGTCGAGCAGCTCGAGGTCGGGGCCTTCACGATCCCAACCGATCAGCCAGAAGCTGACGGAACACTGGCCTGGGACTCGACCACGATCGTCGTCGTACACGCGCACGGCGGCGGGGAGTGGGGGCTGGGATACACCTATGCCGACGTCTCGACGGCCAAGCTGGTCGAGTCCAAGCTGGCCGGGATCGTCTCCGGGCGCGATGCGTTCTCGCCCCAGGCGGCCTGGGAGAAGATGGTCGAGCAGACGCGCAACCTGGGCCGGCCGGGGATCACCTCGATGGCGATCGCGGCGGTCGACACGGCGTTGTGGGACCTCAAGGCACGGGTGCTCGGGGTGCCGCTGTGCAAGCTGCTCGGGATGGCGCACGAGCGCGTCGCCGTGTACGGCTCGGGCGGGTTCACCGCCTACTCCGATGCCCGCCTCGCCGAGCAGCTCGGCGGCTGGGTGGAGCAGGGGATACCGCGGGTCAAGATGAAGGTCGGCTCGGAGCCCGACCGCGATCCGGAGCGGGTGAAGACGGCTCGGTCCGCGATCGGCCCGAATACCCGCCTGTTCGTCGATGCCAACGGCGCGTACTCGCGCAAGCAGGCGCTCGACCTCGCCGGCCGCTTCGCGGACGACGCGTGGGTGAGCTGGTTCGAGGAGCCCGTTTCCTCCGAGGACCTCGAGGGACTCCGGCTGCTGCGCGACCGGGCACCGGCCGGGATGGAGATCGCCGCCGGCGAGTACGGCGACGACGCGCCCTACTTCCGGCGCATGATCGAGGCGGGCGCGGTCGACGTGATGCAAGCCGACGTCACCCGGTGTGGCGGGATCACGGAGCTCCTACGGGTCGGGGCCCTGTGCCGCGCGCACAACCTGCCGCTCTCGCTGCACTGCGGCCCCGCGATCCATATGCACCCCGCGACCGCGATGGAGCAGTTCATTCACCTGGAGTACTTCCACGACCACGTGCGAATCGAGCAGATGCTGTTCGACGGGGTGGTGGAGCCGCACGACGGAGACCTCATTCCGGACCTTGAGCGCCCGGGCATGGGGCTTGAGTTCAAGCGAGCCGACGCGGAGCGCTATGCGGCTGGTTAGCGCTCTGCCAACGGTCCGGCGCACCACTCCGCCGGAGCGCGCCGCGACCCGCTGGTGGCGCAACGTCCGGGGCGGTCGGATGCAGCGCACGCTGGCCGCGGCGACGGCATTCAGCGCGTTGCCGCTTGGGCTCGAGATCTACTTCGAGCACTTCCGCGGGTCGTTCGGCGACAAGTGGATGTGGACCCCGGTGGCCCTGTCCCCGGCGCTGACCGCGGCCGGCGTGGCCGGCTTCCGCTCCGAGCGCGCGGCCCGGACGTGGCTGCCGGCACTGTCGGCGCTGTACTGCCTGGACGGCGTGATCGGCGTCGTCACCCACGTGCGGGGCGTCGCGCGCAAGCCGGGCGGGTTCGACGAGCCCCTGTTCAACGTGGTGATGGGCCCGCCACTGCTCGCGCCCGGGTCGCTGGCGCTGGTAGGCGGTCTGGGGCTGGCCGCCGCCGCCTTTGGCCGCGAGCGGTGAGCGGAGATGCCCGATAAGAAGGACTTCCGACTCGCCGAGCACCTGCCGAACCTCCGGCCCGACGGCAAGCCGCCTTCGCCCGAGGAGCTCCCGCGGCAGCGAAACGGCGTCACCCCGCAGATGCACGGTCGCTACCCGGACTACAACGTGCTCGATGAGGTCGACCACTGGGACGAGGCGACGCGCCGCGTCGTGCTCGAACGGGTCCAGAACGTCCCGGAGATACGCTTCTTCACCCGCGAGGAGGCGGTCACGCTCGGCACCTTCCTCGATCTGCTCCTGGCCCAGGATCACGAGCCGAAGATCCCGGTGCTGAACATGGTCGACGCGAAGCTGTTCGCGGGCGAGCTCGACGGCTTTCGCTACGCGGATATGCCCGACGACCGGGAGACCTGGCGCCGCGTGGCGGCGGGACTCGATGCCGCCGCGGTGCAGCACGGCTCGATCGAGTTCGCCGGGGCGTCGCACGAGATCCAAGAACGGGTCGTGGACGCGTTCGCCAAGGGCGCGCTGCACGGGCGCGTATGGGATGAGTTGCCGCCGAGCATCGCCTGGAAGGTGGTCACGCGCGGCGCGCTGGGCGCGTTCTACTCCCACCCATGGGCCTGGAACGAGATCGGCTTCGGCGGTCCGGCATATCCACGCGGCTATGCCCGCATGGGAGTAGGCCAGCGTGAATCGTGGGAAGGCGCCGAGGCATTCGAGGCCGACCCTGTGAACGTCACCGAGCGCCGCGCCGACCAGGAGCCCGCCCGCCCATGAGCCTCCGCCAAGAGCTGCGCACCCTCCTGCGCGGGGCGGTGCGCCCGCCCGAGAACGACTCCGCCTTCCTGCTCGACGTCCACCGCCGCGCCGTGCCACAGGAACGGATGGCCCGCTACGACGACTCCCATCCGGTCGACTTGGTCATCGTCGGCGCGGGCGCGGGCGGTGGCACGCTTGCGCAGCGCCTCGCTCGCCGCGGCTGGAAGGTGGTGGTACTCGACGCCGGGCCGTTCTGGGATCCGGACGAGGACTGGGTGTCCGACGAAGCGGGCGCGCACGGCCTGTACTGGACGCAGGAGCGGATCATCGGCGGCGCAGACCCGGTCGAGCTCGGCAAGAACAACTCGGGCCGGGGTGTGGGCGGGTCGATGGTCCATTACGCCGGCTACTGCCCCCGCTTTCATCCCTCGGACTTTGAGGTGCGAACGCGCGACGGGGTGGGGGAGGACTGGCCGATCTCCTACGACGACCTCAAGGGCCACTACGAGCGCCTGGAGCTCGAGCTCCCGGTGTCCGGGGACTACTGGCCCTGGGGGGATCCGCACCGCTATCCGCACACGCCCCATCCGATCGCCGGAGGCGCGGACGCGGCGCGGGGCGGCGCCCGCCAGCTGGGCATCGAGATGCGCGTGGGCCCGGTCGGGATCACCAACGGCTCGTTTGGCAACCGCCCCCACTGCATTTACCGCGGCTTCTGCCTGCAGGGGTGCAAGGTGAACGCCAAGGCCTCACCGCTCGTCACGCATATCCCGGACGCGATTGAACACGGCGCGGAGATCCGGGCGAACTGCATGGTCACCTGTGTCGTTCTCGACGACTCGAGCGGTCGGGTGACCGGTGTGCGCTACCTCGATAAGGATGGCCGCGAGCACGTCCAGCGTGCGGAAACGGTGGCGGTGGCGGGATACTCGATCGAGACCCCGCGCCTGCTGCTCAATTCGACCAGCGCCCGCTTCCCCCACGGCCTGGCCAACAACAACGACCAGGTGGGTCGGTACGTGATGGTTCAGGGCGCACCGCACGTGGCCGGGCGCTTCCCGGATGAGATGCGCATGTACAAGGCACCGCCGCCGGAGATCTCATCCGAGCAGTTCTACGAAACCGACGAGCGCCGTGGCTTCGCCCGTGGGTTCTCGATCCAGACCGTCGGTCCCCTGCCGATCGAGCATGCGCAGCATGTGATCGGACACGGACATTGGGGCCCCGCGCTGCGCGAGTACATGCGCGACTACAACCACTGGTACACGCTCGGTGTCCTGTCCGAGTTGTTGCCGCTCCCGGAGAACCGAGTCACGGTCGCCTCCGACGTCACCGACGAGTACGGGATCCCGGTGGCCCGGATGGACTACTCACAGTGCGAGAACGACCGCAAGAACATCGCGTATGCCAAGCAGACGCTGCACAACATTTTCGATGCGGCGGGAGCGCAGGACCTGCTGGTGACCGACCGCTACGCGCATCTGGTCGGCGGTTGCCGGATGGGCTCGGATCCCGAGCGCAGCGTGGTCGATGCGGACCACCGCTGCTGGGAGGTCCCCAATCTGTTCATCGCCGACGGAAGCGTGATGCCGACTCAGGGCTCGGCGAATCCCGCCTTGACGATCATGGCGCTCGCCTCGCGCCTGGCTGAGCGGTTGACTCAGGGCCCGCCCGGCACCGCCGCGTCAGAACACGCGACGCGGTCGCGCCTGCCGCGACGGTTGCGGCCAGCCCCGCTCCGCGCCGGTGGCGGCTGAGCCAGGCCTGGGGGCTGCGCGGGTGGGCCTGGTCGTCGAACTGGCCATGCGCGCCCTCGTCGTGGTCGTCATCGACGGGTGTGAACAGATTCGCCGCCGCCCGGCCGTCGAACGGCTGGTCGGTCTGCTGGCCGTCGACGGCGGTGCGGGCCAGGTAGCGCTCAGCCAGCCACGGTGCGAGCTTGTTGCCGATGATCGTGTACACGGTGGAGAAGCCCACGTACAGCTCGCGCCGCTTGTGATGGGCGGCCCAGTAAATGGCGCGGGCCGGGACCTCGGGTTCGAAGATCGGCGGCACGGGCATCGGGTGCCGCGGCATCTTGCTCAGACAGTGGTCGAACTGAGGCGTGTTCAGTCCCGGGAGCTGCACCATCGTCACGTGCACCTTGCTCTTGCGGTGGCGAAGCTCGCAGCGCAGCGACTCAAACATCCCCTTCATGGCGTGTTTGGCGCCGCAGTAGGGCGCCTGAAGCGGGATGCCGCGATAGGCCAGGGCGGAACCGACCTGGACGATCGTGCCGCGGTCGCGCGGAAGCATCCGCTCGAGCGCCACCTTGGTGCCCCACACCGCGCCCAGGTAGGTAACGCGCGTAGCGCGCTCGTACTCGTCCGGATCGATGTCGTCGATGAACGCGAAAACCGTCGTCATCGCGTCGTTGACCCAGACGTCGATCGGACCGAGGCGCTCCTCGATGGTGGTGGCCGCGGCTTGGACCTGATCGAACTCGGCCACGTCGGTCGGCACGACGCAGGCCGTGCCGCCCAGCTCTCTGACCTCCTCGGCCGCGGCGTCGAGCCCGGCCTGGCCGCGGGCGATCAAGCCGACCGCCGCGCCGTGCCGGGCGAACTCGCGGGCCACCGCCCGCCCGACGCCGCCCGATGCACCCGTGATCGCGACTACCTCGCGCTCAGCCATGGTGTCGCTCGCTTAGCCACTTACCGACGGCGGTCAGGTCGGCTACGAACATCGCCATCGCCCGTTCGCGATCCTCGTCCTCGGTCCGCAGGATTGCCGAGGGGTGTGTCGTCAGCGTCACCAGCTCGGCCAGATCAGAATCGATCGGGTGACCACGGTCGCGTCCGATCCGGATGTGCGCACCGAGCAGCGCCTGCGCCGCGGTGGCGCCCAGGCAGACAAGGGCGTCGGGCTTCACCACGGCGAGCTCGGCTCCGAGCCACGGGAAGCAGGCGGTCACCTGCCAGCGGTCAGGCTTCTGGTGGATCCTTCGCTTGCCGCGGAGCTTGTAGCGGAAATGCTTGACCGCGTTGGTGATGTAGACCTCGTCGCGGGCGATCCCGGCCTGCTCAAGGCCGCGATCGAGCACGCCGCCGGCGGGACCGACAAACGGGTGGCCCTCGATGTCCTCGCGATCACCGGGCTGCTCGCCGACCAGCATCAGGCTGGCGTTGTCCGCGCCTTCGCCCATCACCGCCTGGGTAGCGCCTTCCCACAGATCGCACGCGCGGCAGGTCTCGACCGCCTCGCGCAGGTTGGCGCGCGTCGGGTGCTCGGGGACGGGGGCGTGCGGGTACTCGAGCGTCGGCATCCATTCTTGCCCTTACCCGGCCGATGAACCCGGTACGCATCGGCTGCTCGGGGTGGATGTACGACGACTGGCGGGGCCGGCTGTATCCGGAGAACGCGGCCAAGCGACGCTGGCTCGAGCTCTACGCCGAGCATTTCGACACCGTCGAGGTCAACTCGACCTTCTATCGCCTGGCGCGTCGCGATGCGGTGGCGGGCTGGGTCGAGCAGACGGGGGCAGGGTTCCTATTCGCGGTCAAGGCGAGTCGCTACCTGACCCACATCAAGCGCCTGATCGACATCAGGGACGGAATCGCCCGCTTCTACGAGCCGCTCGAGCCGATGGTGGAGGCGGGGCGCCTCGGTCCCGTGCTGTGGCAGTTGCCCGAGAACTTCCATCGTGACGACGATCGGCTGGCGGGGTGGCTAGAAGTGCTCCCGCCCGGCCTGCACACCATCGAGTTCCGGCATGAGAGCTGGTTCGTGCCCGAGGTGATGGCTGCGCTGCGGGCGCATGGCGTCGCGCTCACGATCGGCGATCACCCCGAGCGTCC
>Ga0335074_10003641_pt1 | contig 21100 bp, 23 predicted proteins | sample Lox_Sample_23_FD_206715 | JGI IMG/M metagenome (GOLD analysis project Ga0335074, IMG submission 206715) | Soil microbial communities from Loxahatchee National Wildlife Refuge, Florida, United States - Lox_Sample_2.3 | ecosystem: Environmental > Terrestrial > Soil > Wetlands | place: USA... | reverse complement strand
CTGCACCGGCTTGAGCCCGTCCCGCGCGTCCGGCAGTGCGCGCTGGTAGATCACCGAGTAGGCGTACTCCAGATAACTGGTCCGCATCTCGTCGGTGACGTCGATGTCGACGATGTTCTCCTCGAACCCGGCATCGTCGAGGTCGGCGCCGGCGCCTGTGCCGCCGCCGGCCCCGCCCCGCGCTGAGCCAGCACTGCCGGCCCTGCCGCGCCCGCGGCCGCGTGCAGTCGAAGAAGTTGTCGTGGTGCGTCTGGCCATGGCGCCATTGTGCCGTCCCGGCGGCGGTGATGGGCCGCGCCACACCCTCTGAGTGGCTGACATTACCGGCGGGACGATTCACAATAAAAAGGCATGCCTGCACTGGGAGGTGGCGTGGAGACGGTACTCAGAGTCGCCGAGCGTCCGCGGGCGACGTCGGCGGAGGACGCCAGCCGGCGGGCGTTCCTGCGCGGCGTCGGTCTTGCCGGGGCGGCCGGCCTCGCTGCTCCGCTCCTTGGCAGTGCAGCCGCGCCGGCTGCCGCTGGGGCTGGCGCTTTGGCTGGCGCCAGGGCTGCGGCTTCGGGGAGGCTGATCTACGGGATCAACGACGAGAACTACCCGGCCTTCACGACCGACAACCCGAAGGGCTTTCAGTACTGCTACCGCGCCTATGACGACTCGGTCTGGGAGAGCACGTCGGACGTGCCCAAGACGTGGATCACCGATAACCCCACGCACTTCGTCAACTGGAGCATGCGGCCGAACCTGCGCATGCTGCTCGACGGGAAGTTCGACAAGCAGGTCATCGATCTGCTCGCGACTGCGCCTAACAATGCCCAGCTCACGATGTGGCATGAGGCTGCCGCACTGCCCAGCTGCGGTCCCGGCAACGAGTACGCGGTCTATGCCCCGCCGCACGGCACTAAGGGCAACTGGATGACGGCAGCTAACCTGCGGGCTGGTCATGAGCACATGCAGAACTTGTGCGCGAGCCACAAGGACAGCGCCGGCGGGCACGTGACGTACGGCCAGATCTTCATCGGCCCGGCGAACCAGCATCAGGTAGGCGACTGGATCGCGCCGAACCTGTACTGGTACGGCGTTGACATCTACGACAACAAGATCTACTGGACGAACCCGGACGTGACCAGCCCCGCGAAGGCGGTGCTGGATCAGTCGGCCATCGACGCGCGCATGACCGACAACAAGACCTTCCTCGACGGCATTGCCAGGGGCTACAAGCTCAACATCACCGAGACAAACTCGCCCGTCATCCAGCACCGCAAGAACTGGGCGCTCTACCTGTCGGAGTGGATGTCCGGCAACGGGGGCTACCGGTTCGAGTGGTTCTACCACGCGGGCGGCTCGCTGTCGGGTGCCTACTCCGCGCTGCAGCCCAGCACGCGCACCTACATCGCGGAGAAGATCATCCCGGTCTACGGGCAGCGGACCTAGCGGGCTCGATCACGCCGCTCGTGCGTCAGGTCGCGGAGAAGCCTCCGTCCACCCTGATCATCTGGCCGGTCACGAAGTCGCTGGCGGCACTGGCCAGGAACACGGCCGCGCCGGCGAAGTCGCCCGGCATCCCGTTGCGGCCCACCATGGTGCGCGCCGCGAGTGCCTCGAGCCTGGCCGGATCCGCCGACACCTCGGCGGTCAGCGGCGTCACCACGAATCCCGGGCAGATCGCGTTGCAGCACACTCCGCTCCGTGCCCAGGCCTCGGACTGCGATCTGGTCAGGGATGCGACGCCGCCCTTGGCAGCGCCGTACCCGCCGCTGTTGCCGAACGCGCGGTCGGCCTGCTGCGAGGTGATGTTGATGATGCGGCCCCAGCCGCGCTCGGCCATTCGCGACCCGAACCGCTGGCCGAGCAGGAACGGCGCCGTCAGGTTCACCGCGATCAGCTCGTCCCACTGGCCGGTGGTGAGCTGGGCGAGCGGCGGGCGGAGGTTCAGCCCGGCGCAGTTGACCAGGATGTCGGGCTGGCCGAACGCGCTCTCTGCCGCCCCGGCTGCCCGGGTCACGGCTTCCCGGTCACCGAGATCAGCGCTCACGGTCGCTGCCTCGCAGCCCGCCTGTGCCAGTTGCTGCGCGGCCTCACGCAGCCTGGCGCGGTCGCGGGCGACGATGACGACCGCCGCGCCGGCCTGACCGAGCGCGAGTGCGATGCCACGGCCGATGCCGGAGCTGCCGCCGGTGACAACCGCCACCCGGTCCCGCAGTGAGAAGAGCTGATCAAGGTAGGAGGCCATCTGCTCACCCTACGGAGGCTTCATCGTTGCGCCATGATCAGTTAGAGTCTGGAGTGACGCATGATCAGATATCCGGACACGTGCGGGACAGGCGATGCGGCTGCGACTGTGTGCGATCGGGGCGGCGAGCTTAATCGCAGTGCTCGCTGTCCCGGCTGCCGCCCGGGCGAGCGTGGGAGTCGGTATCCAGCCCGGACCGGTCCGGCTAACCGGAGCGGCGCATCCTGGCAGCAGCTACATGCTGCCGTCCGTCCTGGTGGCCAATACTGGCACGCTCGCAGAGTCCGTCGCCATCAAGGTCGATCGCATCTCGCCGGGAACGGGCCGGACGGTGCCGTCGTCCTGGGTGCGCGCCAGCGCCGGTCTGAGCCTGACGCCGGGCCAGTCGGCGCGGATTCCGCTCCAGCTCGACGTGCCCGCGTCGGCTAAGCCGGGACGCTACTTCAGCGACGTCGTGGTCACCGCCGGGAGCGCGGGCTCGGGCGGCAGCGCGAGCTTTGCCGTCGGCGCGGCGACCGACCTGGAGTTCACCGTGGCGCGAGGACTCGCCCCCAGTCCGTGGTTCACCGTGCCCGGCTGGGTGCTGGTGGCAATGCTTGTCATCCTGCTGCTCGCGGTCGCGGCGCTCCTTGTTCGCAGGTCGGGACTGCGCATCAGGATCGAGCGCGAGCCAGCCGGCCGAGCGCTGGCGGCCGGCCGGCGCAGCAGGCGGCGGATCCTGTCGCTGCTGGCCGCGCCCGTTCTGCTGGTCGCGATCAGCAGCTGCGGTACTGGCACCGCCCCGCCGCAGGGCTCAAGCGGCGGCTCAGGCATCACGCTGTACCTGACGACGGTGTCCTACGTCCGCTCGGTGAAGGTGAGCCCGTCACGGGGAACTCTCACGAGCTGCCGGGACGGGGACAAGGCGGACGACACGCCGTCCACTGCTACCAGCCTCGGCTTCCCGAACGGGCGTTGCTATTACCCTGCGACGGACCTGGTCGGCAGCAGCGGGATCACCATCACCAACAACGGGATTGCCGCGAGCGTCTACAGCTCGGTGTCGGATGCCAGTCCGGTCAATGGCAGCGGCGACGGTGACGACTGGAGCCCGTGCAACGGCGGGCGCCATCCGGTCGTGACCTGTACCGGGGGGAACCATCTGCCTGGCTCGGATCAGTACCAGCTGCTGAATTTCAACCAGTACCGCCAGACGAACTGGGCCGGGTTGTCAGCCAATGTGGCGTGTGACCACGAGTTCACGCCTGATGGCAGCTGCTTCGCACATCACGACAGCCAGATCAACGAGGGCGTGGAGTTCATCGGCCCGTCCTCGACGACCGACTTCGCGACGCGGTGGCAGCTGACGGTCACCTGGTACGCGGTTCCGTAACCCGCTTCCGTAACGCGCGTGCGCGACTGCCGGCTGATGTGCGCGGCCACACTGGGCTCGTCTGGATCCTGCCGAGAATGCCGATGAGGCCAGGTACGAAGACGACGACGAGAGCTTCCCGGCAGTCACGTGGGCGACCGCCAGCGGCGGACGGCGAGCATGCCGGGAATCAGGACGAGGGCCGCCAGCCAGCAACCGAGCAGGATCAGCGGGCCGGCTGCCGGGCCGCCGGCCGCCAGCGACCGGACGAGGTCAGCTCCGGCTGACACCGGATTCACGCGGGCGATTGGCCGGATCCAGCCGGCCAGCTCGCCAGCCGGCGCGAAGGCGGAACTGAGGAACGTGATGGCGATCGCGGGGAAGAACAGCACTCGCTCGGCCGCCTCTGCGTCGCCGATGAGCAGCGCGAGCCAGGCGGAGACCACCGCGATCGCGATGCCGAAGCTGACCGTCACAAGCACGGTCGCGGCCATCCCCGGCAGCCCGGTGCGCATCCGGAAGCCGAGCACTGACGCGACTGCCAGCAGCAGGATCGCCTGGACCGCGAACACGACAGCGTCGCCGGCCAGCCGCCCGACCAGGACTGCCGAGCGCGACATCGGCAGCGACCTGAAGCGGTCGGCCAGGCCGCTAGCTGCGTCGCGGAGGATGCCGAGGCCGGTGCTCGGGGCGGTCAGCGCGGCGTTCTGGAGGAAGATGCCAGGGATCAGGAACTGCCGGTAGGCCCCGGCTGCTGCGTCGTGCGCCACGCTCAGGTTGCCGAGGACGGAGACGAACAGAACGAGCAGCACGACCGGCTGCACCAGCGGATAGATCAGCCGGCCCGGGTTCAGCCGGAGCACGCGCAGCTGCCGCGCTGCGATGAGCGCGCTGTCCCGGCCTGGCCATCGCGCCACTGCCGCCGTGCTGCCGGTCATGCGGGAATCCCGGCCGGTGCCGTGAGAGCCAGGAACGTCTCGTCCAGCGAGGGCTGGCGCAGGCTGATGTCAGCTATTCCGATGCTGTCGTCCCGCAGCGCGGCTGCCGCGGCGAGCAGGTCATCGGCTCCTGAGCTGTCTGCCCTCACCGTCACCGTCAGCCGGCCGGTGGCCGTATCTGCCCGGACGGCTCCGGCTGGCAGCGACAGCCGGGCCGCCACGACCTGCCCGGCGGCCGGCGCAGTCTGCGGGTCCTGCAGGCGGATCTCCACCACGCTGCCCGCCACTCGCCGCTTGAGCTGGGCGACGGTGCCAGAGGCGATCAGCACCCCGTGCTGCAGCACGTGCACGATGTCGGCGAACCGATCGGCCTCTTCCAGGTACTGCGTCGTCAGCAGCATCGTGGTTCCCCCGGCCCGCAGCTGCGCGAGCACGGCCCAGAGCTGCTGCCGGCTGGCCGGATCCAGCCCGCTGGTCGGTTCGTCCAGGACCAGCACCGGCGGCCGGGTCATCAGGCTCGCGGCGAGATCGAGACGCCGCCGCATGCCACCGGAATAGGTGCGCACGAGCCGGGCGGCAGCCCCGTGCAGGCCGAACTGCTCGGCGAGATCTGCCGCACGCGCGGCGGCCTGCCGGTGCCGGAGGCCCGCGAGCTGGCCGATCAGCAGCAGATTGTCGCGGCCGGTCATTGCCTCATCGAGCCCGGCGTACTGCCCGGTCAGGCCGATCCTCGCGCGCACCTGCGCCGCGTCTGTCACGACGTCGAAGCCCAGCACACGCGCCTGGCCAGCATCCGGCCGGATGAGCGTGGCGAGGATGCGGACCAGGGTCGTCTTCCCCGCGCCGTTCGGCCCGAGCAGCGCTGCCAGCGTGCCTTCGCCGATCGTCAGATCGATCCCGGCGAGCGCGGTAACGGGACCGAACGACTTAGCCAGTCCGGTCACGGCGATGGCCGGCCTGACCAGCGTCGGTATAGGATCGCTCACATTATGAGGCTAGCACTTAGTGAGGTCACCGGACTATATGCCTGACTCAGCTCATCAGGGGCCGAGCCTCTCCGCCGCCGACCTGGAGGCAGCCCGCGGCGCGGCCGGGCGCGATCGGCCAGCACTGCGGCCGGGCGAGCACGCGCCGGATGAAGATACCGCTCGATACGACACGGGCAGCGGACGCGGCGGCCCGTTCGGCGGTGACCTCGCGGCGAGCCTGTTCGGGCACCTGTTCCGGCTGGTTCCGCGCCTGATGGAGCTGCAGGAGATCGGCGTGCGCGAGTACGGCCTTGGCTTCGCCAGAGGACGCGTGCTGTGGGCGCTGCGTGAGTCAGGCCCGGTGCTGATGCGGGCCCTCAGCGAGGCGTTGCAGATCTCGCCGCGGACGGTGACCGGTCTCGTCGATGCGCTGGAGGCGGACGGCTGGGTGACTCGCAGCCCGCACCCGACAGACCGGCGGGCCACCATCATCTCGCTCACGCCGGCCGCTGCGGCGACCATGGCGCGGCTGAGCGACTCTTATCAGGAGCTGGCCAGGGAGCTGCTCGGTGACGTCCCGCCAGCCGAGCTTGCGGCCTTCAGGGACGTCATCATCACGCTGGAAGAGCGACTCGACGACGCAGTGGAACGGGCGCTCAGAGCAGCGGGCGGGCGCCAACCAGGCTGAGCGCGCTCGCCGCCAGCCGGCAGCCGCTGGCCAGGGCCTCGCCGGCCGGCTTCTTGTCGAGCCAGGGCGGCAGGAAGCCGGCGACGAATGCGTCGCCGGCCCCGGTACCGTCAACGATGCGCTCGAGCGGGGGAGCGCTGACTCTCATCGGCTCGGGCCGGCCGCCCGCGTACATCATCGCGCCGTCGAACCCGAGCCGCATGACTACCTGCGGGTACCAGGCGTTCAGCACTCTGGCAGCCTGGCTCGGATCATCGCGGCCGGTCAGCACCTTGCCCTGGTCTGGGTCGACGAACAGCAGCGTGGCGCCATTGGTGAGCTGCAGGAACGGCTCGGCGCCGACCCTGCCGAGAGGGGCGGAGGAGGCACCGTCCACCGAGATTGTCATGCCGGCCCGGTCGGCGTAGCTCATCGCCGCCAGAACGGCAGGGCGCGACCCGTGATTCAGCAGGGTGTAACCAGACACGTGCAGGTGGCTGCCCGGCGTGAACAGGTCCTTCGGCAGGTCGTCAGGAGAGAGCGCCGCGTTCGCGCCAGGGTCCGACAGCATCGTGTGATCGCCCTTGTGGGTCACCATCACAACGCAGGTGCCGGTGGGTCGCTCCGGGTCCATCACGAGCCGGGCGTCGACACCGTAGCCCATCAGCTCCATGTCCCGGTTGCGGCCGGCGATATCGGCACCGCGGCGGCCAACGAAGGCGACCTCGGCCCCGTCGGCGGCCAGCCACGCGGCGATGTTGGCGCCCGAGCCCCCACCGTGCATCGTCACGGTCGCCGGGGTGTCACTCCCCCTGGCCAGGGCCACAGCCGCGTGCGCAACCGTGTCCGTCATGAGGTCACCAACGACGACAACGCGCGTCAATGTCGTCACCACCTTGATCAGCAGGCTGCCGTCAGGACCAGCGGGGGGAAGGTTGCCCTGATCGGAGCTAGTGCATAGAACTTAACAGCTTCAACGGCCTGGCTTGTGCCGTTCGCGGTCGCGGGCCGCCGTCTGGCGGCCATCCCGCTGGGGTTAGTTACGATGGGCCCGCCGCAAGGCGGCCCTGATCCTAGCCGGGAAGGCGTGCGATGACCTGGAGCTGGCAGCTTGAGAAACAGGACGGCACCGCCGTCGTGATCCGTGAGCTGGCCAGGGAGACCTGGCCGAGCCAGGGCGACGCCGAAAGCTGGCTTGGCGAGCACTGGCCAGCGCTGCTCAAGGCGGGCGTTGACCAGGTCACGCTGACCGAGGACGGCAGGGTCGAGTACGGCCCCATGAGCCTGCACCCGGCCGAGGAGTAGCGCCCGGTCAGCCCGAGATACGAAGGCGCGGGCTCGACGTCAGCTCAGGATCAGTGACGATGTGGCCGGCCAGGATGTCATCGATCTGCTTGAGCACGGCCGGGTCAAGACGCACCCCTGAGGCCTTCGCGTTCTCCCGGACCTGCTCGGGGCGGCTCGCGCCGACGATGGCGGCCGACACCGCCGGGTTCTGCAGGATCCAGGCCACGGCGAGCTGTGCAAGGGTCAGGCCGAGCTGATCGGCGACCGGGCGCAGCTGCTGCACGGCGGTGAGCAGGTCGTCGGTCAGCAGCCGGGAGATGAACCTCGAGCCGGCCTCGTCGGTGGCCCGCGAGCTGGCCGGCGGCGCGCTGCCGGGCAGGTACTTGCCGGTCAGCACGCCCTGGGCAATCGGGGAGAAGACAATCTGGCCGATGCCCTCGCGCTCGCTCAGCGGGATTACTTCCGACTCGATCACCCGCCAGAGCATGTTGTACTGCGGCTGGTTGGAGATGATGCGGTCAAGGCCCATCTCGTCGGCCAGCTTGAACGCGGCCGCGATCTCCTCGGCCCGCCATTCTGATACGCCGACGTACAGCACTTTGCCCTGGCGAACGAGGTCATCGAACGCTCGCAGGGTCTCTTCGAGCGGCGTCCCGTGGTCGTACCGGTGCGCCTGATAGAGGTCGATGTAATCGGTGCCGAGCCTGCGCAGCGAGCCTGCCGCTGACTCCATGATGTGCTTGCGGGACAGGCCGCGCTCGTTGGCGCCAGGGCCCGTCGGCCAGAACACCTTCGTGCAGATCTCGATCGACTCGCGCCGCTGATCCCGCAGTGCCTTGCCCAGCACCGTCTCGGCCCTGGTCTGTGCGTATGCGTCCGCCGTGTCGAAGGTCGTGATGCCCTCGTCCAGCGCTGCCGCGACGCAGGCGAGCGCGGCCTCCTCCTCGACCTGTGAGCCGTGAGTGATCCAGTTCCCGTAGGCGATCTCGCTGATCTTCAGGCCGCTGCGGCCGACATGGCGGTGCTCCATGGCCTGCCAACCTAGCGGGTCAGATCTTGTCGCCGCGCTGCACCCTCGGCTTGGGCATCCGCAGCCGTCGCATCTGGATGCCCCGCATGATCGTGTAAGCCATCACTCCCCTGGTGCTCTTGCCGGGGAACCGCTCGGCAGCCAGCTTCTTCACCCTGGAGCCGACAAAGTAGCCCTCGATGACAATTGCCAGCAGAAGCACGACCACGACTGCGTCGGCGATCACTTTCGTGCTGTTGCCGGGCAGTACCAGCAGCACGATCAGCAGGACAACCATGATCATGTAGTATTCGCCGACGCCGCGGCGCGAGTCCACAACATCCCTGGCCAGGGCCCGCACCGGGCCGCGGTCCTTCGGCGGGAACGCCCATTCCTCGCCCCGCTGCAGGGCCTCCTGCTGCTTGGCACGGTCCGACCGGTCGCGCTGCCTGGCCTGCTTCGAGGCGGCCTTGCGGTCGGCCGGAGGCTGATATGGCTGGCGCCGGCCGGACTGGGCCTCGCTCCGCTTGGGCGTCGGCCTGTCCTTCGGCGGGGTTATGCCAGGCCTGGCCTGGCGCGTGCCATTGTCGCTGGTGCCGTCATCGGCAGTGACGCCGGGCGCTGCCTGGCCGGAATCGTCGACCTCGGGCGCGGCGGGAGAACGTCGTCGGAACACCCCTACAGCCTACCGGGACGAACGACGCAGATCATCGCGCCGTGCGCTGCCGCGCCGGGTCTCTGCCGTCCAGGTACAGCCCGGATTTTGACGCTGCCCGCTGCCGGTCCGTGATGACGGTTCCGCCAGGCACGTCGTAGGCTGTTGGAAAGATCTGCCGGCAATTGACCGTTGCTCTCATCGGCGGCAGTCCGACGTTCCGGACGCGCCTGCGCAGCGGGATTCCGATTGAGGGGATGGTCGCGCCCATGGGCGTCATGAAGCGAGTCACGATGGTCTTCCGGGCAAAGGCCAATAAGGCGCTCGACCGGTTGGAAGACCCTCGCGAGACCCTGGATTACTCCTACCAGACTCAGCTTGAACTACTACAGAAGGTGCGCCGCGGGGTTGCCGACGTTGCGACCTCGCGTAAGCGTGTCGAACTGCAGATCAACCAGTTGCAGCAACAGCTTGACAAGTTCAACCGGCAGGCGAAAGACGCCCTGGGTGCGGGCCGCGAGGACCTGGCCCGCGAGGCGCTGACCCGCAAGGCCGGAGTCCAGACTCAGCTGGACGACCTGCAGACGCAGTACGAGTCGCTGCAGGCCGAGGAAGAGAAGCTGAGTCAGGCCTCACAGCGGCTGCAGGCCAAGGTGGATGCCTTCCGGACCAGGAAGGAGACCATCAAGGCCACCTACACCGCGGCTGAGGCACAGACCCGGATCAACGAGGCCTTTAGCGGCATCTCAGAAGAAATGGGCGATGTGGGCCTGGCCATCCAGCGGGCTGAGGACAAGACCGCGCAGATGCGGGCACGCGCCGGCGCGCTGGACGAGCTGATGGCCTCTGGCGCGCTGGATGACATGGTCGGCGGACCGCACGACGACATCCAGGCAGAGCTCGACCGGATGGGTGCGAGCCACGGCGTGGACCGCGAGCTCGAGGCGATGAAGGCTGAGCTGTCCGGCGGCACGACGCGGCAGATCGAGAGCGGGCCGGCCACTTCAAGCGACGGAGCAAGCGATCAGACTGCCACCCCGCTGCCGCCGAGCGCCGTCCCAGCTGGTGATGCGCCTCAGGCGGGTGACCAGGAATGATCGTTCGCATTCTGGGCGAGGGCCAGCTGGACGTACCCGAGTCAGTGCATGCTGAGCTCAACGAGCTCGACGCGGCACTGGAATCAGCGGTTGACGCCAGCGACGAGGCGAGCTTCCGGTCGGCACTAACCGCGCTGCTGGCCAGGGTCAGGCAGTCCGGCTCGCCAACTGACCCTGACGACCTGCGCCCGTCGGAGCTGATTGTCCCGCAGGAAGACGCGACCATGGACGAGGTCCGCAAGCTGCTGACCGACGACGGCCTGATCCCTGGCTAGTTAGCCGGGGGAGCGGCAACTTAGCCGGGGGAGCGGCAGCGGGAACGAGAGGGATCGCTTAGCCGTTGTAGTAGGTGGTGCTGCCAGCGCAGGCAGCAACAGCGAGGTAAGGGCAGGGCGCGGTCCCTGCCCTCTGCACTGTGCAGCATCGGGTGTAATGAAGTGAGAGGGCGGCGGAGCAGCCGCCCGGAAAAGGGAGGCGGCGCCAATGGCGCGCACTCGCTACGCGTCCGACCCCGGACTAATCGCCCGGATGGGCGCGACCATGTTCTTGCTAGGCCTGGTCTTCGTTGCCTTCGGCGTCGGCCTGGTTTACCTCATTGCTTTTGCCAGCACGTACAAGCACGGCGGCAGCGGTGTCTCGTCGCTCAGCGGCGACTCCATCGTCATATTCGCGGTCATCATCGGCGTGGTCAGCGCCCTGGCGTCCTACTTCTGGTCAGACAAGATCGCCCTGCGGACGTCGCGTGCGAAGCTTGTCGGGCCGAACGACGGGCCAGAGGCCGCCCGGCTGCACGCGATCGTCGACCGGCTGTGCGCGATGGCCGACATGCCCAAGCCCAGGATCGCGATCGCGCCCACGCAGATGCCGAACGCGTTCGCGACGGGCCGCAACAGCAAGACGGCCGTTCTGTGCGCGACCCGCGGCATCATGGATCCCCGCAGGCTGACCAACGAGGAGCTCGAGGGCGTCATCGCCCACGAGATGTCACACGTCGCACACAAGGACGTGGCGGTCATGACGATCGCGTCGTTCCTCGGCATCATCGCCGCGCTGATGGTCCGGATGGCCTTCTACGGCGAGCTGTTCGGCGGCCGTGGCCGGAGCAACAACCAGTTCACCGCGATCCTGCTGCCGCTGATGATGCTGCTGAGCATCGTCACCTACGCGGTCAGCTTCCTGCTGATCAGGATGCTGTCCCGGTACCGGGAGCTGGCCGCGGACCGCTCCGGGGCCCTGCTGACCGGTCAGCCGTCCGCGCTGGCGAGCGCGCTGGTCAAGGTGTCCGGCGAGATGGCCCAGATCCCGACCAGGGACCTGCGGGCCGCTGAGCCGCTGAACGCCTTCTACTTCACCCCGGCACTAAGGCCCCAGAGGCCCGGTCAGGGGGGCGGAGGACTGGCGAACGTCTTCTCCACCCACCCCTCGCTGCAGAAGCGGCTGGCGCAGCTGGAGAAGATCTCGCAGCAGCTCGGCCAGCAGCAGCTGCACTAGCAGACGGCAGGGCAGCAGACGGAGGTAGCTGGTGGGGTTCCTTGACGCTCTGCTCGGCCGGACCAAGCCGGTCAAGCCAAACCTGGACGAGCTGTTCGCCCTGCCGACCGCGGCGCTGACGCTGGAGGCCGGGAGCGACTTCAAGCCGACCGGGTCGGGCTCGGTCTGCTTCCGCGCCGCCGAGGGCAAGGCGTTCTCGGACATCGAGCACGACGTCACCGACCTGCTCAGCATGGGCAAGGATGCGGCGCCGGTCCAGGTGACGGTCGACTCCTACCGCTTCACCTGGGTCGTCTGCAAGCACTCACCGGACGACCCGGAGGGCCTGGTCACCGACCTGCACGCGGTCAACTCCTCGCTTGAGGGCGGCGGCTTCGGCCCTCAGCTGCTGTGCACGATCATGGCGTTCCGCGACTCCGGCGGGCGCTCGCTCGGGCTCGTCTACCTGTACAAGCGGGGCACGTTCTACCCGTTCGCGCCGCTGCGCGGCGAGCAGCGCGACAACGCGCTCGAACTGCAGATCCGCGGCGTGCTAGGCAGCGACCTGAAGATCGAGCCCGACTTGACCCGCTGGATGCCGATCTGGGGAGCTCCAGGCCTCTGATCCCGCTTACGGCAGCGCCAGCATCTGCTCCAGCGCCGCCCGCGACTGCTCCGCGGTCCGCTGGTCGACAGTGATCTGGTTCACCACCTGGCCCGCCGCCAGCGACTCGAGCGCCCAGACGAGATGGGGCAGGTCGATCCGGTTCATCGTGGAGCAGTAGCAGACCGTCTTGTCCAGGAACACCACGGTCTTGTCGGGGTGGGCGGCTGCGAGCCGCTGCACCAGGTTCAGCTCCGTGCCCACCGCCCAGGCCGAGCCAGCCGGCGCCTGCTCGATGGTCGAGATGATCTTCTCGGTGGACCCGACATAGTCCGCGGCGATCACCACCTCATGCTGGCACTCGGGGTGCACGATGACGTTGACGCCGGGAATGCGCTCGCGAACCTCGGTCACGCAGTCAGGGCTGAATCGCCCGTGCACCGAGCAGTGCCCCCGCCAGAGGATCATCGTCGCGTCCCGCAGCTGCTCAGGGCGGAGGCCGCCCGTCTCGCCTGGCGCGTGCGGATCCCACACCACGCAGTCGGCTAGCGCCATCCCGAGTTCCAGCATGGCCGTGTTGCGGCCGAGGTGCTGGTCGGGCAGGAACAAGACCTTGCTGCCGCGGTCGAGCGCCCAGGTCAGCGCGCGCCGGGCATTGGAAGAGGTGCAGATCGTCCCGCCATGCCGGCCGGTGAAGGCCTTGATGTCGGCGGAGGAGTTCATGTAGCTGACCGGGACTACGTCGTCGGCGATGCCAAGGTCCTCCAGCGCCTCCCAGCACTGCTCAACCTGGTTGTAGGTGGCCATGTCCGCCATCGAGCAGCCGGCGGCGAGGTCAGGCAGCACTACCTTCTGCTCAGCGGAGGTCAGGATGTCGGCCGACTCGGCCATGAAGTGCACGCCGCAGAAGACGATGAACTCCGCCGCCGGCCGCGCGGCTGCCTCCTGCGCCAGCTTGAACGAGTCGCCGGTCACGTCGGCGAACTGGATGACCTCGTCCCGCTGGTAGTGGTGGCCCAGCACGAACGCCCGGTCGCCGAGCGCCGCGCGGGCAGCCCTCGCCCTGGCCACGAGCGCGGGATCGCTGGCCGGCGGAAGCTCGCCAGGACAGCTGACGCCGCGCTCGGAGGCGGGGTCTGACCCGGCGCCGAGTACGAGGAGCGGCAGCGACCGGCCAGGCGCTGACTCGAGGACGCCAACCGGCCCGGAACGCGAAGACCCTGCTGAGGTGCCCATCGGAGCCTCCGATCGACCACTTATCGTCTGAGTGACGATACTGAGGTTAGCCGGCCCGTCCAGACCGGAATGCCAGGGCGGGCGTTATCGTTGTCAGTGCTGGACGGGGGTCGCACCGATAGCGGCATCCGTAACGATCCGGGCAATCCGACGCAGGAGCTAACGCAGATGACAGTTCAGGACGAGGCGACCACCAAGGGCGTTCTGCTCACCAATGCGGCAGCGGCCAAGGTGGGCAGTCTGCTCCAGCAGGAGGGCCGCGATGACCTGCGGCTGCGTATCGCCGTGCAGCCGGGCGGCTGCTCTGGCCTGCGCTACCAGCTGTACTTCGACGAGCGCCAGATGGACGGCGACATCGTCAGCGAGTTCGGCACGGTGCAGGTCGTGACGGACAAGATGAGCTTCCCGTACCTCGGCGGCGCCACCATCGACTTCGTGGACACGATCGAGAAGCAGGGCTTCACGATCGACAACCCGAACGCCACCGGGTCCTGCGCCTGCGGCGACTCGTTCCACTAATCCGCGGGCCACTCATCGGCGGGCTCAACTGGCTCCCGTGTAGCCTGTGGCAGCCAGCCGCCGGACGAGTGGAGCACTGAGATGCGTATTGCCGTCACCGGATCGATCGCGACCGACAACCTGATGACGTTCCCCGGCCGGTTCACCGAGCAGATCCTGGCCCACAAGCTCGACAAGATCTCGGTCTCGTTCCTGGTCGACGGCCTGGAGATCCGCCGCGGCGGAGTGGCCGCGAACATCGCCTTCGGCCTCGGCTGCCTCGGCCTGCGCCCGCTGCTGGTTGGCAGCGTCGGTCCCGACTTTGCCGAGTACCGCGCCTGGCTCGAGGACCACGGCGTTGACACCAGCCGGGTGAACCAGTCGGCCAAGCATCAGACGGCGCGGTTCGTCGGCACGACGGACGCCGACCTGAATCAGATCGCCTCGTTCTACCCCGGCGCGATGAACGAGGATGCCGACATCGACCTGCCCGGCGTGGCTGGCGACGCCGACCTGGTCGTGATCGGTGCGGGCAACCCGGCCGCGATGCAGAACTTCACCCGGCGGTGCCGGGAGCTGTCGATGCCGTTCGTGAACGACACCTCCCAGCAGCTGGTCTTCCTCGATGGCGACGAGATCAGGCAGCTGGTCACTGGCGCCGCGTACTTGTTCTGCAACGAGTACGAGGCGTCGCTCATTGAGCACAAGACTGGCTGGAGCTCCGACGAGCTGACCGCGCAGGTCGGCGTGCGGGTTACCACGCTCGGCCCGGAGGGCGCGCGCGTCGACCGGGTCGGCGAGGAGCCAGTTCTCGTCGGCCCGGTCGCCGATGTACGACCGGCCGACCCGACCGGTGCCGGCGACGCGTTCAGGGCCGGCTTCCTCGCCGCCGTGGCATGGGGGCTCAGCCTGGAGCGGGCAGCGCAACTTGGCAACCTCGTCGCGGTGCACGCGCTGGAGACAACCGGTACCCAGGAGTACAAGCTGGCCGCCGCCGAGCTGACCAGCCGCTGCGCGGTGTCCTACGGCGAGGCGGCCGCCACGGACATCGCTGCCCGCTTCAGCTGAACGACACTGCTTCAAAACGACACTGCTTCTAAACGACACTGCTTCTAAACGACACTGCTTCTAAACGACACTTCCTAAAACGACACTGTGTAGTAGCCGACGCGGGCGCGCTTGCGGCGGCGCAGTAGCGTGGTGCCCATGCCCTACGCGCTCTCATCAGGTGCCGGCTACCACGGGCCGGCCGAGCTGACGGTCCAGCGGGCGTTCTCGTCCTGGCATCTCGACCCGTGGACGCTCGCGGGCGTGCTGATATTGGGCCTGGCGTACCTGGCTGGCGTCCGGGTACTGCGCCGCCGGGGTGAGCCGTGGGGTACCGGCCGGATCATCGCGTTCTGCGGGCTCGGCCTCGGGTTCGCCGTGATCGCCACGATGTCGTCGATCGGCGTCTACACGCCGGTGCTGTTCTACATGCGGGCCGTGCAGACCGTCCTGTTCCTGCTCGTGGTGCCGCTGTTCCTGGCGCTTGGGCGGCCGCTGACGATCGTCATCGAGACCGTGCCGCGATTCGGGCCGTGGCTGCGGACCGCCATCGCCAGCCGTGCAGCCAAGCTGGCGCTGTTCCCGGTGATCACCACGTTCGTCCTGGTGATCATGCCGTTCTTCGTCTACTTCACGCCGTGGTACGTGGCCGGCTTCCGGTCGGTGCTGGTCGCGCAGGTGACGCACTTCGCGCTGACCGTGCCTGGGTTCATCTTCTTCTGGACCCTGCTGCGGATTGACCCGGTACCGCGCGCCTACCCGTATGTGATGGCGCTGTGGATCACCGCAGCCGAGGTGATCGGCGATGCGGTGCTCGGGCTCGCGGTGATCGTGGACACTAACGTGATCGGATCCGCGTACTACCACGCGGTAGCCTGGCCCTTCGGGCCTGACCTGTCGACCTCGCAGGTCCTCGGCGGCGGTGTGCTGTGGATCCTCGGCGACATCGTCGGCCTTCCGTTCCTGGCCGCGCAGCTGATCCAGATGATCCGCGAGGACGAGGCGGACGCGAAGGTCATCGACGCCGAACTCGACGCGAAAGACGCTGCCGCCGCGACCCCGGCAGCCGGGACCGAGCCAGCTGTGCAGCCATCCGCATCTCAGCGGCCGTGGTGGGAGACCGACAGCCGGTTCGCCGACCGGTTCCGGGCCGTGGATGAAGGGGCGAGCAAGGGGACGACGCCGGGTCAGTAACTACGGCGCACCAGGAAAGACCAGCCGGGCCGGGCACCGGGAACCTGCGCGAGGTCGGCCGTCAGGACGAACTCCTGCGATTTGAGCGCGCACCAGGCAGGGAGGTCCGTCTTCGCGGCCGGATCGTCCGCCAGCACCTCGACAAGCTGGCCGATCCGCACGTCCCTGATCTGCTCGGCCAGCATGATGATCGGGATCGGGCACTTCTTGCCGAGCGCATCGATGGTCAGCGCCGGCGCCTCGACTGGTCGGGTCATGCCGTCACCTCCGCATCCCGGATCGCCTGGCGCACCCTCGCCACTATCGGCGGCAGCATATCGAGGAACTCGGTTACCGACTCGGGGCTGGTCTCGCGGGGCAGCGATACCCGCACATTGCCATGAGTAAGCGCGCCCATTGCCGCAAGCACGTGACTCGGCTGCCTCGTGTCGGCCACGCAGGCGCTGCCGGACGACACCGAGAAGCCGGCCCGGTCCAGTTCCGTCACCAGTGCCTCGCCGTCGACATACAGGCAGGAGAAAGTCACGATGTGCGGCAGCCGGGCGTCCGCGTCACCGTGCACAACCGAGTCAGGCACTGTCGCCGGGACGGCCGCGCGGATGCGATCCACGAGAGCGCGCAGCGCGACGTCGGTGGTGCCACGTTCCCTGCTTGTCGCCGTCAGGGAAGCGGCGGCAGCCAGCACCGATGGCACGTTCGGGAAGCCGGGCACCCGGTGGTTTTCCCTGTCGTCGGCCGGAAGCGGCTCGCGCCAGCGGGTGCCCTTGCGCACGGCGAGCACGCCCACGCCCGCCGGACCGCCCCACTTGCGGGCGCTCGCAGTCAGCAGCGACCAGCCGGACGGAGCGGGAAGGCGGCCTGCCGAGGCGCCCGCGTCGACCAGCAGCGGTACCCGGTACTCCTGGCAGGCAGCCGCAGCCTCCTGCACCGGCTGGAGGGTGCCCACCTCGTGATTGGCCGACTGGAGGCAGGCCAGCAGGGTGCGCTCGTGCTTCACCGCCGCGCCGAACTCGGCCAGGTCGGCGTGGCCGAGCCGGTCGACGCCGGTGATGCTGACCGCAGCGCCCGTTGTCCGGGCGAGCCAGTCGGCCGCGTTCAGCACGCTCGAGTGCTCGACAGCGCTGGCGACCAGGTGGCCTGGACCCCGCGCGGCCGACTGCCTGGCCTGGACGGCGCCGAGCACCGCCAGGTGCACGGCCTGAGTCCCTGAGCTGGTGAATGACAGCTCATCCGGGCGGCAGCCGAACTCCGCAGCGATCGCTTCCCTGGCCTGCTCGAGCAGCAGCTGAGCCCGGCGCCCCTCGCGGTGCAGCCGGGCCGGGTCAGCCCAGCCCTCGTCCAGCCCTGCGGCGAGGGCCTGCCGGGCAGCCGGATGCAGCGGCTCGGCGGACGCTGCGTCGAAATAGGCCACGTTCCGACTGTAGGCCGGCACGTGGCAGAGGCTCCCGCGGCGGGCCGCGGCAGGCACGGCCGGCCAATGTCCCTGACCGGGATAACGAACTCGTCCCGGACGCCGGGGGTACCCCCTTACGTGCGAACCCGGCGTTGTACTGTTTTCCACGACAGGCTGTAGGACGTCGACGTCGAGACCGGCCGTAAGCCGGGACTTAGTTGCTGGGAAGGCCATCTTGAGTCCCAACCGCAGAGCACGGGCGCGGCTGGTGCGGCGCTGGCTGCCGCGCACTGCCCTGTTCGTCGCGCTGGCTACGCTGACGGCCGGCTGCAACTCCACCACGGTCGAGAACCTCGGCCTGCGCCATCCGCTGACGAGCTCGGCTCAGCTGATCGTGCACCTCTGGCAGGGCGCCTGGATCGCCGCGCTGTCGGTCGGAATCATCGTCTGGGGCGGGATCCTGTGGGCGGTGATCTTCTACCGCAAGCGCAGCGACACCATCCCGCACCAGGTCAGGTACAACCTGCCGATCGAAATCCTCTACACGGTCATCCCGTTCGTCATGGTGGGCGTCCTGTTCTACTTCACCGCACGGGACGAGAACCGGATCGACTCGCTCTCCGCGCGCCCCAACGTCGTCGTGGACGTCACTGGCGAGCAGTGGACCTGGACGTTCCAGTACCCGCAGTACGCGGTCAAGAACTCGCCGAACGGTGTCACTGAGCTCGGCCAGATGTGGAACGGAGTCCTCGGCCCCGGCGACAACGTCAACGACCTGCCGCTGCTGGAAATCCCCGAGCACGAGACCGTGAGGTTTAACCTGGTCTCGATCGACGTGATCCACTCGTTCTGGGTGCTGCCGTTTGACTTCAAGCGAGACGTCATTCCCGGTCACCCGAACCACTTCCAGGTGTATCCGACCGGCACGCTGTACAGCGGGCCTGACACCATCGGCCGCTGCTCCGAGCTGTGCGGTCTCTACCACAGCCGGATGCTGTTCCGGATCAAGATCGTGACCCCGGCACAGTTCACGGCCTGGATCACGGCCCAGCAGAAGCTGGAGAACGCATCTGGGGGTGCTCAGTGACCACCTACAACCAGCCTGCTCCAACCGGAGCCACCACGCCGTACGCCGCTGCCGGGACGTACAGGAAGGGCTCTGTCCTCGCCGACTGGCTGTCGTCCACTGACCACAAGATCATTGGTCACCTTTACCTGATCACGTCGTTCTTCTTCTTCCTGGTCGCCGGCCTGATGGCCATGATCATGCGCGCGCAGCTCATGGGGCCGGACAACCACATCGTGTCCGACCAGCAGTACAACGAGCTGTTCACGATGCACGGCACGATCATGCTGCTGCTGTTCGCCACCCCGCTGTTCGTCGGGTTCGCGAACGAGATCATGCCGCTGCAGATCGGCGCGCCTGACGTCGCCTTCCCGCGGCTGAACCTGCTCAGCTACTACATGTTCACCTTCGGCGGCCTGATCTTGCTGGCGAGCTTCCTGACGCCGGGCGGGGCCGCCTCGTTCGGGTGGTACGCCTACTCGCCGCTGACCAGCGCGACGTACTCGCCCGGCGTCGGCGGTGACATGTGGATCATGGGCCTGGTGCTGTCCGGCCTCGGCACGATCCTCGGCGGCGTCAACTTCGTCACCACGATCCTGTGCATGCGCGCGCCGGGCATGACCATGTTCCGGATGCCGATCTTTACCTGGAACATCCTGCTGACCTCGATGCTGGTGCTGCTGGCCTTCCCGGTGCTGGCCGCAGCGCTGCTGGTGCTGGAGATCGACCGGAAACTCGGGGCCCAGGTGTTCGCCGCCAACAGCGGCGGGGCGATCTTGTGGCAGCACCTGTTCTGGTTCTTCGGCCATCCCGAGGTCTATATCGTGGCGCTGCCGTTCTTCGGCATCGCCACCGAGATCCTGCCGGTCTTCTCCCGCAAGCCGCTGTTCGGCTACAAGGGCCTGGTGGCCGCGACCATCGCGATCGCGGGCCTGTCGCTGACCGTGTGGGCGCACCACATGTTCACCACCGGCGCGGTGCTGCTGCCGTTCTTCTCCTTCATGACGTTCCTGATCGCGGTGCCGACCGGGGTGAAGTTCTTCAACTGGGTCGGCACGATCTGGCGAGGTCAGATCACCTTTGAACCCGCGATGCTGTTCATACTCGGGTTCCTGGTGGTGTTCCTGTTCGGCGGCCTGACCGGCATCATCCTGGCATCGCCGCCGCTGGACTTCGCGGTCAGCGACTCCTACTTCGTGGTGGCGCACTTCCACTACGTGCTGTTCGGCACTGTGGTGTTCTGTATGTTCGGCGGGTTCTACTTCTGGTGGCCTAAGTGGACCGGCAAGATGCTGGACTACAAGCTGGGTGCGCTGCACTTCTGGCTGGTCTTCCTTGGCTTCAACGGGACCTTCCTGGTGCAGCACTGGCTTGGCCTGATGGGCATGCCGCGCCGGGTCGCCAACTACCCGTTCCTGCCGCACCTCGCCACCACGCTGAACGACATCTCGTCGATCAGCTCGTTCGTGCTGGGCGCGTCCACCTTCGTCTTCCTCTACAACATCTACAAGACCTGGAAGACCGGCGAGACGGTGACCGAGGACGATCCCTGGGGCTTCGCCAACTCGCTCGAGTGGGCGACGTCCTGCCCACCGCCGCGGCACAACTTCACCTCGATCCCGCGGATCAGGTCAGAGCGACCCGCGTTCGACCTGCACTACCCGCACATCAGGACCGGGCGCGACCGTTACCTTGAGCACCAGCAGCAGTCGATCGGAGCTGGCTCGTGAAAGTCGAGGGCTACCTCTTCCTGGGCTGCGCCGGATTCTTCGGCGCCGCGGACATCGTCTACTGGTACTTCTCGCACGACCCGACCGGCACCACCGCACTCGCGCTGGCGGTGTGCCTGGCCTTCCTGGTCGGCTTCTACGTCCTGTTCACCGGTCGCCGGCTGCCGGAGCGGCCGGAGGACAGCCCGCACGGCGAGATCGACCAGGGCGTCGGCGAGCTGGGCTTCTTCAGCCCGCACAGCTGGTGGCCGCTGTTCGTCGGCCTCGCTGGTGCTGTCGCGGCGCTTGGAGTGGCGATCGGCTGGTGGCTGTTCCTGATCGGAGCGCTCATGCTTGTTCTCGCGATGATCGGGTTCGTCTTCGAGTACTACCGCGGCCACTACGCGCACTGAGTCAGTTGCTGCGCTGGCCCTTCGCGGTCAGCTGACTGGTCCCGGGCCTGGCGGCGTTCTTCGGCGATTCTCGCGTTGGCGAAGCAGGCCCAGATGGCCATGTCGAGGTCGAATCGGTCGGCGAGGCCGACGGGGATGATGCTGCGGGCGTTGATGTCGGCGTCGATCAGGCTGGCTAGGTCGCCGTCGGCTTCGGGTAGCGGTGGGCTGGACGGCAGAAGTGTGCCGTCGGCCCTGGCGAAGGTGAACCGGCCACCATCGCCGC
>Ga0335074_10003640_pt1 | contig 21104 bp, 23 predicted proteins | sample Lox_Sample_23_FD_206715 | JGI IMG/M metagenome (GOLD analysis project Ga0335074, IMG submission 206715) | Soil microbial communities from Loxahatchee National Wildlife Refuge, Florida, United States - Lox_Sample_2.3 | ecosystem: Environmental > Terrestrial > Soil > Wetlands | place: USA... | reverse complement strand
GATGGTGTAGGTAACGGGCAGCGCGCTATGCATTTCGGGCCCTTGAAAACACTGGCTGCATGCGTCCCTTGCCGGTCGCCTGGCGGTAGGCGGGACGGTTTTCGGCATTAGCCAGCGGCCCACCAATGCCAACGCCAACACCAGCAAGAGCGGCCAGGCCCGCGGTACGCTTCACCCAGGTCCGCGGCGTGACAGCGTGCGACCGCCGTTTCCAGTCTGCTGCGTGCCGAACCCCGGCTTGTCTGAGAACCGGGACATAGCTTCGAGCCGTCAGTTCCACGATCACAGATTCGGCCGCGCCCTTGCCCGCATAATAATTCAGCAGACTCTGCCGCAACCGCCGGATCTCGGCTCGCACTACTGCGCCCGTTTTGGGATCGAAGGACTTGGGGCGTTCGAACACGTCCACCCCGATGGCATATTCGTTGATCGGTTGCCCCGCGGCGGTGCGCCCGGCGAGATAACGAGGCAGACGCGCGCGGCGCGCCGGAATCAGAAAATCAGGCGAGCCGAGCAACATCTCGACACACGCCTCGATTTCGGCGTACTGTGCCGGCGGGAGCGCCGGCGCCTTCGCTTCCGATTCACGATCCGACGGCACGCCCTGTCAGAGAAGCCAGCTTGCCATAGCCGCGGAACAAGACCGTGCCGGCAAACCGCGCCCTGCTAAACTGTAGAATCAATTATGGCCTTGAGTAAGGATCTGCTTGAAATCCTGGTCTGTCCCGTATGTAAGGCCGATCTGGATCTAAAGCCCGATAACAGCGGTTTGAAGTGCGTCCAGTGCCATCGCGTGTATCCCATTCGCGACGATATTCCGGTGATGCTGGTGGACGAAGCGAAGATCGAGGAGTGATGGAACTGCCCCACGGCGGCCGCGTCGCCGTCGTCCGGCTGCGCTCGCTGGGCGACTGCGTGCTCACCACACCCGCGCTCGAAATCCTGAGGCGGGCGCGGCCCGATCTGAGCATCGGCGTGGTGGTGGAGGACCGCTGGCGGGCGGTATTCGAAGGCAATCCGGATATCGACGCGCTGCTGGCACCCAGCGTGCGCGGGTTGCGTGCCTGGCGCCCCGATATTTGTTTGAATCTGCATGGCGGCAATTCGAGCGCACGGCTGACGGCGCTTTCCGGAGCGCGATGGCGGGCCGGATTTGCACATTATCGCTGGCAGGCGGCGTACCACATTCGCATTCCGCGCGCGCAGGAGATTCTGGGCGTGGAGCGCACCATCCACACGGCGGAACATTTGGCATCCGCGATGTTTTATTTAGGCGCGCCGCGCGTGGAGATCCCACGGGCTAAACTCTTCGCGACGACACCGCCGGCGTCTCGGCCCTACGCCGTGATTCATCCGCTGGCTTCCCAGCCCGATAAGACCTGGCCGGCGGCCGGATTCCTGCGCGCCGCGCGATTTTTGCGCGAGTCGCTCGATCTCGATCCGGTTTTCATCGCCGGGCCGGGCGAAGATGTGGCCGCGTTCGGCGAATATCGCATCATCAGCGGCGCGCCGCTCGATGACGTCAAATCCCTGCTGAGTGGCGCATCATTGTTTTTAGGCAACGATTCCGGACCGGCCCACATGGCCGCGGCATTCGGCATCCCGGTGGTCGCTATCTTCGGCGCATCTGATCCGGCCATCTGGGGTCCCTGGCGCACGCCTTCCGCCGTGCTGCACAACCCTTCCGAACAGCAAGTGCTGGAAGCGCTCGAGCGCATGCGGGTGCACGCATGAGGGATCTGCTGCGTCTGCTGGCCTTCGCCCGGCGTTATTGGGTCTACCTGCTTTTGTCCGTGTTTCTGATGGCCTGCGTGGGCGCGGCGCACGGCATGATCGCGCTGCTGATCGGGCCGATTTTCGACCGCGTGTTGAACCCCGCCGCCGGCGATGCTCCCGTGAAACTGTTCACCGACCCGATTTTTCACCACACGATTTATCTGAGCAGCCTGATGCCCGGCGTGATGCGCAACCGCAGCATCTGGACCATGGTGGCATTCGCCATCGTGGCCGTTTTCTTCACCAAAGGGCTTTGCGATTACCTGGCGAATTTTCTGGTCAATTACGTGGGTTGTTCGGCGGTCACCGATCTGCGCAACACGGTTTTCGATAAAGTCGTGCGGCAGGGCGCGCAGTTCTTCGAAGCGCATTCCACCGGCAAGCTGATGTCGTCGATCATGAACGATATCGAAAAGATTCAAGTGGCCGTTTCACATATTCTGGCGGATCTGCTGCGGCAGAGCTTCGTCGTCCTTGGCCTGCTGTTTGTGATTCTGCATAAGGATTGGAGGCTGGCCATCGTAAGCCTGACAGTGTTGCCGTTCGTGCTGATTCCCACCGCGCGCATCGGACGGCGCATCCGCCGCACCAGCCGCCGCAGCCAGGATCATGCCGCGGAACTGAACGAAATCCTGCAGGAGGCGCTCAGCGGCAACCAGGTGGTGAAGGCTTTCGGCGCGGAAGAATTCGAATCGCGGCGGTTTCGCCAGACCGCACGGCGCTTGCTGAAGAACAATCTCCGCTATGTGCGCCAGCAGGCGCTAGCATCGCCGCTGATTGAGATTTTCGGCGCGTTCACCATCGTCGGATTGCTGACCTACGCGCGCACGCAAATCAAGACGCACACGCTCACCGCCGGCGAGTTCACCACCTTCGTCATGGCACTATTAATGATGTACGAGCCAGTGAAGCGGCTCACCGGCATTCATAACATCTTCGAGCAAGCCATTGGCGCGTCGCAAAAGGTATTCGAATATCTGGCGCACGCGGAGGAGATTGAAGAAAAGCCGGGCGCGATCAAGCTGGAGCGATTTGCACGCTCGATTCGCTTCGAAGATGCCAGCTTCCGTTATCCGCTGGCGCCCAATGGATTCCAGCTTCGGTCGCTCAATCTGGAAGTGCACGCCGGTGAAGTGGTAGCGGTGGTGGGGCCGAGCGGCGCGGGCAAGACCACACTGGTGAATCTGGTGCCGAGGTTCTACGATGTCACCTCGGGTGCAGTGATGATCGATGGACGCGATGTGCGCGAGTACGACCTGGCGTCTTTGCGCGCGATGGTGGGCATCGTGGCGCAGGATACTTTCTTGTTCAACGATACGGCGGCCAATAACATTGCTTACGGTAGGCCCGGCACGCCATTGCGCGAGATACGCGACGCCGCGCAAGCCGCCTTGGCCGATGAATTCATCAGCCGTCTGCCGGATGGCTATGGAACCATCCTGGGCGAACGCGGCGTGAAACTCAGCGGCGGGCAGCGGCAGCGCATCGCCATCGCGCGCGCGCTGCTGAAGAACGCGCCCATCCTGATTCTGGACGAAGCCACATCCCACCTGGATACCGAATCCGAATTGCTGGTGCAGGATGCGTTGGCGAACCTGATGGTGGGGCGCACCGTGATCGTGATCGCCCACCGGCTGTCTACCATCCGGCGAGCGGATAAAATCGTGGTGCTGGAGCGCGGCGGAATTTGCGAAACGGGCACGCATGAGGAACTGGTGAACGGCGGTGGCATCTATCAAAGGCTGCACGAGCTGCAATTCGTGGAGGCGGGAAGCGTGATGGATTTATGAGCACACGCAGCATGACCGGTTTCGCGCGCGTGCGCAAAGTGTCGCCCGAAGGCGAGATTGCCCTCAGTATCAAGAGCGTCAATCATCGCGGCCTGGATATGCACTTTCACATGGCGCCGGAGCTGGATGCGTTCGAAGGCGCGATTCGCAATGCGGTGAAGGGCAAAGTGGCGCGCGGGCATTTGCAGATTCACGTGCTTTTTAATCGCACCGGGCCGGCCGATTCTTCCAGCTTGAACCGTCCATTATTGCGCGCGTATCTGGATGCGTTCCGTGACGCGGCGGCAGATTTCGGCGTGGAGCAGAAGCCGGATTTGAATGCCGCGCTGCGCATTCCCGGTATGTTGCAGGCGGGCGAACCCGACGAATCCGACCAGGGTTTGGAACAGAGGCTGATCGAGGCAGCCGTGGAAGCGCTGGATACGCTGAATCGCTTTCGAGAGCGCGAAGGCACGGCGATGGCGGCCGAGATGCGCGAACGGTGCGCGGCGCTTTGCGATCTGGTGGCGCAGATGGAAAAAATCCGGTCGCGCGCCACGCAGGCGTTTCAGAAGAAATTGAACGAGCGGCTGCGCGAGCTGATGCACGGCGCGGGAATCGAACCGCAGCGGCTGGCGCAGGAAGCCGCGCTACTGGCGGAGCGTAGTGATATCAGCGAGGAATTGATCCGGCTGAAAACGCACGCGGCGCAACTGGAGAAGCTGCTGAGTGCCGACGGTGAAGTCGGCAAGCGCCTGGATTTCCTGTTACAGGAAATGAATCGGGAGGCGAACACCATCCTCTCGAAAACCGGCGGCTTGGGCGACCTGGGGCTGACCATTACGGACCTGGCCCTGGCAGCGAAAGCCGAGATCGACAAGTTGCGCGAGCAATCGCTTAACCTGGAGTGAAAAACAAAGCAACCACAGATGGACACAGATTCACACAGATAAAAACGCACTTGGTCATCTGTGGTTCCACTATGACAACTATCTTCATCATCTCGGCGCCGTCCGGGTCGGGCAAATCGACCCTGGTGCGGCGGCTGCTGGCCGGCGTACCGGGGCTGACGTTCTCCATCTCCTATACCACGCGCCCCCCACGCGGAAACGAGGTGGAGGGCGAAGACTATCACTTTATTTCGCGCGCCGAGTTTGAAGAATGTGTCGCGCGCGATGAGTTTCTGGAGCATGCCCAGGTTTTCGGGAATTATTACGGCACCCACCGCGGCGTGCTGGAAACGGCCCACGCGCAAGGCCTCGATCTGGTACTCGACATTGATGTGCAAGGTGCGCGACAATTAAAAGGTAAGATTCCAGAAGCGGTAACAGTTTTTATTCTGCCGCCGTCCCGGCAGGTCCTCGAGCAGCGGTTGCGGGCACGCGGGGAAGATTCCGATGCGGTCATCGAACGCCGGCTTCGTGACGCAGCCAATGAGATTCGCAATTACAGCGCTTACGACTACGCGCTGATTAACAGAGAACTGACCCGTTCGGACGAGATACTGGCCGCCATTGTGCGCGCCGAGAGAGTGCGGCGAAACCGGATCGAAGATCGGATCCGGCCGATTCTGGAAACTTTCGAGAACAACGCGTAAAGGATTTTTGAAAGCATGGGCGACAAGGTTCCGCGCAACAACGCGCATTGCACCATTCCGGACGATCCGGAACAGAGCACCTACCGTTTCATCATCGTGGCCGCCAAGCGCGCCCGCCAGTTGCAGGGCGGCGCGCGGCCGGTGCTGCCCACGTCATCGAAGAAGCCCACCATTATCGCCGTGGAGGAAGTGCGGCGCGGGTTGGTGAAGTACGAGCTCACGGGCGCTCCGCAGGTGGAAGAACCGCCGGTCGCGGACGCCGTTCTCTAAAAACCCAACATGCACATAGTCCTGGGGGTGGGCGGAGGCATCGCGGCCTACAAGTCCGCGGAACTGGCCCGCCTGCTGATGCAGCGGGGACACACCGTGCAAGCCGTGATGACGACGGCCGCGCAGGAATTCGTGCGGCCGTTGACCTTCGCCGCGCTTACCGGACGCAAGGTCATCACCGGCATGTTTTCCGCAGGTAATTCCGAAGGCACGCTTTCGAGCGCCATCGAGCATATCGGGGTGGCGCAGCAGAACGATCTGCTGGTGGTTGCGCCCGCGACCGCGGACTTGCTGGCCAAATTCGCGCACGGCCTGGCCGATGATTTCCTGACTACAACTTATCTTGCGTTCACGGGTTCGGTAGTGCTCGCGCCTGCCATGAATACCAATATGTGGCTGCACGCGGCCACGCAGGCGAATCTGGAAACGCTGCGCGCGCGCGGACATCGCATCGTGGATCCGGGTGAAGGCGAGTTGGCGTGCGGCATGGTGGGGCCGGGAAGGCTGGCGGAACCGGAGCAGATCGCGCTGGCGGTGGATGCCGAGACTGGCCGGCGCAGCGATCTGGAAGGCGAGACGGTGCTGATCACCGCGGGTCCCACGCAGGAACCGCTCGATCCGGTGCGTTACATTTCCAATCGCTCGAGCGGCAAGATGGGCTATGCATTGGCTGAAGCGGCAGCGGCGCGAGGCGCGCGCGTCATCCTGATTTCCGGGCCGGTGCATCTTGCGCCGCCGCGCGGCGTCAGCGTAATTCCTGTGCATACCGCGCGCGAGATGCGCGATCAGGTGTTCGAGCATCTGGATGCGGCGACCGTGATTGTGAAAGCCGCGGCCGTATCGGATTTTCATCTATCGAAAGTGCCTACGCAAAAGATGAAGAAGACCGCCGCGCGGCTCTCCCTGGAGCTCGACCCCACGCCCGATATTCTGGCGGAATTGGGCCGGCAGAAAGGCGATCGCCTGCTGGTGGGTTTCGCGGCCGAGACCGAAAACCTGCAGCAGGAAACCCGCCGCAAATTGGAAGCCAAGAATTGCGACATGGTGGTCGGGAATCTGGTGGGCGGCGAAGACAGCGCGTTTGAATCCGACCAGAATGAAGTGTTGCTGGCGCTGCGCAACGGCAAGTTCATCTCTGTGCCCCGCGCTTCAAAACGCGAGATCGCCGACCGCATCTTCGACGAGATCCTGCAACTTAGACTGCAATTATACGCCGCCAATGGAAGCTGATTCTCTTCGCCAATATCTGGAGTATTACCAGGATTTGGGAATCAAGTCGCTGTACCGGCGCGGCGGCGGCACAGTGTGCGCGCCCGGGGAGGAAGTTGCCGCGCCCGCCCGCGAGCCGCTCTTCAAGATTCTCGAGGATATCGGCGATTGCCACCGCTGCCGCTTGAGTGAACAACGCACTAACATTGTCTTTGGCGTAGGCAACGAACAAGCCAAGCTGGTATTCGTGGGCGAAGGTCCGGGCGCGGATGAAGACGCGCAAGGCATTCCGTTCGTAGGCCGTGCCGGCCAATTGCTCACCCAGATGATCGAGGGAACGGCCAAAAAAGAAGGCATTCCGTTGTTGCGCAAAGACGTGTACATCTGCAACGTGGTGAAATGCCGTCCGCCCGAGAATCGCACGCCGCAGCCCGACGAGATGGAGATGTGCGGGCAATTCCTCACCCGCCAGTTATTGGCTATCGCACCCAAAGCAATTTGCGCGCTAGGTTCCACGGCCGCGCGATTCCTGACGCAAAGCAAAGAAGGCGTCACCCGCATGCGCGGTAACTGGTATAAGTGGCATGATATTCCCGTGATGGTCACGTATCATCCCTCTTACCTACTGCGCGCCTATAATGTAGGTCCGAAGCGCGAGGCGTGGGAAGACCTGAAAAAGGTCCTGCACTTCGTCTACGACTAATCGAAGCTGAGAGACATTTGATCGGCGTACTGTTCGCGCCGGATGTGGTCGAGCTCGCGGGCTTCGGTGGTGCGGCCCCAATGCTCCAGTATCCAGATCTGTTCCCAGGCGCAATCTTCGAGTACGCGGCGATCTCCGCGGCGTTCGGCGGTCGTCTGCCAGGCATCCAGAATTTCGAATGCTTCCGCCAGCCGATCCTGCGTTTTCGCCCAGGTAAGCGCACGGCGCGCGAGCGTGGAAGCCTGGGTCCAATCGCTTTCGAGAGCCTCGGTGAACGCGTGTTGCAGATCGGGCCACCAGGCGGCGAGATCCTGGGTGGCTTCCGATCCGAACAGGCTGGCCACGGCCAACGCGTGATAGCGGGCCCAACGCGCAGCATCGCCGCGCAGACCGACGCGCTCGCGCGCCAGGGCGGGAACCAGGAAGCGCGGACCATTTTCGTCGAGCGGAATCAACAAGGATTGCGCGGCGAACCGCGCGGCGACCTGGCGTGCCTCTTCGGGTTCAGCATCGGCGGTGCGTGCCGCCATATCGAGGTGGAAACCCGATGGCGTGCAGGCGCACATGGCCGATAACAGGCGCTGCGCGGGCGGCTCGAGATTGCGGATGGCGTCCGCAAGTTTGTCACCATCCTGCGCGAACGGCGCGAGCGGCACGGCGGCCGCTGAGAGGGATTCGGCTAGACCGGTGTCGCGCGCGGTCATCAGTACAGAGGTACGTCCGCGCGGTGCAAGCAACGCAGCCGTGGCCGGCGCGGCATCGTCGAGGATGACGAGACAGCGATGCTGGCTGCAGAGGCCGCGCAGTTCGTGGAGATTTGATTCCAAGTCACGATCGAGGCGCACGCCCAACTGCGCGGCCAAATCGCCAGCTAATGACGCGGCGCTGCGCGCAGTGCAAGTGAGCCACAAGACGGCGTCGAATTCCTCGCGATGGCGTCGCGCGAATTCCAGCGCGAGCGTTGTTTTGCCCGCACCTGCGGGGGCTTCCACCACGGCCATACCCGGTGCATCGGCGAGCAAGACAGCCAGCGTTTCCAGTTCTTCGCCGCGCCCTTGAAACGCCAGTTGCGCGGCGGGTACGAACGGCGTCTGGCGAGGGATGGGCGCGAGGCTCATCAGCCATCGCTTGATGGCGCGGAAGGCGGAGAGGCGATTCTGGCGCAGATCGAAGAAATTCTTGCGCCGCAAGAGGTCGGGAAACTTCGCGTCGCGGCAGAGCAAGGTGGCGAGCGGCGTGCCCAGCTCCGCAGCCTGTTCCCAAAGCACCGATTTCCATCGCTCTAAAACCCAACGCGCCGGAACAGATTCGGGCGAGATCAAGACCAGCGCGACGTCGGCGGATAGCGCCTGTTCGGCCTTGGAAATGACATCCTGGCCAGGCTCGATCTCACCTTCCTCGACGAGAACTTCGACGCCCGCGCCCCGCTCCAAAAACGCGGAAAGCTCGCGGACCAGATCGCGGTCGGCGGGGGAGTAGCAAGGGAAGACCTTGGGCATGCGGGACGAAATCTTATTATCGCAGGCGGCGTGGGTTTACTCGGGTGACCGGAACCCGGCATTTCTTGGCAGCTTGGGAACGACAGTCTTAGTTGAAGATCGCCGCATGCGTAGCGCGATACACTGGACGCGGCGGCTTTAACTGATGAACTACACCTACGAAGGCATGGCAAAGATGATCGACCACTCGCTATTGAATCCTACGCTGACCGCGGACGATCTCGAGCGCGGCATTCAACTGGCGCTCGATTACGATGTGGCTAGCGTTTGCATCATGCCGTTTTATTTGCGGCGTTGCGCGGAGGCGCTGCGCGGCAGCCGCGTAAAGGCGAGCACTACCATCGGCTTTCCGCACGGCGGCCACTCGACGGTGGTCAAAGTAGCCGAGGCTCGCCAGGCGCTGGCCGATGGCGGGCAGGAACTCGATATGGTGGTGAATATCAGTAAGGTGTTGAGCGGCGATTGGGATTATGTTCGTTCAGACGTGGCGGCGGTGATTGAAGCGACGCACGAAGCGGGACAAAAGGTGAAAGTGATTTTCGAAAATTGCTATTTAAATGAAGCGCAGAAAATCCGGCTATGTGAGATTTCAGGCAAGTTGCGGGCGGATTGGGTGAAGACCTCGACCGGTTATGGAACGGGCGGCGCAACCATGGTAGATCTGGCGCTGATGCGGAGGCATTCGCCGGAGTGGGTGCAGGTGAAGGCCGCGGGCGGCGTGCGAGATCTCGATGCGCTGCTGGCGGTGCGCGCGCTGGGCGTCACGCGGGTGGGCGCGACACGCACCGCGGCAATGCTGGATGAATGCAAACGGCGCGTCCGCGGCACTGTCTCCTAGAGTCGCGCCCCTTTGCGCTTGGTTAGCCGTGCAACCGCTTGCGATTGGCGTCCAGCGCGTCGTCGACGGCAGCGAGCAAATCGGCGGGATGAAATGGCTTGGGAAAAACTCGGAATCCTTCGCCGACCGTTCTGTTTTCCATACGCTGATCGGCGGGCACGCCGGCGATTATGAGCACGCCCATGGACGGACATTTTCCAGTCAAGTACATCGCCGCATCGTGACCGCTGATATCGCCGACATACAAATCGACAAGCAGCAGGTCTGGCTTGGTTTCGTGCAGCATGTCCACGGCGACCCCGAGATCGCCGGTGGCGCGCACGACGTATCCTTTTTGTTCCAGGATCTCGCGCGTGACGCGCCGCACGACCGGCGCCGAGTGCAAAAGCAGGATGGTGTAATTCTCTGGGCGCATTTCCGTGAAACCTAGATTTAACCATATTCGCGGTGTAAAGAAATAGGCGTTTCCGGACGGTTATAATCGAGCTAGGTGGAGTTGGAAAAAATACTGTTGCGCAAGGTGGGCGAGGCCATCCATCGCTTTAAGATGATTCGGGACGGCGACCGGGTGGCGGTGGCCCTCTCGGGCGGCAAGGATTCACTCACGCTGCTGGAGGCGCTGTTGCTGCTGGCCGCTCGCGCGCCGGTGGATTTTTCAGTGTGCGCCTTTACGGTGGAGCAAGGCAAGTTCTTGCGGCCGATCGAACCGCTGGGCGAATATCTGAAGCAGCGCGGCGTGGAGTGGACTTACTATCGCGATAAGCCGTCGCTGCGGCTGCTCGAAGAACAGCCCACTCACGGTTGTGATTTATGCAGCCGCTACCGGCGTCGCGCGGTTTACGAGATCTGCACGGGTCTGGGCGCGAATGTGATCGCCTTCGGACACACCGCCGACGATTTTTGCGAAGCGCTGTTGCGGAATGCGCTTTTCACGGGCCGGCTGAGTGCGCTGCCGCCGGTGACACATTCGCGCGATAAGCAATTCCGCCTGATACGGCCGCTGGTCTTCGTGACCGAGGACATCACGCGCGCTTATGCCGAAGCGCGCGGCGCGCCCTTGATTCCGTGCGATTGCTCGTTGCGCACCGGCACCGTGCGGCGCTCGCTGCGCGGGATGTTCGGAGAGTTGGAGAAGGAGTATCCGCATTTGAAAGAGAATCTGCTTTCGGCGATGGGGAATGTGGATACCAAGCGGCTGCTCGATCCGCGGCTGCTGGGGATGGATGCGCCGGAGCCGTTCCCGATTCTGACGGAGGGTTAGAAGCGCCAATCGGCGGGAGTTGGTAGGCACGGGCAGATTCGAACTGCCGACCTGTCGCTTAGGAGGCGACCGCTCTATCCATCTGAGCTACGTGCCCGCAACGTTTTCATTGTAGCGCCTCAAGCCTTTCTGTCCGATGTCGGTGCGGTAGTGCATTCCGTCGAAGTGGATGAGGCGCGCGGCGGCGTAGGCATTATCAATCGCGGCGGCGAGATCCGGGCCACTAGCGGTCACCCCGAGAACGCGTCCGCCGGCAGTCTCAAACCCATTTGCGCCCATGCGGGTTCCGGCGTGAAATACAGTTGCGCCGATGGCTTCCGCGGCATCGATTCCGCGGATCGCTTTTCCGGCCGCAAAGGCGCCGGGATATCCGCCGGATGCCAACACGACGCAGACCGAAGGTCCGGGATTCCATTCGAGGTGAGCGGCGGGTAGCGCACCGTGCGCCGCGTCAAGCAGCAGAGGCGCGAGATCGGTACGCAGGCGATGCATGAGGGGCTGGGTTTCCGGGTCGCCTAAGCGAACGTTGAACTCGAGAACTTTGGGGCCATCGCGAGTCATCATGAGTCCGGCATAGAGGAATCCGGTGAATCCGGTGGCTTCAATGGTGGGACGGATGATGCGATCGAGGATCTTGTCGCTTTCATCGGCGGTAAGGATGCGCGAATCACAATAGGCGCCCATGCCGCCGGTGTTGGGTCCGGCGTCATGATCGAAGACCGCTTTGTGGTCTTGCGTGGGCGCGAGCGGGACTACGTTGCGGCCATCGCTGAGAACGATGTAGCTAACCTCTTCACCGCAGAGGAACTCCTCGATGACAAACGGCGGCTTGAGCGATTCGAGGGCCGCTCCGGCTGCGGATAGGTTTTCGGCGATGACAACGCCTTTGCCGGCAGCGAGTCCATCGGATTTAATTACGACCGGGTAGCTGAATTGATCGAGCGCGCGGCGGGCGGCAGCGGCATCCCGCGCGGAAACGAAGGCCGCGGTGGGGATTTTACTTTGTAACAGGAAGTTCTTTGCAAAAATCTTGCTGCCTTCCAAGCGCGCGGCGGCCGCGGTAGGGCCAAAGACCGCCCGGCCACGCGCGCGGAATAGATCGACGATGCCGGCCACCAGCGGCGCTTCAGGTCCTACCACGGTAAGATCCGCATCGACCGATTCCGCAATGGCGAGATAGGCGGCCGGCGATCCGTCGCCCGCGGACATACATTCCGCGACCCGCGCAATGCCTGGATTTCCAGGCACCGCAAACACACGCTCGACCGCCGGACTCTGCGCGATGCGCCACGCCAGAGCATGCTCGCGTCCGCCGCCGCCAACAATCAAGACCTTCATAGCCGATACAATAATAACAATGCACGAAAGGTACGACGTGGTCGTGATCGGAGCGGGACACGCGGGATGCGAGGCTGCGCGCGCTTGCGCCCGCATGGGTTTGCGCACCGCCATGGTAACGATGAACCTCGACCTGATCGCGCAGATGTCGTGCAATCCGGCGATCGGTGGCATCGCCAAAGGGCACTTGGTGCGCGAAATCGATGCGCTCGGCGGCGTGATGGGCGAAGTGACCGATGCGGTGGGCATTCAGTTCCGGCTGCTCAACACCAGCCGCGGTCCGGCGGTGTGGTCGCCACGGGCGCAGTGCGATAAAAAGATGTACCGCATGCGCATGCGCGAGGTGTTGGAACGCGAACCGAACCTGCGGATCAAGCAAGCGGAAGTTGGGGCGCTCGAAATTGCGACCGATGGCGGCGTGCGTTCGGTTACAGGCGTGCGTTTGCGGGATGGGCGCACCATCGGTGCCGGCGCAACCATCGTCACCACGGGGACGTTCCTGAATGGGTTGGCGCATGTTGGCGAGATGCAGTATAGCTGCGGCCGTAACGGGGAAGCGCCATCCCAACTTCTGGGCGAGCAGTTGCGCACCTTGGGGCTGGCTTGGACGCGACTCAAGACTGGCACGCCGCCGCGTCTCGATGGGCGGACGATCGATTGGAGCCGGTTCGAACCGCAGCCAGGCGACGCTGAGCCGATGCCGTTTTCGTTCTTGACGGAGAAGATCGACCGACCACAAGTGGTTTGCCATATCGCTTACACCACCGAAGAGACACACAGGATTCTGCGCGAGGCGATTCCGCGCTCGCCGTTGTACAGCGGCCAGATCGAAGGCGTTGGGCCGAGATATTGTCCGTCCATTGAAGACAAGATCGTCAAGTTCCCGGATAAGATCCGCCACCAGATTTTCCTGGAACCGGAGGGACTGGATACAAACGAAGTTTACGTGAACGGCATGTCTACGAGCATGCCAATCGATGTGCAGGAGGCGATGGTTGCCTCGATACCAGGGTTGGAGCACGCCGAGATGATCCGGCCGGGCTACGCCATCGAGTACGATGCCATCGATGCGCGCGAGTTGAGCCACACGTTGGAAGTGAAGTCCATTCGCGGATTGTATCTGGCCGGGCAGATCAACGGCACGTCGGGCTATGAAGAAGCCGGCTGCCAAGGATTGGTCGCGGGAATCAACGCCGCTTGTGCGTTACGCGGCATGCCGCCGGTGGTGATCGGGCGAAACGAGGGGTATACCGGCATTTTGGTCGATGATTTGATCACCAAGGGCGCCGATGAGCCTTACCGCATGTTCACGTCGCGGGCGGAATTCAGGCTGCACTTGCGGATTGACAATGCGGACGAACGCTTGACTCCTATCGGGCGGCGGGCTGGGTTGGTAACCAACGAGCGTTGGGATCTGGTTTCTCGGAAGAAGCTGCAGAAGGAAAAGCTGATGGTGGCGCTGCGCCAGCATAAGAATGGGAAATGGTTGAAGCGTCCCGAGACTTCCATTGCGGGGATCGGTCCGTGGGCGCGGGAGGTGGTGGGCGATGAGCCGGTGAGGGGTCTGCTGACTACCGTCGAAACGGAGATTAAATACGACGGTTACATCCAACAGCAGGAGAGGCAGATCGAGAGGCTGAAGGGCGCCGAGCGACGTCCCATTCCGCAGTCGTTTACTTTCGGCGGCATTCCGGGTCTGTCGCGGGAGATTAGCGAGAAGTTGGAGCGCGTCCGGCCGGAGACGCTGGGTCAGGCTGCTCGGATTCCTGGCGTGACCCCTGCGGCGATCGCGATCCTCGACGTCTATTTGAGCCTCGGCCGTGTTCATTGAGCTGCTGCGCGAAAAGCTGGCGGGTGTCTGCGAATTGTCCGACGCGCAAGCTGAACAGCTCAAGGCGCACTATGAGCTGCTGACGCGCTGGAACAAAGTGCTTAACCTAACCAGCGTACGGACTCTTAGCGAGATTGTCGAGCGCCATTACTGCGAATCCATTTTTGCCGCGATTCATCTGCCGGAAGATCTCGGCACGATGGCGGATCTCGGATCCGGTGCTGGTTTCCCTGGCATTCCGATCGCGATTATGCGGCCAAGGCTGCGGGTGGCGCTGATTGAATCGCATCAACGGAAGGCCGTCTTTCTAAAGGAGGCGTCGCGGGATTTGGGCAATGTTCGCGTGATTGCGAAGCGTGCTGAGGACGTCGCGGAGTCCTTTGACTGGGTTGTATCGCGCGCGGTTCGATATACCGACATTGCGGAGGATCTAAAGAGGTTGGGACGAAATGTCGAATTGTTAAGTGGGGAAGTGCGTCCGCCGGATAATGGGCGGCTCGAGTGGCAAGAGTGTATTGTGCCTTGGGGTAACGGGCGATATCTATGGATTGGCCGTTTCACGTGAAACATTTGGCTCAGATTGTTTCACGTGAAACATTCGTGCTAGCATGACAGCTTGGCCAGAGTACTCGCCATCACCAATCAGAAGGGTGGCGTCGGGAAGACGACTACTGCGATCAACGTGGCTGCCGCTTTAGCTGCCAACGATATCCGCGTACTTGTGATCGATTCCGACCCCCAGGGCAACGCCACTACCGGCCTAGGAGTCACAAAGGACCCGGACCATCCGAGCCTCTACCACGTGCTTCTTTCCGAGACACCACTAAGCGACGCCGTGGTCCACACTGGGTTCGAAGACCTCGATATGGTTCCGGCCGACAAGAACCTAATAGGCGCGAATCTAGAGTTGGTCGATTCGCCCCACCGCGAGTTCCGGCTGCAAACAAAGCTCCAGCCCATCCGGCCGCAATACGAGTTCATTCTCATCGATTGCCCACCGGCTCTCGACCTGCTAACACTAAACGCCCTAATAGCCGCCGACGCCGTCCTCATCCCGATTCAATGCGAATTCTTTGCGCTGGAAGGAATCTCTGAGCTCATGGACACCATCGAGCGAATCCGGCATTCGTTCGAGCATCCTCTCGAAATCGAAGGAATCCTCCTGACGATGTTCGATGATCGGACCAACCTGACTCGCCAGGTAGCCAACGATTTGCGGGACTTCTTCCGCGAGCAGGTCTTCGAAACAGTCATTCCGCGCAGCATCCGCTTGGCCGAGGCGCCCAGCCATGGCCTGACTATTCTCTCGTACGACGTTCGCTCGCGTGGCGCGGAAAGCTACATCCGCCTCGCCAAGGAGATACTGGAAAATGATCAGAAGCGCGGACAATCAGCGCCGGGCGCTCGGTAAGGGCTTAAGCGCGCTGTTGCCGACGCGAGCGGTGGCGCAAGAGCCAGTGGAATCACCGCGCCCAAACGAAGAGACCTCACAATTACCTATCGAATTGATCGAAGCCAATCCGCTGCAGCCGCGCCGCGTGTTTCAGCATGACCGCATCGAGGAATTGGCCCAATCCGTCCGCGCCAATGGGATCATTCAGCCGTTAGTGGTTCGCCGCCGGGATGAGCGCTATCAGATTGTAGCGGGTGAACGGCGCTGGCGAGCGGCCAAGATCGCCGGTTTGAGCACAGTGCCGGTGGTCATTAAAGAAATTCCCGATGACCGTCTGCTCGAAATCACGCTGATCGAAAACATCCAACGCGAGGACCTCAACGCGATTGAAACCGCGCAGGCTTTCGATCATCTTTGCCGCGAGCTTCATCTGAATCATGAAGAGGTCGGCCGCCGGACAGGCAAAGACCGATCAACGATTGCCAATCTCATCCGCCTCTTGCAACTTCCACCGGACCTTCAACAACTCATCGCCGAAAGACGGCTGTCGATCGGTCACGCGCGCTGCCTCCTGACTCTGCCGACCGCGGAATTGCAACGCGAAGTGGCCGAAAAATCAGTAGCGCAAGGCTGGTCCGTGCGGCAGGTCGAGCGCCTGACGCAAAAGATGATGGAAGACCGCAAACCGAAAGCGGTCGACGAGGTCCAGCCCGATCCAAACGTGAAGGCGGCTATCGAGGAGATGGAGAGAGTGCTCGGTACTAAGGTTCGCATCATCGAACGCGCCCGTCAGAAAGGCCGGATCGAGATCGATTACTACTCACCCGAAGACCTTGACAGAATTTACGCAGCCATCATCGGCAAAACGGAATAACTATTTTAAAATCTGTAATATAGAAGCTAGCTCGGAACGGATTCCAGACAGGTGATCGGTCCCGAACAGGTCCGCCTGCCGATGCTCGACCGGCTTAGGTTTCGCGGCCTTTCCATCACTCAAAAGGGCCTGCCGCGCGCCTTCAATCGTGAAACGCTTCTCATACAACAAGTGCTTGATCTTCAGCAGCAGCTCAACGTCTTTTCGGCGGTATAAACGATGACCGGTACCGGACTTCTTGGGCGCAAGGCTCGGAAATTCCGTTTCCCAATACCGCAAAACATATGGCTCGACAGCCAGCAAGCCGGCCACTTCGCCAATCCTGAAATAAAGCTTATCGGGAATGACTGGATCTGCGCTCTGAAGTACGGGATCTGCCATGAGCCTTCCGTCATACTATCCTAACAGGACCGGGCTTGTCACCACCCGCGGCCGTGCGGCCTACCGCCCGGCGGCCAGCCGATCAGCCAGCAAATCCGGCAAGCCGGCGCGGCGAATTTTATCTTGCGCCTTGCGCACGTTATACGGGAGTCGATAGAAAATCAAGAATCGCTCCTCGGAGTTGTACAACACATAAGCCGTGCGTGGATCGCCATCCCGCGGCTGGCCGACCGATCCGGGATTGATCATGTAAGCACACTCGGCGTCCAATTCGAGCACCTGCCGTTCTTCCGCCGCTGGTGTCTTGGCAATCGTCTCCACGCGCGCGTGATTCCAGATGAAGCCTCCCTGCAGATGCGTGTGCCCGAAAAAAGTCAGAGGCGCTTCCAGATAGCCGAATACCATGCCGGCCTCGATAGGATCCATGATGTACTCGTCTTCGTCGAGCGGAGAGCCGTGCACTACCTGAAATCCGTCGAGTGCCAGGGGCCCTCTAGGCAGATTGCGGATATAGTCGGAGTTTTCGGCCGTAAGCTCGTGCTGCGTCCAAACCGCCGCGGCGCGCGCTACGGGATTGAACCACTCCAGGTCATCGAGACCCACGGATGCCTTATCGTGATTGCCGCGCACCACGGCGACGGCATGCTCCTTTACCCATTCGGTCACCGCGTTTGGATCGGCGCCGTATCCGATCAAGTCGCCCAGGCACACCACCTGATCGTAGCGGCCGGCCGCATGCTCGAGCGCTGCCTCCAGGCCCTCCCAATTCGCGTGGATATCGCTCAAAATCAGGTACCGCACGACGATCTCATGCCTTCCTTAGGCGCAATAACGCGATCTCCGGCGGCGCGCCAAAACGCACCGGCACGTCGATAGTGCCTATGCCGCGCGTGACATATTCCGCTGCCCGCCCGCGCCGGTACAACCCATATACATAGGGAGTAACGAATCGAGCCACGTTTATCTGCTGGTCCAGGATTTCTACACTCACCTGGCCGCCGTGCGTATGTCCGGCCAATGTCAGGTCCCAGCCCTGTTCGGCCGCCACCCTAAAGACGTCGGGGTTGTGCGATAGCAGAACGTTGTAAGCACTGGGGATGATCAACCGCTCGCAGCCCGGCAAATATTCCTCGGTCGAACGCTGATAGTCCACACCCGCCACATTGAGCACTGCGTCACCAAAGCGGAGTTGCTGTGCCCGGCCGCGCAGAAATGGAATGCCTAGCCGCGCGCCTTGCTGCTCGGTATATTTCTTCACTCGCGCATAATCTTCGTGATTTCCCATGCATCCGAGAATGCCGGCGTCGGCCTTCAATCGCGCGACTTGCTTCAGGCAAGCATCCAGCGGATCGCCCATCTGCGTGATGAAATCGCCCGTAACCAATGCCAGGTTGGGGCATAACTCGTTGGCGCGATCAATTACTCGCACCAAATCCTTTTCGCTGAGGAAGGCGCTCAGGTGGATATCACTAAGATGTAGCAGCCGCAGGCCATCGAGACCGTCGGGCAGATTGGGCACGGGGATGTCAATCTCCCGTACATGCAGATCCATGCGCTCCACGAATACGCCGTAACCGACCAGGGCGAACGGCGCAGCCAACAGTGCGCTGCTGGTAGCGTTCAATACTCGTCTGCGGGAAGGATCGAACGAAGCGCCCCATCGCCGCCTGGCCATAGAGTGCACAAATTGGTAAGCCAGATATCCGCCGGTACTGCAGACAAGCCAGATCTGAGCGATCGCGCCCACGATTTGTGCGGTGCTTGCGGATCCTTTGTAATAGATTCCCAAGTAAGAGAAGCTGAGCACGAACGCAGCGCCTAAGAAGGCATAGAAGATCACCACGGCCCAACCCATTATCGCCATGGCACGCCCGCTGAGCCGGCGCGAAGCGGCCGCCAGAAAATGACGGCTCATTTGCCATTGCGTCAGGAATATAGTGATAATCGCCAGTAGATCGAAAGCAGTACGCAAGAAAGCATCCCTACGTTTCTCATTCTAACCGACGCGCCCACCCGGCATGCGTCAGGATGGCCACAGCTGCCACAGTGGCCGTCTCCGCCCGCAAGATAGTCGGGCCGAGCGATACAGAGGTCCATCCGGCATCGGCGGCGGCAGAACGCTCTGGGCTGGTCCAGCCGCCTTCCGGACCGGTGATCAACGCGATCGAATCCGCACCGGAGGGTGGGCTGGGGGGGATCGCGTGCAACAGCGCTGGCGCGCCCGGTTGCTCGTCCAGAAAATAACGTAGGCCGTGCGGCTCGTCCAGCGCTGCCTTCAAAGAACAAGGTTCGGCGATGCGCGGCGGACCCAATCTGCGCGCCTGCTGACTGCTTTCATGTGCGATGCGCTGCCATCGCTGGGCGCGCTTACGCGCGGCTTCGAAAAGTCCTTTCTCCGTGCGTGCCGCGTTGAGGGGCACTATCGCCGCAACGCCTAACTCCGTGGCCTTCTCCACCAGCCATTCGAAGCGATCGAACTTGATGAGCGCGGCGTACAGCGCTAGCTCGATTAGCGGGGCGGGCGCGTCAAGTTTTTCGAGCAGGCGAAAGACGACACGATCTTTTTCTATGGCGGCGATTTCAGCCAGATGAATGCTCGCGCCATCGGAGATTTCGTATCGCTGCCCGGGCACCGCGCGCAGCACGCGCGCCAGATGCCGGGCATCATCGCCGCGCAACTCGGCGGCATTATCGCGAATGGATTCCACCAGAAAACGGCGGCGCGCCATGACGAGTTGAGTTGCTACACCTTCTCCGGCACGACATACGGCACGCGATAGTTGCGCGTCAGCATGGCGTTGGCTTCCTCGTCGCCCACAAAGCGCTCGGTCACCGGATCGAATTGCAGTTGACGCCCCAACCGGTACGAAATGTTCCCGAGATGCGCCAGGGCCGACGCCAGATGTGCTGTCCCCACGGGTCCGTCCAAGTCACTGCTCTTGCCGCTCTCCACGGCCTTGATGAAATTGGCGAAGTGATCGCCGCCGGCTTTGCGCTTCGGACCCGGCTCGCGCTTCTGTCCCAGAAACACCTCGTAAGAATCGTAGCCGTTAATCGCCAGATAACCATCCGACCCATAGAAGATATTCCCAACTCCTATGCCGCCCTCGGTATTCGTGCACCAGGGCCGCACTTCAAACTGAATGATCTTCTTCTGTTCAGGATAGTGATAGACGGAAGTCAGCGTTTCAGGCGTCTCCTTATCGTCGTCCCATAGAAACTTACCGCCCATGGCCGTGATCCGCGTTGGCAATCCGACTCCGAGTCCCCACATGCACATATCGGTTTCGTGAATACCCTGGTTCCCTACGTCCCCATTGCCGTAATCCCAATGCCAGTGCCAGTTGTAATGCACCAGCGCGCGCGTGAACGGCCGCGCTTGCGCCGGGCCCTGCCAGATATCCCAATTCAAATAGTCAGGCGTAGGTTCGTCTCCCTTATGGCCGACCGTCGGCCGCCAGCGGAACACCAGGCCGCGCGCCATATAGACTTTGCCGATCACGCCGTTGTTCATCAGTTGCACGGCTTCTTTGATGGCTTCCGAGCTACGCAACTGCACGCCATGCTGCACGATGCGGTTGTAACGATGCGCGGCTTCGATTAACTTGCGGCCTTCATAGATGTTATGCGCGCCCGGCTTTTCGACATAGACGTGTTTGCCTGCCTGGCACGCCCAGATGGCCGCCAGCGCATGCCAGTGATTGGGCGTGGCAATACTTACTGCGTCGATCTCTTTGTTATCGAAAACCCGCCGTAGATCCTGCTCCGTTTGCACCTTGCGGTGATACCGGGCTTCGAACTGCTCGGCGCGCTCCGCGAGCACGTTGCGGTCGGGATCGCATAACATCACTACCTCAGCGTTCGGCAGATTGCCGAAGCCAGAGATGTGATCTTTCCCACGGCCGTTCACGCCCAACACCGCCACTTGAACGCGACTATTCGCGGAAGACTTGCCGGACATAAGTGACAAAGCCGTGCCGGCGCCCTGCACGAAGCTTCTTCTACTAGTCATACGCGGATTCTAACATCGCGCTACTTGATTAACTTTTCCGCCAATTCCTCGGGAATGTCCGCGCTCACCCGCACCACACCGCCTTGTTGATTCACCTGGATCGCACTTAACGCGCGTTCCAGATCCGGCTGCTTGCGCTGCGCCGCCATGCGCGCAAGCGCCGTGAGTCCGCGCAAAGAATCCGCCAGGTTCCGTGCATCTGCCTCCGCGCGGCAATCGCCCGTGATCGAAGCGTGGATACCATTGCGCAGATCGATCGTCATAGTCGCATCGTTCACCGCGCGCAACATGCGGTCCACGTTGCTCAAATCACCCATGCTGCGCAGGCGGTCCGGCGCCGCGCCTTTCCAGCC
>Ga0335074_10003639_pt1 | contig 21105 bp, 18 predicted proteins | sample Lox_Sample_23_FD_206715 | JGI IMG/M metagenome (GOLD analysis project Ga0335074, IMG submission 206715) | Soil microbial communities from Loxahatchee National Wildlife Refuge, Florida, United States - Lox_Sample_2.3 | ecosystem: Environmental > Terrestrial > Soil > Wetlands | place: USA... | reverse complement strand
GACCGCGGATGAGGCGCGCCGCCTGCTGCATCGCCACCGCATCGAGAAGCTGTTGGTGGTGGACGACGCCTATCGCTGCGTGGGCCTGATCACCGTAAAGGACATGGACAAGGCAGAGACCCACCCGCTGGCGAACAAGGACGTGTTGGGTCGCCTGCGCGTCGCTGCCGCCACTGGTGTCGGGTCCGATGGGCAGGACCGCGCCCGCGCCCTGATCGCCGCCGAAGTGGACGTGATCGTGGTGGATACCGCCCACGGCCACAGCAAAGGCGTGCTGGATGCGGTCGCCGCGATCAAGAAGGAGAGCAATGCTGTCCAGGTGATTGCCGGCAACATCGCGACCCCGGAAGGCGCGCTGGCCCTGATCGAGGCAGGGGCCGACGCGGTGAAGATCGGCATCGGCCCGGGCAGTATCTGCACGACACGCGTCGTCGCCGGCGTTGGAGTCCCGCAGTTCACCGCCGTGCTGGAATGCGCCGCGGCGTGCCGTGAGCACAACGTCCCCGCCATCGCGGATGGCGGGATGCGGAACAGTGGCGACATCGTTAAGGCGCTGGCGGCGGGGGCCGAGGCGGTGATGATCGGCAGCTTGCTGGCCGGCACCGATGAAGCGCCGGGCGAGGTGTTCCTCTATCAGGGACGTTCGTACAAATCGTACCGTGGCATGGGCAGCATTGGCGCCATGGCGCGCGGCTCGGCTGATCGATACTTCCAGCAGGACATCAAGGACCAGCTCAAGCTTGTGCCGGAGGGCGTGGAAGGCATGGTCGCTTACAAGGGACCGGTCTCCCAGGCGGTGCACCAACTGGTCGGGGGTGTGCGTGCGGGTATGGGCTACACCGGCAGCGGCGACATTGCCGCTTTGCAGCGGAACGCACGCTTCCGGCGAGTCACCAATGCAGGGCTGCGTGAGAGCCACGTACACGATGTGTCGGTGACCCGCGAGGCGCCAAACTATCGCCAGGATTGAGCGTCTCCGCCGACGACGGGCTTGGCCGGGGCGGACCTACGCCACGAACGAGCGTGGTGATGGGGCTGATGCCGGATTGTCGTCGGTTGCCGCAGCGTTCGACCCGAGCACAAGGCCCATGGGCAGCGCCTCGCCAAAGAGTGTGGTGCGATCCGTGCGCCCAACCGGCGTGAACGCCTTGATCGTCGCGGTGCGTACGGGCGCGACACCCGCATTCTCCAGCTTGAGGGCGATTCGATTACGCAGCGACGCAGGGACGTCCAGGTTTCGATCATTCACGACGCGCGCCGCTCTGAGGAATAGATTGTGCGTCTCCAGCAACTCGGGTTCGGTCCAATCGAACTCCTGGAATGCAGCGTAGGTGCGCGCGACAAACTCCGGCACCACAACCGTTTCTGGTCCGGCGTAAAGCGGCGCCCGGTTGAGCAGTAGGCTGAGCGCCGCGAGGTACGGCGCACAGTGCTGTTTTGCTTCAACGAGTTCCAACACCCTGGCAACGAATCGGTTGACCAATTCTTCCTTCGTCTCCCGCGACAGACGTTCAAGAGAGCCTGCAAGGCGGACAAGCTCCGGCGATGCCCGGCCCTTGGTTATCGTCTCGAGTTCGTTCGCAAGAAGCGTCATCTGCCGTTCGGCCGTGAGCCCGCCTGCGACCCGGCGCCAAAGTATGTGTTCCTGAACCCTGCTGCGTTTGCCTGGAAAGCAGAGGCCCCCATCGCGCAGCCGCCACAATTCGTCCATGCGAAGTCCGTCGTGGGCGAAGCCGAATCCTGGACGCAGCAGGAAACCTGCCAGGATAAGCCAGGCCTCTTCGTGGTCAGCGGACAGCGCTCGGCCAGCCATCCCTGCGTTCAGGGCCGGCCAGAGAGTGCGCAGCAGTGCCGCGTTCCACTCATGCCTGGGCAGGCCGAGGATGCGTTCCAGGTGTTTCAATATCGTATTGGCAGTCACTCGCCCGGACTTGGCCGAAGGCGTGAATACGGTCGTGATGTCGTCCTGCGCGGCTTGCAGTCCCTCAGCCGTGGCATTCGGCGCGACGGGTCCCGCGGCCGGCACCGCGCCTTGCTCGTGCGGACGCAGGTTGAATTCAAGCGGCCAGGACTGCCCAATCTTCGGATCTGTGCTGACGCATGAGATCTGCAGCAGCCCCAGCGCATTCATTTTCGCGGCCAGGCGAACGGGCACCGATCGTTCCGATCCAACCCCAGGCTCGCTGGCAGTGCTGATGATCGTCTCCAGCGGTGGCAGCCTATGAAATGCTTCGGCGTCGCTCGGCAACACGTCTCCTGCCTTGCTGCTATGATGCCGGGTCGTGGAACAGGCCTGAAAGCTCACCAATGTGCCGGTGCGTACCTCAAGACCCGGCAGATTGATTTCAAACACTTCCTCTGCTTGCGCATTGTACGGCAACACGCAGACCAGAGCCGCCTGGTTCGTCGCGTCCGTGCGTACCTCGAGGAAAACGGCACGAGCCGAGCCCGAGGCAATAGAGACAGAATGGCGATGCAGCAGCTTACCGAACTGTGCAGCGCCAAGCGCGACAGCGAGATCGGGTGCCGCATTCTCCAGTTCGACCGGGCTGCTGCCGCCCTGCCATGCCGTGATCTGGCCGAGCAAGCGCTGGCGCAAAACGGCGGCATGCAACGATCCGCCATTGAACAAGACTGCGTCCACAGGCGGGCGGTCACTGAGGAAATCGGCGAGATGGCGCGTCACCGCGCTGTCGGCGGCGTAGGGCAGTCCCCAGTCGCGCAAGCCTTGCTGGGTACGATAAGGCCGGGCGCGTGCATCGCATGCCGGGAAAAAACCGTCCAGCACCAGCCGTTCGACCTCATCGTGGGTGACACTGGCCGTCAGCGCGCCAGCGATGAGGCTGGAACTGCGGCCCGGCAACGCCACGGTGAATTGCTCGTCTGACGGAGCCATTCCTGAAAGGGCCCGCTCTTTCAGGACGCGGCACGAGGCAACCAGATGGTCCCACTGCGGGCCGGAAAGCCGGCCGCGTTCTCCGGCGAGCCGCGGTTCAAGCAGCATCGCAATGGCCAGGTCAACGTTGTCTCCGCCCAGCAGGATATGTTCGCTGACCGCGACGCGCGTGATTGCGGGGATGCCGCTGGAAGGACCGGGCCGCACCTCAAACAAGCTGAAATCGGAGGTGCCACCGCCAACGTCAACGATCAAGACGCGCCGCGGAGCCGCTGCGTCGTCCAACAGTTTGGCTGCGCTGTATTGCCCTAGCCAGCAGTAGAACGCCGCCTGAGGTTCCTCCAGCAGATGGATGTCACTCGGAAACCCGGCCGCCTGCGCGGCATCCAGGGTCAGCCGTTGCGCGGCGGCGTCGAAGGAGGCGGGGACAGTGATGGTAATTTGCTGGTTGCTGAATGCATCACCCGATGAGGCGAAGCGATTGTCCCAGGCAGCCCGCAGGTGCTTCAAGATCAGCGCGCTGGCTTGCACGGGCGAGATCTTCTGCGCGGGCGAAAGGTCCTCAGAACCCCAGGGCAGGATTGGCGCGGAGCGATCGGCGGCATGGTGGCACAACCACGACTTGGCTGAGCGGACGACCCGGCCTGGCACCTCGCCGGCCCTGCGCTGGGCCAGGCGGCCAACAATCCAGCCGTTGGTTGCAGGGAGCGGGCCGCGCAACTGTGCCGCAAGCGCGTCTTCCGCGAGGTACAGAAACGACGGCAGCGCCGGCGCATCGGCCAGAGTGCCGGGGGCTTCCCATTGCGCAACAGAAAGGATCTCGGCGCGCGCCTCGCCGGCCAATGGAACAAAGGCGACCGCTGAACTGGTTGTTCCTAGGTCGATCCCGATGGAATATCTGGCGGCCATTCCTGAGAGCACCACATGACGCGAGCCGAGGCTGGCCCTATTCTGTGCGAACCTGAAACTCAATCTTCCATTTTCGGTCGGAGTTGGTGTGCTTCATCCAAAGTTCGAGCGTGCCGAGCTCTGTGACGACAGATTCGATCTGCACCGGAATGGCCTGGCCGACCGGAACGTCGGGAAGCGCCGGAAGCTCGACCTCCAGCAAGCTGGTCTCTTCCAGTTCACGTTCTGCATCGGGCAAAACCTGACCCGGCGTGTCGCCGCTTCGCACCTCGGAGGAGAAGAACCGGAACTCGGCTGCCTGGCCCGTCACCAGGCCGAACGTGCGGCCCTCGATGAGCTGCCTGGTTCCCTCCTGCATGCCCTGCGGCACGACGCAGAGCGCCTTGACCGGCGGGCGGAACCCGGGGATCGCGGGCATCGAGACTTCCAGGCCAATGTAGTATGAGCGCGAGGCACCGGCCTTGATGCGGATGCCTTTTCCCGTGGCACGGTGCCGCCCGTAGATGGCGGCGCCCCGTGCCACGGCGAGATCGGGCTCGAATCCCTCAAGCTCGCGGACCGGCGCTCCATTGTTCCAGGATGCAAGCAGGTCCAAAACGCGCGCGCGGATCGGCGCGGCCTTGAACACGCCGCCATTGAACAGTACGGCCGTTGGGATCAGCGCCTGACCGTTGGCGCGCGGTCCAACCAACGCGTCGACTTTTTGGCTCGCTTTCACGTTCTGCAGGCTGCGCGTGAGAAAACGCGCCAGATGTTTGCTGATCACCGGATCGGATGCATAGGGCAGGCCGAATTCCTGCAGTCCGGTTTGGCGACCCTCGCGGGGCAGATCGTCCAATGCGGTCTGGGCGAAAAATCCATCGAGTACGACCTGCGAGAGCAAGTCGCGATCGAGTACCGTCGCAATCGTCTTCGCGAACAGGCTCGAACCACGCGATGGCACGGCAATCGGCACTTCCGCCAGACTCGCGTTTTCGAACAGAGTGATCTTCGCGCGCGACGCGGCATGAACCAGCGCCAGGAATTGCCAGGCATCGATGGACTTGCCGTCGGCCTCCAGCCGCGCCTGCAACGTGTATGCAAGCGCGAGATCCATATTGTCGCCGCCAAGCAGAATGTGCTCGCCAACGCTGATGCGCTCGAGCTCCATGTCACCGTTGACGTCGGTTACGGCGATCAGGCTGAAATCGGCGGTGCCACCGCCGATATCGCACACCAGGATGATTTCGCCCGGTGCCACAGCGTCGCGCCATTGCCGACCAGCCCCTGCGGTCCAGGCGTAAAAGGCCGCCTGCGGCTCCTCGAGCAACGTGACGTTGCCCAGTCCGGCGGTGGCGGCTGCTTCGGCCGTCAGATTGCGCGCGATTTCATCGAAAGAGGCCGGGACCGTCACGACGATCTGGCCGTCATTCAGGTCCCATTGCTCGCCGCGGGCATGCATAGAGTTGAGGAAGGTGTTTTTGAGGTGTCCGAGGTACCGGCATGAGACCGCAAACGGCGAAAGTTTCTCCTCTACGCTATCGGACCTCCACGGAAGCGTGTGCTGTTTCGGATCGATGTGCGGATTGGACAGCCAGGATTTGGCGGAGAGTACCAGACGATCCGGGACCAGGGCGCCATGGTCTCGCGCAAATTGGCCGACGATGCCGGCTTCCCTGTCATCGGTCCAAGGCAGCGGGAACGAACCCGGCGGGAATTCGTCCGGGTGCGGCAGATACAGCGCGGAGGCGAGTGTCGAGTTCACGCCTAACTGATTGGCAGCCAGAATCTGAGTGATGGGCAGAACTTCGGCTTGATCAGTTTCGAGATCGGTCAGTGCAATCGCACAATTGCTGGTGCCAAGGTCAATCCCCAGGCTGAATTTAGCCGTCATGGCACCTGCGGTCCTGCTGCTCAGATTCAAGTGAGGCGGCTTGTTCGGCTGAACGCGGGGGTTCGGGGCTTCATTTCATGTCTACCTCCGCGGGAGCGATGGCGGGCAGCCGGTCCGCACCGTCGCGCAGCAATTGTGGCAGCTTTACCATATCTGTCTTCCAGCCGCCGTGGACAAGCACACCCGAGAACGGTGCCGTTCCGGCAATCCGGCCGACCAGCCGATACTCGTCGGCAAAATACCCAGCGGGCACCTGCACTGTCGATCCCTCCGGCTGCGTGCACACGGGACTGATTCTGAAATGTTCCTGCAACACGCTTTTGCATCCGGCGTGGACCACGCGGGCGGCCGCCCCTACCTGGGCATCACTATAAGCGTTGATATCGTCCATCAGAAAATCGACCAGGCGCCCCTTTTCCTGGAGCATCGACAGGAGCTGAACGATCTCGGCTGACGCGCGGCCTGCCTCGGGCTGTGGCTGTGCAGGGCGGGCCAGTTCGGCTGCCGGCTTTGGCGCGGCCGCGTTCTGACGTGGCTGCAAGAACACCAACACGAGAGCGAGAACGGACAGGACCAAGGTGGCGGTCGGCAGGTACGGCCGGACTTGCTCCGCGGCAGGGACCAGAGCTGCCCCGCTCAGTGCCGCGACCAGAAGTACGGAGATCATCAAGGCCACTTTCATGGCAATTACCCATCCCTTGCGAACGCAGATGCACCGATGCCCTATCGGATGACGATTGGGAAGTGCGGGCTGCAGCCAGGGTCCCGTCCGCCCGGCGTGATCGGTACTGTTCCGCAGGCACTGTTTGCCCGAAACCGGGGCCGATCTTCTCGTATTGGCCGCCTCGAACTGATAATCCCCTCGCCATGATTGAAGCAAAGACACGGATGACACTGCGGCTCGATTTTGGCGAGACGGTTCGCATCGGGCCAGGCAAGGTCCGATTGCTCGAACTCATTGCTGAACTCGGATCCATCAGTGCCGCGGGCCGGGCGATGAGCATGTCGTACCGTCGGGCCTGGCTGCTGGTGGACAGTCTCAATCAGGCGTTTGTGGAGCCGGTCGTCGCGACGCGCCCCGGCGGGAAGGCCGACAAGCGTGCGGAGCTGACGGTGTTCGGACGCCAGGTCGTTGACCGGTTTCGGGACATGGAGGCAACGGCCTGGAAGGCCATTGCGCGCGATGTGCACGCCCTGGAGCATGCCATAAAGGCAGATCCGGCGATCCCCATGATGCACGATCCGGAGCTTGCGCCGATCTGAAGGGCGCGGATCCCGCAGGACTCTCACGGCCAGGCTATCGCCGCCAGGTCCATCTCCCCGCCACGTCCATCTTGCCTGTGTGCGGCGGTTTTGCCATGATCACAGTATATTCGGCTATATCGTGGAGGCCGCCCTTCGGCGGCCCCGGAGGCGCAGAACGGCCATAGGTCTGACCGGGCGGTCGGGCGCGGAATGAGCGTTCGCCCCTGATCGCCAACCCGGCGCAGACATTGGAAGCGGGAGAGAAAGGTCATGATGAGAACCCTGCACCTCGATGCTGCGAAATGCACGGGCTGCATGCAGTGTGAGATGGCTTGCTCCTACGAGAATTACGGCGTGTTCAACCCATCGAAGTCGCGCATCAAGGTGTTCGACTTCCACGAGACCGGCCGCAAGGTTCCCTACACCTGCACGCAATGCGACGAAGCATGGTGCATGCACGCCTGCCCTGTGGAAGCCATCACCGTGGACAAGGCAACGGGCGCGAAGATCGTCAACGAGGCAACCTGCGTCGGCTGCAAGGTCTGCACCATCGCCTGCCCGTTCGGGACCATCAACTACGTGGCGGATACCGGAAAGGTGCAGAAATGCGATCTGTGCGGGGGCAAGCCGGCCTGCGCGGAGGCCTGCCCCACGGGCGCCATCACATACATTGACGCCGACTGGACCGGGCTTGATCGGATGCGGCAATGGGCCGCGCGGTTGGACAACCAACCTGCCGCCGGCCACGCGGACTGAGGGAGGAAGATATGGGCTGGCAACGTAAGCTGCTGCGCGTCGATCTGACGGCCGGCACCTGCAAGTCCGAGCCGCTGAACATGGAATGGGCGAAGGCGTTCCTGGGTCAGCGCGGCCTGGCGACGAAATATCTGGTCGAGGAGACCGACCCCAAGGTCGATCCGCTGTCGCCGGACAACAAGATGATCTTCGCCACGGGGCCGCTGACGGGCACCATGGCCTCGACCAGCGCACGTTACTCGGTCATCACCAAGGGGCCGCTGACCGGGGCCATCGCTTGCTCCAACTCGGGCGGGCATTGGGGGGCGGAACTCAAGATGGCCGGCTGGGACATGATCATCCTGGAAGGCCGCTCGCCCAAGCCGGTTTATCTGCACATCGAAAACGACGATGCCGCATTGCTGGATGCCGCGGACGTTTGGGGCAAGACCACCTGGGAGACCGAGCCCGCCTTGAAGCGCAAGCACCAGGACCCGCAGATGCGCGTCACCGGCATCGGCCGCGCCGGCGAGAACCAGGTGCGGTATGCCGCGATCATCAACGATTTGCACCGCGCCGCGGGACGCTCGGGTGTCGGCGCGGTGATGGGGTCGAAGAACCTGAAGGCGATCGCGGTGCGCGGCACCAAGGGGGTGGCCGGCATCAAGGACCCGCTCGGTTTCATGAAGGCCACGACGGCCGCGAAGAAGGTGCTGGCCGACAATGCCGTCACCGGCGAGGGCCTGCCGAAATTCGGCACCCAGGTGCTGATGAACGTCATCAACGAGGTGGGCGCGTTGCCGACGCGCAACCACCGCGACGTGCAGTTTGAGGGCGCCAAGGACATCTCGGCCGAGGCGATGGCCGAAGCGCGGCCGACCGACGGCAAGGCAAACCTGGTGACCAACCAGGCCTGCTTCGGCTGCACTATCGCCTGCGGCCGCATCTCCAAAATGGACAAGGGGCACTTCACGGTCGTCAACAGCCCGAAATATTGGGGCGCTTCGGGCGGGCTGGAGTATGAGGCCGCCTGGGCGCTCGGCGCGGCAACCGGGGTCAACGACCTGGAGGCGCTGACCTACGCCAACTACGTGTGCAACGAGGACGGCATGGACCCGATCTCGTTCGGTGCCACAGTCGGTGCGGTCATGGAACTGTACCAGATGGGCGTGCTGACCAAGGAGCAAATCGGGATCGAGGCGCCGTTCGGCTCAGCGCACGCGCTGGCGTACCTGGCGGAAGTCACTGCTCGCGGCGAGGGCTTCGGCAAAGACGTCGGCATGGGATCGAAGCGGCTATGCGAGAAATACGGCCATCCCGAGCTGTCGATGACGGTGAAGGGGCAGGAGTTCCCGGCCTATGATTCGCGCGGCATCCAGGGCATGGGGCTGACCTATGCCACCTCCAACCGCGGCGCCTGCCATCTGCGCAGCTATACGGTGGCGAGCGAGATCCTCGGCATCCCGGTGAAGACCGATCCGCTGGTGCCCGATGGCAAGGCCGAGCTGGTGAAGGCCTTCCAGGATGCGACGGCGGTGTTCGACAGCGCCGGCATATGCGTGTTCACGTCTTTCGCCTGGACGTTGCAGGACGTTGCGCCGCAGTTGGAAACGGCCTGCGAGGGCGATTGGTCGCTGGAGAATCTCGGCGTGCTGGGCGAGCGGATCTGGAACCTCGAGCGCCAGTTCAATCTCGCGGCCGGCTTCACGGCCGCCGATGACACGCTACCGAAACGGCTTCTGGAGGAGCCCGCGAAGGTTGGTCCGGCCAAAGGCAAGGTGAACGAGCTGCGGAAGATGCTGCCGGAATATTACCAGGCGCGCGGCTGGACCCCGGACGGGAAGCCAACGCCCGAGACGCTGGCCCGTCTCGGCCTGTGACGGCGCGCGATGCGCCACGTCATCATCGGCAACGGGCCTGCCGGGGTCATTGCGGCCGAAACCATCCGTGGGCAGCGGCCGGCGGACACGATCGTCTTGCTGGGTGACGAGCCGGTACCGCCCTATTCGCGCATGGCGATCCCGTACCTGCTGGAGGGCGGTATTGGTGAGGAAGGCACCTGGTTGCGCAAGGGCGCTGGCCATTTCAGCCAGTTGCGGATCGACCTGCGGCAGGCCGCCGCCCAGGGCATCGACACGCAGACCCGTAGAGTCACGTTGAACGACGGGAGCGTGCTGCCCTACGACCGGTTGCTGCTGGCCACCGGGTCGGCGCCTGCCAGCCCGCCGATCCCGGGCATCGAGTCACCGGGGGTGTTGACCTGCTGGACGCTGGAGGATGCCCGCACGATCGCGCAGTCGGTCAAATCGGGCACGCGAGTGCTGCAGCTCGGAGCGGGTTTCATTGGCTGCATCATCATGGAGTCGATCACCGCTCGGGGCGCGACGCTGACGGTTGTCGAAATGGGCGATCGCGTGGTGCTGCGCATGATGCCTCCTGCCGCCGCGGCGCTGATCAAGCGGTGGTGCGAAGGCAAGGGCGTCCGCGTGCTCACCGGCGCGAGGGCGACCCGGATCGATCGCGACGCCAACGGGCTGCACGTGCATCTGGAGCATGGCGAGACGCTGGACGCCGACATCGTGATCTCCGCCACCGGCGTGCGGCCAAAGATTGGTTTTCTTGCGGGCAGCGCCATCGCTGCGCACACCGGAATTCTTGTCGATGAGCAGATGCGGACGAATGTGCCGGATGTGTATGCGGCGGGGGACTGCGCCGAAGCCGCGGAGTTCGAGACCGGGACGCGTTTTACCAATGCGATCCAGCCGAATGCGGCAGATCAGGCGCGCATTGCTGCGATGAACATGGCGGGGCATCCGGCGCGCTCGCAGGGCGCCCTGGCAATCAATGTTCTGGACACGTTCGGGCTGATTTCGGCGTCCTTCGGCCAGTGGCAGGGCGTTAAGGGTGGAGATCACGCCGAACTGATTGACCAGAACGCGTTCAAGTACCTGCGGCTGGAATTCGGCGGCGACAGGATCGTTGGCGCCACCAGCCTGGGGCTGACCGAACATGTCGGCGTACTCAGGGGCCTGATTCAGTCGCGCGTACATCTTGGGCCGTGGAAGGCGCATCTCATGCAGGATCCTACTCAGGTGATGGCCGCCTATTTGGCGTGCGCACAGGCAGCTGCTTGAGAGTGAGCCGATGAACCAGCCTTTGTTGGCCGATAACGATGTTCCTTCCGAAGTCGCACGGGCGGATAAGATCAGCGTGACGCTGAAGCTCTACGCTTCGCTGACCGACTATCTGCCGGCAGCTTTCCGCAAGAGCCATGCGATGCCAATGGAAATCGACAGCGGTGCGACCATCGAAACTATTGTCGCGCCGCTCGGGATGCCGCCGGCGCTGGTCAAGCTTGTCATTTTGAACGGCACGTTCGTGCCACCGAGCGAACGCGCCAGCAGGCGTTTCGCCGACGGTGACGTGCTGGCGATCTGGCCGCCGATCGCAGGTGGTTGACGCGTGATACACGGTGGAGAGCGGCCAATTGGCCAATTCCGACGGCCGGTGTGATGCGCCGCCCGAGGTGACGCTGCGATACGAGATGGCGTTCACGCTGGCGGATTTTCAGCGGCTTCTCCCTGGCGTCGCCGCTGTGGAATACGATGCCTCGCTGAACCAGTTCACGCATGTCGAGAACGACCGCTGCTGGACCGTGCGGCTCGCCGATCCTCGGCAGCGTGCGATCGGCCGGATTCGGCTGCCGGTCGTTGACGTCGTCCTGTCGTTCAAAGGCTACACGCCCGCCGAGGTTGATCGTGTTATGGCAAGGTTCTTTGCCCATTTCCGCCGCGGCGGCGGGTGATCTCCGGTCAGATCAAGGCGCCATAGGACAGAAAGCTGACCACGTCTCCCGCAGCGACCGCCGTTACGGCTTCGGGCACCTCGACCAGGCCATGCGTGGCGGTCAGGGACGACAGGATGCCGGCACCCTCCTGGGCATGTTTCTGCGCTTCCAGCGCACCATCGGCCATTCGCCCAAGGCGGACACGGACATATTCGCGGCGGCCAGATTTCTTCCGATAGGCAAAACCGGATCGCACCGGGAAAGCGATGGGTGGGTCCCAGATCTCGCCCGCCAGGCGGGCGATCAATGGCCGAACGACGTGCACGAAGGTGATAAATGTGGCCACGGGATTGCCCGGTAGCCCCGCGAAGGGGATGCCGTTGACCACGCCCATTGCAACCGGCCGGCCCGGCTTTATCGCGAGCCGCCAGAATACCAACCGCCCGACGGACTCGATGGCGGCCTTAACGTGGTCCTCTTCGCCGGTGGAGACCCCGCCCGATGTGAGCAACAAATCATGGTCCGATGCGGCGGCATTCAGCGCCTGCGCCGTCGCTGCCGGGTCATCGGGAAGAATGCCGAGATCGGTCGGGGTTGCGCCTGCGCGGACGACAAGGCTCGCGAGAAGGAAACGGTTCGAGTCGAAGATCTGCCCGGGCCCGAGGATATGGCCGGGCGTCGCGAGTTCGTTGCCGGTAGAAAAGATTGCCACACGCAGCCGCCGGCGGACGGCAAGTTGCGTCAGCCCTAACGCCGCCGCGAGCGCGATGTCTTGCGGCCGTACACGCCGTCCCTGCGGCAGCGCGACCGTGCCGGACGGAACATCCTCTCCGCGCTGGCGGGTATTTGCGCCACGCCGCAGGCCGGGCGGCAGTCGCACCTGTGACCCGAGGGTTTCCACATCCTCCTGCATGAAGATCGTGTCCGCGCCTGCGGGAAGGCGTGCGCCGGTGAAAATGCGACGGGATGTTCCGGCTGCGAGCGGTTTCGACATCGCCTCTCCCGCGACGTCGCGCCCTTCGACCGGCAGGACGGTTGCGCCGGCCTCGGCCAGGTCGGCATGGCGCACCGCATAGCCATCGACTGCGGCGTTGTCCCAGGGCGGAAGATCGATTGGCGCAACGACGTCCTCGGCAAGGACGCGGCCGTCCGCCTGGAAAAGTGAGGCTGTTTCTGTGGTCGCGACCGGCTCGACACGTTCACTGATCCGCCGAATGCCATCTTCGACAGCGAGCAAGCCGCCGCCGAACGCAAAGCAATCGTTGGAGAGTTGAGTCATGTCCGTTACGGCCGGCGGAAGAACGAGTCCGCGGCGCTGCGGTGGCCTTGCTTGCGCTCGATGTCGGCCTCGACGCGGGCAATTTCCTCACGCAATTCGCCGATATAGTCCCGCAGTTCCTCGATCCCGAGCGTGTCCAGCACGAGCTTTTCCAGCCGAACCCGCTTGCGCGGCGGCGCGGCCCACGGGTTTTCGTCGTCCTCGTTTCGCGCCATCCGTCCCTCCCTGCGCCGGCGGGTTCTACCTAGCGCGGCGCACAGTATAATCCGCGACGTTTGCCAGCGCCCGCTTCCAAGGGCCATCCGGGAACACATCCAGCGCCGCTTTCGCCGTGGCGACGAACCGGCCGGCGCGGGTGACGGTCATTCCGATCGCATTGCAGCCGGCCATCAGCGCCAGCGCATGGCGCAGGTCGGGCTCTTCCTGCGCGGTGTCCTCAATCGTCCGCTGCCAGAAGGCGCGGTCCGCCGCGTTGCCGGCGGCGTAGGCGAGAAGCACCGGCAGCGTGATCTTGCCCTCCCGGAAGTCGTCGCCAACGGTCTTACCCAGGGTTGCCTGGTCGGCGGCGTAGTCCAGGGCGTCGTCCACCAGTTGGAAGGCGATGCCCAGGTTCAGGCCGTATTCCGCCAGCGCCGCTTCCTCCGCCGCCGGGCGCTCCGCCACCACCGCGCCCACCTGGCAGGCGGCGGCAAACAAGGCCGCAGTCTTGCCCTTGATCACGTCCAGGTAGCGGGCTTCCGGCGTAGAGAGGTCGTTCTGGGTGACGAGCTGCAGCACCTCACCTTCGGCGATCGTCGCCGAAGCCGCGGACAGGATCGCGAGCACGCGCAGCGACCCGTCCTCCACCATCAACTCGAAGGCACGCGAAAACAGAAAGTCGCCGACGAGGACGGAAGCCTTGTTGCCGAACACGGCATTGGCGGAGGCCAGGCCGCGGCGGAGGGCGCTTTCGTCCACCACGTCATCGTGCAGCAGGGTCGCGGTGTGGATGAACTCCACGCAGGCGGCGAGCGCGACGTGGCGGGCGCCGCCGGCCGGTCCGGGGTAGCCGGACAGCCGCGCAGCGGCCAGAGTCAACAACGGACGCAGCCGCTTGCCGCCGGCCGCGACGATATGCGCCGCAAGTTGCGGGATCAGCGCCACGGGGCTGTCCATGCGCGCGACGATAGTGCGGTTGCAGGCGGCGAGATCGTCGCCAACGAGATTAACCAGCTCGGTCAATGCATCTTCACCGCCGGCAACCGGCAGTGGCGCCGCACGTGGCTCAAGCGGACGGGCGACGTCCAACGTCATGGTCTGAGCAGCTTTCCTAGGGCGCACGGGCACCATATCGGCGGGCTGGAAAAAGGGTCAAGGAGACGCCTACGCGGGATCGAAACATTCGGCCTCCCGTGCGGCAACGGGGGTTGGGGGCCCGGGTGCGGGAGCGAGTTCGGGCGCGGCGCGCCGCGGCAACCGGTGCGCAGAGGCGCGGGCGTAGCCAAGGGGAAATGCGGCGATTGCCCTGACCGCCGTTGTGCCGCCAATATTGCCGCATGCGTGTGATTGCCACCTCCAACGACCCGGTGCGGCTGTCCTTCCTGGTTGCGCTGCTGGCGGATGCGGGGATCCGGGCGACAGTGCTCGACCAGCACATGAGCGTCGTGGAGGGGAGTATCGGCGCAATTCCGCGACGGCTGATGGTGGCGGAGGAGGATTATAGCCGCGCGCGGCGGGTTCTGATGGAGGCTGGGGAGGGGTGAGCGGCTTGGCGCGGCGGATCAGAGGAAAAGGGCTGCCCGGCCCGATCACCCTCACCCTCGACGCCTGCGGCGTCTCGACCTCTCCCGCGCTGCGCGAATAGCGCAGCGCGGGAGAGGTTACTCCAGGTCGCGTGCCACTTCCGGCGTATGCAGCAACCGATCGATCTTCGTCGCGTACTCCAGCGCATGGTCGGGCTGGAACGCCAGGTCCGGGGCGAATTTCAGCCGCAGCGCGTGGGCGACCTGGCCGCGCAGGTAGGCGCCGGCACGGTGCAGCGCGGGCAGCAACGTATCCACGTCCGACCGGCCGAGCCGCGAGATGAACACCGTGGCGTGCTTCAGGTCGGGTGAGATGCGCACTTCCGTCACGGTCAGCGACGCATCCGCCAGTTCCGGATCGCGGAAGTCGCGACGTTCGAACAAGCCGGCCAGCACGTGGCGAATCTCCTCCGCCACGCGCAGTTGCCGCTGGGTCGGTCCGGCTCGCTGGTCGCGCTTCACGCCATCACCGCCCGCCTCAAGCCGGCACCATCTCCGTCTCGAAACACTCGACCACGTCGCCTTCCTCCAGGTCGTGGAAATTCGCGAAGGACAGGCCGCATTCATAGCCGCGGGCCACTTCGCGCACGTCGTCCTTGAAGCGCTTCAACTGCGACAGGTCGCCGTTGTGGATCACCACGTTGTCGCGCAGCACGCGCACACCGGCGCCGCGCTTCACCACGCCTTCGGTCACCATGCAGCCGGCCACCTTGCCGACGCGGGTGATGGTGAACACTTTCCGAATCTCGGCGTAGCCCAGGAACTTCTCGCGGGCCTTCGGGGCGACCTTGCCCTGCACCAGCTTCTCGATGTCATCCGCGACTTCGTAGATGATCGAGTAGTACCGAATATCGACGGCCTCGCGCGCCGCCAGGTCCCGCGCCTGCGACGTGGCACGCACGTTGAACGCCACGATCACCGCGTTCGACGCCTTGGCGAGCTGGATGTCGCTTTCGGTGATCTGGCCCACCGCGGCGTGCAGCACGCGCACCTTCACTTCCTCATGCGCCAGCTTGAGCACGGTCTGCTGGATCGCCTCCGCGCTACCCTGCACATCCGCCTTGATCAGGACGGCGACTTCCTTTTGCTCGCCGGCCTGGATGCGGGCCAGCATCTCGTCCAGGGTGCCACGCGCGCCGCTGGTGACGCCGGCGGCCTTGTCGCGCAGGCGCCGGGTGCGGAACTCGGCGATCTCTCGCGCCCTTGCCTCATTCTCCACGACGACGAATTGCTCGCCCGCGGTGGGGACGCCGGCGAGGCCAAGGATCTCGACCGGCAGCGAAGGCGCAGCCTCTGGCAACGCACGGCCCTTGTCGTCGAGCATGGCACGCACGCGGCCCCATTCGGCGCCCGCCACGACGATATCGCCTTGCTTCAGCGTGCCCTTCTGCACCAACACCGTCGCCACCGGCCCGCGCCCGCGGTCCAGCCGCGATTCGATCACTGACCCCTCGGCCGTACGGTGTGGGTTGGCCTTCAGGTCCAGGATTTCGGCCTGGAGGGAAATTGCCTCCACCAGCTTATCCAGGCCGGTCTTCTTGATGGCGGAGACTTCCACGTCCTGCGTCTCGCCGCCCATCTCCTCCACCACGACCTCGTGCGACAGCAGCTCCTGCCGCACGCGATTTGGGTTGGCGTCCGGCTTGTCCATCTTGTTGATGGCGACAATGATCGGGGCGTTCGCCGCCTTGGCGTGGCGGATTGCCTCGATCGTCTGCGGCATCACGCCGTCATCCGCCGCCACAACCAGCACCACGATGTCCGTCACGCTGGCGCCGCGCGCCCGCATCGCGGTGAACGCCTCGTGGCCCGGCGTGTCGATGAAGGTGATCTTCTGCCCATCCTCCAGCGTCACCTGGTAGGCGCCGATGTGCTGCGTGATCCCACCGGCTTCACCGGCGGCCACGTCGGTGGCGCGCAGTGCATCGAGCAATGAGGTCTTGCCGTGGTCCACATGGCCCATCACGGTGACGACCGGTGGACGCGCCTGCAGCTCGGCCTCGGTATCGGTGGCCCCTTCCAGGCCGATCTCCACGTCGGATTCCGAGACGCGGCGTGCGCGATGGCCGAATTCCTGCACCACCAGCTCGGCGGTGTCGGCGTCCAGCGATTGCGTCACCGTCGCCATCACGCCGAGTTTCATCAGCGTCTTGATCACTTCGCCGGCGCGTGCCGCCATGCGGTTGGCCAGCTCCTGCACGGTGATCGCATCGGGCAGGATGACGTCGCGCACCACCTTCACCTGGTCGGAACGCAGACGTTCCAGCTCGGCCTGACGGCGTTCGCGCTCACGCTGGCGCCGCACCGAGGCCAGCGAGCGGACCTTCTCGTCCTCGCCCTCGATCGCAGCCTGCACGTCGATGCGGCCTGCCCTGCGGCCGCTGTCGCTGCCCTTCTTCGCCACCACGACGGGCGGCTTGCGCGGCGGCATACCGGCGCCAGGGCGGCGCACCGGGCGTGCCTCCTCATCCTCATCGGCGGCCTGCGTGCCGGGACGCAGCCGCAGCGTTTCGGTGGCCGCGGGCTGTTTCGGCGCCGCCGGCGTGGCCGGCCGCCGGCGTTGCTCCTCTGCCGGAGCGCGCGCCGTGGCGGGCGCCGCCGTCGCAGTGGCGGCGGCCTGCGCTGCCGCCGCGGCTTCAGCGGCCTGACGGGCCGCTTCTTCTGCCTGCTGGCGGCGCTCATCCTCTTCGCGCTGGCGCGCCTCTTCTTCAGCGGCCTTGCGCGCCTCCTCCTCGCGCCGGCGTGCTTCTTCCGCCGCCGACAGGATGGAGATCTTCTCTTGCTCGCGCCGCTCCGCCTCGCGCCGCGCAGCTTCGCGCTGTTGCTCGGCCACGGCGCGCTGGCGGGCGGCTTGTTCGGACGCGGTCAGCGCACGGCCCGCACCCACAGCCGGCCGGCCGGCAGGCTGCGTGGTGCCGCGCGACGCGGGCGCCGCCTGCATCGGTCCCGCCGGAGGCGTCGCCGACCCGGGGGCGCCAACGCCGGCGCGCTTCTTGCGCACCTCCACCTGCACGACCTTGGACCGGCCGTGGCTGAAACTCTGCCGTACGGAACCCGCATCGACGGTGCGGCCCAGCTCCAGGCGTCCCGACGGGCGCAAAGAGAGCCGACCCTTGCCGGCGTCCTGATCGTTGCTTTCGCTCATGCCTTACCCGTTGACACCCAATCGCTTGTCGTTTTGGACCTTCGTCATCCCTGCGAAACCGAGGCCCCATTGTCGGGGGCCCCGCTTTCACGGGGATGGCGCTGGAAACTCGTCACTCGCCCGTGCCGGCTGGCCCCAGCCAACCGGCGGCTGCCCACGCAACCCGGCCAGCCGATTTGCCTCGATCAGCAGCCGCTCCGCCAGACGGCCGGGGGCGACTGCCACGTGCACCACCTGATCGTGCCCGAAGATGCGTCCCAGCGCGGCCGTCGGCAACGGGCAGAGCACGAAAATCGTCTTGTCGGCACCAGACAGGAACCGGGCCCGCTCTGCCTCGCTCCCGTCCGAGGCCTGCACGACCAGCCGCGCCCGTCGGCTGCGCAGCCATTCCCGCGCTTTTTCGAACCCTGCCACGGCCTGTCCCGCGCGGCGGGCCAAGCCCAGCACCTCGCCGACCCGCCGGACCAGCGCCGCCTCAAGCAAGGCAGGAAGATCCATGGGCACTGTGACCGGGCCGCGGGATGCGCGGGCAAACGCGCGGGCCAAACCGCCTTTGTTGGCAGCGGTTTCTAGCACATCCCTGGATGCGCTCAACCACATTCCCCGGCCCGGCAGGGTTGCGCTGAGGTCAGGCACCAGCATGCGATCCTGGACGACAACGAAGCGGATCATCCGTTCCTTTGGCAGCCGCTCTCGCGTCACCACGCAACGGCGAAACGGCGAGGAACATTCGCTTTCCTCTTGTCGAGCTAGGTCGCGAAGCGGATCAAGGCCGGTGAGAGGGGCGTGTGCATCGCCGCTGCCGGGGGGTTCGCACCCCTCCCCCCAGCCGCCTCCCACAAGGGGAGGGGGAGTCCCTGTTTCGCCCCGCTCTCCTTGCCCCGCTTCAGTCGTGGCTTGCCTCCTCTGCTTCCGCAGGGGCGCCTTCGCCATCCTCGAACCAATGGGCGCGCGCCGCCATGATCACCGCGTTGGCGGTTTCCTCATCCATGTTGTCCGCGCCCACGATCTCGATCAATTCATCAGAGGCGAGATCGCCCAGGTCATCCAGCGTCTTCACGCCCTTCTCGCCGAGCGCGACCAGCATGGCCGGCGTCAGCGCTTCAAAGGACGCGACATCGTCATCGACACCCAATGCGATGCGCTTCTCCGTCAGTTCGGTATCGCGGCGGGTGAGGAAGGCTTCGGCGCGGCGGATCAGTTCGTCGGCGACGTTTTCGTCGAAGCCTTCGATCGCGGCGACTTCTTCCAGCGGCGTGAAGGCGAGTTCCTCCACCGAGTTGAAGCCTTCGGTCACCAGCAGGCCGGCGATCACGTCGTCCACATCCAGCGCTTCAACGAACAAGCCGGAGCGGCGGCGGAATTCTTCCTGGCGACGCTCGCTTTCTTCGGCTTCGGTCAGGATGTCGATGTCCCAGCGGGTGAGCTGCGACGCCAGCCGCACGTTCTGGCCGCGGCGGCCGATCGCGAGGCTGAGTTGCTCATCCGGCACCACGACTTCGACGCGGCCGGCTTCTTCGTCCATCACCACCTTGGTGACTTCGGCGGGGGCCAGCGCGTTCACCACGAAGGTGGCGGCCTGCGGCGACCAGGGGATGATGTCGATCTTTTCGCCCTGCAGCTCCTGCACCACCGCCTGCACGCGGGACCCGCGCATGCCGACGCAGGCGCCGACCGGATCGATCGAGGAATCGCGGCTGATCACCGCCATCTTGGCACGGCTGCCGGGATCGCGCGCCACCGCCTTGATCTCGATGATGCCATCGTAGATTTCCGGCACTTCCTGCGCGAACAATTTGGCGAGGAAGCCGGGATGGGTGCGGCTGAGGAAGATCTGCGGGCCGCGCGGTTCCTCGCGCACGTCGTAGATATAGGCGCGCACGCGATCGCCGTTGCGGAAGCTTTCGCGGGGGATCAATTCGTCGCGGCGCAGCAGGGCCTCGGCGCGGCCGAGTTCTACCATCAGGTTGCCGTACTCGGTGCGCTTGACCACGCCGTTGATGATCTCGCCGACGCGGTCCTTGAATTCCTCGAACTGCTTCTTGCGTTCGTATTCGCGCACGCGCTGCACGATCACCTGCTTGGCGGTCTGCGCGGCGATGCGGCCGAAATCGATCGGCGGCAGCGGATCGACGATGAACTCGCCGAGATTGATCTCGGGCTTGAACTTGCGGGCGATGTTGACGGGGATCTGAGTCTCCTCGTTCTCCACCGTCTCGACCGCTTCGGTCCAGCGGGACAGGCGCACATCGCCGGTCTTGCGGTCGATCGTGGCGCGGATGTCCTTCTCGTGCCCGTACTTGGCGCGGCCAGCCTTTTGGATGGCTTGCTCCATCGCCTCCAGCACTTCCTCGCGGTCGATGTTCTTTTCCCGCGCGACGGCGTCGGCGACCAGCAGCAGTTCAGGCCGGGAGACGGCGGTGTCCATGGTGACCTCTGTATCAATTGGTCCGGGTTGGCGTTACGGTGGCTTCGATCAAGGCTTCGGTCAGTACCAGCTTGGCACGGCGGATGTCGATCAGCGGCAGTGCCACTTCGTTTCCATCGTCAAGGCGGATGCGGGCGGCGGTGTCGTCCGCCCCCAGCACGATGCCGTAGAAGCGCTTTCGGCCGTCGATCGGAGCGACGACCTCGGCGCGGGCGGCGTGCCCGGCGAAGCGGTTCCAGTCCTTCACCCGGGTCAGCGGGCGGTCGATGCCGGGGGAGCTGATTTCCAGGCTCCAGGCGCCGGGGATCGGGTCTTCGACGTTCATCATGGCGTTGAAGTGATGGCCGAGGTGCTCGCAATCGTCGATCGTGAGCGGGGCGCCGTCGGCGCGGTCCACCATGATCTGCACCGTGGGCCGGTCGCGGCCGAGCACGGCGACGCGCACCAGCTCATAGCCCATATGGACGAGGGAGGGCTCGACCATGGCGGCGATCCTGGCTTCCAGGCTGATGTAGTGTGGTTCGTATTGGGCCAAAACAAAAAAGGCGGCCCGTGAAGGCCACCCCCCGTTACACAGCGGAGAATGTGGATGAGGCCGCTACATAAGCCCGCGGAGGCGGGTTGGCAAGTGGCTGTTTTGGGCGCGGTGGTCGATGGGGAGTGGGGTGACGGCGCAGGGGATGCGGAAGGGCGTTTTGCTGCAGGGTTGCCGGGGCTGGTAAGGCCGGTGCGGCTGGCGAGTCCAAATTCCTCACAAAGAAAAAAGCGGGTTAGTCAAGCTTTCACAAAGACAGGGCAGGCAATTTATACCAAGCAGCGAAACCGGAATGGGAGGAACGGTGACCAAGCAAAGCCTGTATGTTGGCCTTTCTCTCGTTCTCGCCGCCACGGCGCACGCGATCAAAGCCGACCGGGTGACGGCAAACGCCACAACGCCCGCCCAGCCACGCTCATCCACCGCGCCTGCCCCGAACTGGCCCGCATGGAGCAAGTAATCCGCTCGATTGTCGCCAAGAAGCAGTTCATG
>Ga0335074_10003635_pt1 | contig 21117 bp, 17 predicted proteins | sample Lox_Sample_23_FD_206715 | JGI IMG/M metagenome (GOLD analysis project Ga0335074, IMG submission 206715) | Soil microbial communities from Loxahatchee National Wildlife Refuge, Florida, United States - Lox_Sample_2.3 | ecosystem: Environmental > Terrestrial > Soil > Wetlands | place: USA... | reverse complement strand
AAGCGGCAGTCGCCAGGCGAACTCGAACAATTCAGGATCGAGCATCGGCGCTCGCGTTTCCAGGCCCACCGACATCGAGGCGCGGTCGACTTTCGTGAGGAAGTCATCCGGCAGAATGTTGAGGGTGTCGAAGAGCATCATCGCCTCGGACGCGGGTAGCGATGACTGCCAGCCGCTCATGCCGGCGGGCAGCCTTTCCTCACAGCCCTCGAGCGGCACGGTGTCATCCTCGGCCCGCGCCATAATGATCTCGTACATCCGCGCCTCGGAACTCGCCCTGAGCTGCCGCGCCAGCCGATGCAGACGCTCGCCGGAGAGGTCCGCCAGTCGCTTCTGCCCTATGAGCGCGCGCAGCCGCCCGATCACAGCCTGCCACGAGGCCGGCGATAGGGTGCGCAGCAATGCGGCCGAAGGTCCTCGTGCCCATCCTGGAACCGAGCGGATGAGAGGAAAGGCGCGTTGTCCGACGAAGTACCGGTCGTACCCGCCGAACAACTCATCTCCGCCGTCGCCGGTCAGGGCCACCTTCACGTGTGCTCGCGCGGCGCGCGCCAATAGATAAGTGGGAATCTGCGACGAGTCCGCGAATGGCTCGTCATAAATCGCCGGCATCCGCAGGATCGCTTCGCGTGCCTCGGCGGGAGTCACCCGCTCGCAGGCATGGGACGTGCCGAGATGCCGGGCCACTTCTGCCGCCGGAACGGACTCGTCGTAGCTCGGATCCTCGAATCCCACGGTGAATGTCGCCACGCGCCGTGATGTTTGCCGCTGCATCTGTGCGACGATGAGCGAGGAGTCGATTCCGCCGGAGAGGAAGGCGCCCAGCGGAACGTCAGCCATCATCCGCGAGCGGACCACGCGTGCAAGCAGCTCGCTCAGTTGTTCCTTGGCGCCCTCGCGATCGGTCAAGCGCAGCTCGCGGGCGGCTAGCGCCACATCCATGGCCGACCAGTAGGGGCGTGGATCGGTAACGGTGATCGAATGCGACACTGGATCTACCGCCACCGACAGGAGCGTGGCCGGCGGGAGCTTGCACGCGGTGCGGTAAATCGTGAAAGGCGCCGGAATGTAGTTGAAGCGCATATATGCGCGCAGCGCACCGCGGTCGATCTCGCCCGTGAAAGCCGGATGTGGCAGCATCCCTTTCAGCTCCGAGGCGAACAGCAGGCATCCGCCCTCCCGGGCGTAGTAGAGCGGCTTCTCACCGAACCGATCCCGCGCCAGATGCAATTGCCGCTGCTGGCGATCCCAGAGCGCAATCGCAAACATTCCGTTGAGTCGAGTCAGCGCTGCCGTCAATCCCCAATGCTCGATGGCGGCGAGCACCGTCTCCGTGTCGGAATGACCGAGCCAAGGCACTTCGGCGCCGGCGGCAGCGAGCTCTGCGCGTAATTCCAGGTGGTTGTAGATCTCTCCGTTATAGGCCAGCAGATAGCGTCCGGAATGCGAAGTCATCGGCTGGGCGCCGTTACTCGAGAGGTCAATGATCGACAGCCGGCAATGGCCCAGGGCGACACCGCACTGCGTGTCGATCGAGACCCCCGCATCGTCCGGCCCGCGGTGGCGCACCATCGCGCACATCTGCCTGAGCAAGGCGGTGAGCGCTGCCTCCGACCTGATGCCGGGGCAACCGATGAACCCGACCAGCCCACACATGTTTAGTTCGGAACGTAACGGGGCAGCACGGGCACGAATTCCCGCGCGAACGCCATCAACTGCGTGTCGCCCTGCGCCGCGCTCGCCCCAGGCGGTAGCGGGATGATGAGCCGTACCAGCGCTCCGTCCGTGCGCCTGCGGGTGATCGCGTCCCAGAGCAAATACCACTTGAGCAGGTAATCGCTGGTGATATCGCGCCCTCGCTGCGGAAACCAGTAATACATGAGCTCGCGCTCCTCGCCATGCACTATGACCGCGCGATTTACCGTCAGGCGAGCGCTCGCGCCGCTCAGGGTATAGGGCGCGAAGGACTGGAACTCCCACCCACCGCCCGGCAGGCAAGACGAGGGCGAGTGGGTCGAATCTCCCTTGCGTTGCGAGTCGTAGTACGCTACCCACACGTTGACGGGGAGATCGCCCGGACGCTCATAGGTGGCGTACAGGTAATCGCTCAGCTTCAACTGCCGGAGGTACACGCCGCCCATCGGCGAGCGCTGCCCCTGCCAGGTTCCCAGCCGCATGGGAAAATCGACGAAGCCAGCCCGCTGCGGTTGGACATCGGTTCGCTCGCTGACCTGCGTGGCGAGCGCGGCAGCGATCGCGGCAAACACGGTTGCCGCGATAAACGGCACCGGCAGCGTCCGTGCCTTGCACGGCCGGGAGACAGTTGCAGCCGGACCCATATCCAAGACCATGACGTCCCGCAGCCGCATCGGTTGGCGGCCGAACCTGACGAGGGCGCCGGCGAGAGCGAGAAGCAATGCCGCGCTTATCATGAACACGACCCACCCCTCGAAGTAATGCAGCACGCCCTCCGCCATCCCGCGTCCCCAGTACGCCACACTGACGCCGATCAGTCCGATGCGCAGACTGTTCATCAATATGGCGACCGGCACGCTCGCGAGGAAAAGCGCCGCGCGCTTCCAAAACGATGCGCGAAAAAAGTAGGCCACGATGAAGGCGAGTGTCATGAGTGGAAACAAGTAGCGCAAGCCGCTGCAGGCTTCGGCCACCTGCAGCTGATAGACGCCGAGATCGATGACGTTGCCATCGAGAAAAACCGGGATGTTGAAGAGGCGGATGACCTGCACACCGAGGGCCGAGGATAGGAGCTGCAGGTGTAGCGACAGGGAGTTGGAGAAGAACATTGGCAGCGGAATGGTGAACAGCAGAATGAGCATGGCCATCCACAGCCGCCGGAACAGCCGCGGTCCGAGGAGGGCGAGCGCGAAGCCGTAGAGCACCACCACGAAGGCATACTGCTCGATGACCCAAATGGTGCTGAGCTCCGCGATCGCCCACAGGCCTGCTCCCGCGAGAAGCACCGCGATTCCGAGCCAGGAGCCCTCGAACGGGGTGCGCGCCAGGAGCGCGCGTTCGCGGAAGATCAGAAACGCGGAGATCAGCGGAATCAGCATGCAATGGCTGTACTCCGGTTGCGAATCCCACATACCTACGAGCTGTATGAGGACGCGCGCGAACGGCACGACCGCGACGGCCAGTGCAAAAACCACGACCGCCCAGTCAAGCAGGGAGAAGCGCCACGAATCCGGGTTCGTGGAGTTCTTTACCGCCGTGGAACAGGTCGCGGCTTGCGTCGTCATTATTGCGGCCCCCGGACGCCTCGGCCCGGCCAGTGGCCAAGAGCTGTGACGAGACTGTAACTTGGGCCGTGTATCGTAGCGGCGGGATGCGACAGTCCGGTGACAGATGCGCGTCCGATCGGCATCGTTGATTGCGATGGCGGCGCTGCTAGCGGGCGGAGGGGTCGCTGCGTTCGCCGCGGGGGTCACCGCGACGGCCGCGGACGGGGGGCAGCAACTGCGCGCCATTGCGGCGATCCGGCGTGACTCCGACCCGCGCGTTCCGGGTGCCGAACACCCCCTGCCGCTTGCGGCGAGCTGGAATGCCGGGGTCGCACCGCTGGGCTTCAGCCCAGCCTGGCAGATCGAGCAGATCAGCCGCGGGCAGTATCTTTTGCCGTGGTTCTGGCTGGATGAGCCGCCGACAGGCAGGAGTCGGCGCGGTTACCCGTCCGTCTCCGATGCGGTCTACTACGGCTCGGCGATCGGCTATCTGGCGCGGCATAGCCTCCCGCTGACATTCGAGATGCCGCCCTGGGAGATACTCCTGCCGCGAGTGTCGCCGGCTTACGCCAATACCGATGCAGCCGGTCGGCGATTGCCGATCTCGCCGTTCGGCCCGGTCGTACCTTGGTACGAGACAGGCCTCGCCTGGGCGCGGCAGCCACTGCTGCGGCAGCTACAGCGGCTCTATCCGAACCCACCGCTCGTGCTCTTCATCTCCGATAACGAGTCGGAGAAACTCACTCCGGACGAGATGCACGCACCCTATACCGTTAATGCTTCGACAAGCGTCATCGCCCGCCGCCGCGCCATCGGCGACGCCTGGATCGTGCGTTACAAAGCGATGATTCGCGGCTTTCGCGATGGCCTATCCGCTTCGGGTTGGCGCACGCACGCTCGGTTCATTGGCTACGATGCATTCGTCACTTCGGCGATGGGACGCTGGGGCGGGTGGGGAGCCTACTCCCTGTATGTTCCCGGCCGCACGGAGCCGTGGCCTTACGCCTGGGATGGCGCGAGCGTTTCCTACTACGTCCACAACTGGGCACCGGACTCGGACTACACCGTCTGGAGTCCAGAAATCGAGGCGATGAATTACGTGCCGGCGCTGGCCGAGGTGCGCCGGACGAAGCCTGACTTCTGGTTCGAGCTCTCCACCTGGGACGGGCAGGAGCCGGGCCAGTCGAGCGACAAACTGCTTTTTTATGCCGAGCGCGGGCAGACCTACGCGCCGGACCGCTATGGCGGCATGGTGCAGTACGGCATGTGGTTGCTGCGTCCGCGCGTGGTGCGCGGGTTTCGCAACTCGACGGACGATCGGATCCGCTTCGGGCCCTACTTCGACACCATCATGGCGGCAGTCGCTCGCGTGCACCGCGATGCGGTGCTACGGGGGTTCTGGCGATATGGCCGTTTGGTGGCGAATCCCGCGGGTGGACATCCTTATGAGGCGGCACTCACCCCGCAGCTCGCTTCCCGTCCACGTTGGTTTCTGCTCGATACCCCGGCCAACTCACCGCGCCCTTGGCAGCTGACGACACCGCTCGCCGTCTATTCACTCGCTCTGGTACGGGGGCGCGAGCCACACCGCGAATGGCTGGTGTACGCCTTCTCCCCTCGCGAGCACTCTGCCCGGGTGAAAGTCCTCATACCGGGCGGTCCCGAGGTCACAGTGAGCGCCACATCGGGCGGTGCGTTTACACTGGTCCGTGAAAGCGGACCGGCGGGTCGGCCGGCGACTCGCTCGTTGCTGGGAGCGCCTGCGCGATGAGCGTCTCGAAAATGCTCGAGGGATTCCATGCGGACATCGAGCTGCTGGCCCAGGAGGGACGGCTCCGCCAGGCGGTGCGCTTTGCGCTGGCATTGCCTGAGATCTGCTCTGCCCTGGAAGATCCGGCCATGCGCGCCCTCGATGAGTCCTACCTCGCGTGGTGCGCCCGCTGGCTTCACTTTCCTCAGGTAAGAGACGCGATCCCCGTTGGGGCGCGGCTGCTCAAGATTCATCGCCGCTTTGGACTCCCGCTGGAGCGATCGCTCACGGCTTTGCGCCTCCGCCGCAACGCACGCGAGTACCAGGGAGTGGTTCCGTCCCCCTCATGGAAGCCCGCCAAATCTCTAGAGGCTTTCGAATCGGCTCTGTGCTTGGCGCTGACCGACGCAGCCCGGCATTGGTATGCCAAACACGGTCGCACTAACCGCACCGTGCAGGCCAATCTCGGCAAGCTCCTGATCGCTCACTGAGGTCCCTCGCCCGTAACGGGCCTCGCGATCCCCGCCGCCCTCCACCCGGCGCCGGCGATTTGCCGGCAGGCCTCCTCACCCGCGCGCCGCGGCGTGCCGATTCGTCGACAAACCCACCGCAGCTGGCATGCGCTTACCACTGAATCAGTGGCGCAGTGTCATGAACTCAACATATCACTGCAATACTTCCCGCCTACTTTGTAATCCGAAGCCGCTGGCATCCACAGCACGGCGGCACGACAGGGGAGATGACAAAGTGATCGAAAGCCGCAAACAGGCTGTCAGCATCCGCATGAGCCCAGCAGACCTGAGCAAGGTCAAGGAATTGGCGCGACGCCTGAGCGCCCGCGATTCGGACGTCATCCGCTTCGCGGTGAAGACCATGCTCGGCCGTCTCGCGCCGCTCTTCGACCCGCAATCGCGCGGCCGGGCGCTCGTGCCGGCGATGGTCGAGGCGGGAACTGAATTTCTGCGCTTCTTCGAGCTCGACTCCGCCCGGCTGGAAGCGCTCATCAACGAGGAGGTCACGGACCCGGAGAAGCGGGTCTCGGCGGACGACCTGGCGCTGCTCGCCCTCGCGGGCGTGAAGGAGCCCTACGCGGCGCTGAAACTGAGCGAGCTCAATCAGATGGACGAGCGGCTGCTGCGCTCGGGAGATCTGGCGAGCTCCATCCGGCAGTACCTGTATGAGAAGTACGTGTACCGCATCAGTGTGGAACCGGAGCAGCCGTCATCGGCGGCCGCCCCATTGCGCTTTGCCGTACGAGGACCTCAACCATGAGCTCTGTCATTTTTGCGGCGGAAACTACCGCCATCGCAGTGAAGGAACGCGCACCCCTGTGGCGCCGGATTCAGGGCATCGCTGCTGGACTTCTATTCCTCGCGGCGCGCGCACCCGTTTACCTCGGCATAACGGTTTTTGGCGTACTGGTTTCGATCGCGGGTGCGCTGCTCTACGGCGTACACGCGCTTGCGCTGCGCCTCACACGCCCGGCCGGCGCAACGGCAGCCGGCGCGTTGGCGCTGCTCTGTATGGCGTGCCCGCAGCGCGCCCGCGCCGACATGATCAACGACACCTCCCTGCTGCAGCAGACCACGGTGGTCTTCAGCCAGCAGACCAACCTCTACTCCTTCGATGCCCCCGGGGCCGGAACGCTGTCGGTCACGTTGAAGGACTGGGAGTTTCCACTGCCTCTACAACAACTTACCGCGTCGATCATGTCCCAGGGTCAGACCTGGTCGCTGAGTCCCTCGCAGAACTCGGAGTGGCTACTCGATCTGCCGATCTCGAGCGGCGGCGTTTTTGACGCCTTCGTAGCCGCCGAAGCCAGCACATTGGTTCCGGGGGTCCAGCTTGGCGCCTACTCCATGAGCATCACCTTCCAGCCGTCCGCCACCCCCGTGCCGCTGCCAGCGGCGCTGGACCTGCTGCTTGGGGGGATGGGGCTTCTCGGGGCCGTCAGCTTTCTCGAGCGGATCTCCTCCCGGCGGCGCAATAGAGATGTCATCTCCATCGCCTAGGATGACATCTGTCGAACGAAACGAAGCGCGCGGTACGTCGCGCCCCCGTCCACGAAAGTCCGAGAGGTTGCAATCCGCGCCATGAGCGGCTGGCATCTATCGCTCCTGGCCGCCCTGGCGGCCACCGCCGGGTTACCGCTGTGCGCGACCGCCGGCACGCCCATGGGGCAAGCGCGGGTGGCGGTTGCCGAGCCCGCGGGCGCCGCAAAGAGCTCGCAGCTAGATTACCGCCTGAAGCCGGGCGACATCGTCAGCATCTCGGTCTGGAAGGAAAAAGACCTGCAGACCGATGCCTTGGTGGCGCCCGACGGGGGACTGGCTTTTCCGTTGGTGGGCGATATCGAGGCGGCCGGGCACACCCTGCGGCAGGTGCGCGATATCCTGGTGCAGCGCTTGAAGCCCTACATTCCCGATCCCGTGGTGACGGTGGCCATCAAGGAGATCGGCGGCGATCACGTGTATGTCCTCGGAAGGGTGAACCGACCGGGCGAGTACCCATTCAGCCAGCCGATCGACGTCATGCAGGCATTGAGCCTCGCCGGCGGCACCACGCCGTTCGCATCGCTCAATCACATTGTCATCCTGCATCGCGACAGCGGGGGGGCGCAACACGCCACGCGCTTCCGCTATGCGCAGGTCGCGGATGGGAGGGATCTGTCGCAGAACGTGTTGCTACAGAGCGGCGACACCGTCGTAGTCCCCTGACGGCAGCGCCCGTCAACCGATGGACAGGGCAACCGCCGGGGCGCTCGGAGTGGCAGTCGCCCTCGGGACTATCGCATCGCCGGCCGTATGGGCCGCGGATTGGACCGTGAATCCGACGCTGACCGTCGGTCTGGATAACGATACGAATCGCCTGCTGATCAGCCCGGCGATTCCGAGCAGAGGTCTATCGATGAGTGTCGATACGCGCTTCGAGCGCGACACAGAGCGGTTGAAACTGACCTTGCGGCCGTACGGCCAGCTCGAGCGCTACACCGACGCGCGGCTGAGTCACACCGACGAAGAGGGCCTCGATGCGACGGCAACGTGGCTCGAGACCGAGCGCACCTCCTTCAGCCTGCACACGCTCCTGCAGGACGCCAGCACGCTGTACTCGGACCTGACGTCGACCGGGATCATCCATGTGGGACAGCGCCGCCGAGATGAGGATGTCGACGGCAGCTGGGCATTCGAGCAGACGGAGCGCTGGACACTGCAGCTCGGAGGGACTTACTCCGGCTCCAATTACCATGGCGCGGGGGCCAGCGTACTCTCGGATTTTCGTCAGGCGTTCGGCACGGCAACCGAGACCTTCGCGTACACCGAGAGTCTTGCCTTATCGCTGACCGCATCGGCGGGCAGCGCGCACACTACGGGAGCGGAGCAATCGACCCGGTTCGAGAGCCTGGGCGACGGATTTCAGTGGCAGCCGAGTGAGCGCACCAGCGTGCAGGCCAGCGTGGGCGCCAGCCGTCAGACCACCGGGACCCTCACCAGCACCACTCTCATCGGTGCACTTTCGGTGTCTTTCAGTACCGAGCTCAGCACCTTCGCCCTGAGTGCGCAGCGCCAAATGCAACCCTCGGGTTTCGGAGTCTTCACCCAGGTCGATCAAGCGGCTCTGACGGCGACCCGTGAGCTCGCGCCTCGGCTCGCGCTCACCGCGGAAACGGAGGTTTACCGCGATAGCAGCGCATTCCGCTCTCCCGTCATCTCGTTCACCTTCGCCGACCGCACGTACTCGGAGGCGCATCTGCGGCTCAATTGGCAGCAGACCCCGACATGGACCCTGGCCCTGCAACTTCTCTATGACCGCACCAAATCCCCGAGGAGCTTCCTGATTCCTGCCGGACTCGAGGCCCACGGCTGGCAGGCAAGTCTGCAATCCGTGTGGGCGCCGCTCGGCGCGAGCATCCATCGCTAGGAGCACCTCATGTCCACCATCGCCGCAGAGCTCGAGCCCGAAGGCCTCTCCCTCCCGGAGTACCTGGCCATCGCCAGACGTCGGCTCCGTCCCATGTTGATCGCGCTCGCCGCCGGAGTCGTCACGAGCCTGGCGCTGGCGCTGCTCTGGCCGCCCTCTTACACCTCCACCGCGACCATTCTGATCGAGCAGCAGGAGCTGCCCTCGGATCTGGTGCGCTCGACCGTGACCTCCTTCGCCGACGAGCGCGTGCAGATGATCAGTCAGCGCGTCATGACGACCGAAACGCTGCTCGGCATCATCCGCCGCTACGATCTATATCCGAAGGAAAGAAACCGCGAGACCCGCGACCAGATCATCAAGCGGATGCGGGAAGACATCGACGTCAAGATGATCAGCGCCGACGTCGTCGACCCGCGCAGCGGAGCCCCCACGAAAGCGACCATCGCCTTCACCGTTTCCTTCAGCGACCGCTCGCCGGACGAGGCGGCGAAGGTCGCCAACGAGCTGACGACCCTTTTCCTCAACGACAACGTCGAGACGCGCACCCAGCTCGCCGACGGCGCTGCCACTTTCCTCCAGGCCCAGGTCACTCAGGTCAATCAGCATCTCGGCAAGGTGGAGTCGGAGCTCTCCGCTTTCGAGGCCAAGCACTTCGACTCGCTGCCGGATCTGACGCAGCTCAACCTGCAGCTCATCGACCGCACCGAGCAGGAGCTGCAGGAGGCCGAGTCGCGCGAAAGCTCCCTCGAGGATCAGGAGGTCTTCCTGCAGGCGCAGCTCGCGCAGTTGAAGCCCGATGCCGCGGTATACTCCGACACCGGGGAGCGCATCCTCTCGACCTCCGACCGTCTGAAGGCGCTGCGCTCGGAGCTCGCGGCCGATCGCGCGGAGTATGGACCGGAGTACCCGGACATCGAGCGGTTGTCGCGGGAGGTCGCCGGCCTCGAGACGACGCAGAGGAACCCGACCGACATCAACGATCTGCGGCGAAGCCTCCAGGATGCCCAATCCAAACTGGCGGCGGTGGCAAAAAGCTACGGACCCGACTATCCGGACCGGGTGCGGCTCGAGCGCGAGGTGAAATCCTACGAGCAGGACCTCGCGAGCGCGGCCAAGGCCGCCGCCGCGCGGCAGGGCTCCGCAGGCTCCGGTGCGGCGATCGGGGACGCCGACAATCCGGCTTACGTGCAGATTCGCGCTCAGCTCAACGCGACCCGCGACGATCTGACGGCCACCCAGGCGCGGGAGGCGAAACTGCAGGGCGATCTCGACCGCTATCAGCATCGCGTCGCCGAGACACCGCTGATCCAGAAGCAGTACCAGGAGCTGACGCAGGATTATGAGGTCAGCAAGATGACCTACGAGAACCTGCGCGCGAAGCTCGCGGACGCGGAGATCGGCAAGAACCTCGAGATCGACCGCAAGGGTGAGCGCTTCACCCTGATCGAGCCCCCGCTCGTCCCGGAGGAGCCGGCAAGCCCCAACCGCCCGCTGGTGATGATCTTGGGCGCGGTGCTGAGTCTTTTGCTCGCAATCGGCGTCGCCGCCCTTCTCGAGGCGCTCGATGGCACCGTGCGCGGCCGGCGCGATCTCGTCTCGCTGGTCGCGGGCGTGGCGCCGCTCGCCATCATCCCGGAGATCGAGCTCGAGCGTCCACCCGGGCAGATCTGGATCCGGCGCGCCAGCGTCGCGGGCGTGGGTCTCGCCATCATCCTTGGCACGGCGCTGGCCGTGAACTTCTTCTACGAGCCGCTCGATGTGCTGTGGTTCGTCATCCTCCGGCACCTGGGGATGGGCTAGGAGATCACCCATGGAACGCATTCAACGCGCGCTCGAGCTCGCTCATGTCCGCCGGGCCGCGGAAGCCGAGACACTCTCCGGTCACAGCTCGCCGGAGGAGCGGGCGATGCTACGCTCGGCCACGCAGCCGGGGGAAACCACCGAGCTGCCGAAGCTCACCATCGACCGCGCCAGACTGCGCGCGCGCAGGGTCGTCTTCCCCGAGGATTCCTCCGCTGCGGCGCGCGCCTATCGGATGCTGCGCGCTCAGGTGCTGCACCGCGTCCGCTCAAGCGGACTCGGCGCGATCGGCATCGTGAGCAGCGCGAGCGGCGAGGGCAAGACCATCACCGCGGTGAATCTCGCGCTGAGTCTCGCCGCCGATCCGAATCACAGCGTCACCCTGGTCGACCTCGATCTGCGCCGGCCGTCGGTGGCCGCCACCCTGGGACTCACTCCGCCGCTCGGCCTGGATACCTGGCTCACCGCCGAGCATCCGGTGGCGAGCGTGCACTACGGACTCGAGGGTATCGCAAGGCTTTCGGTGGTTCCGACCGTGGCGCCGCTCCTGACGGCCTCGGAAGCGCTGGCCGACAGCCGGGCACGCGATCTCATCGATGCGCTGCGCTCGATGGAGAGCCGCCGACTGCTGATCGTCGATCTGCCGCCGGCGCTCCTCACCGATCACGTCCTCACCGTCGCGCGGCTCCTCGATGGGTTCGTCCTGGTAGTCACCGAGGGACAGACTCGGCGTGATGATGTCGAAAGAGTGTTCGAGCTGCTCGGGCGGGATCGGATCATCGGCACGGTGCTCAACCGCTCCTCCGACTCCGAGCAGCGGGCGTACTGAGGCGCGACCGTGTACGAGAAGTTCTACCGCCTGCTCGCGAATCCCTTCGCGCTCACGCCCGACCCGGCGTACTTCTTTCTTGGCCGACAACACCAGCGCGCGCTGACGCTGCTCGACTACGCCCTGCACCAGGGCAGTTGCTTTGCGCTGATCTCAGGCGAGATCGGCAGCGGCAAGACGACGGTGGTCAACTACCTGCTGCGCCGCGCGCAGCGGGGCCTGCGGGTCGGACTGATGACCAACACGCATCCCGGCATCGGATCGCTCCTGCCGTGGGTGATGCAGAGCCTGTCCGTGCCGACACCGCGCGGTGCGACCGCCGCCAGCGATCTCTATTCCGCGTTCGCGCAGTTCCTCGAGCGTGAGCGGCGGGCGCGGCGCCGGGCGGTGCTCATCATCGACGAAGCGCAGAACCTCACCGCGGATGCACTCGAGGAGCTGCGCGTGCTCTCCAATCTCAATGCCGGCGATGGCCTCGTGCTGCAGACCGTTCTGGTCGGGCAGCCGGAAATCCGCGAAACGCTGCGCAGCGCCCGCATGCGCCAGTTCGCGCAGCGCATCGCGGTCGACTGTCACATCGCGCCGCTCAACCGCGAGGAGACTCACCATTACATCGCGCACCGGCTCTCGGTCGCCGGTGGGACTCCCGCCATCTTCGGTTTCGAGGCGTGCGAGCGGGTGTACGCGAGCACCGGCGGGGTGCCGAGACTCATCAACCAGGTGTGCGACACGGCGCTGGTCTACGGTTTCGCCGAGCAGCGCAACCCGATCGATGTGGAGATCATCGAGCTCGTGCTGCAGGATCGCGGCGAAGGCGGCCTGCTGCCGCTCATCGACTCGCCGCTGGAGTCGGCGGCGCGCGATACGGCGCCACTCGGCTCGGCGGGAGCGGGCCGTCCGGCCGTGACGGTCGATTGAGGCGCCAGGTGGCGGCTTCGCCGCGGGTCGTCTTCGTCAATCGCTTCTATGCGCCGGACGAATCGGCGACCAGCCAGATGCTCACCGACCTCGCCGAGGCGCTGGCCACCTCCGGCATCGATGTGACCGTATTCTGCAGCCGCCAGCTCTATGGGAATGCTGGCGCCGACCTACCCGCCCGGCAGGTGATCCGCGGTGTCAGCGTGCGCCGGATGCCGACGACGCGCTTCGGACGGGACTGGCTCGCCGGTCGCGCGATGGACTATGCGACCTTCTATCTCTCCTCCCTGGTTCGGCTGCTCGCCTGCGTGCACCGGGGCGATGTGCTCATCGTCAAGACCGATCCGCCGCTGCTCTCGCTGGTCGGCTCGCTGGTGGCGAGGTTCAAGAGAGCGAAGCTCGTCAATTGGCTCCAGGACCTCTATCCCGAAGTGGCCTCGCGGCTCGCCCTCTCGCCGGTCCCCCGGCCGCTGGAAGCGCTCGTTCGCGCTGCCCGCGACCGCTCGCTGGCGACGGCACGGATCAATGTGGTCCTAGGGGCGCGAATGCGGGACTACCTGATCGGACGGGGCATTGCAGCCGCGCGGATCAGTGTCAGCGAGAACTGGGCCGATGAGAGACGGCTGAACCCGCTCGCCGTCTCGCGTAGCGAGCTGCGCGGCAGGTTGGGACTCGGAGACGGATTCGTCGCGGCCTACAGTGGCAATCTGGGTCGCGCTCACGATGCGACCACGATCCTGGAGGCCGCCTGCGCACTCGAGAGCGACATGGACGTCACTTTTCTGATGATCGGCGGCGGCGCGGGCATGCGCTCGCTGGAAATCCAGGCGCGCGCCCGGGCACTCACCCGTATCCGCTTCGCACCCTATCAACCGCGGGAGTCCTTGTCCGACACGCTCGCTGCGGGCGATGTGCACCTGGTATCGCTGCGGCCGGAGCTCGAAGGGCTGCTCGTGCCGAGCAAGCTCTATGGCATTCTGGCGGCCGGGCGACCCGTGGTCTTCATCGGCGACCCGGACGGCGAGCTGGCGCAGCTCGTTGCGGCAGCGCAGATCGGAGTGAGTGTCGGAAGCGGAGATTCGGCGGGGCTCTGCCGCGCGCTGCGGGCGCTCCGAGATGACCCGACGGCACGGGCGCGCATAGGACTTCGGGCCCGTGAGGTGTTCGAGGAGCGCTACACGCTGTCGGCCGCGGTCGCCCGTTGGCGCGAGGTGCTGCAGACCCTCGCCGCGTAGCGCCTCAGGCCGTTCAGGTCGCCTCAGGCCCGCCGGCCATGCGGCAATGGTCATGATCTTCCGCCGGCGAGGTGCTCGCGATACCACTTGTAGGTCATGCGGATGCCGGTCTCGAGGCTGATCTGCGGGCTCCAGCCGAGCGCGCGCAGGCGCGAGACGTCCAGCACCTTGCGCGGTGTGCCGTCGGGCTTGGTGCCGTCGAAATCGAAAAGACCCTGAAATCCGACCACGGAGGCGATCACGCGCGCCAGCTCACTGATGGCCAGGTCGCGGCCACAGCCGACATTGACCGGCGCCTCGGCATCGTAATGCCTCATGAGGAAGAGACACGCGTCCGCCAGATCATCGGCGTGCAGAAATTCCCGCCGCGGCGAGCCCGTACCCCAGATGCTCACGTGGGTGGCGCCCCGCATGTGGGCTTCGTGAATCTTGCGCATGAGCGCCGGGAGCACGTGCGAGCTCTCGAGATCGAAGTTGTCAGCGGGTCCGTAGAGGTTGGTCGGCAGCAAGGCGATCGCGTTGAACCCATATTGACGCCGATAGGCCTGGCACATCTTGAGGCCGGCGAGCTTCGCCATGGCATACCACTCGTTCGTGGGCTCGAGGGCTCCGCTCAGCAGATACTCCTCGCGCAGCGGCTGCGGCGCGAGCTTGGGGTAAATGCAGCTCGAACCCAGGAACGCCAGCTTGCTGACGCCATGGCGCCAGGCCGCATCGATCACGTTCACCGCCATCTGCAGATTGTCGCGGATGAAATCCGCCGGCCGCGTGTCATTCGCCTGAATGCCACCCACCCGGCCGGCGGCGTGGATCACGTATTGCGGCCGCTCGGTCGCGAAGAACCGCTCGACCGCCGCCTGGTCGCGTAGATCGAGCTCCGAGCTCGAGCGGACGATGAGCTCGCGGAAGCCCTCGCGCTCGAGCCGCCGGCGGATGGCCGAGCCCGCGAGGCCGCGGTGTCCGGTGATGAAGATCCGGCTGCGCTCCTCGAGCGCGCTCATTCGAAAGGAAGCGCCGCCCGAAAGCCCTCGCGCGCCATCAGCGCATCGCGCCTGGCGAGCTCGCGATCGGCCGCCACGATTTCGGCGACGAGCTCATCGAACCCGACCGTGGGCGCCCAACCGAGCTCCTGCTTCGCCTTCGAGGCATCGCCCAGCAGAGTGTCGACTTCCGCCGGCCGGAAGTAGCGGGAATCGATGCGCACGATCGTATGTCCGCTCTTGCGATCGAGGCCCACCTCATCGAGCCCCTCGCCGCGCCATTCGAGCCGCATGCCGAGAAGCCCCGCTGTCTTTTCGGCGAATTCCCGCACCGAATGCTGAACCCCGGTGGCGATGACGAAATCCTGCGGCGCCTCCTGCTGCAGCATGCGCCACTGCGCATCCACGTAGTCGCGCGCATGGCCCCAGTCGCGGCGCGCATCGAGGTTGCCGAGATAAATACAGTTTTGCAAGCCTTCAGCCACGCGCGTCAGTCCGCGCGTGATCTTGCGCGAGACGAAGGTCTCACCGCGAATCGGCGATTCGTGATTGAAGAGAATGCCGCTGCAGGCGTATAGCCCGTAAGCCTCGCGGTAATTGACGGTGATCCAGTGCGCGTAGAGCTTGGCGACGCCGTAGGGCGAGCGCGGGTAGAAAGGCGTCCGCTCGGTTTGCGGCGTCTCCTGCACCTTGCCGAACATCTCCGAAGTGGATGCCTGATAGAAACGGGTGTGCTTCTCCAGGCGCAGGATCCGGATGGCCTCCAGTATGCGCAGCGTCCCGAGCGCATCGGCATTTGCGGTATATTCCGGCGTCTCGAAGGACACCTGCACGTGGCTTTGCGCGGCGAGATTGTAGATCTCGTGCGGCTGCACCTGCTGGATCACGCGCAGGACGTTGGTGGCGTCCGTCAGATCTCCGTAATGCAGAAAGAGCCGCACGTCGGGTGCATGCGGGTCCTCATAGAGATGATCGATGCGGTCGGTGTTGAAAAGCGACGCGCGGCGCTTCATGCCATGGACCTCGTAGCCCTTGGCCAACAGAAGCTCGGCGAGGTAGGCGCCGTCCTGACCGGTGATGCCGGTGATCAAAGCCCGCTTTTGCACGTTAGGACTCTCTTTTCCTCTCGAGGATGCGCGACTCGATCACGATCCGCTCGCGGCAAAACTCGGCCAGACGGTAGACGGCGGCGCGATATTCCTGATCGAGCCAGGAGAACTCCAACCAGAACTCGCGCTGCGCGGAGGGCGTGGTGGCATGGCGGCTCGCCACGAAGAGCCTCAGCGCCTCGTTGCGCTCGGTCGCCAACTTGCAGACGCTCGTTTGTAGGAGACCGAGCCGTGCCCTCGCTCGGCGCGACAGGGGCGCCATGACTCGCTCGTTTCTCCCACCTCAACTCGTGCCGGTACGCAGGTGCTCGAGCGCGGCGGTGGTCTGGTCGAGCTCGGCGATCACCTCACAGTACTCCCGCCATACGCAGCGCAGCTCCTCTGTTTCCTGGGTCGTGACCTGATCGAGCCGCCTACGGGCAACGTCGTGCTCCTTCTGCAGCTGCCGGTGGCGGGCCTCGAGCCGCTTGAGATCTTCCCAGAAGGCGGGAGCGTGCCAGTCGCCCCGAGGATCTTCGGACGCACTCATAAACCTCACCTAGGCGCGTTCTTCTGTCTTAATCCAGGGACAAGCTAACGCATGAGTGCTACGACTTCGTTGCAACGGCACAGATACCGCCTGCCCCGGGAACGAAGCGGCAGCCGGCCGGCGTCCGGAAGTAAAATCTCGTTCCGCAACAATAGGTTGACATTTGTCATGCATTCGCACGCCATGTGCTTGGCAGCGCCCCCGGGATATGATGAGAGCACATGAGCTGCTGGTCCCTTACCGCCCTCAAGCCTCTCAACCTCGCCAAGTCGCGGCTGGCCGGCGGCCTCGCGCCCGAGGAGCGCGGTGTACTGGTCAACCGCATGCTGACCCATGTCATCGCGACGCTCAGCGCCACAGCGGAAGTCGACCGGGTGGCGGTGGTGAGCTGCGAGCACGAGGGTTTCCCCCCCAACATCATCCAACTCGAGGATGCGGGAGGTGGGCTCAACCAAGCGCTCACCCGGGCCGCCGGTGTTGCCGCGGGCGGCGGAGCGACGCTGGTGCTCATCGTCCACGCGGACCTGCCTCGGCTGCGCAGCGAGGAAGTCGCAGCGTTGATCGAAGGCGCGAAAACATGGGGCATGGCGCTCGCTCCCGATCATCGCGGCACCGGAACCAACGCGCTGTGCGCTCCGCTCCCGCTGCCCATCGAACTCAACTTCGGACCCGGGAGTTTCGCGCGACACCTGCAACAGGCCGCCGCGCTCGGTCTGACGCCCGCGGTCATCCGGCTTCCCGGACTCGCCTTCGATCTCGATGAGCTGGAAGACCTGCGCTCGTACGAGGATACCGAGCGTCTGCAGCACCTAGACGCCGCCGACTTGCTCCCGGCGGCGGAAGAGTTGACGCTGGCCGGCCACGGGCAGGCGGTCACCTACTCACGCAAGGTATTCATTCCGCTCACTCAGCTTTGCCGCGACGTCTGTCATTACTGCACTTTCGCCCAGGCGCCACGGGCCCTGGCCTCTCCCTTCCTGACCGTCGAGCAGGCACTCGCCATCGCGCGTGCGGGCGCCGCCGCCGGCTGTCAGGAGGCGCTCTTCACGCTGGGTGACAAGCCGGAGCTGCGTTACCGCGCGGCCCGCCGCTTTCTCGAACAAGGGGGCTACGCGAGCACCCTCGATTACCTCGCGGCCGTCGCCCGCGAAATTCAAAAGCAGACCGGACTCCTGCCGCACCTCAACCCCGGAGTCATGACTCGCGCCGACATCGAGAAGCTTCGCGGCGTGAGCGTCTCCATGGGCATTATGCTCGAGACCGCCTCGGAGCGGCTGTCGGTGCGCGGCGGTCCGCACTGGGGTTCGCCGGATAAGCGCCCATCGGTACGGCTCGCGACGCTCGAGGCTGCGGGCGAAGCGGCGGTGCCCTTCACGACCGGACTGCTCATCGGCATCGGCGAGACGCGCCGCGAGCGGATCGAGGCGCTGCTTGCCATCCGCTCGCTCCATCGCCGCTTCGGTCACATCCAGGAAGTCATCATCCAGAACTTTCGCGCCAAGCCGGGCACGCGCATGGCGCACGCTCCCGAACCGCCACTGGAAGAGCACTTGTGGACGATCGCCGTGGCCCGTCTGCTCCTGGGTCCCGACATGTCGATCCAGGCGCCGCCCAATCTGCGACCGGGCGCGCTCGGCGCGCTCATCCGGGCGGGCGTCAACGACTGGGGCGGGGTGTCCCCGGTGACTCCCGATCACGTCAACCCCGAGTCGCCCTGGCCGCAGCTGCAAGCGCTCGCGGCGCAGACGCGCGCCGCCGGACGGGTGTTGCTCGAGCGGCTGGCGATCACGCCGCGACATGCCCGCGCAGCGGACCGCTGGGTGGATGGATCGCTGCGCAGTGCGGTAGTGAGACGCTCGGACAGCCAGGGGCGAGCCCGCAGCGAAAGCTGGCACGCGGGCGCCGGCGATCCGGTACCGTCATGCGCGCTCGAGTGGCTCGAGAGCGGCACCCGCGCGATGGGCCCAGCGAGCGCCGTGCGTCGCATCATCGACCGTGCGCAGCAGGGGCAGGAGCTCGATGAGGGAGAGATCGCCGCGCTCTTCGAGGTCGACGGCACCGATCTCACCGCCGTGCTCAAGGCGGCCGATGCCCTTCGTGCGGACACCGTCGGCGACGAGGTCACCTACATCGTCAATCGCAACATCAACTACACCAACATCTGTCTTTATCACTGCGGCTTCTGTGCATTCTCGAAAAGCGGACCGCGGTCGCTGCGCGGCAGCGCCTACCTGCTCGATCTGGAGGAGGTAGCGCGGCGAACGGCCGAGGCTTGGGACCGCGGGGCAACGGAAGTGTGCCTCCAGGGCGGCATCCATCCGACCTTCACGGGCCGCACCTACTTCGACATCGTCGCCGCGGTCAAAGGGGCGGCGCCGAAGATGCACGTGCATGCTTTCTCGCCGCTCGAGATCATGCACGGTGCGAGCACGCTGGGGCTATCGCTCGAGGCGTATCTCTCAGAGCTGCGTCTCGCGGGACTCTCGACGCTGCCGGGCACCGCGGCGGAGATCCTCGACGATGAGATTCGCGCGATCATCTGCCCCGACAAGCTGACGACGGCGCAGTGGCTGCAAGTGATGCGCGCCGCGCATGCCGTGGGGCTTCGCAGCACGACGACCATCATGTTCGGCCACGTCGAGCAGCCGCGCCACTGGGCGCGGCACCTGCTGCGCCTGCGCTCGCTGCAGCAGACCACCGGCGGTTTCACCGAGTTCGTGCCGCTGCCCTTCGTGCACATGGAAGCGCCGCTGTGGCGGAAGGGTCTCGCGCGCCAAGGACCGACGTTCCGCGAGGCCGTGCTGATGCATGCGGTCGCACGCCTGGTGCTCCATCCCTACATCACGAACATCCAGGCGTCCTGGGTGAAGATGGGAGCCGATGGTGTCGCCTTCTGCCTGCGGGCCGGAGCGAACGATTTCGGCGGCACGCTCATGAACGAGTCGATCACCCGCGCGGCGGGTGGCATCAACGGGCAGGAGCTGACGGCCGAGGAGATGCGCGAGCGCACGGCCGCGATCGGCCGGCCGCTCGTGCAGCGCAATACGCTCTATGGACGCGCCTCCTCCAGGCATCCTCAGGCGTGCGCCACCAGCTTCGGCAGCACTTCGGTTCCGTGAAGTCGATCACCGCCCGCTGATGGACATCAAGCGCCTGATGACTCGCCATCCCGTGACCGTGTCCCTGGACGACACGCTCGCACGGGTGCGCGACCTCTTCCAAAGGCACCGCTTCCATCATCTGCTCGTCGTGGAGGACGGCCGGCTCATCGGAGTGGTTTCCGACCGCGACCTGCTGAAGGCACTCAGCCCGAATCTCGGCAACCTGTCGGAAACCACGCGCGATCGGGCGAGTCTCAACAAGCGCGTTCACCAGATCATGTCGCGCAACCTTCGCGTACTGAGAGACGATGCGAGCGTCGAAGACGCCATCAGGCTTTTCAACAGCGAACGGATATCCTGCATCCCCATCGTCGATGAGAACTATCGCGCCGTCGGAATCCTCAGTTGGCGTGATGTCATGCGGGCGCTGTCCGCAACCGCACTTTGAGCCGAATGGCGGTACGGCTCGCCTATTTCTTCTGCTTGACCGGCCGCTTCCAGCCTTCGATGGTCGTCTGGCGGGCGCGCGCGATGGTGAGCTTGCCGGCCGGCACCAGATTCGCCACCGTTGAGCCGGCGGCGACAGTCGCGCCGGCCTCCACCGTGATCGGCGCCACCAGCACGCTGTTGGATCCGGTGTGCACATCGTCCTCGATCACCGTGCGGTGCTTGTTGGCGCCGTCATAGTTGGCGATGATGGTGCCGGCGCCGATGTTGACCCGGGCGCCGACCTGGGCGTCGCCCACGTACGAGAGGTGATTGGCTTTCGACTCCTCCGCCATGGTCGAATTCTTCACCTCGACGAAATTGCCGATGTGCACGCCGCCGGAGAGGGTGGAAGTCGGCCTGAAACGGGCGAACGGGCCGATGTTGCAGGCAGGGCCGATGATCGCACCGTCGATGACGCAATGCGGGAAGACCTGCGTATCATCGCCGATCTCAGTGTCCTTGATGACGCAGCCCGGCCCGATCCTGACTCTGTGACCCAGCTTGACGGTCCCTTCGAGCACAACGTTGACATCGATGAACACATCGGCGCCGTGGGTCACCTTGCCACGCACATCGAGACGCTCGGGATCGGCGAGCGTCACCCCGGCGCGCATCAGGTCGCGCGCCACCCTCCGCCGGCACTGAGACTCGAGGAAGGCGAGCTGCACTTTGTCATTGGCGCCGAGCGCCTCGATGGCATCCGCGCAAGGAAGCGGATTGACGGCGACCGCCTCCCGCACCGCCATGGCGATGATGTCGGTGAGGTAATACTCGCGCTGCGAGTTGTCGGTCTTGAGGGCCGTCAGCCAGCGCTTGAGGAGCTTCGCGGGCGCCGCAATGACGCCCGTGTTGCATTCGCGAATGCCCCGCTCCTCGCTCGAGGCGTCCTTCTGCTCGACGATTCGCGCCACCCCGCCTTGGCCGTCGCGCACGATCCGTCCGTACCCGCTGGGATCATTCAGCGTCATGGTGAGCAGTGCGACCTGCCGCGGCCCTGCGAGCGCCAGCAGGTCCCTAAGCGTCTCGCGACTCAACAGCGGCACATCGCCGTAGAGGACGAGCGTCACATGCCCGTCCGGCACTTTGGAGATGGCCTGCAGCACCGCATGGCCGGTCCCGAGCTGCTGCGCCTGCAGGGTCCACTCCACCGCCTCCTTGGCGAGCGCCTCCCGTACGCGCTCGCCTCCATGTCCATATACGACATGCACCGCCGC
>Ga0335074_10003634_pt1 | contig 21119 bp, 21 predicted proteins | sample Lox_Sample_23_FD_206715 | JGI IMG/M metagenome (GOLD analysis project Ga0335074, IMG submission 206715) | Soil microbial communities from Loxahatchee National Wildlife Refuge, Florida, United States - Lox_Sample_2.3 | ecosystem: Environmental > Terrestrial > Soil > Wetlands | place: USA... | reverse complement strand
GAGGACGATATGGGACAACTACGTACTGTGTGGAAAGACGCACAGGACTTCTGCTGGAATGAGCTGTCGAAATGGGATGAGCCTCCGTACACTTTGCAAAAGTTTTACAAGGAAGTCTTGGCGTGTATCGATGCCCTTGAGGGATGATGTTCCTGTTGAGAATATTCTAGTGATTTCTGTGCCACCATCTCATGTATATAAAGCCAGCGCTGTAGCCACATCTAATGTAACAATTAACTCGCTCACACTCGCATATAATGAATCCAAGAGTTCCGGGATCGGCTTAAACCAAAGATTACACCCCTTCTCCCGATACAGTCAATCTCAATTAAAGCCATTACATCGTGGCAATCTCGCAACGGAATGACAAACTTAAAACGTTTCCGTCAACAAAAAATGGACGATTCGCGGTAACGGGTCACTCAAAATCGTTTCTTGGTTTTAAGGTTCACCAATCACGGAACCGTGCTAAACCATGTTCAAAAAGCTGTTATGTGATTGGAATGGGAATGAACCACTGTCGGATCGTTGGCCTTTCGTGCTCGTATCTTGAACTAGCAACCTGATAAGGCAGAACACCTGACAATGAAGATGGATTTGCCAGATCTGAGTTGTCGCCAACTTGCACCAGCTAATAATTCCTTCGGGACAAAGATATGATATTCAATATCGCGGAGATTATGACGAGGAAGGAATTAAATATTCTGATGGGATTGTAGTGTTCTTATGCCAAATCGATATAGCGATGCTCAAGGACAGACTCTTTCCACCCATCATCGATCACGACCTCTGCAACACCGATCCTCTCAAATGCTCCGGAAACCTGTTTCGATGGAACAATAAGCAAGGCCCCTGTCCGTTGATGATTTGAGGATTGACACAGACAAAGACAACGTATATCTGGGTATAAAGCATGTATCTCGTCATTCATCTCCCGTGACCCCCATTTCTTGTCTGGAGCCTGATCCATATTCCCTGTCATACATCGAACAATTAATTTTTCAGAATTCTTCCTATCTTCACCCTTCCCCCAAAAAGTACAGGAGCTCCTCCCCATTTACCCCCAAAGCAGTGCACAGGTCAATGCGAAATACTACGGCGTCAAGTTTGATTACTCGGTGACTATCATCGACCTTGACAACTCGAGCAACTTCAACGGGAAAATGTGACGGTCGGTTAATGAATCCGATGACTGACGCGGCGACGCCCAGGACCATGAAGGCGCGATAGAATCGCTAGGACGCCGACTATTAAAAACGGTAGACCATAACAAGTCATGTAGACAATATTTCTCCCAAATCCCAAAATGATAATCACCCAAAACGCCTTGCGGGAGCTGACTTGAGATTCCAGAGATGGCAGCCAACTTGTCTGAGTTTTTGGTGAGTGACCTCATAGAATATTACTCCACGGAGGTCCACCAGGCTGACCAGGTCGTAAAAGCACTGTCAGTGTGGCATGAACGGTACCACTTTGACTTTTTTAAACTTGGATCCGTCAGAATGTCCTTTCTCCAAGCTAACGCATGGAGTCTGTTGTCGGGATTGACGACTTCACATTCACATTTTTGTGTCTTGAAGACACTCCCAGACCATTTCAGACTTTGTAAAATGAACAATCCTTGTAGCCAATTGTTGCTCCTGCATACACCAAGCACGCGAAAAGGTGGGATGCTCGCGAGTCATCCTGTAAGCCGTTAAATCATGGTCGCCATATGTGAGAACGAAGTGATGCATGGCTTCAGAATGGTCTTCGTTCTTTGAACCTGTTCGACATACGACTAATTCGGTTGCCAGCGAATTGGACGGTAATGTTGATTTAAGCTTGAAAGTCTGACCAACCTCAATCCTTTCCCCCAGAAACCCTTCAGTGGCGCTGGCAGCTCGGTCCGCGCTAAGAACCAGTTTTGCTCCGGAGTAGATGTCTTTCATCTTGTGCGCCTCTACATTCCAGTCCGCGATATTATCCTGAATTATACAAAAGGCGTCTACCCAAATGAACGGGATTGCAAGTTGACGGGGTCAAGATGACTGCATCTCGAATTGTTGGAGGTAAATCTTGCCACAGAATCTCTTTGTAGGCCTTGAGTTTCTCTTCTGTCAACATATTTTCAACGAGACCACCCCAACAGTAACTTAGAGCGACGAACTCTGCGTTGTCTGGAACATTATCGACCAGTCGTCATTGTCGCCAACATGAATAAGCCTCGCAGCTTTCTTCATTCTAGAACTTGCGGGGTCCCGATACGCTTCATGATGTTTCTCGCACGATGACATCCACATTCGTATAGTTTCGGAAATCTGGGATAATGAAGGACGAGGAGTCACAAGTTTTCGAACAGGTAGAGACATGCCGGATACTTTTACATCTAGAATGTTGTTAGTGAACGGACAAAGTTGCCTGTGAATACCTGGAGATTGAACAAAGATACCAAGTTTGTTCCATTTCTTCAAAACGGGACTGTCCGTTGGGAGGGTCCCATAACAACTGCAATGTCGTGGCGTGTCGAATTGTAATGCCGATGCCTTCGGCTTGAACTTTGGAAACCAGACTTCTGCGAGAAAAGCCCAAGTGGGACAGTTATCTTGGTTAGCCTGCACCTTGGCTACACGAACATCGTAAAAAGGCGGCATTCCTTTCCCCATCTGTTGATAGTTGCCCGTTGGCTTGTGGGCCCACCACTTGAAAGACATTCAGCTTGTGACACACACCGCATCCTCCCCTTTGAAGTCGCCACACAAAGGGCGAGAATTCGGTATTGACAGGTGTCGAATAGCGCCACATATTTTCGTCAGAGAAGAGTTCCGTTAGAAGAGGTGAGGAAAAGGCCATCTTTCAAACTGTATAACGAGATACTTTGCACGATTGCGCCCAACTGTGACTGGAAGCACGGGGTTTCGAGTAAGTAGACTGAAGCAGTACTGGTGGTTGGGAGAGGGAGTTGAGGCTGAGCAGGAAAAGTTTCCACCAGGCCGAATCTGTCAGATTCAGATTCGGACTGGCGTCTAAATAGGCCTGTTGCACCCGACACTCTCGCATCAAAATTACGCAGACTCGCCAAAATCACGACCACAGGCTCCTCATCCACAGCGTCTGTTGCTTTCCTTCGTGTAGCCATTACCAAGTTGTCCGAAATGGATAAGTCTATCCAATGGACCTGCGGAAAAGATGGCAGTCTCGAATGTCGACGTCATATCAATAGCGGGGCCTACGGGGATGTCTATGAAGTAATCCCTCAATCTTGCTCATTAACCTCATTCAGATCGGCTACAAGACGAAAACTATGCTGGGATACCCTATAAAGACCCCCAACGACGGAAAGCTCTTTGCCCGAAAAGTGATGCGTGTCATCAAAGCGAACGAGGAAGACATCCAGAACGAGGGACGCGCACTTGATGTCCTCATGCGCAATGGCCATCATGACAACATCGTCAATGTTCTGAAGCATGGGTGGCTTGAAACGGTTGGACAAGTTTATTTCGTTGATATGGAATTGGCAGACCTGTCCTTGGCCGATTATATCAAATATGCGTTTCACAGTGGACCTCTCCCGGAATATTGTCGCGAATTCGGTCCTACTTTTCCCTCGAGAGACTGCGACCAGATCACTCGTCTGCATACAACTTTCGTTATCGGCTGTCAGATCGCGAGGGGTCTCGAGTACATGCACAACCTCTGCCAAGGTCATAGAGACTTAAAACCATCAAACGGTATGTGTCCTACTTGAGTCCCCTAATCGAAAAGTCCTTTATTTTTATCACACGGGAATGTGGAAGCTTACCGATTTCGGATTCACATCGGTTGCGACATCAGCTGTAATTACGAGCCTCTACGGACGAGGGACCCCTGGATACCGCGCTCCTGAGCTTCTGCTGAATTGGGAGCACCGCCACTACAGTACCCGATCGGATATTTGGTCATTGGGCTGTATTATTCACGAGATGGCAACCGGTCGACGTGCTTTTGAAAATGACTTTGACACCGATCGCGTATACAGGACCGCGCAAATCGAGCTTTCCTCTGTTTATTCTTCGTATGACGGCAACTTTTGGCGGGATCAATTGTGCGAGTGTATCTGCGACCTCCTTTCGAAGAACCCTGACGACCGTCCAAGCGCCACCGTGGTCTCGAAGAAACTAGCAGCCTATGATACCGTTCTTGAGCTACCAGGGATTGAGTTGCCCCCGGATATCCGTCCGTCCATTCGGTGGAATAGTCTGAGTGACGGCCTTTCTCTCGACACACTGTACGATCTAGTCAAGGAATGTTTACCGAAAGGGACAATACGCGATACATCATTTCCGAAAATAATCGCTCAGAGTCTGACACAAAAGGAATGGCCATGGGTTTTACCGTCACAGGGATCCGAGAACTTTCGAACCTCGACGGAAGTTGAACGATTTTGGGTCAAAAATTATTCCTTCTTGCGCCAGGTCGGCGAGGCTTTGATCGAAAACAGGGCCTACGAGGACGCCGATCTTGTTTATGACTGGTTACTCCACCACGTTCCACATAGCGTCTACCCCACTCTTGAGGAAGCTGCTGAGAGCGGGGACAAATTTTCCGCAGTAACACTATTGCACTGCCACAATGAGTCGATGTCCATTCTCTGGGGCAACTGGAATTTAGTTGAAATGCTTGTTGTGAAATGTGGTGTCGATCCCAACGTGCTTGTCGATAGGTCCCGATGGACTGCACTGCTCAGCGCAGTAGCCTGGGGGGAAGAAAAACTTGTTCAGATACTTTTGCAGCACAAAGCAAGCATGGACATGGACGAGGACGGGAGGACACCGTTGCACTGGGCAGCCTTGCTAGGCCGTGAGAAAGTTGTTGAAATCCTTTTGCAATACAAAGCGGACGTAGACATGCAGGACGAGGAAGGGAAGACACCGTTGCACTGGGCAGCCTTGCTAGGCCGTGAGAAAGTTGTTGAAATCCTTTTGCAATACAAAGCAAACGTGGACATGCAGGACGATGAAGGGAAGACACCGTTCGACCGTGAGAAAGTGGTTAAAATCCTTTTGCAACACGAAGCAAACATGGACATGCAGGACAAGGAAAGGAAGACACCTTTCACGATTAAATAGATATCATCAGTTTCGTATCCTCAGCAATCAACTCTGTCCATATCATCGTCCACGGCTCCCATCCCGGCGCGCGCCCAAACTCATCCATCCATCAATGAGAAACGTCGCTGCTTTGTCCCTTGCCTCCGTCACAACACCGTTGCACTGTGCAGCCTAGCGAGGCTGTGAGAAAGTTGTTGAAAATCTTTTGCAACACGAAGCAAACGTGGAAATGCAGGACACGGAAGGGAAGACAGCGTTGCAGGAAGCGGTCTTCCGAGACTGGGTGAAAGCTCGCAAAGCTCATGTGGACGCGAAAGACAATAACTGGCCCACGCCGTTGCGTGTAGTTGCTTTGGAACCCCATAGTGAAATCATTAACACACTCCTGCAGCGAACGAAAGGTGAAGGACAGCGAAGGGAAGGCACCGTTGTATTCGTGCGCATAGGATTCCACATTGAAGTTGTGTTTGAATGAATGAATGTTTTGAAACCTATATATATAATGCCCTAAAATACGTCGGTACATAGGTAATGGGACGTTTGTATGGAATTTGGAGTAGATCATTTCCGGAATACAACCACTAATTTTAGCTGTAGAAAGACCAATATGGATGGGATAATTCCAGAACCGAAGTATATGATCAAGAATTGATTATAGCTTTCATACGCAAAGGACAAGGTCTTTCCCACTTTGAGGGCAGTGCTGTTGCTGTTTCTTCACGATTTTGGAACATCAAGGTCGCACAAGAAGTTCTCGTCTTTGGCTTCATCTATGTTCTTCGCTGTCGGATTATGGAACAGAGCTTTGATGTCGTCAGCCGACAGTTCGCTCAACTGCATCCGTCTCACTTTTTGGAAATATGTACCTAATTCGTCTTCCAGGAAAAGGTCTAGCAAGGTGGAGAACAATTGGCTGTCGGTCTCAATGTCGTTCACAGTAATTGGACTGTTAAACCGATTTCGCTGACTCCGTACTGGACATGCTTTGAATGATCGCCAGTCTGGATAGCCGATTCTGCTCTTGAGAGAATCTGAAGTGTCGAGAGGACGATCTCGTTGATCATGTAGGTATGAATAGCACACTGAAAGGTGGAGTACCTAGTCCCTTGTTCGTTTTGGCTAATACCTATATCCCCGCCGTTTTCGTACAGCAATTTGATCAAATTTGGCTTTCCATAAGACGCGGCGCAGTGTAAAGGTGTTGTTGGTGTTAGAATGATGTCAGCGCTGTGTGCCGCAAGTATATAAACCCAAGTCTGTAGCCACATCTCAATCAGACAATTCACTCGCTCACACACATCCACTTGCATATATTTCAACAGTTGGTCCATCATTTGTACTTGTATCAACGTATGCCATCGTCAAGCAAATATTTCACACAACCTCGAATTTCCTGCAGCAGAATGTAAAGCTGTGAATCCACTATCAGTCGTTGCATTGACATCCACGTTCCATTCCTCAATCTGCCATTTAACAAGATCCGTCTGACGCAAAATGAAGAGCAGTCCATTTGTATTTGGTGCCAGCCTGCGTCATATGTATCTCCACGTATATCTAACAACAGCTTAACAGCTTCAAACGGTCCGTTCTGTGAAGCAAAATGGAATGTCATCTGGCCATCATCGGTCATAGCAGCCACGTCCACATTGGTGTCCAGAAATTGAAAATCGGGTCTAAGTAATTTAGCCCGTGATCATCCGCATCCTTCGCACAGCCCGGATGACACGCTTAAATCGACTGGACCAAGGGAAGTACGCTTTCGTCACAGGACTTTGAGCAATCAGTCTTATCCTTTACTCCGTCAAAATAGCGATAATCAAGGCGAGGACACCAATAGCAGCTGTAATCCCCACACTCAACGGATTCCAATCGTATCCACTGTTTGCGTTCAATATTGCTCTGAGTAAGCACTCGGTTGTTATCAGGGCAGGGATCCATTACGTTTAACAGCAAATCCGTTTGTCAAGCCGCGGAGGTATTCCAAGGCACCCAGGACGACTGAAGTCTGGCTACACGGCCATCGGACGCTGGTCAAAGTTCACGGACTTTGACTTCAATTGGACTGAGTTTCGTTTCTGGAGCACGGCTCATGTGCCATTTTTGACCGACCCGTTATTGTGGATTTCGCAGCTCAAACCCGACACCGTTCCACCTGAACCATTCCAAAATGCTTTGAACCTCTTCGAACCACGGGTCGTATACCCTGCGCGATGGTGTGGTCTACTTGAAACCCTCGGTCTAATCGACACCAAGGTATTTAAGACGCAGCCTGTTCAAACAGATTACCTTCCGTCCGATATCCCCGCGGCGCGATATTAGCAGAGGTGGGTTGTATTGTGTTACTCGCGGCTTTCGCTGACTGCGATGATATCACCCAAGGTGCAAACGGTTATCCCCAAGCCAGAGGGAACGCGGCACAATTAACTTTCCGAGAGCATCCGCAGCGAGGTATTAGAGCTGTGTATGATCAATTCGCGCAAGAGCCCATATACTTGTACCATTCTGCCCTAAAGTTACAATCTGCTCAGGAGGTCACTTAAGGTCGGTTGAAGTTCGATGATAGACGGATTGGCGGCGTCATTCGTCCGAGAAATGATGAGAGGTCATCGAAAACCGCCACACCCCAAGAGATCTTGAAATCCCTGAAGTCGATAAGTCAAGGATGTCTGCATTTGGTTTGTCGCCAGCTGCAAGTGGATGAAAACCTAACCAGTCTTCTACCCCTTATGCTCCTCGTGGGAGATCCTCTTTATTGTGTTCGAGCGTTTCCTTCTACGTTTTGTAACCTACATATCCGTCTTCAAGCCCTCGCCAACTTGAGTGCTCCTTGGTCCAATATATCGCAGCCTTCGATTGATGATGTCTACTTACGATTCCACTTCGTTCCAACTCACTGAATTTCTATGGATATTATGCGGTGACCGCGAGATGTCCTTCGTCTTCGACAACCACATCATGTGGAATGGTCATAGGTCATGGGCAGCCCAAGCAGGAAGGAAAAACAGACCGGTCCACATTCTCCGCGGCCACCTTGGCCACAAAATAAGTTACCAAGATTGACAGATAATGACTTGGTTATCGTCACTCATGCGTTGGAGTGGTGTTTCAAATGGAAACAGAATAATTCAGCACTTTCCTCATTAAAGTACTATGAAAAAGGGCGACTATGTTCAAAGATAGTTTGGCAGTTGCAGGAACTGGATTGGTGATTATTTCAAAAAGGCGGCGCAGACGCTGCTTGTGAATCATGGAAGCTTTACAAGTCGCTTGACACATTTGCCTCAGCACGACAAACGTCAAGCCAAGATACAGGAGGTTTGACTCAAGAGCAAGAAATATCCGGCAAGATGCACGATTCAAAGCAAGATGGAGGAACGTCTGGCAAGTCTGTGGATCAAATTGGAGAAAGGGGAGCACTGGGAGACATTGATAATGGGATGCGATGCTTGCTAGTTTACCGAGCAACTTTAATGGCATTAAACTATGCGATGGCTGCAGATAACAGCACTGTGTTTGACACAGAACTTGGAAGACGTGTGGTACAAGTGATTTAGGAAATATGTACTATGTCCGTATGTTAATGCTTGCTACTAGTACACGTATTTCCCTATATCCTACATCCACCATGCGAAGTGTACCAACGACGTTGCGGGTTAGGGTGAAAACCGGAACCACGCAAACTTATAATAGTGATTATTGCGAAGAATTGACCCTGAACCGGCATAGAAATAGGTACAGCCTCATAATCAAAACTGTATTTCCGTGTTTGCACCCCCTCAGTCTTAGCCGACACTATTTTCAGGCTGTATTTTATTTCTGTCGATTGGTCATGTGACATGTGTGTGACCGTATTTCCGTGTCGTTTCAGCCTTCAGGCTTGTGAAATTGTGAAACATATAAGGTTTCAGGGATGCACCCCTCTTCCACCTCGAATGCCTCGCAATCCATGCTTCTTCGCCTCCCTTGAGTTATGACTCTGAATTGCACCGACGCACAATTAGTCGCCGATGAGGATGTCTCGGGTATCGGGGTGAGTAGTCCGTTATATCATGACAGCTAACTTCAGACACGTATTTCAATCTACATCCCAGTCCTCGTATTACAGCTTGCAATGTTCTTCATCACACCTCGTACACGTTACATTACCCCCTGGTACTCCTTAATCAATCAAGGTTCCATAACCTCCTCAGGATTATGCGTAACAGTCATTATCCAGAACGCACGAAACGAATTATCGGAATATCATCTTGTTGTCGCTCACCATACTGCCGCGCTTATGCTCCCTGCACTAGCCTCCTTGCTGGTCAAGTATTGCTGGACAAAACAGCCTCTTCCGCGAACTACGACAATCGCATCTATAGTCTGTCTTGGTCTCAATTTAGCTCTCCTTGGAGTCGTAAACTTGAATCGTCAGGAAATCTGTTTTTTCAACGACACGGTCAGCTCTGTTGGGATTATTCAGCGCTGCAATCTCATGTATATAAAGACCTGTGTAGCCACATCTCATGTATACAATAAACTCGCTCACACTCACACATATTTCTACAAGCTCAGATCCTTATATCCCTCCTCAACCCCTTCCACTTATCATAATTGGATGCATTCTACTGGCACCCATATACGCTGTGTTACGACTTTCGCCATGTTTGCCATATTTTCGGGAAAAGGACTCAATTGTTCCCTTCATTATCGGGATGGCATGTCAACCCGCCTTTCTTGCCGCAACATTTATTCTCATACGAGGGAAACACATCGCAGACCAAGTTTGGACATTGGCGAGTTTACCTATTTCAATCCAGCTTCGAAGAAAACACTTGAACGTACGCACTGCTTCTATGTGCTCTCTTCTAATGGAAAAGGGTCGTGTTGTTTCTCGCGAAGACAAATTTCTAAGAGTGACGACTCTGAAAGCGGGATACTCTTAGCCGATGAACCACAGGAAACCAAATCATTGAGGTATGAGGAGTTTATTGAAGATGTAGATTCTCTTCTGCGGTTTATTGCTGTTGAGTCGATCTCTCCAAATGTATCTTTCAGTCAAGGTGGGACATTACTTCACGTTTTGGCGGAGAAAGAACTGCCCACTCTTTGCACATTTGTGCTAACCCAGACTCTATTCGTACAAAAGTACATATCTAATCATGGCCACAACGTAGCTAACTCCAGCGACTCACATGTATCCAATTCCGTGAAATAAGGATTCGTTGGCAGCCAAAAACGATAACGGAATGAATGCATTACATGTAGCGGCTGGTAACTGTGTTACTAGATGCATGTGCAGACGTCAACTCGACGACTGGAACGGGTGATACCGCTCTCCACCTTGCAGCGCGTTGTGGACACATCAAGATGGTCGAGTTCCTGTTGTCAAGAAATGCAGACTTAACAGCTCGGAATGAACATGACGACACATCACTCCATTTAGCTGCAAGGCATGGCATGGTCGAGGTTGTAAAAGTATTGGTGGAATGCTTGAGGACTAATGCAGATATTACTTTGAATAAGGATGGGATGACACCATTGCACTTGGCAGCGCAGGTTGGGTCCGCCGAGATAGTACAGATATTGCTGCTGGCATGGTGGAGATTGAGAGTGGATATTGCTGCAAAGGATGGGGCTGGAAAGACGGCGGTAGAACTGGCCGAGGAGAGAGGGGGCCCTGAGGTGTTGAAAGCATTGAAAGATTGGAGATGATGTAGTGAGTGGGCGTCCATCGCCATGGACGCCGGCAATAGCTAGATACAGTAAAGTCGCGCGCAAGCCGTTATCTAACTGTTTGTAACGAAAGTCGTGAGGATAATGATATCGGTTCCATAAACTTACTACTCAGTCCGCATTAACTTAGTTATCATTCCAAGACCTTATACATATACATAGTTAATCCTACTCATTGATTCCCAATAATAGCATATGCTAAATCAATTTTCTAGCTGCCCGCAGGCTCGCTGTAGCCCTGTTCTGAAAGCCACATCGACGTCGGAAGTCTCATGAACACATGACCTCTGTGCTGTTCATCTTCAACTCCTTTACAATCGCTGCAGAGCTCCCCTTGTTCACATTCCTCACATATGTACATGTATCCATGAATAACATGTCCACAGGCGTCGCAACTCCATGGAAGTATCAGATCTTCAACCGATCTCCCTAAACTTCGCAAGTAGGTGCAGTTTACGCTGGTAGTCTCAATAGTGCTGTGGATTATGGTTGCAGCATCCTGTATCCGACCCGCTCTGCGGTACAATCTGATCAGCCTGAACTTTATATCGGCATCCGTCGGTACTTCCGACTGCGCTTGTTCAAAGACTTCGATGGCCCCCTTAACATCAAGGTATGCGCCTGTGATCTGATGGTGGAACACATAGTCATTTGGGAATTTCACGACCGCTTCCTTGAAAGTTGAGATCGCATCAGCATTCCGCCCCGTGTCAACCAGCATTTGAAGAAGTATATGCCACCCCTCTCTCGTTGTCTGATCTTCCTTCCGAATGAAATCCTGCATGACACGTATAGCCTTTTCTACCTCTCCTTGTGATCTGTAGTAGAGTCCGGCGGCTGTGACGATCCATTCCTCCTTCGGATAGGTCCGTAAAGCCAGTTCGATCATGTCGGCGCATTCCTCCAATTCTTGACTGTCAAAGACTTCTTTCGCCGCCACACAGTCTATGTAGTAATGCCACAAAAGGGGAACACTTGGATTCAGGAAGACGGCCGCACGAACTTTTTCGATAGCCCCTTTGGACGCGAGGATGTGTTTATAGGAAATTCGTGGGCCAGGGCAACAGAAAGAATGCGCGTGGACCTCAAATTCTCTAGGTGCCTTTTCTGCGAGCTCAAACGCCGATTCCCACTGGTTAAGTGCGATAAAAGCTCGTCCGAGTGCTATCCATGACCATTTTTCAGCTGGATATCTCTTGTTCATGGCTTCTCTGATCGCAAAAACCGTACCCCATTGTCCACATCCCTCATATAAATGACACAAAGTTTGTTGGAATGCCATGGAATCTGAATGAGCCGTCAGATGAGTTACCATCACTTCTATCGCCTTTTCTAATTCCCCGTTTCGTCGATATGCCTCGCTGAGCGTTCCCCAGGCCAAGTCGGATGATGGGTTAAGTTCAAGCGCTTTGTCTAATGCGGCCACAGACTCATTAAGGGCACCTTGGTTGAGGTATACTTCGGCAAGAGTGACCCACCCGTCCTCGCATGTGGGGTCAACCTCCAGACCCTTCTTAAGTGATACGATCGCTCCGTGAAAATCATTTTTCTCGAAATATATGTGCCCCCGTACTAAATGAGAAACAGGACACCCCGGCTCGTCTTGTAATTCTGTAATTCGACAGCATGCCAAGGCCCACTCTGATTTGTGTCCTTTCCGGTAACCTTGAGATAGTTTGCACCATACTTCGTGATTCTTTGGGAATCTGTCGGCAGCCTTCTCCAGAATACTGATCCGTTGACCTAAGTTGGTTTCGTAGGTTTGCCAAACAATTCTCCATGGCACCAAACAGCCATGATCCAGGTCAACCGAATGTTGGGCCGCGAGCAGTGCGTTATGTTTATCTCCTTTCGCGAGATAAGCTTGGCTCAGATTGCACCATGCTTCTGCATTGGATGACTCTTCTTCGACGACCCTTTTCAAAACTTGCATCGCTAAATCCCACTCTTGCACTTCATCAAATATGTTGCCAAGCCTTGACAGCAAGTCAATGTTTCTGGAGCTTTGCGAGACTCCTTCCATGGTTTTTATTGCTTCCTTTAGTTCCTTTGCTTTTCCTTCCTTTTGCAACGACCGAAGTACTACACCCCAGGACACAGCACAATTTTTGTCGACTTTAACACACTCCTTGGCAAACTTGATTGCCGAGTCCATGTTTTCCTTTTGGAGATAGACTTGCGTAAGTGCACACAAGGTGTGTGCACAGTGCTTATCTAGGCTCACCGACTTGAGCAAAGCGGCGGCTGCGAGATCGATCTCACCCTGCGACAAGTATATCCTCCCCAGATGGCACCAAGCTTGTTCCTGCGATTCATCCTTTTGAGTGGCTACTCTCAATGCTTCGACACTCTCGTCAAGATGTCCTTTCACTTTCATAGCAACTCCAAGTGCGAGGTAATCCCGCGCGCATCCACAATTATATATCCCTTGAGCACAGATTCGAACGGCAGTGTCGATAGCATTGCGACTTTTCTCAGTTCCGGCATCTCGGAGGGCACTTGCAAAGCCAAGCCACGCGTACCCGTCTCTGTTGGAAGAGACTTCGGCGGCCCTTCGAAAACATTCCTGTTCCGTGTCGGAATCTCCCATAACGCGCTGGATACGTCCCAGTAATTTCCACAATCCTCCTTCCAAAGGGCTTTCATCAATTGCGGCTTGCAGAACTGCGGCTGTTCTGTTCGAAGCGTCTATCATTGATAACGCCTCGCACAGTTCAAAGTCGTCTGGCTTGCTCTGAAGTCCGTATCTAAAAGCCGAGATTGCAGCTTGCGGATCTTCAAGGCTAATGTATAGCTCTCCCAGGTTCAAACACAATCTCCATGAGACTGGGACCTCCTTTATTTCCTTCCAATACCTGGAGACAAGCCCCTCTGGAGCTCCCTTTACCCTATACGCCGTTTCAAGCCTTTTCCATAAGGTGCTATCCACTGCAGGTCGCGTTTTCTCAATAGCAGTTCCGTAGGCCTTAACAGCCTCGTCCGCCCTTTCCTGCAGAAGGAACGCGTCGCCAAGGCCTGCCCACGCTTTTGGATTGCATAAATTTCTGTTGACGGCCATTTTCCACAGATTGATAACTGCATCGAAATCTGGTTCTTTCTTCAATATGTCGCTCAAGCCGTCATATGCGTTAGTGTTAGCAGGATCCAGGTCGATAGCATTTTCGTAGGCTTCGATCGCAGACTTGACGTCCCCTGTGCTTTGGTAGGTTCTTCCGAGACTTGTTAACAGGTTTGACTTTAAGCCGCGAGAGAGCTGGGCCGAATTTGCTGCTTCTTCATAGAGCCGGATCACCTCGGGTACATCGCCTGTAACTTTGTGAAACCTAGCTAAATCATCGAGCAGCACCGGATCCCACCGCCATTCGCTCATGCCCATAATGTTTTTGTACATCCTTATTCCCCATGCATAATCGTTGCTTCCAGTCACGATGCTTTCGATCAGTTCCCGAAAGCTGGAGCCGAGCTCAAGGAAATGAAGGCTTTGCAAAGCATGTTCACAAACATCAACCGCTCCAGAATAGTCTTTCTTGGCTATGTAGCCTTTTATCAACCCGAAAAGAAGCCCTTCATTCTCTGGAGAGCAGACGAGTTCCTTGTGATAGGTTTCGATCAGGGTATCAAAGTCTCCCGTCGCCACGTAAACAAGCGCAAGAGAATGTAATCGAGATGCACGTTCTTCAGGGCTGGCCGAAGGATTCAATGACTTCTTATAACAATCTGCTGCTGAAGAATAATCGCATTTGTTATGGTATGCATTGCCAAGCCATTCCATTAACATTGGGGATAATTGCCGAAACTTTTCGGACTTCCGGTACCAGAAAATGGCTTGATCCCATTCTCTGAGAACAAAAAATGCAGCTGCCGTATTGTCGGCGTGCTGTGGCATTGGATTAAGACTTTGGCACCAGGCGGCGAGTGGGCGGAACGTTGTGGTGATGAGCTCTTCGAGTTCCTTGCGCTTTGTTCTCCGCCCTGTTTCCCTCAAATAGTATTTCAGTCCAAGTGCAAACCATGCAGTGATGGCATTGTAGTCGTCTTCTTCTTGACTCATCCACAGCCATATTGCACTGCGCCCCAATCGCCCGCCAAGTTTGGAAGGATTTCTACAAATCTGTTCCCTCCACTCTAGACCCTCTCTCAGTTGTACAGCGACTTCCTCCGCACTGTGATCCGACTTACACTCAGTGAGCCATTGGGATATCTGTTCAAGGGAATTTTCCTCGATGTTCACATCCAGTCCGAGGTAATGGGGAGGTCGCAAGCCATGGCGGATCCAAGCGGTAAGATACCTTGTTGAGGTGAAAAGCTGGTGGAGATAGCCAAGTATTTTGGACGCCTCTGGACCAGATGAAGAAGCTTTCGATAAGTGATCTGGAAAGTTCTGAGCGGCGTAGTCAAGAAGAGTGTTTGAATTCCCCAACGTACTACATAGCACTTGGATGATGGTGAGAGCTATCTCCGTTTCCGTTGTATTCCTTGCGACTAAGAACGATCGAGGACATCTTTCGTGGTCGACGAGGAATGAGTGAAGAGTTTCGTGAATCAAATGAGCGACTGGAGGTTGGTCTTCGTTATCTTGGTTCAAGCAAACCAACGACCCACATGCTTCTTTTATGAATTTCACCAAGTCAGTGACTTCGGATCCCAGAGAACACTGAACCGCAACTTGCAACTCTTTGACGTTCAGATCTCTTCTAGCACAGACCAGCCATCGAACAACCTCCTTGAACAATCTGATACTCTCGGGGTCCAAGGTGGACAGACTCGCCGTATACAACTCATATAGATCCTGAAATCCATCCGTCGTATTACTCAGACAATTTAGGAACTCGGCCTCTGTTCTTGTTTTAGAGAGCTGGCGAAGAGATAACGTTGCCCAGAGAAACAAACCGTTCGATTTCCTTACAAAATATTCAACCGGGTCTCCAAAATGATGCGGGAACCACCGTGCGAACGTTTGGCTTCTATCGATAATCCGGTTTGTGTAAAGTCGAATATCGTCCGGTGTTGACCGATATTCTACCTTCCTGATGATTGCGTTCTCGGTGAGATTGCTCAGAGTGTTCTCAGGTCTACTCAGCAGCATTATTCTGGCAGAAGAAAGACCACACAAAGAGTCGAGAAAAACCTCCATTTCGGTCGCGCGTTCATCGATGTCTTTTTGGGTGGTATCAATTTCGTCCACGCCATCGATGATGATGAAGACGTCTTTCGTGCAGTTCTCCACCGGCTTCTGGACTAGTTCACGGAAGTAAAAACGAACACCAACGCTGTCAATTTCGACGCAACGAAGTTCTTCTTTCACCTTCATGAGGATGGTTCCCAATTCCGCACTGTTCTGGATGCTTTGATACGCTAACGTACGTATGATATTTCGCACAGACGCAAGCTCTTTGCGTCCTCGCTTACAAAAGAAGAAGGCGATAATGGCCGCAGGATACTTTTCTTTCAGATGGGCTATAACGTGGGCCGCCATAACTGACTTTCCTACGCCAGGTCCACCTCGAATCCAGAGAATTCTATCCTTTGAATCAGGCGTTGCTGATTGCCAAACCTCGAATTCTGTCATCTTCAATGTCCACCCTAACGTACCGTCCTCATGTTCACGGTGAAGTCTTTCAAGTTGACCCTGAACATGGAAGTGAGAGGGACATAGCCAGTTTTGAAGGACTTTAGCTTGATCGTCATGGGCGGCATTCTCAGTGAGATCTTGATCCTCTGTACATTATTAGCTTCCGATTACCTAGAGGGCTCTCACCTAGCAAGTGGGGATTAGACCCTCTACAGCTTCTGGTCGGGAGACTATGATCTATCCCCGAGGCGTGGCACATCGAGTTACAAGACTTCGAGTTCGTAAATCTCGTATGTGTCAGAAGGTGGGCGTCCTCCTCAACTGAACTTCTTGCAGTAATTTCTCGGCCTACTTTCGGTACTCAGCATGGTTATGGTATATATTACTAACCAATATTGGCTCTGATCCGCTGGTCGGACGTGAGCAACAAAACGCAAGACTGCAGTTTCTGTTCTACTAACGGCTCCGCCAGATATGCGTCAGTGCGCGCTGAAATGGTGGATTGCTTCTCCCATTCGTCCATCTCGATGTCTACGGCGCCATACTCCACATTGAACCTATAATAACGGTCCATTGACGAAAACGTTTTCAGTGACTGGTCTCCAAGAAGGTGACGATGAACTTCCTCGCAACCGGTTACAAGTTCACTGCAATATTTAGCAACTGTCAGCTTCTCAGCCGTTTGGGACGCCGCTAGTTGCAACACCCCACCAACGATGGACCCGAACTGTTGTTTTACGCGGCTAATCCCGGAAATCGGGACGTTCTTTCCCGTGCCAATACTCAACAAACAACCAATTGGTCTTGATGGCCAGATTCGATTTGCCTCGCGGACTGCTTCCTCGGCGGGATTGTTATATCGAATACCTCCGTCAACGTATTTGGTCAAACCGATAGATTCTGGTGGAAAAATAGTGGGAGCTGCACTTGTGGCTCGGGCAGCTTGCAAAATTGAACAACGTACTTCCGATCCGTCCAACCTGTATGACTTGAGCCGGACAGGTGGCCCATCTAGAACCTCATGGCGAACAGCAATAACGAATGTCTTGCATCCATTCGTTTCGAGCAAGGGTGCATCACTTGAAAGCGAAAGTGTCTCAAGCATTTCCTTCAACTTGAGTTCTAATTCCTTTTCGTTGTATCGCCAAGGACCAGATCTAGTTTTGCGAAAGATGTCTTTGGACATCGTGACGTACGCTTTTTCACAGTCCTCGACAGACTATCCGGCATTAGAGATATTAGGTCACGAATGGTACCATCTTCAGCCTTCCCAACATCAATGCAATAAGACCCCCAGTGCTTGTTCCACAAATAAGGTCAAAGTACTTCCACGGCTCGAGGGGACGTGCTTCAACGGTGCCATGGCCGTCACGTTCTTCCACAAAGTCGATCTTTTGAAATAGATTTTTCAGTATTAAAACTTCAGATAGTCCTCGCACACCCCCTCCATCTAATGCCAAAATGCGCAAAGGCCGTGTTTCATCCATTCTAGTATCGTCAGTAGATGACAGCATTGACCACTTACCCCGTATCGTATCAAGTTCCGATCACTTGGGATTGCGATGCCAGATGGTTTTTTTAGATTGCTGTATTTGAAAGGGGTGATTTGTTCCTTACGCGGTCAGAGTCTTCAGCTTGCTTAGACTAAAAGGGCGCCAAAGGGCGGTATTTATGACTGGGAGAGGCAGAACTCAGGGTGGCTGTGAACGAATCCCATGACCAAACCTTATTTGCCTGCCCTCGTATTGTCCGGCCAACGGTCCGCGAACTCCGACCAATACGACGGTCCCACGTTAAACCGGCAAAGCCTATTATTTCCTACTGCCCCGCTAATGGTGACGTACACCCAAAAAACTTTAATTATCTTCGCGGTGGATAGAACGGCAACTAGGTTAGGCACAACAGCGCCGTTGTGCACTTTGTGCAACCACACTGTAGCGTAAATTCCAAGGCAATCTGGACGAAAGCTCGACGGATTTCCGATGCATACGATAGCAATAGCAATGGAAACCCACGAAGTTGAGTGGAGTTGTAGAAGCGTACTATCAAGTCTTCGTGAAGCGTAGGTATCGACGAGAAACGAACTAGTGATTCCGAGTCCAACTTCCGGTGCGAGACATGACACGAAAACAAGCTGTATAAGGTCGGTCGGGACCTAATGAGACTGGTAGCCTAATGAGACTTCGCCACATTGAGTGTCAATTTTGGACAGGATTAGGGATCCGAAATTGACACCCAATATGGCGAAGTCTCATTAGGTCCCGACCGACCCTAATTCAACATCAAATTTAGAGGGAAGTCACTGCTCGCGTCTCATTTGCTGCAGGCAAAGAGTTATTCGCTGTTTACTCATCCTTTTGGGTGGGAAGTTGTTCCGAGACCGGAGTTGGGGAAAATTTTGATAAGGCCTAATCACGGACTTTTAGAGCCTGACAAGAGCAACAAGTTCTAAGATCTCATGTTATTACTGAGCTCCAGTCGTGGAAAAGGAAGAACTGGGTGTCGAACTTTCACAAATGACAGAATCGGCAAAAAGACTTCAACAGCAACTGGCTGACTACTATGTGTCCATTTTCTGCATCTCACGGCGCAAGGACTTCGTTCGAAATATATGAGAGAAAATGTGAGATCTAGATGGCGCTACATCTGACGTCCCACTCTCCCTTGTGTGGTTAATAGGCTACCAAGTATTCCTAAAGCTCACTGGCGATATGCTCAACCACCCTCTTACACATTTCGCTCTGCAATAGCTCACGAAAAGCCTTAGTTTACTGACTTCAGGGAATATATTTCAAAGCGATTTCTTCCAAACCTTTCTTATTTTCAAAGCGGAGAGGTTCTATGGCCGATAACAATTGTATTGCCAATTCCCTCGTGAGACAGCAATACTGTTTTTCGAGGGCCTTTACGACAGACCCGAGAAGATGTTCGAACTCAGTAATCTGCCATTTGAAGCAAAGGCAACAATATTCCAAGAGGTAATCTGGAGAGTCTATCTTCGTCTCGAAGATATGCAAAGAAAAGAAACTCTTGAAACACCACTCTGTCGACATCGATCGGTAACTCAAGTGTCGCAACGTCGATTCCGTTGTTACGGTTTTCGCTGAGTCGAAACGCGAGGGCGGATTTGAAGTATGGTATCAAACCCATAACATTCTTATGAACGGTGAATTGAAAAGGCTGTGAACATCCACGGACCGCCGAAATGATGAGATCGGTGCCTTCGCCGCGCATTGCTTGGGCGAATAGACCCTTGACCACAACGTGATGGCATGCGGGAACCTTATGCTGGCCATGAGGGCCGTAGATCAAATCACCCCAGGGAACGTTGAGAGGTAGGTCTCCAGACCTCGGCTGGAGCACGAGAATTGTTCCTGTATATAACTCCATATCCACGACGCACTTTGAAGGATCCAGGATCCTGAAGTGGTTTTTTGACCGGATTTCCAGGATGTGAACTTTTTGCCATGTATTAATACTCCTCATCGTCTTTAAATGCTTCAATCGAGACAAAAGAGTTGTTACATTTGAAAGCGCGACCGCCCCACAGTATACGAGCTCACGACCCTCCTTTGGTCTTTCTTTCCAATACCGTTTGACAAAGAAGAGTTGTTCTTTATCATCCAGGCGTGAAGGGACAACGTAAACGAAGTGATGAACCTCGGTTCCGTCGGGAGTGTACGGGCAAGCGGTGGGTCTTAACAAATCTGCCGGCGCTTTTCTTTTGAAAGGGTAAATATTAACTTCCTCTTTCGGATCAATGGAATATTCTGCATAATGATCTTTCACATGTTGTTTGACTGCCTTCCTCATTTCCTCGTCAAGACTTTGATACGATGCCGCGAATGTACATTCGTGATGGTCTCGTCGCCATTCAGGATAGCTGACATCGTTGATGAGCTCGTTGGCATTTAGGTGGGCTCTGCTCTTCAAGCGTAAATAGATCTGCTAGCACGACTATCAATTCATATCCATACATTTCATTTACGAGTACGTTAATAGCGCATACTCCAGCATATCCTCACAACGTTTCATTAGACAGCCAATGCGTGTAGCATGTCGATGTTCATCGTATGCTCTTCATACGTCATGTTGATTCTAGTACAACTTGCATATTAACGCATCTGCTTCCGTATCATTTCAAAACCGCTTGTCTCACATTCTATTCTGCTTATGACCAACCATTCAATGTACAACTCAGACCACGCTTGATTGATCACCGCCAACTTGCGAGTGTCCAATTTTCACGTGCAACTGCAATTAAAGTTATAACTTTAATTGTCCCGACTCGGATGAACTCGGAGACCAACAACCACCACCACGTCACCCTCCTCACTTCATCATCCATCCATCCATCAACGTTGATGGATCATGTCTTCTTGATTCTCACACAATCCCATCGACAACACACCCTACTCCTCTGACTATATCACTCATTCTCGACGTCTTCTCCACACCTTTCAGTGTCCTCCGGAGACAGCTTTTGTAAACTCGCTTATCGTCCGTGCAATCGTGGGTCGGCTGCGAATTCATCAAAAAGACGTTGTATCACCAGAACAAGGAATCACACTCGACACAATGGATTACAAGAATCAGAGTCACCCAAATTGCACGACGAAATACAATTACACACAAGTTCACTATCTATCGGTACAATACTTCTACTTCTGAAATGATACTAGCGAAACACATTTCAAGCACGTCTGAGCCAACTCTATCAGTTGGCGCTCTAGTGTCTTCTGTGGCAGAAGAACAAGGGTGAT
>Ga0335074_10003633_pt1 | contig 21121 bp, 29 predicted proteins | sample Lox_Sample_23_FD_206715 | JGI IMG/M metagenome (GOLD analysis project Ga0335074, IMG submission 206715) | Soil microbial communities from Loxahatchee National Wildlife Refuge, Florida, United States - Lox_Sample_2.3 | ecosystem: Environmental > Terrestrial > Soil > Wetlands | place: USA... | reverse complement strand
TCCGGCGACGAGGGCGATGCGCAGAGCTAGCCGTACAGTTCCCGGCCGGTGTTTCCGGTCAGTTACCAGCCAGCCGATGACGGCATCTTCGCGGACTGCTTGCCGGTCCTCAGGGAGGATGCCGAGCAGGTCGGCAAGCGCTGCGGCGGATCGATCGATCGGCTTCGCTGACTTGCCCGGCTTCACTGCGACAGCACAATCATGGAACTCGGTACCTGGCCGTACCTCATATGGCTGCTGCCGTCCGAACACGACAATCCTCATGCGACCGCCATCCGCTGGAATGAACTTGGCGATCACCCGGAAGTAGTAGTAAAGCAGATTGGGAGGCGATGCGCCGTCGGCCTGATCCCGAGCGGATTCAAGCCTGGCATGTTCCTCGGCGGTGCAGATGAAATCGCCAAGTTCGATGCTTTCCCAGTCGGTCTGCTGCTCAACTCCGCCGACCTTGGCCTCGGCGTACGGCGGATTGCGGGTTTTAGCTTGCAGCTCGGCGATGAGCCACTGCACGCCTTCATCGTTCAGCGGCCAGCAGATAATTACCAGCGCGACGATCCCGAGCAGAATATCGCGGACCGGGATCGGCAACACGGATTCCTCTGTCATCACAATACCGGCGATGATCAGGAATACATCAGAGTCAGCTTGATCACTAGGCGGTCTGCCCAGGTGTGTGATTCTTCTGAGCAAGTGAGGACAGCAGTAATATCCTGTGATTCGTATCGAGTACCCCGTGCATTCACCACATATGCAGTATGCCGAGGCGTATTGCAGTCCGCCAGCGGATCGTAATCCGATGCGTGACACTGGTCCCGCTGGATGTCGGTCTGCTCACGTACGGATGCGGTGTGGCTCCGCTACATTGGCATCGGTAGCTTGAAGTGCGGTCTGTATCCCAGCACCTCGACATCCGTCAGTAGCTCCGGTTCGGCTACGGCTTCACCTTCAAACGTGAACTGAGCCAGCACCGCCGCCGCCGTCGGCGCGACTGCTCGAAGCACTTGAGCGTTGCCCACGGTGCTGTAGCCCTTTGCGTACGTATCGGCCACCTCGAAGTCGGTCGTCCACGAGATACCCCGCTGCTCGCTTCCTACCAGCTCTCACCGGTAGACCGTCAGCTCGGCACTCGGGCAGGTCCCACCATCCGACACGTAACCTGCTCGCCTGAACAGTGTCAGCAAGGTCGCCGTGTCATGACGGTATAGCGGCCCGTGCATAAGCGGCCAGGAGTCCTGAAGCATGGTGTTCAGCTCCAGGGGGTCGAGCTGCAAGCCGCTCTCACTAGGTAAGCCAAGGTCTCGCTCGGGGTATGGTTCACGAGGAGTGCACCCGCGCAGCCGGGATCGTCCGACAGGGTGACGCCTTCGGCGGAGGCGACCGGTCTGCGCCCGCCCGGCAGGTGCCGACGTGCGGCGTGTCTGCGGTCCAGGGAATCATGGTCCGGATGGTCGGCTGCCAGCGCCCGCCTCGGGGTCTCGCCACCCACCTATGCCGCCACGCTGGCATTGCCGCGCCGATCATCCCGTAAACCACCAAGCCGCTGGCCCTCGGGGAAGCCGAACGCCCACCAGTCCAGGCCCGCCAGGTCGTCCGGCACCGGGCGGCGCAGCCGGGCCGCACGCACCCCCGCAGGGACGGCGTCCTCAAGGAGAAGCACCGCCAGGTCGTGCTCGCCGCCGGGCAACTGCACGCCGACGACCCCCCGGCTTGGCGTCCCGGGTGCGGGCGCACTGGCCTTGGGGAAACGAACCCACATCGAGCCTCTCGGCCTGCCCTCCTCGTCGATCAGGCCGGCGCATACATGGGCGCAGGTCAGCACCTGGCGGGCACCGATCACCACCCCCGCGCCCAGCGCCCCGGAATACACTAAAGGCCATCTTGTTAATAGTTCCCATCACAGGTCATCTGCTGAAGGTCGGAACCAGCCTCCGACGAGGGTCGTTACCGGCCCGGCATCTATGCTGATGCCATCAACTCCTGTCCTGACGAGCAGCGGCCTGGCTCCCGGCGTACCCCAGTCGCCGGCCAGCGTGACACCGCGGGCAGCAGGCGCAAAGATGGTGCGGGGCTGGCCGAGGTTCACGAGCCTGGTGCTGTCCCGACCTCAGTCTCGGCTCCGCGCTCCTATGGCACGTTGGGCCATCGAGAACTGAGCCTTGAGGACATCCGCGAACTCAGGACCCAGCCAGTGCACCGCTGGGCGAGGCCTCGGGAAAAGGGGCGGACACCTGGGCTAGGTGCAGCAGTACTCCGCGGGGCACCCGGACGCGGCAGATTGGCTGCCAGCGTTAGTCGCGCCCGGTCCTCCGTCTGCACTCATAAAGATCGTTCGGGCGCGGCCCGCGCGATGTATCGGCTGACTGCAACTTGCCGCCATAACGGCGGCACTGCGCGCGGTCGTCACAGCATCCTCAAGTTATGCAGCGTCAGCGAAAACTAGGGTCGGCATCGCGCCATCGTAGGCCAGGCATGGGCGGATTCGGTGCGAGCGACACTTGTACTCATCGAGCGCCGCCGACCCGCGCTCACAGAACGCCACCGCAAGATCCCAGTGTCGCCCGGCGGCACTGGTCACTCCGTGTGCACAACTGTCCGCTGGCCTGGAGCAGCAGTGGCCGCCGGCCTAGAACCAGTGGCCACGTACCTGGATTTCTGATGGCCACTATCAACGTGGTCCTTACCGGACAACACCAGCAAGGTGACGGCGCGGCGATCGGCCCGGACTGCAGCTGGCTGCCACCGCTGACGGCGCGGGCCGGTGCGAATCTGGGATGAGGCCACAACCAGGCCACCGGCGCTATCAGCGCCGTCAGGCGAGTGGACAGGCCGCTCGAAGACTGGCCTGGAACCCTGCCCGGCTATCTGCTCGCTGTAATCGGCGATGCCGGGACCTTCCTGTTCATCCTCAAATTCCTAGAATCCCGGTGGAGTGGCACCTCGCTGAGCAGGACGAACTGTCCGAGTTCAAGCGATTCGCGGTAAGCGTGTTTGGTGATCCTCAGGGTCAGGGTCCTTCTTCCATGATGCGGTCGTAGGTGCGGCGGGCTCGGGCGGCTCGGGCGCTGGCGCCGTAGCGGGTGAGCATCTGGGGGGAGGTCCAGCCGTTGAGTTCCATCAGGTCCGCTTCCGGGCCGCCGCGGTCGAGCCAGGTGTGGCTGAAGTGGTGCCGGAACCGGTGCGGGTTCACCGCCACGTCGGCTTGCTTGCCTCGGCGGGCGATCAGCTGGTAGATCCCGGTGGCGGTCAGCGGCCCGCGGCCGTTCACGCCGAGCCATAGCCGGTCCCGCCAGGCTTGGGGGTGGCGGGCGCGGGCTCGTAGGTAGCGGTCGAGGGCGCGGGCGGCCTGGTGGCCTATCTTGACGGTGCGGCCAGTGCCGCCCTTGCCGGTGATGCGGATCTCCCGGCGGTCCAGGTCCAGGTCGTTACGGGCGGGGTCGTCCAGGTGGTGGCGGATGCCTGCCATCTCGGACAGGCGGATGCCGGTCGCGGTGAACACCGCGATGATGGCGGCGTCGCGGCGCTGGGCGAAAGTGCCGCCGCGGCAGGCGTGCTCCAGGTCGGACAGTTCTGCGCTGGTGAATACCGGGACCTCGCGCACTGCCACCCTGGGTGCGCTGAGCTGGGCCATCGGGTCCGGGAGGTCCTCCTCGGCGGCCAGCCACTTGAAGAACTGCCGCAGCGCGCGGAACTGGATGCTCGCGTAGGCGCTGCTGTACCGGTCGAGCAGGTGCACCATCCATCGCTGGACATCCTGGGTCTCTACCTGGTCCCAGCTGGTGCGGCCGGTCTGCGGCAGCAGCCAGCCGGCGGCGAACCAGCGCACCGCGCCGGTGTAGCCGCCGATGGTCCGGGCTGACTTGGCCTCGGCGGCCAGGTGCAGCCGGAATGAGCCGATGTCCGCCGCGAGCGGGCCTGTGTCCAGGTGCCGTGGCTGCCGGGAGCGCCGCCCTGGCCCGGTCATAGTTTTACTCTCGTCGGCCGGTCTGGCCGCCTCCTGGCGGCTCGCGGGACGGCGCCGCGCTGGGCGGGCCGCTGCGGGGGATCCTTGTCCGGTGGGCATGGGAGCTGGGCCTTTCCGGGATTCCGCAGGTCAGCATGGCGATTCCGCCGCCACTGGGCTGGTGGCATCAGGGCGAGCGTCCGCCTGAAAAGTGGGGAACCTGTGGGGCGGCCCCATGTCGCGGACTTGTAGGATTTCTGTGGGGCTTCCCGATGTTTCCGGCGCGCCGTCGCGTGCTAGCTGAAGCCCTTTTGCCGTCCACCGGAGGAATCCCGGCCCTCTTCTCATGTGTCCTCCATGATGCGGTCGTAGGTGCTCCCGCAAACTCATCGCTGGTCGCGGAGCAGCCATCACCGTGGTCAGTCCTACGGTGCCGGATGCTAGCCAGCGATACCCGAAGCATCCGCAATGACCTGAGGTGCTGAGTCCTGCCCCGCAGCGAGGTAGACGGCGAACTCGTTGATGTAGCCGATGCCAGCGGCTGATCGGGCATGTAGGTAGGGACGATGACGGCGGTAGGCGTCGTCGTGGGCATATGGCGGAACATCCGGTGCGTCGGTGAGATCCGGGAGTCCGGCGCGAGCCTCTCTCGGTGTGGCCGCCGGGCGCCCGGTCAGCTTGATGGTGCAGCTGCTGTCCCTGACCGCTGGCGCTTACCTGACCCGCTATCAGCACGCTGGCCTGCTCGATGACCTGGAGCAGGCCATCGGCATATGGCAAGCGCCGCTGGGAGACCGAGCGGAGCGGACAGCAGAGTGGGCGAGCCTGCTGGGGAACGCCTACCAGCAGCGTTTCACCAGCATTCCTGACATGGCCGACCTGGATCAAGCTATTGAGCACGGCGAGCTGGCTGTAGCCGCGACGAGCCCCGCTGACCCCCGCCTCGGCACCCGGCTGGGAAAGCTCGCCGTCCCGGTGAACAACGCGAACCAGGCGGCCGAGGAGGTATGGGTGATGGACAGGCCGGTTCCGGCGTGACAACCCGGACCGGACCCGGCTCCTGTCCTGACGGTCGGCAGGGCACCGCAGCCCGTGGCCTCGCACGCATGGATCGACGCCGAGCTAGCGGACGAGGTTCTTGCCGGGGGTGGATGGGCCCGCGTCGATGAGTGGGTGCAGGACATCCCCGGTGCCGGTCGCAGTGGTCCGCTGACGTAAGGAAGGAAGAGGAGTTATGGACATCATCCGGACGCACTGCCTCAAATGCGGTGCCACGGACATGCCGGTTGCCAGTGAGAACACCACCACGCCGGTCCATGACGAAGGGCGCGTGGTCGCGATGCTGGTCGCCACTCAGGGCCGGGCCGGGTTGATGATCACCGGCCCTGATGGGTGGCGGCCTGCGTTCATGAAAGCGGTGTGCTCGGCTCCGTGCGCGGGCGCCGTTCTGGGGTCAGGCCGGTGAGTTACGACCCGCCTGTGTTCATCACGGTGAGGACCCCGGTCGAGTACCGGCTGCCCGTCCCCAGGGTGTACGCATACGCGGAACTTGAACTGACTGCCGGCGGCGGCGTGTCCACGAGCGCACCGCGCGTGGTGATCGAGGCTCCGCAAGGCCGGCGGTATGCCCGCTGCTACACCGGCATTGTCTACGACACCGATACGGACGCGTGGCCGGGGATCGTGCAGCGCCGGCATGGCAGGTGGTACCTCGCGGACACCGGGATCGCGCAGGCAGCGGGCCGGAAGATCGGCGGGCTCGGCATCATGGCGGAACGCGTGTTCGCTGGCTACGGGCCGGCGGTCAGCGCGATCCAGATGGACGAACGGGAGACAGGGCAGTGACAGTCAAGGACGCGTTCCTCGCGACGGTCCGCTTCACGAGCAAGGACCGGCCCGGGCGGTCTACCGGGGGCCGTGGAACCAGTGCCTTGCGTTCGCGCTCGCGTTCCCGGCTCGCACCGTGCCGAGCGTCAGCATCGGCCAGACTATAGCCACCCACAACCCCGAGGAGGACGACAGCGATGCAGCACAGGGGTGATGGGCTACGTGGGGCTAGGCCGCGCAGCCGAGAAGCGCGTTTGATGCAGTCGCTACGGCGACCCGTACGATGACGATCCGGTCCACAGCGAGCAACCTAGCCCATCACCGGGAATCCCTGAGGTCACCTGCTTGCCAGAGGCCATCTTGCCGAGGATGCGCGGATCAGCGGAATGGTGATCTCGACGCGGTCGGCTGGTATCACGCACATCGTGACCTCGACTGGCGCCCTCGTTCTGGCCGATGTGCCGACGCGGGCCAGCTCGAATACCACGGCGCGGATGGCGATCTGGAGCAGGTCAGCTTCTTCGGCTGCTGGCATCCTGGCCCGGATGTGCTCGGTCCACGAGATCGGGCCGTGCCCGGCTTCTTCGAGCCTGTCCAGGTATCCGCCAGGGCCGGTGTCGGGTTGGGCTGCACGCGGCGCGTCGGCCACGCCGCCAGGGTGTATCCATGAGTCGACGAGCTGGAACGGTGCTTCACCCGCAGGGCTGGTGACGCGGCGGCGGCGGATGACCGGTGTTCGAGCGGGGACGCCGAGCAGTTCGGCTACCCGGGCCGGGCATTGCTCCTCGGAGGCACGCGGCCTGCCGTGGATCTGCCACTGCTCGGCCTGGGCGGCCGGGAAGTTGTAGCCGGTCGCCGCGGGCGCGGTGATGCCCGCCGCGGTGTACTGGGTGTCGCGGGTGATCCTGCTGCCGCGATCGATCCGGCGGCGTGCCGCTGGCCACTGGACGACGGTGCCGCGCCTGCGGACCGGGCGCACGAGCCCCTCGCCTTCTAGTACGCGGACTGCTTCGGAGATCACGGCTCTGGTCGTCTGATACGACGCTGCGAGAAGCTTCTGCGACGGTAGCGATGTCCCGGTCGGGTAGTCGCCACCGGTGATGCGTCTTCGCAGGTCATCGGCGATTACCCGGTACCTGGCGGTCACGGCGGCATTCTCCTTCCTGGTTTATATGCCCCTGCATATTGACCTGAGCGGCGATGACGGTCACAGTGAATATGACCCTGCATATTACGCCTTGGCCGGTCATCCCGCGGGCTGAGGCTGCAGGCCCGACGACGGCGTCACCTGCTGAGGGGCAACTTCGGGCAAACTCCCGGCACCGGAGGATCACATGAGGCTAGATTTCGTGGGCGCCGATCCTGACAACCCAAATGACTCGTGCCCGGCCGTGTTCATCGACCCGGAGACCGGCAACTTCTATTTCCAGGGCGAGACAGTCACCGACCCGGGCACGCTGGCGTGGATCAACTCCGACAGCCGGATACTGGACACTGAATCGGTCGTCATGCTCCCGGCGCGCATGGCGGCGATCATCCTGGAGGCAGTCAATGGCGGCTACCAACGCGGACGGCGGCGCTTCCCTGCTGGCCGGCATCCCCGCCCTCACCAGGACATACGGTCCTGGCGAGAAGGAGCCCGCCTTCGCTGAACTGCTTGCGGCATGTGTGTCATCGGCGGTGCATCTGGAGATCCATGATGCTCATGTCACCTCCGACCCCGGGTACCAGGCGTGGCTTGCCGGGCAGGGCGACCTGCAGCAGTGCGTCCAGCAGTCCCGGGCCTACACTGACGTCGTCGCGTCGGCCGCCCGCCGGGGAGCGGCTGTGCGGCGGGCCCGGATCGTCTCTGAGCCGGTATCGGATTACGTCCGGTGGGAACACTGGCTGACCGGACCCGTCAACATCACCGCCGGGGAGACAGTCCGCTGGCTGCCGCGGCGCCTGGCTTCTACCCTGGCGATCCCGGGGAACCCTTACTGGGTCTTCGATGATCACCTGGTGCGTTTCACGATCTTCGGCGGGGACGGCGAAGTCCTCGGCAGCCAGTACAGTGACGCTCCCGCGGTGATCCAGGCCTGCCGGTCCGCCTTCGAGGCCGTCTGGGAACTCGCGATACCGCACCAGGAGTTCCCGGTCTAGCCCGGCCCTGCGACCACCACACTGTGCCGTCCTCGTCCTCCTCCAGCGCTCAGCAGGCGCGGCAGGCTCTCGCTGACCAGCTCCGCGAAATCCGGCTGGCGGCAGGGCTGACCGGCCGTGCGCTGGCGGCGGCGGCGGGATGGCACGGGGTGTCGAAGGTGAGCAAGATCGAGCATGGTGTCCGGCCGCCGTCGAGCGAGGATGTCCGGACATGGGGCCGCGTGTGCGGCACGTCAGCCGAGCGCGTCGGGGAACTGCTCGCCGAGCAGCAGGCCGTGGCCGGCATGTGGGTGTCCTACCAGCGGCTGAACCGCGCCGGGCTGCGGAAGGCGCAGGAGTCGGTCCGCCCGAATTATGAGAATGCCAGGCTGATCCGCGGCTACCAGCCCAGGGTCGTCCCGGGCCTGCTCCAGACTGCCGCGTATACGACGGCGGTCCTTGAGGATGCGCGCGACCGGCAAGGGGTCCACCGCGACGACATCGCCGAAGCCGTCGCCGAGCGGACAGCCCGGCAGCAGGTGCTCCGGCAAGCCAGCCACAGGTTCATGTTCGTGGTCGAGGAGCAAGTCCTGCGCTGCCGCTCCTGCCCCGATGACGTGCTGCGCGGGCAGCTCGTCCACCTGCGGGAGGCAACACGCCTGCCGACGGTGAGATTCGGCATCATCCCGGCAGGCGCTAGCCGCAACGGCGTGTTCCCCCGCGAAGGCTTCGTCATGTTCGACAACGACCTGGTCAGCGTGGAGCTCATCTCCGGGGTACTGGCGGTGACGCAACCTCACGAGATCGTGATGTACATCCGTGAGTTCACCGACCTGGCCAGCATCGCCGTCCGCGGTCCGGCAGCCCGTGAGCTGATCACTGAAGCTCTGAAGGAGCTCGGGTGACCCCCGGGGGGCAAACCTGGGCAACAATCTTGAGCGGTCCGCCACCCCGTCCCTACGCTCGCCTTAACGCACGTCACTGGATGTGCTGAGGCATGAATCGGCGTCGGAGGCAAGCGGGCTATGGGTTCAGGTACATCGCGATCCCGTCCGATTCTGAGTGCCGTGGACGGTGATGGCCGGCCCGACGCAGCGTTGCGGCTCAGCCGGTTCCGCGAAGAACACCCGGACATTGAGATCATCTGGCGCAACCCGTGGGAAGCTGCGATGCCGGAGCCGGACGGCGCCCAGCGGTGGGTGATGCGCTATGAGCTGCATGACCTCCTCGATGAAGTCGAGCGCCGGCTTGCCGAGCAGGCCGCGAGCCGCAGCGGTCGCGTTGACCAGGCGTGAGGTGGACAAGGAGGCCATCATGGGCCGCGTCGTGCGTGAGATGGGCAAAGCCGGCGACGGCCAGCTCTCCGGGATCCAGGACGCTGTGACCAGCATGCTTGACGACTACGAGTCGTTCATGGGCAGTGAGCTGATCACCTACCTGTGCGTGTGGCGCGAGGCCGCGCAGAAACACCAGGCGAACCGCGCAAAGCGCGCCGTCGCAGCGACTCCGCTGCCCGCCAATGGACAGCGGCGCGCAGGATGAGCCGACTGGGCGGCAGGACAGCATTCCTGGTTCTCGTGCTAGAGGTTCACAGGCTCGACGACGTCTGGCCGGGAGATCCCGCCCGGAACTGCCTGCCAGGGAACTTCCGTGCGGGTAGGTGAGGCAGGACCGCTGGGCACTGGCGATACTGGTTCGGTCACCCAGTCACTATCCGGCGATACCTGATGCGTCGGCGACTACCTGTGGTGCCGGATCCTGCCCCGGAGGGAGGTATACCGCGAATTCATCGACATAGCCGATGCTTACCGAAGTCAGCGGCTGGTCCGGCTGGTAGAAGCCCGGCTTGTCGAGATTGAACATCTGGCCGGCCGGCGCGGAAATCTGCAGCTGCGCCGTCAGCCCGAAGAAGGCCACCACCCCGCCGCCTGCCGTCTCCAGGCCGAACACCGGCCCCTGGGCAGAGTGAGTGTCGCTGATCTGCGAGCCAGCTGGGAGGCGCCCGGCCGCGGCGCCCTCGTCGTACAGGTCGGAGAGGGTGCCGGGAATCGTGACCGCGGACGACGTCCCGTCCAGGGACGCGGCGGTCTGTCCGGGGATCTGGCCAAGCCCGGTGGCGTCGCCGGCTGCCGCCGCTGTCGCGTATCCCTGGGAATCGGCAAGGATGAACGGGGGCACGCTGCCATGCAGGAGGTACGGTTCGAGAGCCACCTTCCACCTGGCTCCGGGTGCCGTCCGGGTGAAGACCAGGTATCCGGCGCCGGGCGAGGTGCTGGACCCGGCGGCCGGTGTGTAGCTGAAGCGGACCACGAACCAGTGCGGGTAGACGTCGGCGGCTTCGCGCGGGATGTAGTACACGGGGCTGGAGACGTCGAAGGCGAGGCGGGGGCGGCTGGCCGGATCGGCTGCCTGGTCCATCTTGAAGATGCCGGCGTCGAGGCTGTAGGCGTTGCCGGTCTCGATCTCGCCGAGGAGTGATCCGGAGAGGCCCTCGTTGGCCTGGCTGTTGGCCTGCCAGTAGCTGGCCGCTACCTGCTGAGCCTGCGCGAGCGTCAGCGGCGGCTCCAGCGCGGTCGTCGGCGACGCAGAGGCGCTGACGGAGGGACCAGGCGGAGGAGCAGTGAGCGCGGGTGTGCTGCTTGGCCCTCCGCTTGCACTCAGCGGATAGGGACTGCCCTCCTGGATGGGGTTGTCAGCGGGGGTGATCTGGATCGGCCCGTTCGCGGCGGAGACGACCCCGAGGGTGATGGCGGTCAGGCCAGCGATGAGAAGGATCATGGGAGCGGTCATCCTGCCGTGGTGGTTGCGCCGCCTGGCTGCCGGGTCCTGGTACCAGTGGTGACTGCGGCCGGCTTTCAGCTGGTCATCTGGTGCATCAGCAGAGTCCGGCAGAGGGGCGCGGGCCGCGGCTTCGATGTGGCCGGCCGGCGGCCAGCCGGAGCGGGGTTGCAGGCGGCCGGCTGGGAGCCGGCGCGTTTCTTCAAGCGACGGTGTGCCGGGGGACTCAATGTCCTGGATTCCAGGTCGCCGTCGCGCCCGGCCGGGACGGACACGGCCGGAGTGCTCTTCCCGGCTCATCTCCCCGCTCCGTATCTCTGATCGTTCGCCCTGGTGCGTGCAGGCTGCTTCCCAGTCCGCGCAGTGGACGCCTGCTGTGCTGCCGGCAAGCCGGACGGCGCAGAGCGCAGCCCTGTAACGCCCGGCGTCGCTGGCGCGTACTGACTGGGGTACCTGCGCGGTGCGCTGCCCGGCACATGGCTGGCTCCTCCGCGCTTGTGTGTCCGGCGCCCGAGGTCGCGTCTTTGGTCCTCATCGAGACCACCCCGCACGCCGTGGTCCTCGCGCTCGGCGAGGGCGTGCTCAAGGCACGCAGCCCGCACGACGCACCGGCTGCACAGGCGCTTGGCGGCATGCGTGGACCCGCCCGGGCCTGGGAAGAAAAGCCGCAGGTCTGCACCTTTGCAGTAGGCCCGTGCCTGCCAGTCTTCTGTTACTCCGGGGAACGCGCTCCTCGATGCGGAACCAGACCCTGGGGAGGTCATGATCGTCCCTGCGCGGCATGCTTGCCGCGGCTGTTCCGGCGAAACCGGCGGAAAATCTCCCAGGCCCTGGTGGCGGCGTTCCGCGTGCGCGGCGGCCGGCTGGCCCGTCGCGCGAGGGGAACCGGCTGCTTTCGCTGCGGTACGCGGGCGGCGAGCGGTGCGGCCCAGGGGGAGCAGCCGCCGGGCGCGTCGTTACCTGCCGCGATGGCTGCCGGTGGCTGGCCGTCTTCGCCATCGCCGATATCGGCCTGGTCGAGGGGCTGCCGTGACTCATGCAGGTAGTACGTGCCGTTCAGCGGCTGTCCCTGCTCCGTGATACGCGGGTACCCGTGCCTGATGGCGTGGTCAAACGCCACCACGTCAGCCCACTCGGCAGGGGATGTGTCGCGAAGCCTTGCCCACCAGCGGTCGCCGTGCAGCGGGCAGCCGAGACAGGACGCAGACGGGAACTGGGAGAAGCCGTGGCCGAGCATGTACTTCACGCAGTCCGACGTGCTCCACCCCAGCTCCGCCAGCGGGTACGCGTAGCGGAGGTACCGGACGCCGGGCTGGCGGGCGCGGCTGGTCTCGTCAGCGGTAATGGCCACGGACAGCTCAGCGAAGATTCCGGGCCGGACCCGCGCGGGAGGCGGGAAGCCGAGCAGTTCACGGATGGCGGCCTTAATCGGGCGGGCCTTGTACTCGGAGACGCACTGACGTCGCCCGGCTCCGTCGCTGCCGGCCTGGCTGCGGTACCACAGCGGCATTGACGCGAACCGGTGACCGGGGTCCAGCGCGTCCGTGCGGATATCCCCGCCCGTGACCCGGCGGACCGGGATTCCGGCATCCTCGCCGAGCTGGGTCAGCCGTGCGAAGTGCTCGTAGACGGCGGCTGGCTGCCAGCCGGTGTCGGCCCAGATCGCCGCGTCGAACCGGCGGATCTTGCCCTGGGCTGCCAGCAGCAGCAGCGTGCCGGACTGAGGGCCGGCCCCGAGTGAGAGCACACGGGCACGCGGTGCATCCCCGCTGGGAGCCGGGATAGATGTCGGTTCCATGGCAACGGGCCACTTGCCCCAGCTGTCCTACCTACAAATACCGGAATCCGCGCCGCATTGTGACACGCGCGAGGCGTGCCTCCTGCGAGACGGCCGGTGCCAGGGCTAGCCGGCCTGGCTGTCAGGTGCTGACAGCCGCATAACAGGACAACGGCGGGGCGTGCAGGAACCTGGCAGCAGGGGGCGAGAATCAGGTTCCGGATAGCTGTTCCTTGAATCCGGGCCGATTCTGAATTCCCGGTCGGGCGTGCAAGTTAATTGTCAGGTAAATGCACGAGCGTGATCTGGCAACGATCAGCCAGCGTCGCGGATTCGGATCGGCTGTCAGACGGCTGTATGCCCGGTATGCATTGATGGGACTCCCGGAGAATCCGCCAGAACGGGAGGAAACACGATGCGTTCAGGACAGCGCGCAATGGCTCCGCTGGAATCTGCGGCTGCGGCTTTCCGGTTGCTCACAAGCGGCCCCGGCCCGCTTTCGCTGGATGGCCGGGAGGTCGGGCCGTGATGGAGCACTTCAGCCAGTTCCACGGGTCGGGAACCACCGACATCAGCGAAGGGGTAGAAGAACGGCTCGGCCGGCAGCGCCGCTACCTGGGAACGGGCAAGCGCCGCTGCGAACTCGTCATCGAAGAAGCGGCGTTGTACGACCGCACCTACGGCAGCGAAGTCATGCGAGAGCAACTCGCTCATCTGCTAACCGGGCCGTACCCGCCCGGCACGTCACTCGGCATCATCCCTCGCGGCAGCAGCCGCGCCTACCATCCGGCCGAGACCTTCACCCTCTACGAAGACACCGTCGTGATCGAGACAGTGTCGGCGATCATCACGGTCACCCAGCCCCGCGAGATCGCCCTCTATGCGCGGTGCTTCGGTGACCTTGCCCGCGCTGCCGTGTCCGGCCGGGCCGCGCGAGAACTGGTCTCCCATGCGCTAGAAGCACTCGACTGAATCCCGCGTACAAGTTCGTACATACTCCCTTCCGTTGCGTAGCTGTGACCTGGCACATTGTCTTCAGGATCACTGACTTGGCATGGCGCGGCCAGATCGTTGTCAGATGCTCGGCGGCGCTGCGGGGTAGCGAAGGAGTGCGGAGATGGCTGTGGGGCCGCCGTGGCCGCCTGGCCAGCTTACCGATGGCGAGCTGGAACGACGCCGGCAAGAGCTTGAGCAGAGCATCGCGTTGCTGCCGCCGACGAGCGGGCGGGTGGATGCGCTGCGCGCTGAGCTGGACCAGGTCGAGGCGGAGCGGCAGGCACCGTACCGGCAACGCCGCCGAGGCGGGGAACTAGACCCGTGATGGATCTCCTTGACCGGCTGTCAGCGCTGCGCATGGAGGTGCCGGACTTCGTTGCAAGCCTCGATGAGGACAGCGGGACGTGGACCGCGGTAATCCCGGGCGCGTGCGGCGCGGATGATGGGCGCGAGGTTACCGGCACCCTTGCTGACGTGATCAATGCGGGGCAGACACTGCTGGAGCACCGCCAGGACCGCTACCCGGAAAAGTCTTCGCGCTCAGCTCGACGTGCTGATCATGGCCTGGGGCAACGACGCAGTGATCGGCTGGGACGGCGTGTGGTGGTTCAGGCGCCAGGACGGCCGCGGGCAACGCACCGAAGCCTCCACGCCCGAGGAACTGAGCCGGCTTCTTGGTGACGAGTTCCGCTTCCTGCCGCCTGCGCTCGGGCTGCCGGAAGGGCTGGAGCAGTGGTAGCGGTGGGTAACAGCGAACGCGCTGGCCGACTTCGTGCGACCGCTCGATGACGCCTCGCTCCTCACCCGAAACCACGGTGCCTAGCTGCACAGCTAATTGACCACGGCAGGTTCAGCGCCCGGTCCGGCGTACTCCCAGGCCTGCGTAGCCGGGAAGGTCGGCGACGGTGGCATCGGCACCCCGCCAGTCCCGCAGCGGCACCACGCCGGCCAGCATCTCGGTGGTGGAGAAGAAGCGGGTGACTTCCGCGTGCGGCCGGGGGTGGTACCTCACCGTGGATCTCTGGTTGTACCGGCGGGTTGCCTCGATGGCCTCCTGGGCGCGGATGTCGGAGGCGCCGTGCACGATCGCGAGGTAGGCGTCTGCGTTTATCCCGGCTAGCAGCCGGGATACGAGCCCCCACGGGTTCTCCGCGTCGGGGATGAAGTGCAGGACCCCGATCAGCAGCACCGCGACCGGTGCGCTGAGGTCCAGCGTGCGCGCGGCCTCGCGGAGGATCGTTCCGGTGTCGCGCAGGTCGGCGCAGAAATAGTCGACGGCGCCGGTCACGCCGCTGGTCAGCAGGTGCCGGGCGTGCGCTAGGACGTCGGGGTCGTTGTCCACGTAAACGACTTTGGCCCCGGGCAGGCGCATCTGGGCGATCTGGTGGACCGATCCGGAGGTGGGGTAGCCCGCCCCGATGTCAAGGAACTGATGGACGCCGTACTGGATGCAGTCGCCGACGATGTCCACCTGGACCCGCCGGGTGGCGCGGGCGACCATCGGGAGTGACGGCTCGGCTTCAGCCGCTTCGGCGGCTGCCCGGGTGTCGGCCTCGGTGTGGGAGTCGCCTCCGATCCACGCGTCCCAGATGCCTGCGGGGGTAGCGTGGCCGGTGCTGTCCATGTGCCTTCCAGGGCCTGGGGCTGGCCGCCGGGCCGGCCCGCGGATCTGGGTGATCTCGTCGACCAGCCTATGCCCGGACAGGCTCAGCCAGTAGTGGGCCTCCGGGACCGGTCTGGCGGGGCGCTCCGTCCTGTGCACCAGGCCGGCGGTCATCAGCCGGGACAGCACGCCCGCCATCACCGGCCCGCTCAGCGGCGGGTCATACCCGTCGCTGTTGACGGCGCGCAGGATGTCAGCCCGCCGGGTGATGCCCTGGGCTAGGCGGCGCAGGATGGGGATGGCCCAGTGGCCGCTGACGGCCTCGAAGACCGCCTCGATCCGGGCCCAGTCCGGGTCGTCAGAGTCGTGTATCACGGGCATGCGGGGCATCCGGGATGTCTGGTACGGAGGATCTGGCCCGGCAGGCGGCGTGGTGCCGGAGGACTCACACGCACAGTAATACCGCCTGGTGGGACGTTGTGATATTGACGTCACAAGAGTGGCCCATGCTACACCGGTACGCAATCGCCCCGTCACGGAGGGAGAGACAGCCCGGTGACGGGGCGGGCTAGGAGGTTTTCATGGACCTGGGACAGAAACCCGCCATCGAACTGCTCCTGCTCGCCCATCTCGCTTCCGCGCTGAGCGACGGGCTCCGTGACATCGACGATACCGACGAGCTCCGCTGCGAGCTGGACAGCTTCCGCGCGAGCGTCGATCTGGAGATGTCAGGCGAGATCAGGATGTGAGGACTCCCGTCACGTGGTCTTGCTCGTCGCCATGGTGGCCGCGTGACGGGGCACGCGCCCCCGCCCGGCACGCCTCCGACCTACCCGCCGGGCGGGGGATCCGGTACGGCACAAGGCCCGCCCGCCGGTGCCGCTGGATCCTGGGATGCAGTCTTCCTGTAACGGAGCACGTTACTTGGCCATTTCGGAGCAAGCTAGTTAGCCGCTAGCCGGGTGCGACCTTGGACAACAACAACAGTAAGGCTGCCTCGATCTAGGTGTCAGGATGCGTGGTATGGACGCGGTTTACGGCCGCCTCAGCGCGGGGCGCAGGTAGCAACTGGGACAGAAGTTACACCGTTATCTTGACAGACCCGTCAGATCCTGCTGCGTAGGGCGTCCTGGCTCCCGAACGAACCTGCGCTTTCCTTGTCTCGCAGTCCGGATCACCGGTAGGCGAGCCTCTTGGCCTGGATGTCGTGATGGTGGGCCCGTCCCCCAGGCTGATGGCTGGCTAGACTCACGGTATGGACGTGATCCGGATGCTCCATGTGGGTAGCGAAGAGCTATCGGTAGCTGATGTGTATGCCTCGGTCGCGGATACGCCGTCAGCGGGTGGTATCGATATGTTCATCGGTGTCGTCCGCAACGAAGACGGCGGCTGTGAGGTGAGCGAGCTAGGGTACACGGCGCATCCGAAGGTGAATGATTTCCTGCGCCAGGCAGTGGAGGAAACAGTCTCGAAATACCCGGTTCATGCCGTGTCCGCGGTCCACCGTATCGGTGATCTGCGGATAGGCGACATCGCGGTGATCGTGGCGGTCGCGTGCCCGAAGCGAGGCGAGGCGAGGCGTTCGAGGCCTGCCGGAAGATCGTCGAGGATATCAAGTTCACCGTCCCGATCTGGAAGAACCAGCGGTTCGCTGACGGCGGTACCGAATGGGTCGCTGCCGAAGGACCAGCGAGGTAACTGGCCGTGGCTCAGGTGACTGTCCGGTACTGGGCGGCGGCGAAAGAGGCCGCCGGCATCGCTGAGGAGACCGTTACCGCGGATACTCTTGCTGGCGCACTAGAGGCGGTCACGGCTGCGCGCCGCAGTGATGCCCGGTTCTCGGCGGTTCTGGCCAGGTCGTCGTTCCTGGTTGACGAACATCCTGTCGGCCTGCGCGCGCATGACTCGATTGTGCTGGCGGACGGGGCGGTGGTGGAGGTACTCCCGGCTTCAGCTGGCGGTTAGCCGCTGCGGCGGCTGGTACCCGAAGTCGCGGAACAAGAGCTGGAGCCGTTCGCTGAACTCACCCCGCTGTCGGGAGCCAGGGAAGGCGCGGGTGATTGCCTGGTCCAGTTCGTCGGCCCGGATCAGCAGGGATGGCCCGGATTTGCGGTCGTAGTCCAGCGTCTTTCCGCCATGGCTGAGTGCTGCTTCGAGGTCGCCCCGGTGGACGCTGACCAGGCCGAGGATGATGTTCACCTCGGCGAGCCGCATCGGGCTGCGCACAGCGGTGCCGCTGGTTTCGCAGTCTGCCAGGACCTGCCTGGCTGCTGCCTCAGCCTTGTCGTCCTCGCCCAGCCATTGGTAGCAGCTGGCTGCGTAGAACGGTCATTTCGACCGGTCGAACGCGAAGTGGCGGGGCTGGTCGACCGGCGGGAGCCTGTCCAGGAGGTGCTGGGCGCGTTCCATGGTGTCTTCGGTGAGCTGCCGGTTGCCGAGCCTGGCCCAGCCGTGTGCTTCCTGCATGGTCAGTTGCACCATGGCGTGGTTGTCGCCGGCGATGCTCTGGCCAGCTTTGCGGTGCTGGTCGCGTCCGCGTAGCGGCCATCGGTGAGCGCGAACCAGGCGTCCAGTTCATAGGTCCGGGCATGTAGCTTGCTGTGCCCGATCTCGGCGGCGAACCGGTGCGCGGTAGCACGGGCTGTCTCGGCGGCCTCATGGTCGTTCTGATCCCACACGATGCAGGCGAGCAGCGCCGTCACCCATCCGGACAGCGCGATCAGTTCCCTGTGCTGGCTGAAGGTCACCCGGCCTTGCCGTACGGGAACGCCCACAAGGTCGGCGAGTACGCCGCCATGCTCGGCATCGAGGTCATCCCGGGCCGAAGCCGGACTCATCGAGGTCCAATCTCTCGACTTCGAGGCCGCGAGTCCGCCAACGCCTACGCCCGGCTCCGCGAGCCCGTTCTCGTCAATGACACCGGACTGGCTGGCCATCCACGCCTGGAAAGCGTCCGGCATGCCAGCCGACGGAGGTCCAGACGGGGCCGTTCGTGACCGGCGGTCACGCTCGGTGCTTGTCCGTTGCCTTGACGTTTACAGCGCTCTGGCCGAGCATTGAACGGGAATCTGAGCAAATCTGCGCAAGATCATGGATGGAAGGACGACCGATGCGGCTAACGTTTCTGGGCAAGGAGACGCAGGGCGGGAACTCCCCGACGCTGTGGGACACTGACGACGGCCACTACGTGATCCAGGGCTTCACACTCGACGCTGATGCTCTGGCCCAGGTCGGGTCTGTCCCGGACGGGGAAGCTGTCATCCGTGTGCCGAAGGTCTTGATGCGGCACCTCAAGGAGGGCTATGGAGCCACTGAGCTATGAGAGGTTCAAGGCCCTAGCCTGCTCCAGCAGCCGCGCGTTCCACCTGGAGCAGCGCGATACCTACAATGTCGCGGCCGAGGACGAGCCTTTCGGCCGGTGGCTGCGCGGCGAGCCCGACGATTACGCCTGGCATCAGGACTGGCTGGCATTCCTGCGCCAGGCATCGGCGGCAGGCGTGCAGGTCCAGCGGGTCCGGCTGGTCAGCATCCCGCACACCGACTACACCCGCTGGGGCCTGGAAGTGGCCCGGCTCAGCACCCAAGCCGGCGAGGATATCCGCTATCTGCCCCGGGACCTCGCCGCGCACGTCATCTGGCCGGACGAGGATTACTGGCTGCTCGATGACGACCGGCTTATCCTGAGTGTGTTCTCCAGCGACGGCCGCACAGGGGGGTTCGCCGCGGAAACCAGTCCGGATCTCATCCGGCGGTGCGCTGCCGTCCGTGACGAGGTATGGGACCTGGCCATTCCCTGGTCCCGGTACGCCCGGTAGCGGACCGGACCGGTATTGGCCAGTTCCGCGGACCAGGGCCGCGCCGCGCTGGGGGTACGCCTGCGCGATATCCGCCGGGACGCGGGCCTGTCCGGCACCGGGCTGGCGGCGCTGAGCGGATGGCTGCCGTCCAAGGTCAGCAAGATCGAGCACGGCAAGCAGACCCCGTCCGAAGCTGACCTGCGCATCTGGTGTGACCGCTGCCGGTCCCTTGACCAGCTCGCCGACCTGATCGCCGCGGTCCGCAGCGTCGAGACGCAGTTCGCCGAGTGGCGGCGCATCGCCCGCAGCGGCACCAGGCGCCGTCAGCAGGCGTCAGCAGCTGTCTACGACCGGGCACGGCTGTTCCGGATCTACGAGCCCGCCGTCATCCCGGGCCTGCTGCAGACTCGCGACTATGCCGTCGCCGTCCTGTCGGTGTTCATCGACTTCATGCGGATCCCCGATGACGCCGGGCAGGGGGCGGACGCGCGGATGGAACGCCAGCGCGTGCTGAATCACGGCGACCGCCGCTTCCATATGGTGCTCGGCGAAGCGGCCCTGCACACCACGGTCGGTGACAGCGAGGTGATGACAGGCCAGCTGGAACACCTGCTGGCCGCCATGCAGCTGCCGCGGCTGCGGCTGGGTATCCTCCCCGCCGCCGCGCCGTACCGGGTGCCGCTGAGTAACGGCTTCTGGATCCTGGACGAGGCCCTGGTCCAGCTGGAAACTTACAGCGCCGAGCTGTCCCTGGTGCGGCCCGATGAGATCGCGCTGTACAGCCGGGCATTCGAGCGCCTGTCCGCCCTCGCCGTCTACAGCACCCAGGCCCGTGACCTCATCACGCAGGCAGTGCAGCAACGTCGGGCTAAGAGATTCTGAGCAAAACCGAGCAAAATCATTTACCTGCAGGCCTCCTTCCGGGTTAGCTGACAGCAGTCATGCGGCCACGCCACAGCCGAGGAGGGCTCCGGATGGACTGGACAGCTGCCCCTGCCGCCATCGGCGGACAGGCGTCCGCGATCAGCGGGCTGTGAGCAGATGGGGCTGACACATGCAACGATGCTCGTCCAGATGGAGTCCAGCGGCGAGATGGCGCGGCGGCGCGAGCTGCTGCATGCCTGGTTCGCGCAGCATCCTGAAGGCACAGCCGACCAGGCAATAGCCGCGTTCCCCGAATTCACGCTGCGGGACCATATGCGCGTGCTGGCCGACAGTATCTGGCTGGACCTGCGCGCCGAGACGGGCAGCGAGGGACTGCCCGGCCGGCTGCATGCATTCCGCCAGGTGTACCCGCAGATCTCGATCGGCAAGGATCCCGTGGGCGGGTGGACCGCCCGTGTCCATGACCAGACCCTGGCCGGGCTGCTCGATCAGCTGGCCGCGCTGCTTCCTCCGGATGGGCGGTGGCAGCAGCATGAGCAGGCGTCTCACTGAACCAGGAGCCGTTACCGGCTCCCTGCCGAGAGGGGGATGTCAGGGTAGGTGATGCCTTGCAGCCGAGTGACGGGTGCCCTGGCCGGTGTTGTTTCCCTGGCTCTGGCCGAGGGGAGGCAGCTGGGTGGCTATCACCTCAGCGTGCCACGGGGCGGAAACATATCGCCGTCCTGGGCTTGCCGGCTGATCTGGCCGGTTCCTTCGATGCGATGTCCGGGCGGGGTGGCGGGCTGACCGGGCGCAACCACCCGTGCAGTAACGGGCATCACCCGGATCGCGGCAACGAACGTATCAGGTGCCGTTGATGAGCGAACTCGCATCACCGCAGCTCACGGATGGGGAATATGAGCTTCGCCGCCATCTGGAGAGCTGGTGGGGGTTCGGGTACAAGTTCGGGTACCGGGCAGATGGCATGTGCACTGCTGTACGCCGCGACAACGGCGCCACGCTGACCGGGATCTGCTGGTGCGACCTCCGGCGTCAGATCATCGATAGCTGGTCCGAGGATCCGGTCGATGTCCCCGACGAATGGGAGATACGCCCACGCCGTCCAGAGACCACACAGCCGGAACAGTTAATGGCCATCAGGTCGCCTATCTCTACGGACCCGGCAGGAGCGTGGCCAAGAACCATATCTCCCGCCCGCCAGGCTGAGCGGCAACAGATGCTGTACAAGCGCACCGGTCGGGGCCAACCGATCCTTACACGCCGGGGACGATATGAGCCGGCGAACAGCTACCGCCCCGGCAGTTCCGCCACAGCCACAATATGCCCTGTGGATACGGCCGGATGTCTGTGCTCGCACATGATTACCTCCTCGCCAGCCGGAACTGCCCTGCGGGAGG
>Ga0335074_10003632_pt1 | contig 21128 bp, 14 predicted proteins | sample Lox_Sample_23_FD_206715 | JGI IMG/M metagenome (GOLD analysis project Ga0335074, IMG submission 206715) | Soil microbial communities from Loxahatchee National Wildlife Refuge, Florida, United States - Lox_Sample_2.3 | ecosystem: Environmental > Terrestrial > Soil > Wetlands | place: USA... | reverse complement strand
AACAGGGGCGGAGCTCGTAGCCGAGGGTACGGTCGGCCAGTACGAAGGGCGGCTCGTAATGCTCAACCCGCTCCACCAGGTCCTCCACCGGGCGCCTCACGACCCTGTACGCGGCTGAGCCTGGGCGCCCGGCCGACTGAGCGCCGCTCGCCCGGCGGCGGGCAGCGGACGCCGGTCGCAATGCGGCGTGCGACCTGAGACGACGGGCGATGGGCGGCGGCGGGCGCCCCCGTTACGTACCCGGCAGGACCTGCAGCTTGTAGCCGTCCCCTTCCCGGGCTCTTTGGAGGATCTCGGGGTAGTCCTTCAGCGGGGCCTGGTCGCTCACGAGGGCCAGCAAGCCGAGGTCGGCCTCCGCTGCCAGGTCGCAGGCGCGGTCATAGCTCTTGAGCACCGCCATGGAACCTACGACTGTGACCTCTTCGTTGTAAATCTTGAACGGCGAAACCTTGGCAAACGCCCCCGCCGATGCCACGCCGAACTGGAGGAACGTCCCGCTCGGGCGCACCCGGCGGAGGCCGTCCTCGATGGCCGGGATCACCCCGGTCGCGTCCATCACGATGTCGAAGCGAGCACCTCTGTCGAGGTCGTCGGCCGACGCCACGGTTTTGGTCGCACCCAGTACGGCGGCCTTTTCGCGCCTGACCGGGTTCGGCTCGACCACTGTGACCGTGAGCGCCCCTGCGCGGCTCGCCAGCATCAGGAGCATGAGCCCCATCGTGCCCGCTCCATATATCAGAAAACGGTCACCTAGGCGGGTCTTGATCAGGTCGTACCCGTGGACAGCGCAGGCAAGCGGCTCGATCAGGGCGCCGAGGGCCATGTCGAACCCGGCCGGCAATAGGTGCGCGTTCCAGCTCGGGACGACTACGAAATCGGCGCAACCCCCGGCCTGAGTGATCCCGATGCCGCCCCAGCGCTCGCACAGGTTCTCGTGCCCGAGCCGGCAGGGGCGGCACCGGCCGCAGAAGATGCTCGGGTCCACCGCGACCATATCGCCCTCTCGTACATCGGTTACCTCGTGCCCGACCGCGACGACCTCGCCGGCAAACTCGTGGCCAGGGGTGACGGGGTAGCGTGCCGAAGCGAGGTCGCCGTCGGCGATGTGAATGTCGGTGCCGCAGATACCGCACGCCCGCACTGCGACGACTATCTCGGCAGGGCCCGGCACCGGGTCAGGAAGGTCGGTCACCCTGACGTCGTTAGGGCCCGCAATGACAACAGCCTGCATCAGTCCTCCCTCATTTCAGGGCTCCCATTGACAGGCCCCTCACCAGTTGTTTCTGAGCGATCCAGCCAGCCAACACAACGGGCAGGCTAGCGACCGTCGCCGCTGCAGCCAAATGGGCCCAATATAGGCCCTCGGTCTGGATCGATGACACGAGGAACACTGACATCGTCGGGTTCGTGGTTGTGAGGCTTTGGGCGAAGAAGAACTCGTTCCACGCGAAGATGGCACAGATGAGCGCCGTTGCAGCAATACCCGGCATCGTTATCGGCATTATGATGCGGGTGATCTCTACCCAAGTGCTCGCGCCATCGACTCGGGCCGCCTCCAACAAGCCTTTGGGTAGCTCTATGAAGAAGGATCTGATAACCCAAAGGGCAATCGGCAGGTTCATGGCCGTGTAGAGGATCACGAGCGCCCACTCGTTGTTGAGCAGCCGGAGGTTCTTGGCGACGATGAAGATGGGCACCAGTGCCGCCACATACGGGAGCATCTTGGTCTGCAGGAAAAAGACAATTACAAAGCGCCACCTCTTGATGGGCCGGATGGACAAGGCGTACGCGGCGGGCACCGCGAGGACCAGCACCAGGCCTGTCGAGACGAGGGTGACGAATATCGAGTGCTCGAGGGGTTTGGTAAAGTTGTTGACCCCGCCGAAAACCTGTGAGTACTCGCTCAAGGTGGGGCGGAAGACGAACTGGGGCGGGTAGGTGTAAGCCGTGCCCTCGGTTTTGAACGACGTGAGGACCATCCAGAACACGGGGAAAAAGAGGAGCAGGGCCAGCACCCATGTCACGACGGTCCAGAAGTGGTGCCAGCCACGCCGGCGCTTCCATGAGCGGCGCGACACTTGAAGGAGGGCGACCGTCATCGTCAGGCCATCGCCGCCGACGCCGTCAGGATCCCTGAGAGCAGTTTCAGGGCAAAGCCCGCAACTATCTCGGTAAGGACCAAGACGATGATGCCCGCTGCCGCCCCGATGCCTACCGTGAAGTTGTCGAACACCTGCTCGTACAAGAAGTACGGCAGGTTGGTCGTCGACGTCCCGGGGCCGCCGGCTGTGATCACGAAGATCTCCCCGAAAGTCTGGACGATATATATCGAGCCCAATAGCACGCCAAGCTGTATGTACCGTCTGAGCTGAGGAAACGTGATGTACACGAACGTCTTTAGGCTACTGGCGCCATCGACCTTTGCTGCTTCTAGCGCTTCAAGGTTTTCCCCTTGGAGCCCTGCGAGGACGATCAACATCATGAAAGGCGCCCATTCCCAAACGAGGACGGCGACGATCGAGCCGACGGCATGAGTGCCCGTCCAATTGACCTGGCCAACGCCAAGTGGCTTGAGCACCCAGTCGAGCAGCCCGAAAGTAGCGTCGTAGAGCGTGGTCTTGAACAGCAGGTCCGTGGCGACTGGCATTATCAGGAACGGGGTGATCAGAAGGGTACGGACAATGCCCCTGCCGAAAAACTGCCGGTTGACAAGGATGGCAAGGCCCGTCCCCAGGAGCATCGCCAGGACAACGCTCGAGGCAGTCATCTCGACGGTGCGCCATGCCGCCTCTCGGAACATCGGGTTTTCAAAAGCGGCACGGTACTCGGCCAACCCGGCGAATTGGTTGGAACCGGGGATGAGGAGGTTCCAACGGCGAAAGCTGTACCAGAGCGTCACGATGAAGGGGATTTGCGTGACGACGACGATGTAGACGAGCGCAGGGAGGAGAGGCAGCCGCCTCTTCCAGGCCTGCGCTCGTGGCCCAACGACAGGGCGCACCTGCTGGGGCAGCCCGTTGGCGGCTGGTAGCGCTTTGCCACCAACGGGCAGCTGTTGCAGCGATGAGGGCAATGTGGTCACGAGCCCTGTTTCACCATTTAGTCTTGCTGGACCGCCGCTACAGGCCGTTCGCCGAGACAATGTCCTCGGCGTCCTGCTGGCTGTTCGTCAGGGCTGTATGCACCGTTTCGGTCCCTGCGATAGCCGCCGAAATCTGGTCGGAGACTATCGTCCCGAGGTCGATGAACTCCGGGATGTCTACGAACTGGATCCCGACGTACGGCACCGGGCTCTTGGTCGGGTGGTCCGGGTTCGCGGCGTCGATCGAGTCCAAGGTGATGTTGGCGAAGGCGCCTGCCGCCTTCTGGTAGTTGGGGTTCTTGTAAAGAGATGTCCGAGTACCTGGGTTCACAGCGGCCCACCCGTACTTCTTGGCTTGCAAGGCCAGGATCGCCGGCCCCGTCGCCCAGGACAGGTATTTCCAAGTGGCCGCTTGGTCGGGGGTACCTGCCGGGATTGACAGCGACCAGGTGTACAACCAGCCCGAAGCGATGCCAGCCGGCCCGACCGGGGCGTAGGCATACCCTGTATTGCTGAAGATCTTCGGTGCGTTGGTGGAGATCACCCCGGCCGCCACTGTGGCGTCGTACCACATGGCTGCCTTGCCGGCATCGAAAGCGTTCAGGCACTCCGTGAAGCCATCGTTAGAAGCACCTGGCTCGCCGTACTTGCGGACCAGGTTCACGTAGAAGTTCGTTGCTGCTTCATCTGGCGCTGACGTCAGCTGCGGTTGCCACTTGAGGTTGAACCACTCGCCTCCATAGGTATTGATAACAGTGTCCAGGGCAGCGAGGTTTTCTCCCCACCCGCTCTCACCCCTGAGGCAGATACCGGCTATCCCCTTGGACGGGTTGTCCAATTTCTGTGCAAAGGAGGCAATTTGAGCCCACGTCGGGTGCGTCGGCATTGTAAGCCCAGCTGCCTTGAAAAGGTCTGTCCGGTAGTACATCATCGAGGACTCGCCATAGAAGGGCACGGAGTAGAGGTCGCCGTTTACTGACAATGCCTGTCGCAGCGGAGAGACCAGGTCGCCCACGTCGTAGCTCTGGTCCGCGTTGGCGAAGGTCGAGAGGTTCACGAGCCAACCGTTTTTGGCCCAAATCGGTGTCTCGTAGTTGGAGATCATCACAGCATTGAACTCATTGGCGTGGGTCGTGACGTCGGTCTCGATCAGTTGTCGTTCGCTGTCCTCGGGGAGCGTGTCGTACTCCACCTTTATACCGGGGTTCTGCTGCTCGAAAATGGGGGTCAGCGTCTCTAGGACTTCCATGTTGGGGTTGGAGACGACGGCAACCTTGATCGTGACGCTGGCGTCGGGATGCTTCAACGTCGTCGCTGATGCTGTGGTGCTGACGGCTACTGCCGCGAGCATCCCCAATGCTGTGCCAGCGGCGCTCAGCCGCTTGAGATCCTGGCGCCTTAGCGATTTTGTCCGTAATGCTCTTGTCATTTTCTCCCCTCGTTGCTTATGGGTTAGGAGGCAATCGGGCGCGCCACAAAACGCGCGCCGCTACCCGGGTTTGTCCGGTTTGAATTAGGCGCCCTCAGAAGGGAAATGCCTGAGGGACGAGCTAAATTAAGCGGTATTAAGTTGGATATTTACGGCAAGAGATTGAGCATTTATCTGTTGGTTCCCCTACAACGGATTGTAAGTACGAGTTGGGAGGACCTTCAATAGTGCAGGAGGGAGAGTTTATGCCCGGTTTTGTGGGGTTGAAGGGCTGTTGCTGACTACCTGACCAGCGAGGATGTCGTAGTCTTTGCCCGAACAGGGCGCCGTAGCTGCCCGGTCGACGATCACCGGCAATAGTGCGGACCGCTTTCCCGCCGAGACCGCTGCTGCTACTCCGCGTAAATAGGCACCGTCTGTCGCCTCCCCTTGCGCGGTGCCTGGAAGCGCGATTAGCAGCGGATTACGACGGGTCCGGCTGCGGAGTACTGGCGGGCAATGCCGGATGGGAACCGGCTGTCGGTTACGATGAGTTCGAGGTCGCTCACGTGCGCAAAGCGGCAAAAGCTCGCCGTGCCGAACTTCTCATAGGTGCCTACGAATATCCGGCGGCGGGCGGCGCGCACGACGGCCGCCTTGACCTCGGCTACACGCGGGTCAGGGGTTGTCAGGCCCTCGGCTAGCGAAATCCCGTTAGCCCCCACGAAGGCCAGGTCGATCACAAATTCTGCGAGCATCCTGGTCGCCCAGTGCTCGACAGTAGCGAGCGTGCGGCCGCGCACCAGCCCTCCGAGGAGCAGCACCATGTAATTGGGACGGGGCGCGAGCAGTGCGGCAACCGGCAGTGAGGCTGTGACGACCGTGAGCTGGCGGGCAGCGGGGAGGCTTTGAGCCAGGAGCTGGGGTAGGTAACCCTCGTCTACGAAAACGGTGTCCGCCTCGTTGAGGTGCTTGACTGCTTCTTCGGCGATGCGCTGCTTTTGCTCGACATGGTTGGTCTCGCGTGAGGCGAGGTCCGTCTCGAATACGGACCTGACAACGGGAAAAGCGCTCCCGTAGCTGCGGCGGATCAAGCCATTGCGCTCGAGCATTTTCATGTCGCGCCTTATGGTTTCGACGGCTACGCCGAAGCGCTCTGCGGCCGTGGACACGTCGACCCTTCCATGTTCACGGGCAGAGGCGAGGATCTCGAGCTGGCGTTCGTGGGCACCGAGAACTTCGCTGACGGGCCGCCGACCGCGGTGGTGCTCTACAGGGCGGGTAAGTGGCCGGGCTCGCGGTGCTACCCCCGTGCCGTCCACGTACCCAACGTCAACGCCGGTGTCAAGCACCTTGCATGTGCCTCCGGCGCATTATTGTAGAGGGACCGTGGCCCGTTATTTGCGCGAGGGCCAAGCTGGCTGTTTTTTGCCCACGAAGGCAGAGATCCCCTCGACGCGGTCCTCTGATGTCGCTGCCGCCCTCCAAGCAGCGTCCTCGACTTCCAGGCCGGTTGCAAGGCCGTGCTCCGCTGTCGAGCGCAGCGCCCGCTTGGCGGCCCTAACCGCAATGGGCGAGTTTGCCGCCATCAGCTGGGCGAGCTCGAGCGCGGCAGCAACCGCCGTCCCGGCTGCCACTACTCTGTCGACCAACCGCAACCGGAGCGCTTCGCCTGCACGGACACGCCGGCCGCTCAGGATGAGGTCGGCAGCCGTCCCTGGGCCGCTCCGGCGGGCGAGGAGCTGGGTCCCGCCTCCACCCGGCACGAGCCCGACCGTGACCTCGGGCAGGGCTATTTCCGCCGTCTCGTCTGCGACGATCACGTCGCAGCAAAGGGCCAGTTCGTACCCGCCACCCAGCGCGTAGCCGGCGACTGCGGCGATCGCGGGGACCGGGAGCGAACGCACCGCTTCGAAGGCGGCGCGGATGACCGGTCGTTGTGCCAGCATGTCGGCGTCGCCGAAGCGCGCCCGCTCCTTGAGGTCCGCCCCTGCAGAAAAGGCCCGCTCGCAGCTCGAGGTCAGCGCAACTGCTGCCGGCCCTCTCAGCCCCTCGGCGCTGATGACTTCACAACGCTCGGTGAGCTGGCGCGCCATGGCCGTCGAGATGGCGTTGAGGGCACCAGGCCGGTCGAGGACAAGCTCGGCGACCAAGCCGTGGTCGGCACGGCGGACCAGCGGGGGCTCACTTGTCTGGCTCGGCCGTGCCATCAGCGGCTCCTCCGTGGGCCCGGGCGGGCTCCCCGGCGGCACTGCGCACCTAGGTTAGCCTCGGGTAACAGTGCCGGGGGGTAACAAGATGCCGATGACCGGGCCGTCGTTGCGCGACATGTCGGCCGAGCTTCGCGAACGGCTCGTCCTCGTGCGCAAGGGCGGCGACGAGGCTGCCCGCAGGCGCCATGTCGGGCGGGGAAAGCTGCTCGTGCGGGACCGGGTCGACATGCTGCTCGACCCGGGGGCCCCGTTCCTCGAACTGTCCCCGCTCGCTGCATGGGACATGTACGACGAGCCGGTGCCTGCCGCCGGGATAGTGACCGGTATCGGGACCGTGAGCGGGCGGCCGTGCATGGTCGTCGCAAACGATGCGACGGTGAAGGGCGGTACTTACTTCCCGATGACCGTCAAAAAACATCTCCGGGCGCAGGAAATCGCCTGGGCGCATGGCCTCCCGTGCTGCTACCTCGTGGACTCGGGCGGGGCCTACCTTCCCCTCCAGGACGAGGTGTTCCCGGACCGGGACCACTTCGGCCGTATTTTCTACAACCAGGCTCGTATGTCCGAAGCGGGGATCGCGCAGCTGTCAGCCGTGCTCGGCTCGAGCACCGCCGGAGGCGCGTACGTGCCTGCGATGAGCGACGAGAGCGTTATCGTCCGTAACCAGGGGACCGTGTTCCTCGGTGGCCCGCCGCTCGTCAAGGCTGCGACCGGCGAGGTCGTCACGGCGGAAGAGCTCGGTGGGGGTGACGTCCATGCGAGGCGCTCCGGGGTTGTCGACCATCTCGCCGAGGACGACGCCGAGGCCATCGCCCGGTTGCGGTCGATGGTCGGCACCCTGGGCCCTGCAGCCGGGGCCGGCCAGGCCGACCGTGACAGGGAGAGCCCCGAAGAGCCTTTGGAGGACCCCGGGGAACTCTACGACCGGGTGCCGGCTGATACCCGCCAGCCCTATGACGTACACGAAGTGCTCCGCCGGCTCGTGGACGGCTCGGTACTGCACGAGTTCAAAGCGGAGTACGGGGAAACCCTCGTGTGCGCTTTCGCGCGCATTTTGGGGTACCGGGTGGGCATCGTGGCCAACAACGGCATCCTATTTGGCGAATCTGCTTTGAAAGGTGCCCATTTTGTGCAACTGTGCAACCAGCGTGGGACCCCGCTCGTGTTCCTCCAGAACATAAGCGGTTTCATGGTCGGGCGCGAGTACGAGAACCGTGGGATCGCGAAGGACGGCGCCAAGCTCGTTACCGCCGTCGCCTGCTCGCGGGTCGCCAAGCTGACAGTCGTGATAGGTGGCTCGTTCGGCGCCGGTAATTACGGGATGTGCGGGCGAGCGTTCGACCCGCGCTTTCTTTTCATGTGGCCGAACGCGAGGATTTCGGTCATGGGTGGCGACCAGGCGGCGGCTGTCCTCTCGCTCGTCGGGGGAGGCCCGGGACCGCAGGACGAAGCCCGCAGGGAGCAGGTCAGGGAGCGTTACGCCCTCCAGGGTTCTGCGTACTACTCGACGGCGCGGCTTTGGGACGACGGCATAATCGACCCTGTCGACACGCGCCGCGTCCTCGGGATGGGGCTCGCCCTTGCAGCCTCTTCGCCGCCGGCCTCGCCGGCGCGCTACGGCGTGTTCCGGATGTGAGCGCGCGATGATGCTCGACGGCTCGATAGGGACTCTGCTCGTCGCCAACCGAGGCGAAGTGGCGCTGCGGGTCCTCCGCACCGCACGCCGGCTTGGCCTGCGTACCGTGGCGGTCTACTCCGGCCCCGACCGGGGGTCGCGCCACGTCCGCGAGGCGGACCGGGCCGTCTACCTCGGGCCGGGTACAGCGAGCCGGTCCTACCTCTCCGCCGAAGCCGTCCTCGCCGCAGCGCGGCGCGAAGGGGCCGACGCCGTGCACCCGGGGTACGGGTTCCTGGCCGAGGACGCGGGTTTCGCGCGAGCCTGCGAGTCCCAGGGGCTCATCTTCGTAGGCCCGCAACCTGATGTCATCGAGCTGATGGGCCGAAAGGACCGGGCAAGGCAGGTCGCCTTCGAGGCGGGTGCCCCCGTCGCGCCCGCTCTGGCGGCCGGCCTCCCCGAGGGCGTGCTCGGGGCACGGGTCGCGAGCGAGATCGGGTTCCCCGCACTTGTGAAAGCCGTTGCAGGCGGCGGTGGCAAGGGTATGAGGGTCGTGGGGAGCGAGGCCGAGCTCGGGCGGGCGCTCGACGGAGCGAGACGTGAGGCGCTCTCCGCATTCGGGGACGGCTCGCTGTTCATCGAGCGTTACCTGCCGAACGGGAGGCACCTCGAAGTGCAGGTTGTCGGCGACGGTGCCGGCAAAGTCCTCCACCTTTGGGACAGGGACTGCTCTGTGCAGCGTCGTCACCAAAAAGTTGTCGAGGAGGCCCCGGCTTCGGTCAATTCCCCGGTTGCGCGGGCCCGCGCCCTCGAGGCGGCCCTGAGGATCGCCTCGAAAGTCTCCTACCGGAGCCTCGGGACGGTGGAGTTCATGGCCGAGGGGGACGACGTCTACTTCCTCGAGATGAACACCCGGTTGCAGGTCGAGCACGGCGTCACCGAAGCGGTTACGGGCCTCGACCTCGTCGAGCTCCAACTGCGGCTCGCCTGCGGTCAGCCGCTCCCTTTTTCACAGGACGAGGTCATCTCGCAAGGCCACGCGATCGAGGCACGTATCTACGCAGAGGACCCCGAGCAGGGCTTCCTCCCACAAGCGGGCAGGGTAGTGCATGTCCGCTGGCCGAGCGGGCCGAGCGAGGCCCGGGTGGAGAGCGACCTCGAGGAGGGCCAAGAAGTCGGTACGGGATATGACCCTATGGTCGGGAAGATCATCGTGCACGGGCCCGAGCGCGACGTCGCGAGGCGCAAGCTCATCGACGCAGTCGATGGTTCGGTGATATTCGGCTTGACGACCAACCTCGGGTTCCTCCGGGGCCTTCTCGCTTCGGACGAATTCGCGAGCGCATCGGTCACAACGAGCTGGGCCGACCACCGTGGGGCCTCTTTCGCCAGAGGGGGTGGCCAGCTGCCGGTCGTCGCCGCAGCCGTCTACCTTGCCGGCCGCAAGCGTACCGCTGGCGCCCAGGCCGGCCCGTTCGCAGCCGACGGCTGGAGAGGCGGGGGCTTATTTTCCCCTGTGCGGTTGTACCTTTTGGCCGAAGGCCAGGCCCATGAAGTGTCCGTGCGCCGGGTAGGCGGAGGGGACGACCCTGACGGGGAGGGCAGGAGGCACGTCGTCGAAGGTGTTGGCGCTCCCGTCGAGGTGGCCATCGCTTACGCCGGGGGCGACGAGCTCCGTCTCGAACTGGAAGGAGCGGTCGAAAAGTTCTTCGTCGTCCCGGGTGAGGGCCGCTCAGTGTACGTAGGTTACAGGGGCCGCTCTTACCTTTTCGACGTGGGCAGGGGCAGCACCCGGCCCGACCTGGCCGACGAAGGGGCCGTCGTGGCGCCGCTGCCGGGGATCCTGACTGTGGTAAGTGTTGTTGCCGGCGACAACGTCAAGGCGGGAGACGTGCTAGGGATCCTCGAGTCGATGAAGATGGAATACCCGTTGGTAGCCAAGTCTCCCGCCACGGTCGAGCGGGCTCTTTTCGCAGCCGGGGCGCATGTCGGCCGGGGAGACGTCGTCTTCGAGCTGAGCGCCGCGGCCGTCGGTGTTAGCGCGGGCCCCGGGGGGGACGCGCCCGGGCTTGCGCCTGAAGGCGCCGTCACCCGGGACGGGGCGCCCTCGTGATGCCGGCCGCCGTCGGGCACCCCGACCTGCCGGCCGAGGTGACGGTTTACGAAGTCGGCCCGAGGGACGGGTTGCAAAACGAAGCGGCCATCGTGCCGCTCGAGGCCAAGCTCGAGCTGATCGCCCGGCTGTCGGGGTCCGGCTTGCGGGTGATCGAGGTCACCAGCCTTGTCAGGCCGGAGATGGTGCCGCAACTGGCCGACGCCGAGCAGATCCTCGGCTGCCTGGAGCGTGTTGCCGGCGTACGTTACCCGGTCCTGGTACCGAACATGCGCGGGCTCGAGCGGGCTTTGGCGGCCGGCGTGACCGAAGTTTCCGTCCCTGCCAGCGCCACCGAGGCTTTCGCCGAGCGCAACCTCGGGCGCGGTCGGGAGGAGAGCCTCAAAATGCTGAGCGAGGCCGTCCACGCGGCACGGCAGGAAGGCCTTCCCGTCAGGGGATATGTCTCGATGTGTTTCGGCGACCCCTGGGAGGGCGACGTCGAGCCGGACGCCGTCGCCGGTGTCGTAGGCCAGCTTTTGGCGATGGGGTGCGGCGAAGTGTCGCTCGGGGACACGATCGGGGTCGCGACCCCGGGTGCCGTCGGCCGGTTGGTCACCAAATTGGTGGCCGCCGGCGCAAGTACGGGGGTGCTGGCTGTGCATTTTCACGACACCTACGGCCAGGCGCTCGCCAACACGTTCGAGGCGTTGAGGTCCGGCATCACCACGGTGGACGCCTCGGCGGGTGGGCTCGGTGGTTGCCCTTTCGCCGGGAGCGCGACAGGCAACCTCGCGACCGAAGACCTGGTTTTCCATCTGGACGGGCTCGGTATCCGTACCGGCATCGACCTGGCCGCCCTCGCTCGCACGAGCTTGTGGCTTGCCGGAAAGCTCGGGCGGTCGAGCCCGAGCCGTACCGTCCAAGCACTTGCGGCCCGGAGCGCCACCGTGGCCGGAGAGGCCGTTGAGACTGTGCCGGAAGCCTTTGGCCGGCCCGGCGGCACGGGGCAGTGAGCACGGGCGCCGGCAGTGCCCTCCCGCTGTCGGAGGAGCACGAACAACTCCGACGGATGGTCGAGCGGTTCGCAGCGAGAGAGGTTGCACCTGTCATCGGGGGCTATTACGAGCGCGAGGAGTTCCCTTACCCGGTCGTGAAAAAGATGGGTGAGACGGGCCTGTTCGGCCTGCCGTTCCCCGAGGAGCACGGCGGGATGGGGGGAGATTACGTGGCCTTGTGCCTCGCGATCGAGGAGCTCGCCCGCGTCGACTCCTCGGTAGCGATAACGCTCGAGGCGGCCGTCGGGCTCGGTGCGATGCCGGTCTACCGGTTTGGGACCGAGGCGCAAAAGCAGCGTTGGCTGCCTGACTTGTGCAGCGGTGCGGCGCTCGGGGCCTTCGGGCTCACCGAGCCGGGCGGTGGCTCTGATGCCGGCGCGATCCGCACGACTGCCCGCCGCGAGGACGGCTGGTGGGCACTGGAGGGGACAAAGTCGTTCATAACCAATGCCGGTACCGACATCACGAGCCTCGTCATAGTCGCGGCGGTTACCGGCCGCGGCGCGGGGGGCGAACGCCAGATCTCCTGCATCCTGGTCCCGGCGGGCACACCTGGGATGGTGGTGTCGAAAAAGTACTCAAAGGTCGGTTGGTCTGCTTCGGACACGAGGGAACTGTCCTTTTCGGGCTGCCGGGTGCCGGTCGACCATTTGCTGGGGGAGGAAGGCAATGGCTACCGGCAGTTCCTCCAGATCCTCGACGAGGGCCGCGTCGCGATCGCAGCCCTGTCCGTCGGGCTCGCGCAGGGCTGCATAGACGAGTGCCTCGGCTACCTGAGTGAGCGTGAAGCCTTCGGCCGCAAGCTGGGTGAGTACCAGGTGCTCCAGTTCAAGCTCGCAGACATGGAAGCCCGGGCGCACACCGCACGCCTTGCCTGGTACGACGCAGCGACGAGGCTCATGGCGGGCAAGCCCTTCAAAAAGCAGGCTGCCATTGCCAAACTTGTCGCCTCCGACGCCGCCATGACCAATGCCCGCGAGGCTGCCCAGATCTTCGGCGGTTACGGGTTCATGAACGAGTCCCCGGTCGGCCGCTTCTACCGCGATGCCAAAGTCCTCGAGATCGGCGAGGGCACCTCGGAGATCCAGCGCATGCTGATCGCTCGTGACCTCGGCTTGCCACCGGCGACCTGAGGTCCTTCTATGACGCCTGCCGGGTGCGGCCCGAACCGCCGCGCACTGCCGTGCTGAGCCGCTTCCCGATCGGGCTTGTCGCCCTGGCCGTCGCCCTCTACCTGGCCGGTGCCCGCCTCTTGTGGCTTTCCAGGCTCGTGCGCAGCGGCGCGCCGGCTCGCGGCAGGGCGAGGGGGCTGGCCGCGCGGCTGGCCACTGAAGTGCGCGAGGTGATCGGCCAGAGCAGGCTGCTGCGCTGGACGGTGCCCGGGCTGGCACATGCCTTTGTCTTCTGGGGCTTCGCCGTGCTTCTCCTAACGGTGGTCGAGGCTTTCGGGGACCTGTTTTCCCCCACGTTCGCTCTGCCCCTCATAGGCCACAACGGTTTCGTCGGCTTCCTCGAAGACTTTTTTGCCTGCGCGGTGCTTGGCGCGGTCTGCGTGTTCGCCGTTCTCCGTTACGGGCAGAGCCCGCGCCGGGCGGGACGCGCTTCGCGTTTCTTCGGGTCGGGGACGGCGGAGGGATGGCTGGTGCTGGGCGCCATTACCATCGTCGTCTCGTCGTTGTTGGCCTACAGGGCGGCCGGGACCAATACCGGAGATTTCCCTTATAACGGTTGGGCTTTTGCGTCGCACGCAATAGGCCAGGCCCTGCGCCCGCTCGGGTACTCGGCCAACAGGTCGCTCGAGACGGCCTTCGTGGACCTGAACGTCGTGGCCATCTGCGCTTTCGGTGTCTTTGTCGTCTACTCCAAGCACCTGCACATCTTCCTTGCGCCGCTCAATGTCGCCCTGTCCCGCCAGCCGCGCGCCCTCGGGCCGCTCGCCACGACGCCTCCGATGTCGCCCGACGACATAGACGAAAGCACGGTGTTCGGCGCCGGCTATATCGACCAGTTCAACCGCAAGCAGTTGCTCGACTTGCTCACCTGTACCGAGTGCGGCCGGTGCCAGAGCCAATGCCCCGCCTGGGTGACAGGTAAGCCACTTTCACCGAAGCTCTTGGTAATGGACCTTCGCGACGAACTGCTCCGTTCGCGTCCTGGCCGGCCAGACGCCGCCCGGCGCCCGCTCGTCGGCGACGTAATCGAGCCGGACGTCCTGTGGTCCTGCACCACCTGCGGCGCCTGTGTCGAGCAGTGCCCTGTCGACATCGAGCACGTGGACGCCATTATCGACATGCGCCGCCACCAGGTGCTCGCCGAAAGCGACTTCCCCCAGGAAGCGGCGGCGATGTTCCGCAATATCGAGGCCCGGGGCGACCCCTGGGGCCTCGGGCCCGGCAAGCGCCTCGATTGGGCCGGCCACCTCGACTTCGAGGTCCCCGTTGTCGCCGGCGAGGTGCCGGCCGAGATCGAATACCTGATGTGGGTGGGTTGTGCCGGTGCGTTGGACGAGCGTGCCCGCAAGGCGACACGGTCGGTGGCAGGCCTCCTCCACGAAGCCGGCGTCAACTTCGCCGTCCTCGGGAGCCGGGAATCCTGTAGCGGCGACCCGGCGCGCCGCGCCGGCAACGAGTACCTCTTCCAGGAGCAGGCGCGAAAGAACATTGCCACCCTGTCGTCCTCGAAGGTGCGGAAGATCGTCACTTCCTGCCCGCATTGCTTCAACTCGATCGGACGGGAGTACCCGGCCCTCGGCGGGCAATTCGAAGTCGTCCATCATTCCCAGTTGCTCGCCAAGCTCGTTGCCGAAGGAAAGCTCCGCCCCGGTCAGCTCGCAACATCTCTCACCTACCACGACCCCTGCTACCTCGGCCGCCACAACAGGGTCTTCGACGAGCCGAGAGACGTGCTCGGCCACATCGATGGCCTGGCGCGGGTCGAGATGGGACGTTGTAGGGAGAAAGGTTTTTGCTGTGGCGCCGGCGGCGCGCGCATGTGGATGGAGGAGAAGACCGGCAAGCGCGTCAACCTGGAGCGAGCCGACGAGGCCCTGGCGACCGGGGCGGGGATAGTCGGGACAGCGTGCCCGTACTGCCTGATAATGCTGGACGACGCCGTCAAGGCCCGAGGGCGCCAGGACGAGGTCGAGGTGCTGGACATCTCGCAAGTCCTCCAACGCTCGATGCGAAGGGGGCCTGCGCCTGGGACGGGGAGTGCCTGAGGCTTATTGGAGGAAGGAGAGGTGCTGAGCCCCGGCTTTCACCTGGCGCAGGAGCGCGCCGGCGTGGGCGACCGCATCGATCGCGAAAAAATTGCTTTCCCCGGCCGCTACACCGAACCGGCCGTCAGCGCGCCCTACTGCGCAGGCGCGCCGCGCCATGAGCCACCCGCCGGTTGTTACCGCCACCAGCTCGAGGTAGGCGGCCGCCCCGGCAAGCACGTCGTCGGGGCACTCCTCCGCCCGCTCGAGCACCCACGCCGTCGCAGTGGAAAGGGCGTGGCGGGCTTCTGTGAGCAGTTCGGCAGTCGGCGCAAGCTCCTTGGCTTGAGTGGCCTCGATCGTGGCGCTGATCTCCTCGAGGAGCGCGCGCACCGAGGCGCCCCCGTGGCGCGAGACCTTGCGGACCACGAGGTCGATGGCCTGGATCCCATTGGTCCCCTCGTATATAGGCGCGATGCGGATGTCTCGCAGGCGTTGGGCCATCCCGGTTTCCTCGAGGTAACCGGCGCCGCCGTAGACCTGGATCCCGGTCGAGCTCATGAAGAAACCCAGATCGGTCGACCAGGCCTTTGCGACCGGCGTGAGGAGGTCGAGATAAGCCTGCCCTCGTTGCCTCTGGGCGGTGTTGCGCCCGTGCCGGGCGAAGTCGCCACTGGCGGAGGTGAAATAGAGCAGCAGCCTCGAGGCAAGCGTCGATGCCCGCATCTTGAGCAGCATCCGCGCGACGTCAGGGTGCTCGGCGATGGCGGCGCGGTCCCGGCCCCCGGTCCCGGGCCGGCGCCCCTGCAACCTCTCGGAAGCGTAAGCGCGAGCCTGCTGGTAGCTGCGCTCGGAAATGGCAGGGCCCTCGACGCCGATGGAGAGGCGTGCCTGGTTCATCATCGTGAACATTGCACGCAGGCCGCCGTGGAGCGGGCCAACCAGCTCAGCGTCGGCGTCGTCGTACTCCATGACGCATGTGGGGCTGGCATGGATCCCGAGCTTTTCTTCCAACCTGAGGCAGCGTAATGAATTGCGCCGGCCTGGGGAGGAGGGGGCGGTGCCCGGTAAGAACTTGGGGACGAGGAAGAGCGAGAGCCCTTTCGTGCCGGCCGGCGCGCCAGGGGCGCGCGCCAGCACGAGGTGGACGATATTTTCGGCGAGGTCGTGCTCGCCCCATGTAATGAATATCTTGGTCCCTGAAAGTGCCCAGGTCCCGTCCGGCCGGCACCGTGCAGCGGCCTTCACCTCGCTCAGGTCGGACCCCGCGTCGGGCTCGGTCAGCTCCATCGTGCCGGACCATCGCCCGGTCAACATCGCCGGCAGGTAGGTCGTTTGCTGCCCTTCGCTCCCCCAGTTGAGCAGCAGCTCGATCGCACCCTGAGTGAGGACCGGGTTGAGCGAGAGAGCCATGTTTGCCGACGCAAAGATTTCCTGCAGGGCCAGCCCGATTACCGACGGGAAGCCGCCTCCCCCGAAGCGCTCCGGGAACTGGAGGGCGCCCCACCCGGCTTCTACGTAGCGCCGGTAGGCCGCCCCGAACCCTGGTGGCGTCCCAACCTCGCCCGTAGCGGGGGCCAGGCGTGAGCCCTCCTTGTCGCCGGCAGCGTCCACCGGCAAGAGGACTTCGGCGGCAAATCGGCCGAACTCGGCCAGCACATGTTCGACGAGCGCGGCGTCGAGGTGCGAGAAATCGTCGAGGGCAAGCAATTCGCGGAGGCCGGCCAGCTCGAGAGCAGCCATGATGTCTGTTACGGGTGCGCGGTACCCGCTCGCCTGGGGCACGGTCGCCGCAGCCGGGCCCTCGAGGGTGCGTGTCATACGTTGCGGCGGTATGAGCCGCCCACTTCGTAAAGGGCGTTGGTGATCTCTCCGAGGGAGGCGCAGCGCACAGTCTTCATCAGCTCCTCGAAGACGTTCGCTCCCGAAAGCACGGCCTCCTGCAGGGCGGCGAGAGCGCCCGGCCGCTCGGCTGCATGGCGCGCCTGGAACTCTTGGAGGCCAGCGAGCTGAGCGCGTTTCTCGCCCTCTGTGCTCCGTGCGAGCTCGAGGTGCTCGGGCACTCCTGCACCGGCGGGATTGACGAAGGTGTTTACCCCCACAATGGGAAGGCTGCCGTCGTGCTTGCGTTGCTCGTACTGCAGCGAGTCGTCCTGGATCCGGCCACGCTGGTAACCGGTTTCCATAGCACCGAGCACCCCTCCCCGCTCGGAGATCCGTTCGAGCTCTTCGAGGACGGCTTCCTCGACCAAGTCGGTGAGCTGTTCGACGACGAAGCTCCCCTGGAGCGGGTTTTCGTTTTGGGCCAGCCCCCATTCGTTGTTGATGATGAGCTGGACGGCGAGCGCCCGCCGGAGCGATGCCGCTGTCGGGGTGGTCACCGCCTCGTCGAAGGCGTTGGTGTGGAGGCTGTTGGCATTGTCGTAGACAGCGCAGAGTGCCTGGAGCGTGGTGCGGATGTCGTTGAAGGCCATCTCTTGGGCGTGGAGGGAGCGTCCCGAGGTTTGGACGTGGTATTTGAGGCGCTGCGAGCGCTCGCTGGCCCCATAGCGGTCGCGCATCGCGATGGCCCAGATGCGGCGCGCCACACGGCCTATGACGGTGTATTCGGGATCCATCCCGTTGGAGAAGAAAAATGACAAGTTGGACGCGAAATCGTCGATACCCATGCCGCGGGCAAGGTACGCCTCGACGTAAGTGAAACCGTTGGCGAGCGTGAAGGCGAGCTGCGTGACGGGGTTGGCTCCTGCTTCGGCAATGTGATAGCCCGAGATCGACACCGAGTAGAAGTTGCGCACGGAGTTGCGCACGAAGTACTCCTCCATGTCGCCCATCACGCGTAAAGAAAAATCTGTCGAAAAGATGCAGGTGTTTTGTCCCTGGTCCTCTTTCAGGATGTCCGCCTGGACGGTCCCTCGCACGTTCGAAAGGACAAACGCCTTGATTGTGCATGCTTCTTCGTCGTTCGGCAGGCGGCCGTGCTCGGCGGCGAAGCGGGCCAGGGCCTGGTCGACGGCCGCATTGAAGAACATCGCGAGGACTGCGGGTGCAGGCCCGTTGATCGTCATCGAGACCGACGTCAGCGGGTCGCAGAGGTCGAAGCCGCTGAACAGGGCCGCCATGTCGTCGAGCGTCGCCACCGAGACCCCGGACGTGCCGATCTTGCCGTATATGTCCGGTCGGGCGTCCGGGTCGCAGCCGTAAAGGGTGACAGGGTCGAAGGCCGTCGAAAGCCGCGTGGTAGGTTGCCCGTCCGCAAGGAGGTGGAAGCGGCGGTTGGCCCGTTGGGGGCCCCCCTCCCCGGCGAACATGCGAGTCGGTGGCTCTGCCTCGCTCCTAAAAGGGAAAACGCCTGCGGTATAGGGGAACCTCCCGGGAAGGTTCTCCCCCCTCAACCACCGGTAGATGTCTGCGGTGCCCGTGAAGCGGGGGAGCGCCACCCGCGGTACCGGCGTCCCGGACAGCGACCGGCGCGTGAGAGGTACCTGTTTGGTGGTGCCGTTCGCGCAGACCTCCATTTCGCCGGCCGAGTAAGCCCTCGCCGTAACCGCCCAGCTATCGGCGAGCTCGGTCGCGGCCGGGCTCACCGCCGCTGCGGCTTCGGCAGCCAACGCGGCCAAGCCCTCGATCCGGCGGCCCTGGCGGCTGGCGAACTCTGCCGCGGCCGCGACGTTGCCGGCACGCCGCAGCAGCTCGGCTTGCCTTGCCGTCTCGGCGTGGTACCCGCGGACGGTGGCGGCGATCTCGGCGAGGTAGCCCTGGCGCGCCGGCGGGACGACCGATGGGGCGCCCGGGGCAGCTTTGCGCACGGCGGGGGCCGCCCGGACCGGCCCGGCGGGGGCCGTCCGGACCGGCCCGGCGTCGAGCCCCTTGCCCGCCAGGGCCCCTAACAGGTGGCGGTAAAGGGCCGTGACGCCTTCGTCGTCGAGGCGAGAGGCCGTTGTGGCGAACACAGCCAGCTCTTGGTGGTCACCGCTCGAGGCCTGGTGGCTCCGTGCCCGTTGGCGGCGCACGTGGCGAAGCGCGTCGGCGGAGCCCCGGCAGTCGGATTTGTTGACCGCCACCGCGTCGGCGAGCTCGATCATGTCTATCTTTTCGAGCTGCGACGGTGCCCCGAACTCGGGCGTCATCACGTAGAGCGAGACGTCGGACACGTCGACGATCGCCGAGGCAGCTTGGCCGGTCCCCGGCGTCTCCACGATGACGAGGCCAAAACCGGCGGCGCGGTAGGCGTCGATGACCAGGCCGGCGTATGGCGGGACTTCAGCGGAGGCGTTGCGTGCAGCCATTGACCTGAAGAAGACCTCCGGGGAGCGGACAGCGTTCATCCGGATGCGGTCGCCGAGGAGCGCCCCGCCCCCGCGGCGCCGGCTCGGGTCGATGGCCAGGACGGCTATCCGGAGCGGACCGCCCAGGTCGTAGAGGGCGCGCCTGATCAGCTCGTCGGTGAGCGACGACTTGCCCGAACCCCCTGTCCCGGTGACCCCGAGCACCGGGGCGCGCCGTCCCTGCCTGGCACGTGCTGTGATTTCTTCCCTGAAGGCTTGGGGGAGCGTGCCGCACTCGGCGGCCGTTATCACCCGGGCGAGGACGTTGCTGTCACCCGCATAAAGGCCCTCCAGCGAACGAGGGAGGCGGCATGCGAGGTCCGTATCGCATTCCTCGATGAGGAGGTTGACCATCCGGGCCAGGCCGAGCCTCTGCCCGTCGGCGGGCGAAAAGATGTGGCTGGCACCGTAGGCTTCGAGCTCGGCGATCTCGCTTGCGACGATCACGCCGCCGCCTCCCCCGTAGACGCGGATATCTGGCCTGCCGGCTTCGCGCAGCTTGTCGAGCAGGTACTTGTAGTACTCGACGTGCCCTCCCTGGTACGAGCTGACAGCCACGCCCTGGGCGTCCTCCTCTGCGGCCGCCGTCACTACCTCGTCCACCGAGCGGTTGTGGCCCAGGTGGACGACTTCGGCCCCTTGGGCTTGCAGGAGCCGGCGGATGACGTTGATGGCCGCGTCGTGGCCGTCGAAGAGGCTGGCCGCCGTTACGAACCGGACGGGGTGCTTGGGGATGTGGAGCGCCGGTGGGTCAGCTGGCTCCAGATGGGGTGATGGGGTGACCTGTGCAATCGGCGCCGCCGGGGGGCCCAGGGGAGCCACCGTGGAGGTCATAGGATATACAATAGTCCAATTTCCTACAATCTGCTCGGTCAGCCTTCTTCCCCCGCGTCCCGACGGGAGCGGCGCCGCGCGACGAGGGCTCAGGGCCGCGCTTTGAGAGCGGCTATCAGCCTCGGGAGCACCTGGTGGACGTCACCTACTATCCCGAGGTCGGCGACCTGGATGAGGGGCGCCTCGGCGTCGGTGTTGACCGCGACGATGTGGCGTGCGTCCTTCATGCCGACCAGGTGCTGGGTCGCGCCCGAGATCCCGAAGGCAAGGTACACGTCGGGTTTGACCGTGCGGCCCGTCTGGCCGACCTGGTTGGCGTACGGCGCCCAACCGGCGTCGACGATGGCACGCGAGGCAGCGGGCGCACCCCCGAGCAACCGGGCGAGCTCCTCCACGAGGGCGTAGTGCTCGGCGCCGCCGAGGCCGCGGCCCCCTGCTACGACGACCTTGGCGTCGTCGAGGCTCGGCCCCTCGAGCCGCTCGACGTGGCGCGAAACGACCCTGGCAGCTTCGGCCTGGCCGAGCTCGGGCGCTTGCGCGGCTACGACCTCGGGTGCCGCCCCGGCGGGCGACGTCGTGGCGCCAGGGGCGCCAGCGGCGCCCAGCGGGAACGACTTTGCCTTCACGATGAAGATCCCTGCCTGCGCCCCGCTGAAGCGAGCGCGCACGAGCTCCCGGCCACCAAAGACGAGGTGAGTGCTTACGAGGCCGTCCCCGACCCTTTCGATGGCGACGGCGTTCGCGATGACGGGTAGAGCGGCCCGCGCCGACAGCCTTGCTGCGATGTCCCTGCCCTCGTAGGTGGCGGGAGCGAAGACGGCCTCAGGCGAGCTCTCCTCGACCTGTTGCGCCAGGACCGAAGCGACGCGTGGTGCCGCCAGCAGGTCGCCAAGGTCGCCGATCGTAACGACTTTGTGGGCCCCCATTTCTCCCAGGGCAGCCGCTGCTTGCTCCGACCCCTTGCCCCATGTGACGGCCATCACTTTGGCGGCGAGCGAGCTCGCGCCCGAGCACAGCTCGAGGCTGTGCGCCGTGACCGCGCCGTCGTGCTGCTCGGCGACTACGAGCAGGGTGGTCACGACAGCACTCCCCACTCGGTCAGCACCTCGATGACCTTGCTTTCGGCACCGCCCTCGTCGGTCATCACCTGGCCGCCCCTGCGCTGCTCGGCGGGCTCGACGGAGATGACCTCCTGGCGTGCCCCGGCGGCGCCGACGAGCGATGGGTCGATGGCGATGTCCGCCAACGAAAGGACCTCGACCGGCTTGTTCTTGGCGCTCAGGATGCCCTTCAGCGATGGGT
>Ga0335074_10003631_pt1 | contig 21134 bp, 20 predicted proteins | sample Lox_Sample_23_FD_206715 | JGI IMG/M metagenome (GOLD analysis project Ga0335074, IMG submission 206715) | Soil microbial communities from Loxahatchee National Wildlife Refuge, Florida, United States - Lox_Sample_2.3 | ecosystem: Environmental > Terrestrial > Soil > Wetlands | place: USA... | reverse complement strand
GTCGAAGCTGGCGCCAGCGCCCAGCAGTTCAAGAACATCGGTGACGCGGATGCGCATACCGCGAATGCAAGGACGACCGCCACATTGAGCGTCGTTGATCGTGATGCGATTGAGGCGTTCCGAATGCATGGTGTTCCCGACTATCAGTCTACAGTCGAGGCCCGCCACACCTTGGAATCCACTCGTGTTGCTACTCAGGTTCGAGGAACAAGTCTTTGAAACGGCGCGGTTGTGAACGAAGATATTGGTTGGGCGCCCGCACGCGTCCGCCGAGCTCCGCCGCGGCGTGCCAAGGCCAGCGCGGATTGTAGAGAATGGCCCGTGCCAGCGCAATCAGATCGGCGTCGCCGGTGCCGACGATCGCCTCCGCCTGTTCAAAGCCGGTGATCTCTCCTACCGCGACGACGGGGATGTTCACCGCAGATTTGACCGCGCGGGCAAGCGGCACCTGATAGCTCGGTCCTAACGGGATTTTCTGCGCAGGATGAAGGCCGCCACTCGAAACATGGACTGCGTCGCAGCCGCGCTCCTGCAATCTCTGCGCAAAGACGGTCGTCTGCTCGACGTCCCAGCCGCCGTTAACCCAGTCCGTGCCCGATACTCGCATCGACACCGGCTTCTCGGGTGGAAAAACATCGCGCACCGCTTGGAAGATCTCGAGCGGAAACCGCATTCTGTTTTCGAGGGAGCCGCCATACTCGTCGTCTCGATGATTGGAGAGCGGCGAGAGGAATTGGTGCATCAGATAGCCGTGAGCGGCATGCAGTTGGATCAGATCGATGTCGAGGCGCGCGGCTCGAATGGCCGATGCGGCGAAGGCCTCGCGGACGCGGCGAAGGCCTGCGTGGTCCAGCGCGGCCGGAGCAACATTCCCGTCGGTGTACGGGATTGCCGAAGGGCCCACCGTTTGCCACCCGAGCGGATTATCGGGAGCGAACTGACGACCGCCTTTCCACGGCACCTCGGTGGATGCCTTGCGGCCGGCATGAGCCAGTTGAATGCCGACGGCTATATCGGAGCAGCGCCGAATGCTCTTGATCGTGCGGCCGATTGCCGCCTCGGTTTCGTCGTTCCATAACCCGACATCCGCGTAAGTGATGCGGCCCTCCGGGAGCACCGCGGTTGCTTCAATTGTTAGTAGCGCCGCTCCCGACAGAGCAAGATGGCCGAGGTGTATCAGATGCCAATCGGTCATGCAGCCGTTTTCGGCCGAGTACTGGCACATGGGGGCGATGACGATGCGGTTACGCAGATTGAGGCTGCGAACTCGAATGGGTTGGAAGAGAGCGGATGTAGCCACGGTGATGTCCCAGCAACGGGCGAGAGGAGCGAATACCTGAATGTTACTCCAACGACCGGGCCGCCGGTTTCGAGCCGAAACACTCGGGCCAGCCCACTTTCGCCACTCCTATTGCATGACCATATCAGGTCTGACATACTAGATATGGCTAACCCATATGGACAAAAAGGTGGATGTCTGGCAGGGCACGCTCGCTCTTATGGTGCTGAAGACACTTGAAACGCTTGGGCCTCTACACGGCTACGGCGTTGCGCGGCGCATCGAGCAGACGAGCGGTAATCTGTTGTCCCTGAACTACGGGACACTCTACCCAGCGCTCTTGAAGCTGGAACAGGAAGGTTCCATTGCATCCGAATGGGGTGTATCGGAAAATAATCGCCGCGCAAAGTTTTACAAGCTGACGCGGGCCGGCCGCAAGCAACTGGAACGCGAAGCTCGCGACTGGGCCCAAGCGACTGCGATTCTGGGACGCTTCTTCAAACCGAATGAGGATTTGGCATGAGAACGCTGAGAGGGTGGGCTAGCCGGTTCGCAGGCCTATTTAAACAAAGGTATCGGTACAAAGACATGGCCGAGGAATTTGAGAGCCATTTGCAAATGCAAATCGCCGACAACCTCCGCTCCGGCATGACACCAGAGCAGGCCAAACGCGAAGCGGTCCTCAAAGCCGGCGGCCTCGCGGGGGCAACGGAAGCGTATCACGACAGGAGCACCATACCTTTTCTGGAGCACCTTGTTTCGGAATTGCGATTCACGGTCCGGCAATTGGTGAAGCGGCCCGGCTATTCTCTGACGGCCGTGTTTGTGCTTGCAGTTGGAATGACTGCTTCCGCCGCAATCTTCGCGTTCGTGGATGCGGCGCTGATTCAACCCATACCTTACCGCGAGCCGGCGCGCCTGGTCGAACTGGCGGAAACTTCGGACCCGCTTGCCATCGCAAACCTTTCTTATCAGGATTTTAATGATTGGAAGCGCTCTCAAACCGTGTTTGAATTCGTTGATGCCTTTTCCGGAGCCGGTTTCCTAATGAGCACACGGTCTGGGGCTCAGCCCGTCATTGGAGGCCGCGTGAGCGCCGGGTTCTTCCGTACGCTGGGAGTGAGTCCGGTGCTGGGGCGAACGTTTACTAGAAACGAGGACATTCCCGGTAGCCCTCGCGTAGTTCTCCTGAGCTATTCTTTGTGGCAAGACAAGTTCGGGGGCAGCAAAAACATTTTGGGACAAAGGGTTTTATTAAGCGGGAATGCGTATAGCGTCATCGGCGTGCTGCCGCCCACTTTTCATTTCGCTCCTCTCGGTTCAGCCGACCTTTGGACGACTATCAATCCGAAGGATAGTTCGTGTGAACAGCGCCGGAGCTGCCACGATTTATTCGCTGTTGCGCGTCTGAAAGGCGGGGTGTCCCCTCAGCGCGCTTTGTCCAACTTGTCCGCTATTGCCAAGCGGCTCGAACAGCAATATCCGGATTCCAATCGCGGACGCGGCGTTTCCGTCATACCTTTATCCGAGGCAATAGTAGGCAAGATTCGTCCCATTCTCCTTGTATTGATGAGCGGTGCAGCTCTTCTGCTGCTCATCGCCTATGTGAACGTCGCTGGTCTTATTCTGGCGCGCTCGGAGGGGCGACGGCGTGAAATCGCGGTGCGAGGAGCACTCGGAGCATCAATGCCGCGCTTGACAATGCAATTTGCGACAGAGGCGTTTGTCATTGTCGCCGCCTCGAGCGTCGCCGCGCTCGTCTTAGCTCACTGGGGCACGCAGGCGCTGAAGACGCTCATTCCGGCTGACATGCTCCCGGAAATGCCATTTGTGTTGAATGTGGCTCTGAATACTCGGGTTATTGCGTTTGAACTGGCGCTGGCTGCAATGGCCGTTGTTGTATTTAGCGCTACTGCACTGTTCCACTTTTCCTTTTCTGATATGGGCAAAGGCCTGGCGGAAGGAAGCCGAGGCTCAGCGGGAAAAGGCTGGCGCAGAGTCGGCGCACGGTTGGTGGTGGTGGAACTTGCAACCGCCATGGTCTTGCTCTTCGGAGCCTCGCTTTTCGGTAAGAGCTTGTATCAATTGCTGCACGTCGAACTCGGCTTTCGGCCGGATCACCTGGCGACCACGGAGGTTGGAGCGCCCGATAATAACTACGGTAAAGACGAACAGAGCATCGCGCTCGGACGCGACATCCTCACCAAGGTAGAGGCGATTCCAGGAGTGCAGTCGGCCGCGCTAACCACAGAGCGGCCGGCGAGTTTCAACGGCAACACGGACTGGATTCGGTTCGTCGGCAAGCCGTATGACGGCAAGCACATTGAAGTGAACGAGCGTGACGTCAGTGGGAAGTATTTCCAAACCATCGGAGCGAAGCTTTTGCGTGGCCGGTATTTCACCGATGACGAGGACAAATCGAAGCCCGAAGTAGTCATCATCAACAACACTCTTGCGGAGAAATACTTTCCCGGTGAGGACCCGATCGGGCATCAAATTGGCGACACCAAGCTATCGCCGAAATCGATCAAGACCATTATCGCGGTTGTAGACGATATCCGGGAGGGCGAACTCGATTCCGATATCTGGCCGGCGGAATACCATCCCTTCAACCAGGACCCAAGCGACTACTTCTTCGTGCTTGCGCGCACATTGCAAGAGCCGCAAGCAGTGCTTCCGGATCTGAGACGGGCAATTCAGCGTCTGCATGGCGACATCGGCGTGCGGGACGAGGCGACGATGGAGGCGCTTATCAATTACTCCGAAACGGCGTCTCTGCACCGCTCCTCTGCCATGCTCGTAGGAGCTTTTGCAGCCGCCGCGTTGCTGTTGGGAATAGTCGGGCTTTACGGTGTCATCGCATACTCGGTCAGCCAGAGAACGCGCGAGATCGGAGTGCGAATGGCGCTCGGCGCGGAGCATCGGTCAGTGTATCGATTGATCCTACGGGAGGCTGGCACGCTCGCTGTTCTAGGCATCGCAATCGGCGCCGTAGCTGCAATTGCCGCCGCTCTGTTTGCGCGTAAGGTGCTATTCGGCGTCAGTTCATGGGATCCTCAGAGCCTGATCGCCGTCGCTGTTCTGCTCGGTTTTGCGTCGTTAGTAGCCAGCTTCGTGCCCGCGAGACGAGCAGCATCAGTAAACCCGATTGAAGCACTACGCGCCGAGTAACCCCATGACCCGCGCGGGCGGCTAGAATGTCTCGGCGCCTGGCGAATAGCTGAGGAGAATCAGCCGGCACCGCAGCCGCTACCGGATGCGTGACGAGATATACCCGAGCGCCTGATTGAAATTCGGAAAGAATTTGCAATGGAGCGCCTCGAGCCTGTCACGAATGTATCTTGACCAGACAAGCGAAAAGACGCTTCGATATCGGCAGCCGACTGCAGTACCGCTGCGTCCAGCGGAATAATCTCCGCCGCTGCCAGGAATTCCAAAACTGTTCGTCGCAGACCCTCGCGCTCGCGCTGTGCACTTGCGATCAGAACTGAAGCTAGCGCGTCAAACGTCGCCGGTATCTCACGATGAGGTCTTGACCGGCCCAGCTCACCCAGGTGCCTTCGCAGGTCCTCACCCAAGCGTGACCGCGCCTTGGCTTTTCCGGAAATCGCTTGATGAGGCTCGGCAAGCGAAAAGGCAGGTATGACAAGCTTTATGCGGCCAAGGGATGCAAGTCGAATGATCTCCGTGCAGCTGTGTGATTCCTCTTGCTGCAGCGCGTGCTCCAGAACAAAATTTGATTCGACGTATACATTCATCTCGCCTGGTTCATTTCTATGTCGGCCTGCTGCAACGATGAAAGCAAGCCGGACTCGGATAACGAACGCAGGGAGGTGTCACGTTCGGCCTGGTCTCCCGACGATCCTGTAATATCTGTGAGCCACGTGAGGACCAGCAGCTCAAAGGCGTCCGGACTGATTTGGGTGGGGTTCTGCCCAAACTTCGAGAAATATGGGGCCAGAGCCTCCTGCGCGTCTACAGTAAATTGTGGCGGAACATCGATGGGGGGGCAGATCCTCTTGCCTCCAGCCGTACATGCGTTCTGGGGTGGCGATCAGGAAATATTGCGACTTCGGGAGAACGCCGTGCGCCAGCATATTTCTTCGAAGTTTTGCCGCCCATGCCTCTGACGTACCACGCCTGCTCTTTGCCTCGGCGAGAAGGACGACCGTTCCGTCTCGGTTGTAGGCAATGAAATCGATTGGAGCGTTCTGGGGCGGCATGCGGATGGCCTGGATTTATTATTTCAGAGTTGATGAGGACGCCCTCTATCTATTTCAGAACTCCGAAAACCGCACTCGCATGTCCGAATGCTAACAAGGGGTTCGAAGTGAGGAACCTGGACGCCGCTGCGGTTGAGAAAGTGTACCGGAACCTATGCTGCCAGTGGTCGACGACGGCGCTTTCGCGGCGAGGTCGGGACGCGCGATGATCCCAAGTGGCCATTTTGTCGTCAAGCGGATGGTCAGCCTGAGGGCCTGCGATTACCGGCGCGCCTGCGATCCTATACCAACGAAGTCGGACGCAATTCAACTGCCCGATCACAGTCAGCAAGGTTCGCCCTAGTTGTACTCGGCTTTCTCCGTACAATAGTTGTACTTGCAAAACCATATCATTACGACCGCACTCCGGAAGCTTTCAACGAGTCATTCCCGTCCTCGAGTAGGGGAACAGCCATTTTGCGTGTCCGGTTTCCTACTCCAGTATCAGCGGGAATACCCAAGCCAATCGGCAGAGCGGAAAATACCCGAACGAATCGTAGAATCGAAATGTTCTATTCGAGCGCGGACCCGCACGGCGGCGGGGACGCCCACAAGACTGAAATGCGCTCGAATCAGACCGAACGGGAAAAGGCATGGGTATGTCGAGTGAAGATTCCGTTTCACGCGAGGAGAAGCTGTTCAAAATTGCGCTGGACACGCGCAACTTCGAGATTTCGCTTTTCTGGCAGCGCTCGAATTATTTTCTGGTGCTGAACAGTGCCCTCGCGGCAGGCTTCTTTTCCCTCAAGGAGCCGGCGTACGCCACTGTTCTTGCAAGCCTCGGAGCGATAGCGTCTCTGCTATGGGCGCTCGTAAATCTTGGGGGCAAATATTGGCACTCCCGATGGGAGCACGAGTTAGAAGTGCGTGAGCGGAAGCTCTATCCCGATGACCCCATGTTTGCAGCAAGCCGACAACAAACCGACCGGTACGTTAGAGAAAGCCTACTTTGGAACGGCTCTGGAATTCTGCGTCGCTGGATCGATCGACTGATTGTGATGAAACCATCCGTAAGCGGTATGATCACGATTCTGTCGGGGGTATTCTGTCTAACTTGGACGGGCCTGCTCGTTCAGCGTTTGCATGGCCTATTTGCGCTTACGTGGCCAGATTCGAGGATTTCAAGCATCACGACGCCGTCCGGGTTCGCGGTCTCGGCGGCTTCCTCACTCGCCGTAATCGGAGTGATCTACACGCTGTACATGGCCTCGGCCGCTTACGCTCGTCGAAAGCTAGCGCGAGCGGAATGCCGGTGGCTGCCTAGCGCCGGCACATTTTATTTTGTGATCCGAAGCGCTTCTCGAACGCGCAACCTTTCGGGCATCAGGTACCGAACCTGGTTCCGAAAGATAGTCCCACTAGCGATTGGCACTTCGGTGGCGATATTCCTCGAGGACGAGTTGACCAATGGCGAACGGCTGTTCTTGCCGGCAGGAGAGGATCAGGCGATCATCTGCTTTCGGTTTGAAGCAGAGGGATCAACATTGAATTTCACAATCACAGACAAGCTAGGCAGCCCCATTGACTCGCGACGTATTGATGACGAGAACATCGCTCTAGCGATTGAGTTCTCAGCTAGAGTAGAAAATTGGGTCTTCTTCAAACATCAGATCTCACGCCTATACTCCATTCCACACTACCGGCTTCTGAACGATAAACACCACGACACCTTTCGGGAAGACATTTTGCCGATGCAGCGGTCTGACGAGAACCGGGCTGAGTCGCTGTTGCGGTACGCGGAGGCGGTAACTACGGTCTGAACGCATCCAGGAATACCGAAGGCAATCCCCACATCGACTACGGTAGCCAAGTCTCGCCGAGGAAGCCGCCAAGAAAAAGCAGGAAAGGCAAGCTGCACGAACGCAGGCGTAAAGGCTTGCGCCGCGTCGGGTTCGTTTGTCGCACCCCAGCCGCTATCCTGAACCAAAGGACATCTGTGCACCAAACCTCTGATGGCGCGGTTCGGCATGAAGCGCGTTTGCGCGTGCGCTACGCCGAAACCGACCAGATGGGCGTCGTCTATCACGCCAACTATCTCGTCTGGATGGAGATCGGGCGGGTCGAATTGGTGCGGTCGCTCGGGCTTAACTACAAGGAGCTCGAGGAGAAAGAGGGCCTGTGCCTGGCGGTGACCGAGGCTTCCTGCCGATACCTCGCGCCGGCGCGATACGATCAGGAAATCATCGTGTCTACGGAAGTGGCCAAATCCACCCCGCGCGGCATTGAATTTGTTTACCAGATCCGCACGGAGGATCCCGAATGCCTGCTGGCCGTGGGCTCGACGCGGCACATGTGGCTGAATCGCGATTGGCGCCCGACCCGCCTCCCGGAAAGATACCATGTGGCTTTGTCTGTAGAGAAAGCGATTTAGAGGCATCTATACAATCGGGAATCCCATGAAGCGTCGACCCAAGCTCACCGATTGGCCGGTTATCAAGCAGTTGCAGCGCGGTGATCCGCACGCGCTCGGGGAAACCGCCGCCTCAGACCGTAGCCGGACGCTCGCGCCGCGTACCCGGGCGGCCGATAAGGTGGTCGGCTCCGTTTGCCCGTACTGCGCGGTGGGCTGCGGGCAACTGGTCTACGTCAAAGGCGACAAGATCCTCGATATCGAAGGCGATCCCGATTCGCCCATCTCCGGAGGCTGCCTTTGCCCCAAGGGGTCGGCGACCTTCCAGCTTGTGACCAGCAGCCAGCGTGTGCAGCAGGTTCTTTACCGGCGGCCACACGCTACCGAATGGGAAACGATCCCGCTCGCGCAAGCCATGGAGATGGTGGCGCAGCGCGTGAAGAAGACGCGCGATGAGCATTGGCAGCAAACGGCCGCCAACGGCGACGAGGTGAATCGCACCTTGAGCATGGCGCATTTGGGCGGCGCCACGCTCGACAACGAAGAGAACTACCTTATTAAGAAGCTGTTCAACTCGCTCGGTATTCTGCAGATAGAAAATCAGGCCCGTATTTGACACTCCTCCACGGTCCCCGGTCTGGGGGCCTCGTTCGGTAGAGGCGGTGCCACGACTGCCCTTCAGGATCTGGCGAATGCGGATTGCATCGTGATCGAGGGGTCGAACATGGCCGAATGCCATCCGGTTGGTTTCCGCTGGGTGATGGAGGCCAAGCTGCGCGGCGCCACTATTATTCACGTTGATCCGCGCTTCACTCGCACCAGCGCGGTCGCAGACCTGCACGTTCCTATTCGCGCGGGCTCAGATATCGTTTTGCTCGGCGCATTGATCTCCTATGTGATCCGGAACGAGCGCTACTTCAAAGAGTATGTGCAGGCGTATACGAACGCTTCCGCGCTCGTTTCGGAAGAATTCAAGGACACCGACGATCTCGACGGCCTCTTCAGCGGCTGGCAGGAAGGCAAAGGCCAGTACGAGATGGATACCTGGACCTATGAGAACGTCGAACACGAATCGCGCGATGTTCACAACGTGCCCGAATCCCACGCCGAAAAGGCCGCTGGTTTCAAGACCGAAAAGGCCAAGGCGCATGCTACCGATCCGAGCCTGCAACATCCGCGCTGCGTCTTTCAAATCTTGAAACGGCACTACCAGCGCTATACGCCGGAAATGGTCGACGAAGTCTGCGGCATTTCGCCGGAGCACTTTCATCGGCTGGCGGAAACGTTGTGCCGCAACTCGGGGCGCGAACGCACGGCGGCATTCTGTTATGCGGTGGGCTGGACCCAGCATTCTACCGGCGCGCAGAACATTCGCAGTTGCGCCATTTTGCAACTGCTGCTCGGCAACATCGGGCGTCCGGGCGGCGGCATTCTGGCTTTGCGTGGGCACGCCACGATACAAGGATCGACAGACGTGCCCACGCTTTTCAATCTGCTGCCTGGTTATCTGCCCATGCCCAAGGCGGGCACGGACACCTCGCTCGAGAAGTACATCGAGAACTACACGCCGCGCTCGGGTTGGTGGACCGAATTCCCGAAGTACATTATTTCGCTGCTCAAGGCCTGGTACGGCGATGCGGCGACTGCCGAGAATGATTACTGCTTCAATCATCTCCCGCGCATGACGGGCGACCACTCGCACATGACGACCGTAGCCAACATGGCCGATGGCGACGTGAAGGGTTACTTCGTCATGGGTGAGAACCTTGCTGTGGGCTCGCCGAATCTCGGCTTACAGCGCAAGGGGCTGCGCAATCTCGAGTGGCTGGTGGTGCGCGACTTCTCGCTGATTGAGACGGCCGAATTCTGGAGGGATTCGCCGGAACATGAGCGCGGCGAAGTTCGTGCCGAAGACATCGGAACCGAGGTTTTCTTTTTCCCCGCGGCCACGCACGTCGAAAAAGACGGCAGCTTCACGCAGACGCAGCGGGTCCTGCAATGGCATCATCAAGCAGTCGAGCCGCCCGGAGACGCTCGCAGCGAGCTTCACTTCGCGTATCACCTGGGCAAGCGCATGAAAGAGCTGTATGCCGGATCTACAGATCCGAAGGATCGGCCGGTTCAGGATCTTGCCTGGGATTACCCGACGCACGGCCGCATTGAGGAACCGCAGGCCGAAGCTGTGCTTGCGGAGGTGAACGGCTACACGATCGGCGATGGCAAGCCGGTGGGCGGTTTCACGGAGCTGAAGAGCGACGGCTCGACCGCGTGCGGCTGCTGGATTTATTCCGGCGTTTACGCGAACCGGGTGAATCGCGCAGCAAATCGCAAACGCGCTACCGATCCATATCATTACGGGCCCGAGTGGGGTTTCGCCTGGCCTGCGAATCGGCACATCCTTTATAACCGCGCGGCGGCAGATCCCGAAGGCCGGCCGTGGTCGGATCGAAAGGCGCTGGTGTGGTGGGACGAAGCGAAGCAGCAATGGACCGGCCACGATGTGCCGGATTTTCCGAAAGAGAAGAAGCCTGGCTATCGCGCGCCGGAAGATTCGCGCGGCACCGATACTATTTCCGGGGATGACGCATTCATGTTGCAACCCGACGGCAAGGGCTGGCTGTTTGCACCCAGCGGTTTGCAGGATGGTCCGCTGCCTACCCACTACGAGCCGGTTGAATCTCCTATTCAGAACCCGCTGTACGGCCAGCAATGCAATCCTGTCCGGCTCGAATATCCTCGATCCGATAATCGAATGGCGCGCCCATTCGGCGATCCGCGCTTCCCTCACGTCATCACGACGTATCGCCTGACCGAACAGCACACCTCCGGCGCCATGTCGCGTTGGCTCTCCTGGCTGGCGGAGCTGCAACCCGAGATGTTTTGCGAAGTCTCGCCCGAGCTGGCGGAAGAACGTGGCTTGCGCAACGGCGATTGGGCGACCATTTCCACGGCGCGCGGAGAGATAGAAGCGAGAGTCTTGGTGACGGCGCGGGTCCGCCCGCTGAAGATCAAGGGCCGCATCGTTCAGCAAATCGGTATGCCATACCATTGGGGAAATCGTGGTCTGGTGACGGGCGATTCCACCAACGAATTGATTGCCTTTGGCGCCGATCCCAACGTCAGCATCCAGGAATCCAAGGCGCTGACCGGCGATATTCGTCCGGGACGGCGCGATCGCCGCAAACCGCCGACGCAGCAAGGGGAAGATGCGCCGGATGAGCTGCTCCGCGACTTGCCCGCCGCCCAGGTTCGTCCGGTCGGCAAACATCACGTCCACGCACCGGAGTCGAAACAAGGCGACCAGACCTGACGGGCTCATTGATAAACCATGGCCAACGGCTTCTTTACCGACACCACGCTCTGCATCGGCTGTAAAGCTTGCGAGGTCGCATGCAAGCAGTGGAATCAGCTTCCCGACGATGGTTACCACTTCAGCGGCATGTCCTACGACAACACGATGGCGCTCGGCTCCAGCACCTGGCGGCACGTCAGCTTCATCGAGCGTCCCGCGCCCATTGGCAATGCCGATACCAGCGGCCTTGCCTGGTTGATGGCGTCCGACGTTTGCAAGCATTGCGCCCGCGCCGGGTGCCTCGAGAACTGTCCGACAGGCGCGATTATCCGCACCGAGTTCGGTTCTGTTTACGTGCAGCCTGATGTGTGCAACGGCTGCGGTTATTGTGTTTCGGGCTGCCCGTTCGGTGTGATCGATCGCAATCCGGAGGACGGCCGCGCCTGGAAGTGCACGCTCTGTTACGACCGCCAGAAAGACGGCATGGAGCCGGCCTGTGCGAAAGCTTGTCCCACTGCATCCATTCAGTTCGGCGAGATCAATGAACTGCGGCATCGAGCGCGTGCGCGCGTCGAACATCTGCATGAGATCGGCGTCGGCGAAGCCTATCTCTACGGCGAAGATGCCGCCAGCCAGCCAGGCACAGAGGGTCTGAACGCATTCTTTCTGTTGCTCGATAAGCCCGAAGTCTACAACTTGCCGCCGCATCCCGAAGTGCCGACGCACAAAGGCAAGAAGAGTTGGATTTCTGTGGGGCTCGCGGCGGTTGGCGTGACGGCGCTCGCGTTCGCGTCTGTCATGCTGGGCAATGGGGCACGTGAGTAAAGGCCGGAGTAACGAATGAGCGAGCAGATTGCACGAGGAAGTGATCCTAAAACCATCGAGTTCCTCACCGGCAGCGTGGACGATGGCCGCAACATCGACACGGAACTCGGCACGTTGAGTGGCGAAGCAGCCACGCAGGCGACTTTAGCGGCCAAGCACGATGTCGTGTTGCACTCGCAGTCCTTCCCTTATGTGCCGAGCAGCCAGTCGCAATCGAGCCCGAGCTACTACGACCACCCGATGCTGAAGCAACCGGTATGGATCTGGTCTATCCCCACTTACTTTTATGTCGGCGGTGTGGCCGGCGTGGGCGCGACGCTCGGCGCCGCAGCGCAGTTGATGGCTCCGAAATCAATGCGCTCGCTGGTGGTGCGTTCGCGATGGGTGGCGACTGCCGGCGGCGCGCTCAGCGCGGCGTTGCTGATTCACGATCTCGGCCGGCCTGAGCGCTTCCTCAACATGCTGCGCGTGTTCCGCGTCAGTTCGCCCATGAGCATGGGCTCTTGGATTCTTTCCGCCTTCTCCGGCGCGGCGGGCGCCGCTGCTCTGCTGCCGTATGGCCCGCGGTTGCTTCGGCCGCTGGGCGAATTCGGCGGTCTAGTGGCGGGACTGCTTGGCCTCGGCCTCTCCGGCTACACGGGCGTGCTCATTTCGCAGACTGCCGTTCCCGTGTGGCAGGAATCCTATCGCACCAGCCCGGTTTTGTTCCTCGCCTCGGGAACCGCGGCTGCGGCCTCCTTGTTTCAGTTCTTTCGCCTGAACGATCGCGAAGCGCACGCCGTGGAGCGGTTCGCGCTGATGGGCAAAATCATCGAGCTGGCAGCTGCGCTGGTACTCGAATCCGAAGCCAGCCGCGTCTCGCGCGTGGGCCGGCCGCTCAAGGAAGGCTTCAGCGGATTCCTTTGGCGCGCTGCCAAGTGGACGACCGTTGCAGGCATCGTCGTCTCCGCATTACCTAGCAAATCGCGAGGCAAGCGCGTCGTCTCCGGGCTGCTGGGTTCGGCCGCGAGCCTGCTCGTGCGTTTCGGCATCTTCTATGCCGGCAAAGCTTCGGCGCGCGATCCGAGAGCCAGCTTCGAACAGCAACGCCAGCTCGCCGGAGGGTCTCGCTAGAGGGCAATGATACACGTCATCCTCCCTGTCGGCGCGCTGCAATGTAACTGCTCCGTCTTCGGCGACGAGCAGACTCGCGAAGCCATTGTGGTCGATCCCGGCGACGAGATCGCGAAGATTACCGAGGTGCTTGATCGCCATCAGTTGAAGGTCAAGGCGATTGTCATTACGCACGCGCATATCGACCACATTGCAGGCGCACACCAGTTGCGCGAGTTGACCGGCGCTCCCGTGTACCTGAACGAGCGCGATCGCGAACTGCTGAAGATGTTGGATGTGCAGGCCACCTGGCTCGGCATGGCCGCGCCGCCGCGCACGGAGATCGACACCCCGGCGGCGGATGGCACCGTGCTGCAACTCGGGCCGGCGACTTTCCACGTTCTGCACACGCCGGGGCACACGCAAGGCAGCATCTCGCTCTGGATTCCGCAGCAGAACAAGCTGCTTGCGGGCGACACGCTGTTTCGCGATTCCATCGGCCGCACCGATCTTCCAGGCGGCGACGGGCGCCAGATCTTATCCTCTATTAAAACGCGTCTTCTGGATTTGCCCGACGAGACGGTCGTAATCCCCGGCCACGGACCTAAGACCACCATCGGCCGTGAGAAAGAGCGCAATCCTTTCCTGCAGGGGCTGTAATCATGCTAGAACGGTGATTTAGCTCCCCGCAATGTAATCCGCACTACGAGACCGAGAGGTTGTTGGTTGGCCGCGTGTGACTTATGTCCTGTCGGGTGGCTATATCTTGCATGAAAAACATGAATTGCAGTGCTTTGTGCGGATTTTGTTTGTCGGCAGTAAGAAATGAGAGTATACTCGCTGGTAATTTAAGCAGGACCGAATTTCCCGGTTAGAACCCGTCGAGAGTTTGACCGGTTTCGCAGCGAGCAAATGCGATGGAAGATCTAGCTGTAACGAATCTGGTGCGTCTCATGCAGCGCACAGCCGGAAGCCCAGAAATCATAATTGGTCTGATTGACGGGCCGGTGGCTATGGACCACGACGCGTTGGCGGCCGAAAACATCCGTACTGTCCCTAGCCGCAACGCAGCCTTTTGCTCGCATAGCGGTAGCAACGCTTGCATTCATGGGACTTTCGTCGCGGGCATCTTACACGCCCGGCGTGGGTCAGCCGCTCCATCTATTTGTCCAGGTTGCACGCTACTTGTTCGATCCATTTTCGTGGAAGCATTGCCACGTCCTGCAGGAGCCGGAAGCGCAAGCGCGACTTCAGAAGAACTCGGCGAAGGTATTTGGGATTCGGTTCATTCAGGCGCACAACTTATTAACTTAAGCGTGGGCCTTGCGCAATCGTCGCCAAAGGGCGACCGGGCACTGGAGCACAGTTTGGACTATTGCGGGCGCAAAGGAGTCATTGTGGTCGCGGCCGCTGGAAACCAGGGAACCGTGGGCAGTTCGGTGATCACCCGGCACCCCTGGGTGATTCCTGCGGTCGCGTTGGGAAAGGACGGGCGCCCAACGGCTTCCTCGAACCTGGGACGCTCGATCGGAACCCAAGGTATTGGCGCTCCGGGAGAGAACGTTACCAGCCTGCGTGCCTCTGGCGGTTTTATGACGTTGAGCGGAAGCAGCGTGGCAGCCCCCTTCGTGACAGGCGCCATCGCGCTTCTTTGGTCCGAGTTTCCCGGCGCCTCGGCAGCACGGGTCAAGCTGGCGGCAAGGCAGGCGAGCGCAAGTGGCCGTGCTGCCATTCTGCCGGCGCTCTTGAATGCATCGGCGGCGAGAGAGTTGATGGCAGCGGGATAAGGCGCGATTTAACGGGAGGTCTTCATGAGCGAAAGGAAAGAACAGAGGAAAGTGCCCCGTCTGGTGCGCCTCCCCGGGTTTCTCATCGACGAAAAAGAGCTGGGTCTTGGGGACGTTATCAAGCGAGTGACCTATGCGATGGGAGTGCCGGCTTGTGGAGGGTGCAATAGGCGCGCCGCTGCTCTGAATCGCGTGATGATCTTTAGGCGAGGCGCGCGCGCGGGCGAAACCCGTACCTGACTTGGCTTCCTGGGAGGTTACAGGACATACAAAGGCAAACGAGACATATTCATGGAAGAATCGCGCGCTGTAAGTCCCTCCGAAAATAGGCTGGGCCACCCGTCCGCGGCGGACGTGGTCCCGCAGCAAGCAGCCGGACAGTGCCCATCATGCGGGGCCGGAGCAGTCGCAAGCGCGGCGGCCTATGTATACGCACTGGGAACAGTTGAATTCCGGTACCCGAACCTCTCGACGGAGAAGGAGTTTGCTCAGGCGGCAGGGGGATCGGAAACTGCGGGCAAGACGGACGGCCAGGTCGTACATGCGGTTCTCTCTCAACCCGAGAATCGTTACCTCGCCCGCCATTTATGCTGGATTCTTTCTGTTCAGGGACTTGAAACTTACATACTCTATCCTCGCGATCCGGCGGATTGGGATCTGTTAATGCGGATTGGGATCTGTTAATACAGTCAACAGAGGTGGATGCCCAGCCGCGTATCAGCGCAGTCATTGGTCAGATGGGCCGGATCGCGAGCCCTGAAACGTGCAATGGGTTGTTAGTGCCGATCGTTTGGTTTGACCAGATATACACGTTCCCGCGCGCCGCGCTCATTTCGGCCATACCGAAGCCCGAGAACGTCTCCGCCGAGAAGTTCGAGCCGGCCGCTCAGGAAATATTCGACCGTATCATGCAACTCGCCGACAATGCTGGGGCTACCGACGAGCATCGCGCCATGAATTACCTGGCCATGCGCTACCCAGGCATCTATTCACATGCAGCCGCCAAGTTTCACGACGATTTTTCGCTGGCTGATGTGTCCACGCGTTCATCGCCAGTGAGCAACGCTCGCAAAATTCTTGATGTGATTTTTTCGTACACGAACCGCAAGACCGATTTTACCGAGAAGTATTTCGTGCGGGTCGATGTTACAGAAAAGTTTCCATTCTTATTTACTAGGATCTCACCATATTACGACCGATAGGCGTTTACGAAAGGATAGGTGATGACACGCATTCCGGGATTTAGCGCAGTAGCCTCACTTGAAAAAAAGAGCAATCAGTATCGTACCAGTGGAGCGAGGATGGCTCCCGTTGGAGTTACTCCGCTCGTCGGTGGGAGGCAGTGCCCGCCAGGTAGCGACACAGCCGGATGCCCGAGAAACTATTTCTGCGCGGAGCCGGGGGGATTGTGGCCCATTTGCCATTGCCTCCGCTGCTGGCCCGAAGGGTAGGGGAGACCTTTGGTGCCCAACGGATTAGGCAAGCCGCACGATGAAACGATTTAACTCGATCTTTCACTATTCCTGCGCAAGGAGCATGCACTCTTATGGAATCACGACCGAAATCGATCTCTTTCAGAGAGCTCAATGCGGCTGTTCGAACTGCGGTCCGCCGGACACAAGAGCGGTACCCTGATATCGCCCTGTCGAACGATCAGCCGATCTACTTTCATGCTGAATGGATCTGGGGGATTCCGCCTGACTGGCCGCTCTGGGACCCCGAGACGACGCGAGTCAACGCAAGCTTCTCGGACCTTCTAATCGACGAACTGAACTCCACAGGCTTAGCCGAGAGCTTTGAAACCCTCGAGCCTGCGGCCTATGGAGCCGGAAGCTTTACCGTTATTGGCGTAAAGTCGAGCCCTGTGTTCCTGACTCCCTAGCTCGGCAGGCGAAGCGGTATGCCGATTCCCGACACGAACGAGACCCTTTTGTGCCCGAGCTCGCAACCGGGCGTGCCGGGTTGCCGTGTGCTTGGCGTCGTTCAGCAAGGCTCAGAAGGACCGGAAGTAGAGTACCTGAACGAACATCTCCCCGCGACGCCGGAGGTGTTCGCGATGGCATCTCCGGCGAATCCCACTGAAGTCTTCCGGCTTGCGGCTGAGTGCCAGACCAGACGCTGTCCGCACTTCGATGGCGCTGACTGCCGTCTCGCCACGCGGATTGTACAGATCCTTCCGGCGGTCGTATCGGCTCTTCCCGCCTGCTTGATTCGTGGCCGTTGCCGTTGGTTCCGTCAGGAGGGTCCCGCCGCATGCCGGCGTTGTCCCCAAGTTACGACGGTCAATCACGAAAATTCGGCAACGGTTCAGCGCATCTCAGGACTGCCGCCAATGGTTCGCTGCCACCAGCGCACTGACGCCAATCCATTACCAGCCACCGCGTAAGAGACGCGGGCACTGGGATTCCTTACCTCAGGCGTGCATCTTTAGGTCGCTTGATCCCAAAATCGGACACCTGCCATGCTGCTAAACTGGACGTATCCATTTGTTTCAAATCATTTAGCGGTCGATTGTGGATTGGCCGCTGAAATGCTTTCTATAATCTGGAAAACGTCATGGCTATGGATGTACCTCGCGGGAAGGAAGTCGCCCGCAAACGTTTAATTAAGCGCATCGCCCTCATTGCGGTCGCAGTCATCGCAATCGGCGGCACCACTGTTGCTCTCGCCCGTCTAAAACCGGCAGCACCTTCTGTCGACATGAGCGGCTTGTGGCCCGGTACCGTGAAGCGAGGTCCCATGGAACGGCAGGTACGCGGGTTGGGCGCATTGAAACCCGAAGAGATCCACTGGATTGCGGCGGCCCAGGATTCCCGCGTTTCGCAGATTGTTCGCCGCGCCGGCATCGATCCGATCAAGGCCAATGACGTCATTCTGGTTTTGAGCGATCCGGATCTGGAGCTGGAAGCGGAAAAGGCGGAATGGCAGGTGAAGGAGGACCAGGCGACTCTGGCAAACCTGAAGGTAAAGCTGGAAAGCGACATGCTGGACCAGAAAGCGACCTTCGCCGAACTCGAATCGCAGTACACGCAAGCCAAGTTGTCCGCCGACCGCGACCTTGAGCTGACCCGCCTGAACCTTAAGAGCGATCTCGAGTCCAAGCTCTCGGTCGATCAGGCGCAGCAGCTACAGAATCGCGTTGCTCTGCAGAAGCAGCGGCTGGCCATCCAGGATGAGGCCATTAAGGCCCAGATCGACGCCCAACAGGTTATCGTAGAGAGTTCCCAGGCGGCCTACGATCTGAAGAAAAACCAGGTGGATCAGCTTACGATTCGCGCCGGTATCGATGGCGTATTGCAGGAGGTCGATGTAGAAGTAGGACAGCGCGTGACTGCCGGAACCATCCTGGCCAAGGTCGCGGATCCCAAAAAGTTGAAGGCTGTTCTGCAGATCGCCGAAACGCAGATGAAGGACGTTCGCATCGGTTTGGACGCCACCATCGATACGCGCAACGGCTTGGTCCCGGGACGCGTGATTCGAATTGACCCTCAGGCCCAGAACGGAACTGTGGGCGTGGACGTTGCGCTGCTGGGCCCGCTCCCGCAGGGTGCGCGGCCAGAGCTGAGCGTAGATGGCACCATCGAAATTGAGCGGCTGCCCGACGTCGTGTACGTGGATCGGCCGGTTTCGGGTGAGCCGGATACCACTATCGGTCTCTTCAAGATTGATCCGGACGGCAAAGGCGCCACGCGCGTGAACGTGAAGCTGGGGCGCGCTTCCGTGAACACCATCGAGGTTTTGGATGGGTTAAAAGTTGGCGACCGAGTCATCCTGTCCGACATGTCCCAGTACGACTCGTACCAACGAATTCGGCTGAATGGATGAACCCATTTACCACAGGATACGTATTAAGTCAGGTAGCATAGCAGCAAATTTGCAGGAGGATTGAAGCAGAATGAATGCATCTGAGCCGTTGATCCATTTGGACGGCGTAACCAAGGTGTTCGTCACCGACGAGGTGGAGACCCACGCGCTGGCGGGGATTCACATCGATATCGCGAGGGGCGAATACGTCTCCATTTCCGGACCGTCCGGCTGCGGCAAGTCGACGCTGCTGGCTATCCTGGGGCTGCTCGATTCGCCGACCTCGGGAACTTACATTCTCAACGGCAAGCCGGTGCAGAGCTTGAAACTGTCTGAGCGCGCACGCATTCGCAATCGCGAGATCGGCTTCATCTTCCAAGCCTTCAACCTGATCGGCGATCTCAACGTGTATGAAAACGTTGAGCTGCCGCTGACCTATCGCGGCATGGGATCGGCGGACCGCAAGAAGAAGGTGCATGAAGCGCTCGAGCGCGTCGGCATGTCGCACCGCATCAAGCACTATCCATCCCAGCTATCCGGCGGTCAGCAACAGCGTGTCGCCGTGGCGCGCGCCTTGGCGGGCGATCCCTCGATTCTACTCGCCGATGAGCCCACCGGAAACCTTGACTCTCAAAATGGCGAGCAGGTCATGGATCTGCTGCGCGAGTTGCACCGCGGCGGAGCCACCATCTGCATGGTGACGCACGATCCGCGTTATGCCCGCTACGCAGACCGTTCCATTCATCTGTTCGACGGTCGCGTAGTGGAGGAAAATATGGAGGTACCTGTGTGACAGTCAAACACGTTGACGTGATAGCAGTCGCTCTTCTGCTGGGTGGTGCGGCGCTGTATTCCGAAGCGCGCAACCTATCCCTGATAGAGGTTGTTCCGAATCAGCGCATCGCTCTATCTCAGGCTGTTCAACGCGCCTTTAGGTGTCCCCGATCCGTTCGAGTCACGCGGCCTGCCGTTCGGCGAGCCGTCGTAGTGGCAGATCTCCCGGTCACGCCTGACTAGGTCGCGAGTTGCCCAAGCGGGGCTTCCTGTGTCGCGTCTGCCTTACGCTATGAATGAGCGTACACGTCGGCTACTGGCCTGATCACGCCGCACCGGAACTGTCTACCAATGATCTCTCTTCGAAACATCGAAAAATTTTTCGAGCATGGCCCTACCAAGACCTACGTCTTGCGGCGCATCAATATCGACATCAAGGACGGCGAGTTTATCTCCATCATGGGACCGTCCGGAGCGGGCAAATCCACGCTGCTTCACCTCCTCGGCATGCATGACAGCGCCTGGACCGGGGAATACCATTTCCTCGACCAGCCCATCCACAAGATGAACAAAAAGGACCGCTCGGAGCTGTACAAGAAGTACATCGGCTTTGTCTTTCAGAGCTATCATCTGCTGGATTCGCTCACGGTCTACGAGAATTTGGATATTCCACTTTCCTATCGCAACATCAAGAAGGCGGAGCGCCAGAGCATCGTCTGCGATACGCTGGACCGTTTCAACATGGTCGGGAAGAAGGACCTTTACCCCAACCAGCTTTCGGGCGGCCAGCAACAGCTTGTGGCGGTGGCGCGCGCCATGGTCGCCAGCCCGAAACTGATCCTCGCCGACGAGCCCACCGGCAACTTGCATTCCAGCCAGGGCAAAGAAATCATGGAGCTGTTTAAGCGGCTGAACGACCAGGGCACCACCATTATTCAGGTCACGCACAACGAGAAGAATGCCGAATACGGCCACCGCGTCATTTACATTGAAGACGGCTGGATCACCCCCAATTGAAACCCGGTTCGATTCGTTCCGCCGAATTGGCCAAGCGCTCTGGGGGAGAGCGCGTTGCCAGTGGGTGCTCTCTGCCGAAGCACGCAGCGCGAATGACCTGATATGAAAATCGTACCCTCCCAGATGCGCATCCTGATTGCCGACGATCAGGCTGACGTGCTCGAAGCATTGCGCTTGCTGCTCAAGCGCGAGGGATACAAGATCGAATCGTTCGAATCGCCGCAGCAAGTCTTGCAGGCCATCGAAAATCGCGATTACGATCTGGCGCTCATCGATCTGAACTACACGCGCGACACCACCTCCGGGCAGGAGGGCCTGGATCTGCTCGCCAAGATTCAGACGCTCGATTCCATGCTGCCGGTCATTGTGATGACCGCCTGGAGCAGCGTCGATATCGCGGTGGAGGCGATGCGGCGCGGTGCGCGCGATTTCATACAAAAGCCGTGGGAGAACGAGCGGCTCTCTTCCATCGTACGGACCCAACTCGAGCTGAGCGAAGCCATCCGCAGAGGCCAGCGCCTGGAAGCCGAGAACCAGCTCTTGCGCGCTGACAATCTGCCCACCATGATTGCTCAATCGCCGCACATGCAGCCGGTGTTGGACCTGATCTCGCGCGTGGGTCCGTCGGATGCCAACGTTCTCATCACCGGCG
>Ga0335074_10003630_pt1 | contig 21142 bp, 20 predicted proteins | sample Lox_Sample_23_FD_206715 | JGI IMG/M metagenome (GOLD analysis project Ga0335074, IMG submission 206715) | Soil microbial communities from Loxahatchee National Wildlife Refuge, Florida, United States - Lox_Sample_2.3 | ecosystem: Environmental > Terrestrial > Soil > Wetlands | place: USA... | reverse complement strand
GTGGTCAGGCGGGATTGCGACGACGGCCCAGCTCCCCGCAGCGCTCAAGTGTCGGCCACCTGCTCTAATCGAGGCCGAACGTCAGCACCGGTGTGCACAGATCGTTGCCGCGAAGAGTCCGGCTCGCAGCGGACTGCGCCAGTCGTATGCAGCGCCGGGAACTCCGACTGGCGGATGAACTCAGCCGGAGCGGGCGGAGCGTCACGCCGTCGCCTGGCCAGCCGCCACTCAGCCCGACAGGCCGGCAGGCCGGAGCGGCACGCCACCTGACCGTTGACACCAACCGCCACTCAGCCCGAGCGGGCCGACCCGCACGCCAGGCCGCCACCCAGCCGCCGGGAGCCAAGCGGCACGCCACCGCCCGGGGGCCGGCCAGCCGCCACCCAGCCCGACAGGCCGCCACCCAGCCGCCGGGAGCCGAGCGGCACGCCGTCGCCTGGCCAGCCGCCACCCAGCCCGACAGGCCGGAGCGGTGCGTCACCGTCCACGCACCAGTCACTACGTACTGTTACTGACTGTGACCGATTCGAGATGTTTACTGCTTGTGATATGCCTCACAACATGACTGTTTAGTAAGTTATTTCCAGGCACTCGCGCAAGCTTGCTCAGCGTGCTGGTGACCCGGAATCCGTTACGCTGCAGGCGTTTCCGCGCCAGCGGTCCTGCTAGACGGGGGGTACGCCGGAGCCGCGCGAGGATGCGGCGGCCCGCGTAACTTCACCCGGTTTTTGGCAATCGGCTTGACCGTGCGCCGTGACCGGCCTACCGTCACTGTCCGTAACCGTTACTTTTAGCTACTACAGGCCAGGGGACCGTAACTATGGCATCTGATTACGCGAAGACGCTAGGCGCGCGGCTGCGCGCAATCCGGACTCAGCAGGGGCTCTCGCTACACGGCGTTGAAGAGAAGTCCAGGGGCCGGTGGAAAGCCGTCGTAGTTGGCTCATATGAGCGCGGCGACCGGTCGGTGACGGTTCAGAAGCTGGCTGAACTGGCCGAGTTCTACGGCGTGCCGGTGTCGGAACTGCTGCCGGGGGACGTGCTGCCTACGCTGATTGCGCCAGCACCGAAGCTTGTGATTGATCTAGAGCGGATGGCCGCGCTGCCCAAGGACAAGGCCGGGCCGCTGTCCCGCTACGTTGCCACGATCCAGAGCCAGCGCGGAGACTACAACGGCCGTGTGCTGTCGATCCGCCAGGAAGATCTTCGGTCGCTGGCCGTCATCTACGACAAGTCTCCGGCCGACTTGACCGAAGAACTCATCAGCTGGGGAATCCTCGACTCAGACGCCCGCGGGGCAATCGACGCATTCTGACGCCGGCTCGGCGCCAGCTGGTTGCTGGTGCCGAGCTGGCTGCGCCATCGGACACCGAAAGCGCCATCGGCCTGCACTCATCCGGCCGGCTGCAACGGAAGCAACGGCTGCTGCGCCGGGATACCGAGCGCACCCTCGGCCAGCGCCACGAAGGTCCCGGCATCCCGCAGCAACTCGTCGGCCTCGCGCGCGGATACAGCCCGAGGCAGGCCAGCCTCAGCCGCGGCCCGCTTAGCCGCTCCAGCAGCGAAGAAGGCTGACCACTCCCGAAGTGCTGGCTCGACTTTGGGCAGCAGCTCCCAGACGCTCTGCGGCCGCTTGCGCCGGCCTGCTGGTGGCTCTGCCCGTGCCGCTACCACCGCGGCTGCGGCACGCAACGCCGCCAGGTGGGCGGACACATAACGAGCAGCCGGAGTTCGCTCGTCCTCGGCGGCCGCAAGGCCGTGCCTGGCAGACTCCATCAGCGCCAGGGCGGACGGCGCCACCCGGCACGGCTGTCCCAGCCGGGCCGGCCTCACCGCAGCGATCGTGCTCATCGCAACTCCTTCTTAGCGGTGTCCGGCCGGGCGGGGCGCTTCCCCACACCACGCCCGGCCGGACTAGCAACCGAGGGGGCCCGGCTGCACACTCGCACAGCAGCAATTCGAACATACATTCGCGCTAGTGTCTAGCTGCTGCATCTGCGTTCGAAGTTACAGCGAGGGTCTGACAAAACAATGTCTCCGCTAGCGGAACGGCTATCCGCCGCATCCAAGCCCGCCGTCCCTCGCCTCATGGCCGGGCTGGCGCGGAGCGGATAGAGCTGGTCCCGATGCCAGCGAGGGGGCAGACTTAACCGGCGCCAAACCGCGCCCGGTACCGCCGGGCCGGATTCGGATCAACCGGGCCGGCGCCAGCGTTCGACCGGAGGCCAGCGCGAACCCACGGGCGGACCCGGCTCGGTCTCGTTACCAGGCTCGCGGGCTACGCTGGGCTCGTGTCGGAAGTGGCGGACATCTTCGAACTGAACCGGACTGACTTCCTCAGCACCGTCGGCGAGTTCGTGGACATCTACGCCGCCGCGATGAGCGCCGAGCCGGGCGAGCTGCCGACCAGGCAGGCGATCATGGAACGGCACGCACGCAACCCCGATTTCCGCGCGCTCGCCGTCAGCAGCGGCGAGCCCGCCCGCATTGTCGCCTTCACTTACGGCTTCCGCGGAGTGGCTGGCCAGTGGTGGCACGATGTCGTGCGCGCGGCGGTCGTGGCTGGCTCGGGCGCCGCAGTCGCGTCAGGCTGGCTCGATTCCGTTATGGAGATCGCCGAGGTCCATGTGCACCCCGCATTCCAGGCCAGGGGAATCGGGCGCCGGATGGTGCTGACGCTGACCGAAGGACGGAGCGAGCGGACCGCCGTGCTTTCTACCCGCGATGCCCGGACGCCCGCGCGCAAGCTCTACTACAGCCTCGGCTTCGAGAATCTGCTAACAGACTTCCTGTTCCCCGGCGGCGGCCCGCCGTACGCAGTAATGGGCGCCTCGCTACCGCTCGCAGGGCACTCCCCGCCCGCCGGTCAGGCCGACGCTACCGCCGGGCCGAGGCCAAGCACCTGGTAGATCTCCCTGGTGGCGCGAGACCCGTTGAGCGTATAGAAGTGAAGCCCGGGCACGCCCTCGGCGAGCAGGCGCTCGCACAAGGCGGCGGCGAATTCGACGCCGATCTTGCGGACGGCAGCCTTGTCGTCGGCGTGCGCGTGCAGATCAGCTGCCAGCCCGTCCGGGAACTTGCAACCCGATAGCAGCACTGCCCGCTCGATGCCCGGCACGCTGATGATCGGCATGATGCCGGGAATGATCGGCACATCGCAGCCCGCCGCCACGGCCGCGTCCCTGAGCCGCAGATAGTCCTCGGCGTAGAAGAACATTTGCGTGATCGCGAAGTCAGCGCCGGCCCGGACCTTGCGGACGAAGTACTCGACATCGGTATTCCAGTCGGGCGATCTCGGATGCTTCTCGGGGAACGCCGCCACTCCTACGCAGAAATCACCCGATGCCCGGATGAGCCTGACAAGATCGTCAGCATGCTCCAGTCCCGCGGGGTGGGCCACCCACTCAGCCCCGGGATCGCCCGGCGGATCCCCGCGAAGCGCCAGCATGTTGCGGACGCCCACGTCCGCGTATGAGCCGACCACGTGCCGCAACTCCGCAACGGAGTGGTTGACCGCAGTCAGGTGCCCGACGGGCGTCAGCGTGGTTTCGGCAGCGATCCGGCCAGTCACCCGGACCGTGCGGTCCCTGGTAGAGCCGCCCGCGCCGTAGGTAACGGAGACAAATGTGGGCCGAAGCGGCTCAAGCTGGCGGATCGACAGCCAGAGCCGCTGCTCTTCTGCCTCTGTCTTGGGCGGCATGAACTCGAACGAGAACGACTGCCGGCCAGCGGCGAGCAAGTCCCTGATCGCAGGAGCAGGACCAACGGGCATGCTGGCAGGCTATCGGCAACCACGGCCCCTGCGCCGCATGCAGGCGCCGGTAACGGGTCTACTCTGCAGGAACATGGCAACTGACCCGGCCGCTCCCGGCCCGGCACGCCTTGACCAGATCAGGCACGAAGTGGCGAGCGCCCTGGCGGAGTTCCTCGCCCGCCAGCGTGCCGTGCTGGCCGCGATCGGCGACGACTTGCTGCCCTGCCTGCAAGCCATGGAAGAACTGCTCGCGGGCGGCAAGCGGCTCCGGCCAGCATTCTGCTACTGGGGCTGGCGGGCAGCGGGCGGCGAGGACTGCCCGGCCATCTACACCGCGGCCGCGTCCCTCGAACTGCTCCAGGCCAGCGCGCTCATCCACGACGACGTGATGGACGCCAGCGACACCAGGCGGGGCCGGCCGGCCGTGCACCGCCAGTTCAGCGCCCGCCTGGCCGCCACGAACCCTGGAGCCGCCGACCAGTTCGGGGCCGGCGCGGCAATCCTCATCGGCGACATGCTGCTGCCCTGGACAACCGAGATGTACCAGGCAAGCGGCTTCCCCGCGAACGTCCTGTGGCGCGGCCAGCGCGCACTGGACGCGATGCAGACTGAGGTTGCCGCAGGCCAGTACCTGGACCTCCTCAGCCAGGCCAGGCGGGGCACGTCGGTCGCAGAGGCGATGCGAGTGATCATCTTCAAGACGGCGAAATACACGATCGAGCGCCCCCTCCAGCTCGGCGCGCTGCTGGCGGCTAGCTCGCCGGCGGCGGGCGACGCCGTGGCAGCGGTGTGCACTGCGTACGGGATCCCGCTTGGCATCGCCTTCCAGCTGCGCGATGACCTCCTCGGCGTGTTCGGCGACCCGGCCAGGACGGGGAAGCCAGCCACTGGCGACCTCTCCGAAGGCAAGCGGACCGTCCTGATGGCCCTGGCCAGGGAGCGCGCGAGCGCGAGCCAGGCCCGGCTGCTCGACGAGCACGTCGGCGACCGGACGCTCACGACGCCAGGCGCCGCGGCCGTCAGGGCGGTGCTCACCGACACGGGCGCTGTCGACGAATGCGAGGCGCTCATCGCGGCCAACGTCAAGGAGGCCGTCGCAGCGCTCGACGGCGCGCCCATCACGGATGCGGCCAGGTCCGCGCTCGCAGCGCTCGCGATCACCGCCACCGACCGGGAGGAATTACCCCGCACGACGCCCCGCGTCAGCCAGGTACCAGCCGGAACCATGCCGGGAACGGGCAGTACCGCGCAGCACACTACGGCCGCTCGCCGATCCGGCCGCCCGGTCTCGCCCCGGCGCGGGTGCTTCCTGCTGCCCGGGACTGGCCGCGGGCGCCCTGGTCACCTCAGCCGGGCAGCCAGTCGCGCGGCGGCCGCGCCGGGATCGTCAGCGTCGGTAATGGCGCGCACGACGACAATCCGGGTAGCGCCAGCCTCGAGCACCTGACCGAGGTTGCCCTCGTCGATGCCGCCAATGGCGAACCAGGGACGCCCCGTCCCCAGTGCCGCCGCATACCGGACCAGGTCCAGGCCTGGCGCCGGGCGGCCGGGCTTCGTCGGCGTCGGCCAGACCGGCCCGGTGCAGAAGTAGTCAGCGGCCGGCTCTGCCGCAGCAGCAGCAGTCTCCCTCTCGGCATGGGAGGACAGCCCGATGAGCGGGCCTGGCCCGAGCATCGTCCGGGCGATCCCGACTGGCAGGTCATCCTGGCCCAGGTGAAGCACGTCGGCGCCGCACGCGTAGGCGACATCGGCCCGGTCGTTGACTGCCAGCAGCGCGCCGTGCGCGGCGCACGCGCGCCTGAACACCTCGAGATAGCGCAGCTCCTGGCCAGCTTCCAGGCCCTTCTGCCGGAGCTGGACGATGTCCACTCCGGAACTCAGCACGTCGTCAAGGAAGCGGGCCAGATCACCCTGCCGCTCCCTGGCGTCCGTGCACAGGTAGAGCCTCGACGCGGCGAGCCTAGATTCCAGTTGCTCCGAGCGCTGCGACACGCTCAGAAGGCTAGCGCCTGGGCCCGCCTGTTCACCTCGGTGCGCCGGTGCTCAGCGAGCGCCTGGACAGGAGTGCCAGGCAGTGTCTCGTCAGCCGTGAACAGCCAGCTCAGTGCCTCGGTGTCGGAAAACCCGCAGTCGAAGAGCAGTGTCAGCGTGCCGCCGAGGCCATGGATGATCTGGTCCCCGTCGAGGAAACCGGCCGGGATGGCGAACTCGCCGTTCGGGCGCTGCACCGCAAGCAGCTTGCGGTCGCGCAGCAGTTGCTTGACCCGGCTAACCGGCAGGCCGAGCCGCTCAGCGGCGTCCGGAACCGATAGCCAGGCACCGACGATGGCGTCGGTTGAAAGGTCGATCTGTGCCACGTCTGCAGCTTCCCACATCCGGCGACCGCCGAAACCCCCTCCATCGGTGTCAAGTCCGGCGCGCATGGTAATCACACGGCCAACTAGAGCCCGTTACCTGGCAATGACCGCGTATCAGCTGGCCAGAGCACCGTCCCGGAGTGCAATACCCGGATCAGCCAGTCTGTCCGGATCCACCCGGCTGCCCGCCTCGATAAGCCGCCGCGACTGGAGCAAGTCTTTAGGCAGCCCGACAGTCAGCGCAGCGACCAGCCGGTCGCCGGAGAGCCAGCAGACAGCCCACTTAGCTCCGGCAGGGTCACCCCGCCAGATCAGTCGTTCGGCCGCGCCGTGCCAGCCCACGTACTGCACCATCCGGCCGAACTGCTCGGACCAGAAGTAGGGAACGGGGTTGTACTCGGCACCCGCGCCAAGGATGTTCGCGGCCGCGACTTCCGGAGCGTGCAGCGCGATGTCCCAGTGCTCGAACCGGAGTTGCCGCTGGTACCGGCCGGACCAGAAGGATGCGCAGTCGCCCACTGCGAAGACGCCAGGAACGGACGCTCGAAGCTGCGCGTCCACGGCAACGCCGTTGTCCAGCCGCACGCTCGATCCGGCCAGCCAGGACACGTCCGGGCGCACCCCGACCGCTGTCACCACCACGTCGGCCGGCAGCACGTCGCCGGAGCCAAGCACAACGCCACCCGGCCGGACAGCTGCCACGTGCTGCCCTAGCCGCAAGTCCACCCCGGCGCCGGAGTACCAGGGCACGGTGGCGAGGCCTACTTGCGACCCCACTGCCGCTGCCAGTGGAGCGTCCGCGGCCTCAAGCACCGTCACGGCAGCACCACGCGCGGCTGCGGCTGTCGCCAGCTCCGCACCGATCCAGCCAGCTCCGACGATCACTAGCCGCACTCCCGGCTTCAGCAACTCGCGGAGCGCAAGCGCGTCATCTGCGGTTCGCAGCACGCGCTGCGGCCCGTCGCCGGGCAGTCGGACAGGGACCGCGCCGGTGGCCAGCACGACAGCGTCCCACTCGTACTCGGCGGCGTCGGTACCGACCGTCCGGTGACCAAGCCCGACCGCGGTTTCACCCAGCCGCAGGTCTAGGGCGAGCGCCTCGATGTCAGGCCGAAGGCTGGTGTCGTCCAATTCGCCGGTCAGCAGTTTCTTGGACAGCGGCGGCCGGTCATACGGCGGCCGCTGCTCAGCGCCGATGAGGGTCAGCGCACCGCCGTAACCCTTAGCTCGCAGTTCCTCGGCTACCCGTAGCCCGGCTAGCCCGGCGCCGACTACGACGACCCTCGCCGGCTCGGTCATGCCCGCATCATGTCTCCCACTGTCGGCCATACCAGCACGGCCACCTGACCCGCACTGCCCACCGGACCAGCAGAGCCCGCCGCAACCGCGCGGGCCCGTCCGCAGTCTCGGTAGTGAGGCATGCGGATCTGCCGCAGGCCGAGTACATCGTGCCGCAGACGGGGGCGAGTCAGATGGTCCGGTTGCATTGGCTCTCCGGTCGCAGCAGTGCGGCAGCCGCGTTGTTCGGCATGCTCGCAATCATGGCGAGCGGATGCGGTGGGGGTGGTGCCAAGCCCCACGGTGAAGCAGCCCCACGAGAAACGGCTGCTTCACCGTCGGACTCGGCACCAGCTCAGGTACGAGCCGGCTCCCCCGTATGGATCGACACTCTGCAGATGGTGTCGGCCACCAAGGGCTGGGCGCTGCTGTGGACGTCGAACCCTGATCACGACAGCACGCTCGCCGTTGCCCGGACGACGGACCGTGGACGGACGTGGGCGATAGTCACTCCTCCGGCGGCTGTGCGGGCACTGGGAACCGGCCAGGGACTGCTCCAAGCCGCTACGACTGAGCGTGCCTGGTTCGCAGTCCCCACCAGCATGAGCGGCCTGTCCGGAAAGACGCTCGTATTCGGCACCGCTGACGGCGGCCGGTCGTGGCGGCAATCGGCTGGCATCCCTGACGGCTCGGAGCCGGTGGCGATCGACTTCGTCAGCCCGAGCCGCGGCTGGCTGCTGGAGAGCCTGGGAGCGGCCATGCAGCAGAACCCGGTGCGGCTGTACCGGAGCACCGACGGCGGGCTGCGCTGGTCGCTGGAGGCCAGATCGCCGCGAATGGCAGGGGACCCTCCCACCAGCAGCGGACTGCCGCTGTACTGCGACAAGGACGGGCTCGCCTTCGGTTCTGCGCTGACCGGCTGGATTACCGGCTACTGCAACTCGCTGTCGGTCCTGGTGACCAGAGACGGCGGAGCGCGGTGGGCGACCCAGCCGCTGCCGTTGTCTCCGACCGTGTGCGAGTCAGCCGGCTGCGAGATTCCGGCACCGCAGTCCGCGGGAGGCACCACGTTCCTGGAGGTAACTGACTATCCGGCAGACGCATACCTGCTGGTGAGTCGTGACGCCGGGCGCACCTGGCGGGTCGAGACGCTGCCCGCTGGCGCTGGCCAGTATCCGCGCATCCGCTTCTACTCGGCGGACGACGGGATCGCGATATCGGCCGGATCGCAGGGCACGATCGGCCGGGACTTCTACCTGACCACCGATGGCGGGCTGAACTGGATCGCGGTCCGCCAGGGGCGGCGCTTCGGCGGGAACTGGGACGACTTCGATTTCGTCAGCCAGCGCGCAGGGTTCGCCTGGACAAATCCGGGCGGGGATCTGTCGGCAGCGCCGCTGCGGCTGTACCGAACTTCCGATTCCGGGCGAACCTGGGCAGCATTTGTTCCGCGGCTGAGTTAGCAACCATGATCACGAAGGCTTTTGGGCCCGGCAGGCACAACCGGTTACGTCCTCAGCGCGGGTGGCAGCTTGGCTGTGCTTCCGCACGGCTGGCTGATCACGGGCGGCTAAGCTATGCCTATCGCGCGGGAGTCCGGTGTGACCGGACTGAGAGGGCAGCTGATGAGCCGCCGACCGCAGGAACCTGATCCGGGTCATGCCGGCGAAGGGAGCCGAACTTGAGCACTCCGCTACCTGCCGAATGCGACGTCCTGATCGTGGGCGGCGGGGTCATCGGCATGAGCATCGCCTGGCGCGCGACTCAGCAGGGACTGTCCGTCGTAGTCGCCGATCCCCGGCCAGGCCAGGGCGCGACCCACGCGGCAGCGGGGATGCTCACGCCGATCGCGGAGGCGGCCTACGCCGAGCGGGAGATCTTCCGACTTGGCCAGGACTCGCTCCGCCGGTACCCGGACTTCATCACCGAACTGCACAACGTCACCGGACTGCCGACAGGGTTCCGGCAGGCCGGCACGCTCCAGGTCGCCTACGACAGCGACGACCTGGCCCTGCTGGCCGAGACCCGAGTACTCCAGGAGTCGTTCGGGGTGCACCTGGAGCAGCTCACAGCGCGTGACTGCCGCGAAGCCGAGCCCATGCTCGACCCGTCAGTCCGCGGCGGTCTGCTGGCGCCTGGCGACGGCTCAGTCGACCCCCGGTTGCTGGCCATAGCCCTGCAGGAAGCAGCTCAGGGCGGCGGCGCTCGCCTGGTCAGACAACCCGTCACCGAGATCCGCTGCGCGGCGGGACGGGCCAGCGGCGCCCGGCTGGCCGATGACAACGTGATCACCGCCCGGTGGATAGTCCTGGCAGCAGGCTGGCAGTCGGCGGCGCTCCCTGGACTGCCTGCTGGCGTGGCGCCACCGGTCCGCCCGGTGAAGGGCCAGATCATCCGGCTGCGGATGACCAGCGCGACACGAGCGGCCGGGCTGCCGCCGGGGTTGCTGCTGCGGACCGTGCGCGGAGTCGTCCGCGGGTCGACCGTGTACCTGGTGCCGCGCGACAGCGGCGAGCTCGTGATTGGCGCTACGCAAGAGGAGCTCGGACCGGACACGACGGTGACGGCCGGGGGCGTGTGGGCACTGCTGCGGGACGCGCGGGCGCTGGTGCCCGGTATCACCGAGCTGGAGCTACACGACGTGACCGCGGGACTGCGGCCGGGAACGCCGGATAACGCGCCGGTCCTCGGCCCGAGCGAGCTGCCGGGCCTGGTCCTCGCGACCGGGCACTTCCGGGCAGGGGTGCTGCTAGCTCCGGTCACCGCGGACACCATCGCCGCGTACCTGCGGACCGGCACGCCCGACCCGATCTGGGCCGCGTTCAGCGCCGGCCGGTTCCCGGTGCGCGCTGACAGCCCGCGCCAGCGTCAGGCCCTGCCAGCGGAGGCTGCGGCATGCGGGTAATCATCAACGGCGAATCGCACCAGGTGCCTGCCCCGATGTCGCTCGCGCAAGCGGTAGCGCTGCTGACCAGCGCGCAGGCCGGCGTGGCCGCGGCCGTCAATGGTGATGTCGTGCGGCGGTCCGCCTGGAAGAGCACATCGCTCACCGATGGAGACGAGGTCGAAGTGCTGACTGCGGTGCAGGGAGGCTGAGGTGGACGATCCGCTGCTGATCGCCGGCGAGACGTTCACCTCGCGGCTCATCATGGGTACTGGCGGCGCACCCAGCCTGGAAGTACTGGACCGCGCGCTCGTCGCCTCCGGTACCGAGCTGACCACGGTCGCCATGCGCCGGGTAGCGCCCTCCTCGACCGGATCCGTCCTTGACCTGCTGGCGGAGCGCAGCATCCGGGTCCTGCCGAACACGGCTGGCTGCTTTACCGCAGCCGAAGCTGTCCGGGTTGCACGGCTGGCCCGCGAAGCACTCGGCACCAGTTGGGTCAAGCTCGAGGTCATCGCCGATGAGCGCACTCTGCTGCCAGACCCGGTTGAGCTACTGGCGGCGGCCGAGCAACTCGTTGCCGACGATTTCGTCGTACTGCCTTACACCAATGACGACCCGGTCCTGGCACGGCGTCTTGAACAGGCCGGCTGCGCCGCGGTCATGCCGCTCGGCTCCCCGATCGGCTCCGGCCTCGGCATCCGGAATCAGCACAACATCGAGCTGATCGTCGAGTCGGCCGGGGTGCCGGTGATCTTGGACGCCGGAATCGGCACCGCCAGCGATGCTGCGATCGCCATGGAGCTCGGCTGCGCTGCGGTGCTGCTCGCTACCTCGGTGACCAGAGCGCGAAGCCCGGAGCTAATGGCCGAGTCGATGCGGCTAGCGGTGACGGCGGGCCGGCTGGCCTATCTTGCTGGCCGGGTCCCCCGCCGCAAGTACGCCCTGGCGTCATCGCCGCCCGCAGGCTGACCTCGCGCCGCCGGGTCCCCCGCCGCAAGTACGCCCTGGCGTCATCGCCGCCCGCAGGCTGACCAGACGGCCCCGAAGCGGGTCCGTCCGGCCCGGCCCACAGGCCAGGGATACGCCCAACGGGCTCAGGCACGTCGAATTTGGACGCGCAGCGTCACGGGCACCCTAGACTTCTCCCGATGGATACGACGGTGTCGGCACCAATAGGGCAGCTGCTCGACGGGCGTTACCTGGTCGAGTCGCAGATTGCCCGTGGCGGCATGGCAACGGTGTACCACGCACGCGACATCAGGCTGGAGCGGACGGTCGCACTGAAGATCGCCCATCAGGAGCTGGCGCGCGACCAGGATTTCGTCGGGCGGTTCATCAGTGAGGCGCGGTCGGTAGCCAGGCTATCCAGCCCGAACGTCGTCGCTGTCTTCGACCAGGGCTCGACTGGTGACCTGCATTACATTGCCATGGAGTACGTGCCCGGCCCGACGCTGCGTGACCTGATTGTCGCCCGCGGGCGGCTTAACCCGCGTGAGGCGCTGGACATCATCGAGCGGGTGCTGGCCGGCCTGGCAGCCGCGCATGACGCGGGAATCATCCACCGTGACGTCAAGCCCGAGAACGTACTGCTCGGCAACGGCAGGTCGGTCAAGGTCGCCGACTTCGGCCTCGCCCGGGCCGCGGCGGGCGCCGGTACCACCAAGACCGGGCTGCTCATCGGGACTGCCGCCTACCTCGCGCCTGAGCAGGTAGCCAGCAATACCGCCGACGAGCGCAGCGACGTCTACGCGGTCGGCGTGATGCTATTCGAGATGCTCACCGGCGTGCAGCCACATACCGGTGAGTCTCCGCTGGACGTGGCCTACAAGCACGTCAACGCGGTTGTCCCGGCACCGTCGAGCCTGGTTCCGGACCTGCCTGCTGCAATAGACACACTGGTCGCGCTCGGCACATCGCGCGACCCGGAACTGCGGCCGCCGGACGCTCGCCGTTACCTCAAGGCCATCACAGAGGTACGCCGCGGCATGCCGCTGCCCGGCATGCCGCCTGGTGCACAGCAACCGGTCAATCACGGCTCCTGGCCAGCGGCCGGGACGGCCGCCGCAGCGGGCGCCGGCGGGGCAGCAGACGACGTCTCGTCGAGTGGCGCCGCAGACGGTCCGGTGACCGGGGAGATCCTGCTGCCAGGCCATGAGCCGGCCACTCAGTGGCTGACCAGCAACGGGTCGGGTGCGCACGCCAGCGCAGACCTGAACAACACCGGACCGCTGCATGACGGCACCGCGAGGCTGCCCGCCTCGGGCGGTTACCCGCCCGGGTCCGGTGGCGGGCACCACACCCTGATCGTTCCGACAGGGCCGGACGCGGCCTACGCCAACGGCAGCGGATACCCGGGGCGCCGTCGCGGCCGCCGGTATCACGAGCCGATGCTCCAACGGTGGCTGTTCAGCCGGCGGATCCTGATCGTCCTGGCCGTCATCGTGGTCGGCATCGGTGCCTGGTGGCTCGCGAAAGGCCAGTACACCACCGTCCCGTCGCTGGCCGACATGACAGTCAGCACCGCGCGCGGTGATCTGTCCAACGCCGGCCTCGGCGTCGTCGTCGGCACGCCCCAGCACAGCAACACCGTGCAGGCCGGCCAGATCATCTCGAGCATCCCGGCCGCCGGACATCAGATCAGTCACGGCGGCACGGTCACGATCATCCCGTCTCTCGGGCCGGTGCTGGTCGCGGTGCCGTCGGTGACCGGGCAGCCACTGGCCCAGGCCGAGCACAGCCTCAAGGCAGCCGGACTGACGCCAGGCCGACCGACCTATCAGACCTCTACCAGCATCCCGGCCGGCGTGGTGCTCTCGACCGATCCAGTCGCCTACCAGCACTGGCCGAAGAACAAGCCGGTCGAGCTGGTAGTGAGCAGCGGCCAGCCACTGCCGAACTTCGTCGGCCAGCAGGTAACCGCAGCCCAGGGGGCCGCGCAGGCCGGCGGCTACAGCATCGACCCGGTGTCGGTCGCCAACAGCTCGCAACCAGCGAACACCATCATCCGGCAGTCCCCCGCTGCCAACACGCCGATCACCAGTGGTGAGGTCGTGACGGTCTATGTGTCCTCAGGACCGCAAGAGGTGAACGTCCCGGATGTGACCGGCATGAGCGTCAGCCAGGCCCAGCAAGCACTCACCCAGGCCGGCTTCCAGGTCACCGTGAACCAGATGGGCCCCGGAAACACCGTGGGGAGTTACTCGCCGACCGGACAGGCTCCGCAGGGGTCAACCATCACCATCAATGTCGGCCTGTTCGGCGGGTTCGGCGACTAAGAGCCGCTAGCCCGGGCCGCGACCGGCTCAGAGCGGCGGACCCTCGCCTGCTCGTTCCTGATATGAGTACCGCTGCTCCTGCCACGGATCGGCGACATTGTGGTAGCCCCGTTCCTCCCAGAACCCGCGCCGGTCAGCTGTCAGGTACTCAACCGCGCGGATCCACTTGACACTCTTCCACCCGTACAGGCTCGGCACCACCAGCCGGAGCGGGTAGCCATGCTCGGGGGTTAGCCGCGCATCGTCCCGGTGCGTGGCCAGCAGCGTGTCCTCCGCCGCGAAGTCGCCGATCCGGATGTTGGCGCTGTAGCCGAACTCGGCCCAGACCATCACGTGCGTCACGGCAGGGGCTGGCGGGTACCGGTGCAGTATCTCTGCAGCCAGCACGCCCGCCCAGCGGACTCCGGGGACGGTGAATTTCGTCACGCAATGGAAGTCCGCGGTGACCTGGCTAACGGGCAGCGCCGCGACGTCGTCCCAGTGCAGCCTGGTCTGCGTCCCAGACTCCGTCGCACCGAGTATGCGCAGGTCCCAGGTCTCGGCATTGAAGACGGGGATCGGGCCGTAATGGAGCACCGGCAGGGTCCGCGGCACGTACTGGCCGGGTGGCAGCGCCGGTTGCTGACCAGGCGCGTGCGAGCCGACCGAAATGCTGTCTCCGCCCGCCCCGGGCTGGTCGTGAGTCTGCTCCGCCGCCGATGCCAGCAAGCCCTCCTCGCGCTCGCGAAATTCGCGCGCACCAGTATCGGGCTGCATCATATCCGGCTGACCTGCCCTTTCCCGCTGTCGCGCCAGTGCGCACGGCGACGTCGACCCGTTGTCCCCGCAGGTGCGCCTATCTTGCCACCCGGCCGGCGGTGCATTGGCCGCGCCCACCGCGCAGCGAGGCCGCAGACGGGTGCGCTAAGCTAGCGCTCGTGCGAAGCAGCTATTGGTTTGGATTTGGCTACCGGCCCGGCCCAGGGACGGTCGCCCGCCAGACTCTGCGCTGACGCAAGGCGACACTCAGTTAAGCCCCGGGCCGAGATGGTCCGGGGCTTTCGTCATGATGGGGACGAGGAGAACGCAGTGGTGGTGGTGATGGCCCCTGAGGCCACCGAGAGTGACATTGAAGGAATCGTCGACCTGGTGACCGCGGCCGGCGGCGAGGCATTCGTGAGTCGGGGCGTGTCCCGGACGATCATCGGGCTAGTCGGCGACGTTGAGCAGTTCGGCGCGCTGAACTTGCGCAGCTACTCCGGGGTCAGCGACGTGGTACGCATCTCGGTGCCGTACAAGCTGGTGAGCCGCGAGCATCATCCGAACCGGTCAGTGATCACCGTTGGCGGCGTGCCCATCGGGCCGGGTCATCTGACCGTCATTGCCGGACCGTGCACGGTGGAGACGGCGGAGCAGACGCTCGTCTCGGCGCGCATGGCGCAGGCCGCCGGCGCCTCGCTGCTGCGTGGTGGCGCCTACAAGCCGAGGACGTCGCCGTACGCCTTCCAGGGGCTTGGCGAGGCCGGGCTGCGCATCCTGGCGGACGTCAGGGCCGAGACCGGCCTGCCGGTAGTGACAGAGGTCATAGACCCGGCTTCGGTCGACCTGGTCAGCTCGTACGCGGACATGCTCCAGGTCGGCACGCGCAGTATGCAGAACTTCACGTTGCTGCAGGCGGTCGGCTCCGCACGCAAGCCCGTGCTGCTCAAGCGCGGCATGAACGCCACCATCGAGGAATGGCTGATGGCTGCCGAGTACATCGCCCAGCGCGGCAACCTCGACATCGTGCTGTGCGAGCGGGGTATCAGGACGTTCGAGACCGCCACCAGGAACACGCTGGACATCAGCGCGGTGCCGGTGGCTCAGCGCCTCTCGCACCTGCCCGTCATCATCGACCCGTCTCATTCCGGCGGCCGTCGTGATCTCGTGCTGCCACTGAGCAGGGCCGCGGTCGCTGTCGGCGCCGACGGCATCATCGTCGACGTGCATCCGCACCCGGCCGCCGCGATGTGCGACGGCGATCAGGCGCTGACCGGCGACGACATGCGTGAGCTGGCCGAGATGGTCAGCACTCTCCCGCAACTGCTTGGCCGGACGCTCACGCCCGCGCCTGCGCCTGCCGCACACCCGGGGAGCCTTGCGAGCGCGGGCAACGCGGGCCGGGCCTGACTGCCAGCGCAGTACGCGCACCGGGAGCAACGGAGCTTCCGGCGCGCGCCGGCCAGGGATACGTCAGAGCCCGGCGACCGCGGGGATCACCTGGCTGCCGATGATCTCAAGCGGCCGCAGGTCCCAGACTCCCGCGACAGATCCGATGGCCATGTCGAAGCCCATCTCGGCCAGCCCGCCCAGCTGGTCGACGACCTCCCTGGCTCGCTCGCCGCGCTCGCCTACGTCGAACATGAAGTAGCACGTCTTCTCGATCTCGTCGAACGCGCGCCCTTCGGCCTCGCAGTGCGCACGCAAAACGTCGAGCTTGCGGCCGAGGTCAGGGCCGGTGAACAGGTTGCACGCCTGCGCGTAGCGGGCAACGAGCCGGAGAGTCTTCCGCTCGCCTGACCCGCCGATCATTATCGGCGGGTGCGGCACCGACAACGCCTGCGGATGGTTCAGCGGCCGCTCCAGCCGGTAATACTTGCCGTTGAACGGGCTCTCGTCGCCTTCCCACATCTGCAGGCAGATGCGCACGGTCTCCTCAAGCCGTTCGAACCGTTCGGCGACCGGAGGGAACGGGATGCCGAGGCCGCGGGCTTCCTCTTCGTTCCAGGCAGCGCCGATGCCCAGCCAGGCCCGGCCGCCGGAGAGCACGTCGAGCGTCGTGACAATCTTGGCCAGGACGCCTGGATGCCGGTAGACCGCGCCGGTGACTAGCGTCAGCAGCCGGGCGCGCGAGGTACAGCCGGCCAGGTATCCGAGCGTGGTGTAGGCCTCGAGCATGTCCTGCTCAGGCGGGCCGATCATCGCAAGCTGGAAGAAGTGATCCATGACCGCGATACTGTCGAAACCCGCGTCGTCGGCAGTCCTGGCAACCGAGGCCAGCTTCCTGCCGAGTTGCGGCGCGCCCCCTGCGCCGTTGAAGTCCGGAATCTGCAAGCCAATTCGCACGTCGCTCACCCCGGCAACCAAGAATGCCACAGCGCCTGGCCGGCTCAGCTGATCAGGTCCCGGCACCTGTTGCTTCCAGGTATCTTGGGAAAGCCTTGACCGGAGCGTTGCATGCATGCGACAAAAGGCTCGGGCTGAACATGCGGGGACGTCGATGCTGAGGATCCGCTCGACTGCGGCGGTGGCTGGACTGGTGCCTGTGTTGGCCGTGGCCAGTGCCACTGGCCCGGCTCTGGCGCGGCAAGCGGCGGCCGGTTCTGTCAGCACCCCGCCGCACGCCCGGTCTGCTGTGCGGGCCAGCGTGTCGCCGTACCGGATTCTGGTCAGCAGCCATTTCGGCCAGCCGGGAAATGCGTCGGGTTACTCAGCCATCGTGGTCACCGGCAGGCGGCAGGCGTGGGCCTTCGGCGGGACCAATCCCGGCGGCCCGAGCAGGCCGGTCGCCGAGCACTGGACCGGCACCGCCATGACGCGGGCCGTGCTGCCGCCCGGGCTCGCCGGCTTCATCAGCGACGCGAGCGCGCCGTCCGCGACAGACATCTGGGCCGCAAGCGAGTACGGCGGGTACGTGCTGCACTGGAACGGCATGCGCTGGTACCTCGCCAAGCGCTGGGGCGGCATGATCACGGGCCTGACGGCGGTCTCGGCGGACGACGTCTGGATCTTCGGCGCGAGCCCAGACGGCAATGGCACGGGAACGTGGCACTTTGACGGCCGGTCCTGGCGTCGGGTCGCCGGCGCGGCCGCGGCGATCTACCGTGCCAGCGCGATCTCGCGGCGTGACATCTGGGCCATAACAGCCGGCCCGAAGTCGGATTCCGTTCTGTGCTATGACGGAAAGCGGTGGCAGCCGGTGCGTACCGGCAACGTCCTCGCCGGCGTTGTGGCAAGCGACATCCTGGCGACATCCAAGCGCGACGTCTGGGTGCTGGGCAACGAGGTCAGGCGGGGAGCTATCCGGCTCGTCCTCGCGCACTGGAACGGCGCTCGCTGGACGAGGATCAACGCCGGCCTGACCGCCTTCGCCGGGCGGCTGTCGCCGGGCGCGCACGGTACCGTGCTCGTCACCGCGACTCCGGCGCAGGCGTCGGCAGCCGGGCTAGTCGTGCAGATCAACGCTGCCGGACAACGGCGCGTTACGGCCATCCGGTCCGGCCTCGGCAGCGGCGTCAGTGCAGTGGCCTTGCTCGGCGGCACCAGGATGCTGCTGGCGAGTGGCGGTGTCCTGACCAGGCTCGGCGGGGATGCGGTCATCTGGGAGGGCCGGCTCACCCTGCGGGTGCATCACCGGATTGCTGACGATGATGACTGACGCCGGAGTTCCGCTGCGGAGTGTGCTCCTGCGCGGCGGCAGCTAGCTCTTCGGCCAGATCGTCTGCGTCCAGGCGGGCCTCAATCTTGCGCAAGTCTTCGATCCGCGCCTTGGTCTCTACCTGGCGCGGCGTTAGCAGCGAGCAGCAATCCTCGTCGGGCAATTCGGAGATGGCCAGGGTGGCAATCCGCCGGGCCTCGGCCATGATCTCGGACTTGTCGAGCCCGATCAGCGGCCGGAGGATCGGGAGCGAGACCGCGTCGTCGAGTGCGGTGATGTTTGCCAGTGTCTGGCTGCTGACCTGACCGAGCGAGTCGCCCGTCACCAGAGCTGCGGCCCGCAGCCGCCTGGCGAGCGCAGCGCCAGTCTTCAGCATGAGGCGTCGCTGAGCGACGATCTGCAGCCGGCCAGCGCCCGACGTGGCGAGCCGTCGCTGCGCAGTCCCGAACGCCACGACGAACAGGCGCGAGTCGGTCTGGTAGCGGTCAAGTTGCCGCGTCAGGCCGTACGCCTTGTATACCGACTCCGGCCCGGTCAAAGGCATGCCGGAGAAGTGCAGGAAATGGCAGCGCAGCCCGCGCCGCATCATCCGGTACGCGGCAACCGGCGAGTCAATCCCGCCGGACATCAGCACGAGTCCGCGGCCGCTCATCCCGACTGGCAGGCCGCCCTGGCCGGCCCAGCCCTGGGTGAAGACGAAGACCTCGCGCTGGTCGACCTCCACAAACACCGTGGTGTCCGGCGAGCGCAGGTCGACGGGGTAGCCATACTCCGCCTGGATGCGGCTGCCGATCTGCACCGCCAGCTCGGCCGAGGTCACCGGGAAGCGCTTATCCCGCCGCCGGGCGCGAACCGCGAACGAGCCGGGGCAGCCCGCGGCGAGTCCGACGGCAGCGGAAATGGCCGCTTCGGGGTCTTTCGCGACCCGGAGGGCGCGGCAGACTCGGACCACGCCCATGACATAGGTCAGCCGCTCCGCGACCAGGTCGACAGCAGTCTCGGCGACCAGGCCGCCCCGGTCCGCGCCGGCGACGCGGACCACGATGACGCCCTCGCGCTGCCAGACCCGTATCTCGATCCCGAGATCGCGCACCGCGCGCCTGATGTTGTCGTGCAGCAACCGCTCGAACTGCTGGCGGTTGCGGCCCTTGAGGACGATCTCACCAAGCTTGAGCAACACGCACGGCTCATGGAGCTGCCCTGCGGCGTCGGGATCAGCGGGGTGGGCAGCGGGCAGCGCTGGCGCGGACATCTTTTTAGTCTGCCACCTTGGCGGAGCCTGGTTGCCGGACGCCGCAGAGCAGCCGGCTTTCCCCGCGCTGCCACAGCGTGCCAACCTCAGCGAACCCCGCTGACCTGAGCGCCGCCACGTGCACGCGCAACAACCCGGCAGGCGATCCGTGGTGCTCAGAATCGACTCGCCGCGCCTCCCGTTCGGCGACCAGAGCCGCGAGCGCCGGATCGGCCGCCGCCGACACCCACCAGTCCGTCCACGTCTCGGCGAGGCCCTCCGGGAACCGCCGCTGCTCTTCGCGCTCGATTAGTGCCCGGCCGAGCCGGACGAGTGTCGGCTGCGACTCGTCATCGCGCATGTGGTCCCCGTTCAGCAGCAGGCCTCCCGGCCTCAGCACCGTAGCGAGCTCCGCATACAGCGCTGCCAGTGCGGGCTCGGTCAGCCAGTGCAGTGCTGTCGTGCTGACTGCGGCATCGGGCGCGCGGTCCAGGGCCAGGCCAGCCGACCAGCCGGGGGTACGCAGGTCGGCATCAACGAAACGGAGTCCCGGCACTTCGCGCCACGCAGCCCTGCCGAGGCCGAGGGTGAGCGGGTCGGCGTCAACGGCAACAACGGTGGCGGCCGGGATACGCCGCAGCAAGCGGACCGCGAGCGAACCGGGTCCGCTGCCGAGATCGAGGACCAGCGGGTCCCGGCGGCCGGCCGCTTCCTCGACCGCGTCGATCAGCGCGGTGAACCTGTCTTCCCGGTCCGGCAGATAGCCCTGCTGCTGAGCGTCCCAGCGGTCGATCCACTCGCGCGCGGCTTCCGGGTCGATCGGCTGGGGCACCGTCTGACCAACTGCTCCGGGCATGGTTCCTCGCTTCCTGCGGCACTGGCGATGCGCGTGCCAGTTGCGTGACTGTCGTATACAGTTTCAGCAGTCACTAACGTACGATACCGGAAGTAACTGGTCAAGTGAATTTCAACAGTCATCTCGACGCGGTCATCTCGGTAGCAGTAAGCCTGGTCAACACGCTGACGCCGGGCGAAGCGCACGGCCGCGGCTACCAGCCGCCGGTCGGGGAGGCCGCATGCGCCGCGGTGACCACAGCACTGCGGACCGGGCAGACGTCCGCACGTCCGGTCACCAGCGCGGACGCGGCGCTGCTGGCAGACACCGCAACGCGGTTGCGCGCGGTGTTCGACGCGGTGGAGGCCGACGAAGTGGACACCGCCGCCACTCTGGTGAACACGATGCTTGCCGAGACTGGCGCGCGCCCGCAGCTAGACCGGCACGATGGCGAGCCCTGGCACCTGCACTTCCACAGCAAGGCCGACTCGCTTGCGCAGGGCTGGGCGGCTGGCTGCGCGACCGGGCTTGCCGTCGTACTCGGAACCGACATGTACAAGCGCCTGGGCGTGTGCACGGCGCCGCGCTGTGATCGCGTCTACGTCGACGTCTCCAGGAACGGCACTCGCCGGTTCTGCTCGACCGCCTGTCAGAACAGGGTCAAGGCGGCAGCCTTCCGGGCCCGCCAAGCCTGACCCTGAGGCAGACGCCAACTGAGCCGCGTCGTGCAGGCGGCGCCGGACACTTTCTGCGCCTGGCCGAGCAGGCGGCCACGGGCAGTAGCGGCAAGCAGCCGGGGCCCGTGGCGTGCGGCAGCGGGCGTAACGTTGCCAGCGCCAGCTGTCCGCCGGAGCCGTCTCGGGCATGATCAACAGCACGTCGCCCTGGACCTGTGCCAGCCCGCAGAGCACGGCGCGGGCCCCGGCTGCGGGCAACAGCCCGCAGAGCACGGCGCGGGCACCGGCCGCGAATACCGCGAGCGGGCAGGCTGCTGCCAGCCCTGAGGTGCTCGTTCCCGCTGAAGATCTTGATCTTGGGTTTGTCAGCCGAAGAAGACTTCTGCCTCGGCGTAGCGCTCCTGCGGAACCAGCTTCAGCTCGGCAGTGGCGTCAGCAAGCGGAACCCTGAC
>Ga0335074_10003629_pt1 | contig 21153 bp, 14 predicted proteins | sample Lox_Sample_23_FD_206715 | JGI IMG/M metagenome (GOLD analysis project Ga0335074, IMG submission 206715) | Soil microbial communities from Loxahatchee National Wildlife Refuge, Florida, United States - Lox_Sample_2.3 | ecosystem: Environmental > Terrestrial > Soil > Wetlands | place: USA... | reverse complement strand
AACCTTACGGCCCATTTGTAACCGCGCTCCGGCGGCACACCCGGGCGCTCGGGCCAGAGAAGCTGTCCGAGCTGTTTGAAGGGCGCGCTTTCCTCGCCGCGGCACTGGTGCCAGAAGCGGCCAGGCTCATAGGCCTGCCCAATCAGACATCGGCGCGCGATGACCTGTTCGCAGCCGTTTGGCACTTGATGAACAACCTCTGCCGACCGAGCGGCAGCGCGCTGTTGCTGGAGGACCTCCACTGGGCGGACGCCGACAGCCTCAGCCTGTTCTCGTACTTGGCGCGCGAAGCAGCCGACATCGACCTGTGGCTCGTGGGAACGTACCGGTCGGATGAGCTGGAGCGCGAGCACCCGGTGCTCGCCTGCCTGGCCGAGCTGCAGCGGGAGCGGCGCTACGAGGAACTGCCGCTGTCGTGCCTTGGGCGCGACGAGCTCGGGGAAATGGTCAGTGCCATTTTCGACGGCGAGAGGGTGAGTGATGATTTCCTCGACGTGCTCCTCGAGCGCACCGAGGGGAACCCTTTCTTCGTCGAAGAGCTCATGAAGGTGCTCGTGGAAAGGGGCGACATTTATTTCGCGGGGGACACCTGGGCACGGCGGGACCTGGACCAGATCGAGTTGCCGGCGAGCGTGCGGGAAACCCTGCTGTCGCGGGTGCGTGCCCTCGAGCCGCGTGCGCTCGAGGCCGCGCTGGCGTTGCAGCCCGAGCAAACACGCGCTCGGCTCGAGCTACTGCTGGAGGCGGCGAACGCCATGGCCGAGCCGCGGGACTGGCGCCTCCCCAAAGCCTTCGCCACCGAAGCCCTCCAACTGGCCCGACAGTTCCACGACCCACTGGCCGAGGGCCGAGCGATCATGGTGCTGCAACGCGAAGGCTGGCAAGCCGGTGAAACACACCCGGCGTTGGCCATGTTGCGGGAGGCGGCCAAACTTGTGCACGGCCGCGACGACGAACAGGAAGCCGACGTCTTGGCCCGCCTCGTCCGGCTACTGGTGCTAGCCGACCAGGACACCGAGGCGACGAAACTCTTGGGTGGCGCCGTGGAGCTGGCTACTCGGGCGGGCAACGGGCGGGCGCTCTCGTTGCTGCATGGGAGCAGGATGCTCATCGCCCGGGACAATTCTGAGCTGTTCGATGCCTTCGCCGCCGCGACCAGCGCCGCACAGGCCGCCGCGGACGAGTACGCCGAGCACAACCTCACTACCAATGCCGCCTACACCCTGTTGTGGCGCGGCAATTTCGCCTTATCGCACCAATCCTTTTTGCGCGCAGAGGAATTGGTGCAGCGGGTGGCGCCCAACGACGAGTACGTGCGGGCCGGCTACGCCTGGCTGCAATCACTTCTCGGTGAGTACGACGAAGTGCTTTCCAAATGCGAACGCCTTCGGTACAGCGCCGCGGTGCCCACGCGGATCGTGGCACTAACCGCCTTGTACGAAACCCTGGAACGGCGCGGGGATCTGGCCGCAGGCGCAGTAGTGGACGAGCTTTTGGAGTGCGCCACGCGCACTGGTGAGTCCCAGCGCTCGGTGCCCGCTTACGCGGCCCGTGCTCGCTGCATCTTGGCGCGTGAGGGGTTGTCGGCGGCGGCGCCTCGATTTTGGGAGGCGCTGCACGCCACAACCAATGTTCTCAAGGCCAGCAGCCACTGGGGCTTTGCTCCCGATTTCGCCTGCGCTCTGGCCGAGGAAGGGCGCACCGAGGAGCTGGCCCGCTGGGTGGACGTGGTCGGGGAACTTACCCAAGGGGATCCCCACGACCACAACCTTCCCTCCGAGGCGCTCTGCCGCGCCCACCTGGCAGTCGCCCAAGGCGAGCTCAAGACGGGACGGGAGCTCTTGCAGCGAGCCGCTTCCCTCTACGAGGCCCTGCCCTGCCCGGCTCGCTGGGCCGAGGCGCTCGTCGCCTTGGCCCAGCTCGAGCTGCGGGCGGACGACGTGGAAGCCAGCGCCACCGCGGCCCGTCAGGCCTTGAGCGTGGCGGACGGCATAGGCGCGGCTGCCGTTTCCGCCCGCGCACGGCGCGCGTTGGAAAGGGCGGAGACGCCGTCGGTGCTGGCCACCATCCTGTTCACCGACATCGTTGGCTCGACCGAGCGGGCCGCTGCCCTGGGCGACCGCGCATGGAGAGCGCTGCTCGAGCGGCACAACATGATGGTCCGCCGGGAGCTGGAGCGTTGGAACGGCCGCGAGCTGGACACCACGGGCGACGGTTTCCTGGCGAGCTTTGCGACCCCTGCCCAGGCGATCCGCTGCGCCCTGGCCATACAGAACGAGCTGGCCGCGCTCGGGATCAAGGTCAGAGCGGGCCTACATACGGGCGAATGCCAGGCGAGCGGCGAAAAGCTCGCCGGCATCACCGTCCACATTGCGTCCCGCATCTGTGCCAATGCCGAAGCAGGCGAGGTCCTCGTCTCGGGCACCGTCCGGGATCTGGTTGCCGGTTCCAGCTTCGTGTTCGCCGAGCGTGGTCGGCACCAGCTGAAAGGGGTCCCGGGCGACTGGGCTTTGCTTGCCGTCTCCCGGTGAGGAGCGGCGCCGTACGCCCTGCGGATGGCCGAGCTAGCTTACGGTCGCCCGTGCGCGCTCACAGCTGGGTCACGCGTGTCACGATGCGCCCCGGCCCGGGGTGCGCGCCCGCGACGAACCATGTGGAACCGCTCCCGGCCAGGCGCGGCACCTGGCCGGTCGAGTTCCCGAGCACTTCTCGCCATGCCGCCAAGCGCGGCTCGACTTCCAGGGCGGCTGGCTCCAGGTCATTGAAATTGTCCGAAGCCGGGCCACCGAGCGCGTCCCAAGCGCAGTAGACGGCGGCGGTACGTACACCGAAAGGCGGGATGGCCAGCGTGTAAGCCTGCCCCGAGACCTCGTCGAAGGGGAGCGGGTAAAGCACTTCGCCGGCACCCGTCACCCGTGCCCGGCCGCCGTAGAGGCAGAACGGTACGTCCGAACCGAGACGGCTGGCCAGCTCGGTACCTGCCCGCCCTGCGGCCCCGGCCCAGCGCAACACCGCGGCGGCGTCTGCGGAACCGCCGCCGAGGCCCGCTCCGGCAGGCACGTGCTTGGTGAGGCGTACCCGCGCTGTCCGCCCGACGAGACGGAGGGCGCGCACGACCAGGTTCGTCCCGTCGGTTGGCACGCTGCCATGGCCGGCGCTGGCGGCGAGAGGGGCGAACTCCACCTCCAGGCCGTCCCCAGAGCCAAACTCGAGTATGTCGGCCAAGTCGATCGTGACCATCTCGGCGTCGAGCAAGTGGTAGCCGTCCGCGCGAACGCCGGTCACCCGCAGCGAAAGGGTGAGCTTGGCAGGGGCGCGGAGCGTGGCCATAAAGCGGCCGGGCGCGTCTGTGCCACTGCCGATGCCGGCCGCGCACGGTTCACCCGTCAATGGGGCCGCCAGCTTGCGCGGTGATGGCCGCTCGTGACGTGACGGCCGCTGGCGACGTGACGGCCGCTGGCGACGTGCCCTTCGCTGGCACCGCGATGGCGGCGGGCCCGGCGATAGCGGCAGCGAGGCGGCCCCAATCGGCGACTGCCAGATCTTCGGCTCGTGCCTGCTCGCTCACACCCGCGGCAGCGAACGCACCAGGCGGTGGCGCGAGTGGGGCGAGGGCGCGGCGGAGCATCTTGCGACGTTGCGCAAAGCCGGTGCGCACCACGCGGAACAGCTGGTCGGGGCCAACCACGGTGGCTGGGACCGCCGGGAGGGGGCGCCGGGTTATGCCGACTATGGCAGACGCCACCCGGGGTCGCGGCACGAACACGGAGGCGGGCACGGTCCCAAGCAGAGCGGCCTCGGCCCAATAGGCCACCTTGACCGAGACTGCTCCATAGGCCGGCGAACCGGGCCGGGCGACCAGGCGGTCCGCCACTTCCCGCTGCACCATGACTGTCATGCGCGCGACGGCCGGCACCGCGTCGAGCAGATCGGCGACCAGCGGGGTGGCCACGTTATAGGGCAAGTTGGCCACCAACGACCAGGTTGTAGCCGGTCCAAGCAGTTCGGCCCAGTCGAGCGCCATGGCGTCGGCTTGGACCACGGTGACCCCGTTTACCCCTCGCGCCCCAAGCACCTGGCGAAGGATAGGCACCAGCCACTGGTCCCGTTCGACGGCGAGCACCCTCGCGCCCGTCTCGGCCAGCGCCAACGTCAGCGACCCGAGGCCGGCACCGACCTCGACGACATGGTCGCCGGGGCCTACTCCGGACAGGCGCGCCACGCGCCGGACGGTGTTGGGGTCGGCGACGAAGTTCTGGCCGAGGGCGCGGCTAGGGGTGATCCGATTGTCGCCGAGCAGGCCCTTCACCTCGGCCAGGGTGAGCGTCACCGGGGCCCGGGCGCGGCCTGGGCCAGCCCGAAGAAACGTTCGGCCCCCGCCCAGGTAGCCGCCTCGACGTCGCTAGTGCCCAGGCCTTTGGCTGCGGCCACAGCCGCCCCGACCAGTGGGACCAGCCGGGGGGCGTTGGCCCGACCGCGGTAGGGCACCGGCGCCAGGTACGGCGAATCTGTCTCGACCAGGAGCCGGTCGATGGGGCACAGAGCCGCCGCCTCCCGGACCTCGAGGGCCTTGGGGAAGGTCACGATGCCGCTGAACGACAGCCATGCCCCGAGGTCGAGCGCCCGGCGGGCCTCGCCTGGCCCGCCAGTGAAGCAGTGGATCACCGTGCGCGCTGGCACACCTACCGCGGAGAGGATGTCGAAGGTGTCGTCCCACGCTTCCCGGGTGTGCACGACCAGCGCCAAATGGTGTTGGTTAGCCAAAGCGACCTGAGCGGCAAAGGCCTCCCTCTGTTGGTGCGGAGGGGAAAAGTTGTAGTGGTAGTCGAGCCCGCATTCTCCGATGGCCACCAGTTTGGGCTGGCCCTGCAGGAGCGGCTCCACCGTCGCCACGCCTCGCGAGGCTTCGTGCGGATGGAGCCCCACGGTCGCCCAGACCCCGTCGTGCGCGGCCGCCACGTCCAGGGCCAGCCGCGATTGCTCTGCGTCGGTGCCGACGGTGATCAGCCGGGCGACGCCAGCGGCGCGCGCATCGCCGATGGCTTCTGTGCCCATCCCCTCGTAAGGGACGTGGCAGTGGCTGTCGCACCACACGGATTGGCTCAGGCGCTCAGGCGGGGGAACAGGGGCGCACCCCGCTCGACCGGCAAGCCACCCGGGTAACCGCCCCACGCGGCCGCTCCGGGGAGCCGGGTCGAGCCTGGGTCGCCGGAAAGGCCGATGCGCCGCCATATCTCGGCCGGAGCGCGGGTCAGGGCCGGGCTGGCCAGCACGGCGACGATGCGCAGTACCTCCAAGGCATCGCCCATTACTCTGTCCACGGCCGGCCCGGGTTCGGCGCGCCAGGGTTCGGCATTCTCCAACGCAGCGTTGGCCGCCCGTACCAGGCGCCAAGTGGCCTCGAGGGCCTCGCTCGGGGCGACCCGCTGCCACGCGTCCGCTGCAGCTGCGTAAGCTTCGGCTGCGACCGGCGCCAGGGCACTGCCAGGGTCCGGAGCAGGCCCCTGGCCACCGCATTTCTGCTGCACCACGGCGCTGACCCGGGCCAGCAGGTTGCCCAGGTTGTTGGCCAGGTCGGCGTTGTAGCGGGCCACCATTGCCTCGTAGGAGAACTCGCCGTCGGGCCCGAAGGGCTGGTCGCGTAGGAAGTGGTAGCGGTAGCCGTCGACGCCGAACACGGGTAGCAGGTCGGCGGGCGAGATCTGGTTGAACGCCGTCTTGGACATCTTCTCCCCACCGACCAGGAGGTAGCCGTGGACACAGACGCGGTGCGGGGGTTCGATGCCGGCGGCCAAGCACAGGGCCGGCCAGTAGACGCAGTGGAAGCGCAGGATGTCCTTGCCGATCAGGTGGTGGACGGCCGGCCACCAAGCGGCAAAACGCTCGGGCTCCGCGCCGTAGCCGACGGCGGTGGCGTAATTGATGAGGGCGTCGTACCACACGTAGAAGACGTGCTTGGGGTCCCAGGGCACCGGGACGCCCCAGTCGAGCGAACTGCGTGTGACCGATACGTCCTGCAAGCCCGCCCTGATGATGCCGAGCGCCTCATTGCGTTTGCCATCGGGGCTGACAGCGCCAGGGTTGGCTCCGTACCACTCGAGCAGCGGTCCGGCGAAAGCCGATAACTGGAAGAAATAGTTGTCTTCCTTGAACAGTTCTACGGGCCGGCTGTGGACCGGGCAGAGCCGGCCGTCAACCAGCTCGTCCTCGGTGTAGTAGGCCTCACAGCTCACGCAGTACAGGCCCTCGTAGGTCCCCGGCACCACCCAACCGTTGTCGTACGCCGCCTGCATCAAAGTCTGTACGGCCCGGACGTGGCGCGGCTCGGTAGTGCGTATGTAGTCGTCGTTGGAAATGTCCAACATCGCCCAGGTGTCCCGGAAGCGCTGGCTGTAGCGGTCCGCCTGCTCCTGTGGCGTCAAACCGTTGGCCTCGGCGCTGCGCTTTACCTTGAGGCCGTGCTCGTCCGTGCCGGTGAGGAACCAGGTCTCGTCCCCGACGAGGCGGTGCCAACGGGCGAGCGCATCGGCCGTGATTGTGGTGTACGCGTGGCCGATGTGGGGCGCGTCGTTGACGTAGTAGATAGGCGTCGTGACGTAGAACCGGGGCACCGCCCCAGGGTATAGGAGCAGGCCGGGCCGGGTGCCGGAGTTACCCTCCGCCGGGCCGGTTCGAGGCGGGCGGGCCGACGACGACCACGTACTCGCCGCGGTGCTTCAGGCCCCGGGCGCGGTCCGCCACCTCCTCCAATGTGCCCCGCCAGACTTGTTCGTGCACCTTGGTGAGCTCACGGCACACCGCCACCGGCCGGCCCGAGCCACAGGCAGCCACCAGGTCGTCTAAGAGGCGCTGGGCGCGGAACGGCGACTCGAACAGCACCACGGCCCGCCCGGTCTCGTTGGCGACGGCGGCCAAGCGCTCGGCACGCGCCCGGCCCTGGCGGGGCAGGAAGCCTTCGAAACACCAGCGCTCGGTGGCGAGGCCGGACACCACCAGGGCGGCCAGGGCCGCCGAGGGCCCGGGCACGTGCTCGACGGGGAAGCCCTCTGCCAAGGCGGCCCGCACCAGGCGAGCGCCAGGGTCGCTGACCAGTGGCGTGCCCGCGTCGGTGACCAGAGCTATGGTCGCTCCCTGGTGGAGGCGATCGATGGCGGCCGCGGTCGTGGCGGCCTCGTTGAAGCGGTGGTGGGCCACCAGGCGGGGACCGTTGATCGACGCGTGAGTGAACAGTTTGAGCGTGCGGCGGGTGTCCTCGCAGTAGACATAGGCCGCCCCGGCCAGGGCAGACACGGCACGCGGGGACAAGTCCCCGAGGTTGCCGATCGGCGTGGCGACGACGACGAGGCGGCCTCCAGCGGGTTCAGACGTTGAAGCGGATCTCGAGGACATCGCCGTCGGCGACTTCGTACTCTTTGCCCTCGACCCGCAACTTGCCGGCCTCGCGGGCTGCTGACCAGGAACCGAGGCCGAGCAGCTCGTCCCAGTGGACGACTTCGGCCCGGATGAACCCGCGCTGCAGGTCGGAGTGGATCACGCCGGCACACTCCGGCGCCTTGGCGCCGGCCCGGAAGGTCCACGCCCGGCTCTCCTTGTCGCCCGTGGTGAAAAAGGTGCGCCGGCCGAGGAGCCTGTAGGCGGCCTGGGCGACGCGAGGCAGGGCTCCCTCACCTAGGCCCAGGCCCTCCATCAGCTCGGCCCGGTCGGCGGGGGCCAGTTGCGCCGCCTCCGCCTCGAGGCGCACGCTGACTCCGAGCACCTCGGCCGTACCGCCCAGCTCCTCGACGATCGGCTTGGCCGCGGCGTCGTCACCGGCGGCGTCCTCCCCCAGGTTGACCACCGCCAGCACGGGCTTGTTGGTCAGCATGAAAAAGGGCCGCAGCTCATCGCGTTCGTCCCGCCCGAGGGCGGCCCGGTACAGCGGCGTGCCTGCGGCCAGCGCACGGATGGCCTTTTCCAGAGCGGCTACCTGGCCCTCCAACGAACGGTCCTGCTTGGCCGCCTTGCGCCGCCGTTCGAGCTGGCTCTCGGCACTGGCGAGGTCAGCCAGGACGAGCTCGAGCTCCAAGACGCCGAGGTCGTCGACCGGGTCGTCGCCGCCGGCCACATTGGGGTCCTCAAAGGCCCGTAGGACCAGGCAGATGGCGTCGGCCTCGCGTATGCCAGCGAGGAAGCGGTTACCGAGCCCTTCGCCTGTGGACGAGCCAGCCACCAAGCCGGCGATGTCCACCAGCTCGACGCCGGCGTGCACGACTTTGCGGGACGCGCTCATCCTGGCCAGGGCCTCGAGCCGGTGATCGGGCACCTGAGCCACACCCACGCTCGTCTCGGTGGTCGAGAACGGGTGGCTGGCGACGAGCGCATTGCCACCCGTGAGGGCGTTGAAGAGGCTCGACTTGCCAGAGTTGGGCAGGCCAACCAGTCCGATGCGTTCCACGGCCCCACGCTACTGGGCACACCGGAGGGCAGGGGCCCCCCGGAGCTGGCATGCCGCGGACCTGATGTACTGTCGAGCAAATGGCCCACCGACCGGACGGGGACGAGAGGCGGTTAGGAGGCGAGCTGGTCGGCGGGCAACCCGGGGCCGGGAGGCGCTGATTGCTTGACCATTTGTTTTTGGACACGGTCGGCGCGCTTCGGGCCGCGCTGGATGCCAGCCTGCTCGAGCACGCCGGCCAGGACGACCGGTTGGTTTTCGACCTGCTGACGGGGGATCTGCTCTGGGAGACTTCGGTCAGCCTGCCCGGCGACGGCGAGCCTCCCCGCGTGAGCGCCGACCTGAGCCTTGACTGGCAGACCTGGAGCCAGTCGGCGTGGCGCAGCATGGCTATGGGTGAAGCCGTGGACGACCCTCCCGAGATCGGGATCGAGGTGGTTTTCCGTGCCCAGCGGCTTGCCAGCCGCCCTGCCTTGGAGCGCGTGCTCGAGGTGCTCCCCGAGCAAAGCCCCGAGATCGGGGGCGACCACCTGTCGCGCTCCGCCCCCGTGATCGAAGAGGCCTTCGAAGAACTGGGTACAGCGCCCGAGGTAGCGGTTGAGGTGGCCTACGAGGGCAGCTACCGGCTTCCTATGCCCACGCCACAGGAGCCGGCCGGGAAGGAAGCCAGCCTGTTCCCGGGGTGGACGGTGCCCCGGGGGGGGCCGGCCGAGGCGCTTGGTGCCCGGTCCGGGGCCACCCGTCAGTTGAGCGAGGCGGCCGAGGCTACGCTGACCGCGCTCGGCTCATGGCTCGCGTCCACGCTGGTGCAACTGGCCGACCTGGACCTGGACTACCTACCTCCCGAAGAACCAGAGCCATGAAATGTAAGTTGGGCGGGTGACCAAGGCCCCCTCTTACCGCCTCCCCCGCGACGTCGTGCCGGAGCACTACTCGCTGGTCTTCGTCCCCGATCCGGCCCAGGGCAACTTTGACGGCGAGGCTGATATCCGCCTCGATGTCAGGGGCACGGTCAGCGAGCTGGTGCTGAACGCCGTCGAGCTCGATATCACTGAAGCCCGAGTGGTCGACGGCGACGGGCGGGAGCAGCCGGCCGGCGTCACCTGGCGCGCGGACGAGGAGCAGGTCGTGCTCGGCTTGGAGAAGGCATTGCGCCCCGGCCCAGCCGGCTTGCACCTGCGCTTCTCTGGCCGGCTGAACGACTTGTTGCACGGTTTCTACCGCAGCCGGTTCAGAGGAGCCGACGGGCAGGAACGTTGGATCGCGGCGACGCAGTTCGAGTCGACCGACGCCCGGCGAGCCTTCCCTTGCTGGGACGAGCCCGACCTGAAGGCGACTTTCGGGATCACCATCGTCGCCGATGAAGGATTGACCATGCTGTCCAACGCCGCTGCGGTTTCTTGCGAGCCCGTCGAGGGCGGCAAGCTGCGCACCCGGTTCGCCGACACCATGAAGATGTCGACGTACCTCGTGGCCATGGTGGTCGGCCCGTTCGAGCTGACCGAGCCGATTGTCGTGGAAGGGGTCCCGCTGCGCATCGCCTCGGTCCCGGGGCGCGGCGGCTTGACCGGCCTGGCGGGCGAGGCCGCGGCACACGCCCTTTCCTTTCTCAGCAACTACTTCTCGATCCCCTACCCGGCCGACAAACTTGACCACGTCGCCATCCCCGACTTCGCCTCGGGGGCAATGGAGAACCTGGGCCTGGTGACGTACCGAGAGACGGCCTTGTTGGCCGGGCCGGACGCCTCGCAGACTGAGCGCCAGCGCATCGTGGAGGTGGTGGCGCACGAGACGGCCCACATGTGGTTCGGCGACCTCGTGACGATGCGCTGGTGGAACGGCATCTGGCTGAACGAGGCCTTCGCATCGTTCATGGAAATGCTGGCCGCCGACGACTTCGAGCGTGCCTGGGATGTGTGGACCAATTTCGGCCTGGACCGCGCCGCCGCCTTGGCGGTGGACGGCCTGCGGGCCAGCCGGGCAATCGAGTACCCGGTGGGCCGGCCCGAAGAGGCCGAAGACATGTTCGACGTGATCACCTACGACAAGGGCTGTTCGGTCTTGCGCATGATCGAGCGCTACCTGGGCGAGGACACGTTCCGGCGCGGCCTGCGCCACTACCTAGAGGCACACCGCCTGGCAAACACCGAAACGACGGACCTGTGGGACAGCCTCGAGGGCGCTTCGGGCCTCCCGGTGAGCGAGACCATGGGCACCTGGGTCAACCAACCCGGCCACCCCCTGGTGACGGCGGAGCTGACCGGCCCGGCCGAGCTGCGCCTTTCCCAACGTCGGTTCCTGCTCGACGGCACCGACGGAGGAGAGATCTGCGCGCAGCAACGCTGGACCATACCGGTGAGGTTGCGCTACGCCACCGGGGGCGCGCTGGAACACGGCCAGCTGCTGCTCCATGACGGCGTGGCGACAGTCCAACTGAAGGGAGAACCGGACTGGCTACTGGTCAACGAGCAGGCCTGGGGCGTTTATCGCGTCGCCTACAGCCCCGATTTGCGGGACCGGCTGTTCGCCGCGCTTGGCCACCTGGACGACCGGGAACGCCTCGGCCTGGTGTCGGACACATGGGCGGCCGGCGTCGCCGGCGTCCTCCCCCTGGAGACCTCGTTCGAGCTCTGGTCCGCCCTTGGTGACGAGCGTGACCCCGACGTCTGGTGGGCGGTTTCGGGTGGCCTCAGCCTGCTCGACCTCATAAGCGACGAAGCGAGCCGGCCCTTGCTGCAGAAGTTGGCACGCGACCTGGCGGGCCCGGTGTTCGAGAAGCTGGGCTGGGACGAGGTACTGGGCGAGCCGGCGCGCCAGCGCCGTGCCCGAGCCCGGCTGGTGATGCTGCTCGGGACTTTCGGGGCGGACGACGAGGTACAGCTCGAGGCGCGCCGTCTGGTGACCGCAGCCAGTACCGGGGGCGCTCCCCTCGTGCCCGACCTGGCCACGGCGATAGTGCAAGTAGCGGCGTTCAACGGCGGAGAGCGGGAGTGGGAGACATTTCATGCTCAGTTCAAAGGAGCGGCCACCCCGCAAGATGAGATCCGCTACTTGCACGCGCTCGGGGCTTTCAGTGCGCCTGGGTTGCTATGGCGCTCGGTCGAGCTCGCCTTCAGCGACGAAGTGCGCTCCCAGGACGCGCCGTACCTGATCATGTTCATCCTCGGCCGCCGCGATGGCGCCGAGGTGGCGTGGGAAGCAATCGAGTCGCGTTGGGACGAGATCCAGGCTCGCTGGCCCTCCAACGCCGTCCACCGCATGCTCGAGGCCATACCGGGCTTGGCCGCGCTCGGAAAGGACGGGTCCAAGCGGGCCACTGACTGGTTGGACGCGCACCCGACCATAAAAGGGGAGCTGCGGCTACGCCAAGCGCGGGAGCGGTTGGGCATCAACCTGGCCTTTAGGGAGCGGACGCGGCCGCAGCTTGCGAGCCTCCTCAGCCGGGCCGCTGCGGGCAACGAGCCGCGACGGGCTGCGCCCACAGAACAGGAGGGTGCCGACGGAGGAGGTGCCGCCCACAGCGCGGCGCGGCCGGCCGCGCCTGCAGAGCCCGAGCATGCCGACGGTGGAGGCCCACGGGCTATTTGAGCGGTCCGGGGCGATCTTTGTCCCGCGCGCTCGGTACCGCCGGCCGTTCCCCCTGGCCCGTGCGGGTGTTCGCGGTCGACGACATTTCGGCTCAGGTGACCTGGGCGGCGTCGCCAGCCGCTGGGTTGCGCTTGTGCCTGGGGGGCCAGGTGGTGCACCCCAAGGCGTCACCGCCGGCCGAGCTGTGGCTCAGCGCTCTCGCCGACCTCGGTCTCGGCTGGGCGGAGCTGGGTTTCGGCGGGGCAGTTCTCTCGGGGCGCAGGCGTCTCGACCCAGCCTGGCCGGCAGGTCCGGGAGCCGCGGTTTTCACGGGGTTGACGGCTGGGACCAGGTACGAGCTCGTTGCCAGCGCCGAAGGCATGGCGCCGTTCGTGGCGGCGACGTTCAGCACGCTGCCTACGCCGGGCGGCACATTGCTGAGCCAGTTTGCGACCGTGAGCGACGTCCACATCGGCGAGAAGCACTTCGGCGTGGCCGGGAGGATCCACGACCCATTCGGCCCCGTAGTTGGCGCCCCCGCCGGGGCGGGCTCGGCGGGCTCGGCGGGGTCGGCGGGCTCGGCCACTTATCCTGAGCGCGCCCTACAGGCTGCCCTGGAGGAAGCGGTCGAGTGGGGGGCAGAGCTCATCGTCGCCAAGGGAGACCTGACCCGCTTCACGACGGCAGCCGAGATGCGCGACGTTGGGCGCCTCCTGGCCGCGTGCCCGGTACCGGTCGAGGCCATCCTCGGCAACCACGACAACCAGCTGGGAGTTGACGGCAAGGCAGTGCTGGCTTCCCAAGGCATACAGGTCACATGGCGCCCGAGGGCACGGGATCTGCCCGGCGTGCGCCTGGTCGTCGCGGAGTCCGACCACCGCGACCCCCGCCAGCACAAAGGCGAGCTACCGGCTGACATCAGCCGGGAGGCCGTGGCTCTGGCGGCAAAGGCCCCCTCTCGGGCCGGGGTGTGGATGTGCACGCACCACCCTCCGGAGCTCCACTGGTGGCCGGTCGCCCACCCCAAGGGCATCCCCCACCGAGAGAGCCGGGCGCTGCTCGACCTCCTCGCGGCCGTGAAGCCCGGGGCGTTGGTGACGGCCGGCCACCGCCACCGGAACCGCCGGTACCAGTACGGGCCGCTGGTAGTCAGCGAAGTCGGGTCTACGAAGGACTACCCAGGTGTCTGGGCGGGCTACCGCGTCTTCGAGGGCGGACTGGTACAGACGGTGCGGCGGGTGAGCAGCCCCGACGTCATCGCTTGGACCGAAGCCACACGCAGGGCTATGAACGGCCAGTGGGGCAGGTGGTCGCCGGGGCGCCTGGAGGACCGTTGCTTCTCGGTCCGTTGGGGTGACGGCGGCTTCAGCTAGGGGCGGGGCCGTGCTTCCGTCGCCGTCCGGGCGCTGCCCGAGTTGCGCTGGCTCATGGCGGTACGGACTGACGGGCTTGTGACATGCGGCGGCGGCAGCACGGCGCGGACCTGAAACATCCAAAAGTCGAGCCGAACGTCCGAGAGCCGAGCTTGCTCTGAAGGCTCCGAGAGCCGAGGTGAAAGCTCCAAGAGTGGCCTGAACCATCCAAGAGTGGCACTGAAAGCTCCAAGAGTGGCCTGAACCATCCAAGAGTGGAGCCGGCAGAGCTCTCTCGCTGACGTTATCGCAGGTAGAGCGAAGCCAGGATCGCCCGGAGCGGCCACTCTTGGAGGTTTCACCGCACTCTTGGAGCCTTCACCCCGCACTCTTGGAGCTTTCACCGCACTCTTGGAGCTTTCACCGCACTCTTGGAGCTTTCACTCCGCACTCTTGGAGCTTTCACTCCGCACTCTTGGAGCTTTCACCCCAGTTTCGGCTAAAGGTCTCGCGCATGCGGCTCACTGCCGGGCCTGGAGCCGGCTGATCCGAGCCTCGACGGCAGCGAGGCGTTGTTCGGCGGCCTCGTAGAGGATCTCCGCCTGTTCGTACAAGTCTGCGGCCGCCTCGATCCCGAGCTCACCGTTGGCCAAGCGGTTGGTGACAGCCTCGAGAGAACCGACTATTTCCTCGAAAGTCAAGGCCTCCAACGGACTGCTCAGCCCACATAGTTCCGGGTCGAAATGAGCGGTCGTCTGAGGCTTTTGCGCATCGGGGGACGGGACGCCCAGAGGTGCTCCCGCGTTAGCGCCAGGCTCGGTCACGGCTGGCTCCCCTGACGACGCCCACCAGCGCCACTTCCACCCCCGGCCCAACGCCCGCCAGCGTCAGTATCCCTGCGGCCCTCACGCCCAGCCTCAACGGCGTCGACAGTGGCGGTCAAGCGGCCGTGGGCCACCGTAACCGAGATGAGCTCGCCGGGCTCGACATCTCCAGCCTCGCGCAGCACGCTGCCGCTCGCGCGGTGCACTACAGCGAACCCACGGTCCAGGACGCGTTGGGGCGAGAGGCTTTGCGCATGGCTCTGGACGGCCCGAAGCCTGCGCTGGTCAGAGAGCACCCGACTGGCGAACGGCCGCCGCCAGTCGCAGGCCTCCAGCCGCAGGTGCGCTGCGCGAGCCACCGCAGTTGGATGTGACCAAGCCAATAACTGTCGGGCGTGGCCGAGGTGGCTCTGGGCCAAGAGAACCGCACTGGCCAGCGCCCCGCTCACTTCGCAGCGTTGGAGCCGGCCCAGCCCGCGGTCGTGCCGGGCGACGAGTGCCTTCATCGCCTGTTCGACCAGGGCGTCCACTGCTGAGTAAAGAACGGCGCGGTCCGGCACCACAGCATGAGCAGCGAGTGACGGCGTCCCGCAGCGCAGGTCGGCCACTTCGTCACAAAGCGGCCGGTCCGACTCGTGGCCGATCGCCGATACAACCGGGACCGGGCAAGCGGCCACGACCCGGCAAAGCTCCTCGTCGCTCCACGGTAGAAGCGCGGTGGCGTCTCCCCCACCACGGGCGAGCACGACGACGTCCACATCCGCCCGAGCGCTCACGCGCAGGAGCGCTTCCACGATCGAGACAGCCGAACCTGGCCCGCTCACGGTCGTCTCTTCGAACCAGACCGGGTAGCCCGGGTAGCGGGCAGCCACTACCGACTCGATATCCTTGCGTACCGCGGCATCGGCGCCACATACCACGCCGATCACCCGGGGTAGCCGGGGTACAGCGCGGCGTGGCCGCTGCAGCAGGCCGTCAGCGGCCAGACGGGCTCGCGTCTCGGCAATTAGAGCGGCTACGGCGCCCTCGCCGACCGGCGTAACTTCCTCCGCTTCGAGCTGGAGCTGTCCTCGGTCGTTGAGCCACACCAGGGTGCCGACGACGAGGACGCGTTCTCCGTTGACCGCCCGGCAACGGCGACTGTGGCGTGACGGGCAGGCAACTGGGAGTTGAGCGGCCCGGTCGCGCAGTGTGAAGAAAACCCAGCCCGAGCGCGACGTCTGCGGCCGGTATACCTCCCCCTCGACAGCTACGCGGCCAACAGTTGCCAGCGATCGGGCAATCTCGGCAGCCAGGCGCACGAGGCTCAACTGCCGAGGCGCGCCGCGCCCCACGGGTGCCGAAGCTCCTATCTGCGACGCCGCTTGCGCCGGGCTTGGGCCCCGCGGTGCCCTCGCCGCCCCGGCAGGCAAACGGCCCCCACCCGCCTGCCCAGCACCAGCAGAACCGCCGCCGGCCGCCCCGGCAGGCACCGGCCCAGGCGCAAACGGAGGCGCAGGGGCAAGCGGAAGCGGCAGCGCAGCGGTTGGCTCGGACGGAGTGGATGCCTCGGGCTCGGCGGGCACGTCGTCCCACAACGGAAGGGTCATCCTTGGGGAGGCTAACGCGCCGGGGTGCGGACCAGCGCGTCCCAGCCCTGGCGCTCCGCCGGGAACCACTTCCGCCAAGTGGCGACACGGTCTACCACCTCAGTCTGGACCGCCACGCCCAACCCCGGGCCCGTCGGAACGCTGATCGTGCCGTCGCGCGCGAGGGGCAGAGGAGCTGTCAGGTCCGCTCCGAAAAAACGGCCAGTGGCCGACAAATCACCCGGCAGCGAGAAGTGGGGCAGGGATGCGAGGGCGATGTTCGCCGCCCGCGCGATACCGGTCTCCACCAGCCCGCCGACCCACGCCGGCACGCCGTGTTGAGCGCATAGGTCGTGCACCCGGACCGCTTCGAGGTAGCCGCCGAGACGAGGAGCCTTGGTGGCAACTACAGAGCAAGCTCCCAGGCTGAGCGCAAGGACCACGGTGTTGTACGACGACAGGGACTCGTCCAGGCAAATGGGTAGTTGCGAGCATCGGGCCAGCTCGGCGTGACCAACGAGGTCATCTTCCGCCAGAGGTTGCTCGATGCACGCCAGGTCGAAGGTCGCCAGGGCGTTCAGCCGATCGGCCGTTTCCGAAAGCGGGAGATGCTGGTAAGAACCGTTGGCATCGGCCAACAAGATGAGCTGCGGCCAACGCTCCCGCACCGCCGATACGGCTGACAAGTCGCGCCCTGGCCCGACCTTGAGTTTGACGCGGCGATAGCCCGCCTCGACGAACACGTTCACCTGGTCCACGAGCTCCGCCGGGCTCGGCGCCGAAGGCACTGCGACACCGGCAATGACGGCAGCCCGTGGCGGCTGCCCGCCCTGGCACAGGGAGGCCAAGTACTCCGCCATGGGCTGGCCCAAAGCGCGCAGCTCGGCATCCAGCACGGCGGTTTCGAGCGCGGCCTTGGCCATGTTGTGCCCCCGGGCCCCCGCCAGCGCAGGTTTCACCTCGGTGGCGCGGCACACGTGGCCCGCGAACAATGCCGGCAACAGGTGGCGAGCCGTCACCTCGACGGCCCCAGCGGTGTACTCGGAGGTATAGGTAGGACCGGGCAGCGCGCCGCACTCACCCCAACCCTCGACCTCAACGTGCTCTCCCTGCGGGTTGAGGGCGTGCGCAATAACGCGCACGAGCATGCTGTCGCGCTGAGAGAACTCTCCCGCCTCCGTGACCCAGGGTGCCAGCAACGGCAGCGATACCCGGACGAGCTCGACGCCGACGAGGCGCACGGCCCGCTCGGGCTCGCCACCCGCAGGCCTGTCCGGCCCACCCGGCGGCGTCAGGGCTTGGTCTCCTCCTGCGCGGCAGCCCAGGCACGTGACTCCTCAACTTCGATGACCGCCAGCTCGTCCAGGCGAGCTTGGTGGCGGCCGCCCTCGAAGCCAGTCGCCAGGAACACGTCCACGATGTCGAAGGCCAGCTCATTTGCCAGGACCCTGGCACCGAGGGCGAGCACGTTGGCGTTGTTGTGCTGGCGGGCCAGGCGCGCCGTGTACTCGTCATGGCACAGGGCGGCGCGGGCGCCGTGCACCTTGTTAGCCGCGATCTGCTCGCCCTGCCCGGACCCGCCGATTACTATGCCCAGCTCGGCCTGGCCGGTCACGACATGCCGTGCGCAAGCGGCGCAAAAAATCGGGTAGTCGACTGGGGCCGTGCTGTAGGCACCGAGGTCATCGACTTCGTGGCCCTGTTCGCGCACGTGCTCCAGAACGGCCACTTTCAATGGGAAACCAGCATGGTCGTTTGCAATGGCGAGCTTCATGGCCTCTCTTTCTACCCCACGCCCGCCGTCGGCGCTGACCCGACGATGTCCTGCAAGGCGCGCACGGCCACCGCCGCTAACGCATGGTTGGGACTGGAGGACAGGTGCAGTTCCGCCACGAGCCTCTCGGCCCGCGCAACCGCTCCCCGCCGCTGCGCCAGCCACGCGCTAACAGCCTCCCCCGGTGCGAGCTGGCCGTAGCTCCGCAGAGCGGCGACAGCCACGGCAACGCCCGACCCCGCAATATCGCTCACCAGGTTGTGGGCTTCCCAACGTTGCCAGCGGTCTGCGGCAGGCCACCCGGAGATGCGCTGACGCAGGGACGGAAGCGACAGCGAAGCTGACGCCGCAGCTAACGCGCCCGCCGCCTCAGCTGCGGTCCGGCGTGAGGCCCGCGAAACCTCCCCCACCTCGCCCACAGAAGCCAACCCACCGGCCTGCCAGACGGCCTGAGCGAGATGGGCGGGAGCGCCGGCATCAAGCAAGGCGACCAGTTCGGGAGGAGTGCCCGCCTGGGCGCCTAGCGCTCCGCCCTCCCCTCCGCCCGAGCCTCCGGCAGCCCCTCCGCCCGAGCCTCCGCCCGCCCCTCCACCCAAGGCTCCGCCCGAGGGCCGGCCAGCGGACGCGACATCCCGCTCGAGCTGAGCCAGGAGCACCGAGCGGACCTCCTTGTCACCCGCCAAGAGGGTCGCCAACCCCGCCGGGGAGAGGTCGTAACCGCTGCGCAGGTACCAGCGGGCCAGCCGGTCGCTGGCCGCCGAAAAGGTACTGCGCAACGCCGCCTCGGCGTCGGCGGGCAAACGCCTTGTCTCTGGCACACCAGCTCCAGGGTTGAAGGCCTCGACGCTGTCGCCTCTCTCCTCGGGTGCGGGCGCGCGCACAGGCTCCTGGCCGAACACTTGCGGGTTCTGGAGCGCGCTCTCAACGCCGTCAGCGCCGAGGAGCTCTGCCGCCAACCAGAAGGCGGCGGCAACCTCCCAAAGCTCTCTGCCGGTCTCAGCCGCGGCTTCGTGCGCCCAGGTAGCGCCCATACGAGCCACCAGCTCGTTGGTCAGCTGGGACGCGATCACCTGGGCGAAGAGCGGGTGGCTGGGGACCAGGTCGGCAAAGCGTTCGCGCCACGAGGCTGGGAAATAGCGAGCGGCGCGCTCCGCCAGCTCTGTTGACGACACGAGCAGGGACGCGTCCACGGAGCGAGCCACAGCGCTGCGCGCACTCGCGAGCACCACGGCCAGTTCGGGGCGGCTCAGCCCCGCTCCTGCCTGTCGCCGTCGAGCCAGCTCCTCCGGGCCGGGGAGCGCCTCCACCTCGCGCTCGACGGCGCCTGTGCTTTCCAGCTCGGCCATGAGCGCCGCGAGGGCCGGGAGTTCGGCAGCGCTGGTGGATGCCGCCTGGTCGAGAGCGACCAGGCTCGACTCGACTGTCGCCAGCACCGCGCCAGCAGCCTCGTACTTGGCGCCTTCCAGAAGTACATCCCGTTCACCGGGTTCGGCGCGTCCGGCGTTTACGGCCATCTCGAGGAGGATCTTCATGTTGACCTCACGGTCGGACATGGCCACTCCAGCGGCATTGTCGATGAAATCGGTGTTGACCCGCCCGCCGCGGCGGGCGTACGCGCCGCGCGCCCTTTGGGTCATGGCGAGGTTGGCACCCTCGGCGACCACGCGCGCCCGCAGTTCGTCGGCGCTCACCCGGACGTCGTCGTTGGCGCTGTCGTCGACGGCGACGTCGCTCTCGCCTGGGGCTCTCACAAAGGTGCCTACCCCACCGAAAAAGATGAGGTCGACAGGAGCCCTGAGCACGGCCTGCACCAGTTCCGGCGGCGACATTTCCGAGCTGGCGACGGCGAGGGCAGCCATCGCTGCGGGCGTCAACTGCGCGCGCTTGGCCTGGCGAGGCACAAGCACGGCCCCCTCTGACGCGGCGCCAAGGTCGTAGTCCGCCCACGAGGAAGCTTCGAGCCGGCTGAGCCGCAAGCGCTCCGCGAACGACTTCTCAGGGTCGGGAGTGGGATCGATGAAGATATGGCGGTGGTCGAACGCGGCCACCAGGCGTAAGGTCCGGCTCTGCAGCACCCCGTTGCCGAACACGTCCCCGGACATGTCGCCGACGCCCACGACGCGCAGCTCATCGCGTTCGGGGTCCATGCCGAGGGCACGAAAATGCCTGCGCACGGCCAGCCACGCGCCCCGAGCCGTGATGGCCAAAGCCTTGTGGTCATAGCCGTGGCTGCCACCCGACGCGAAGGCGTCCCCCAGCCAAAAGCCGCGCGCGGTGCTGATCGAGTTGGCCAGGTCCGAGAGCGCGGCCGTCCCCTTGTCGGGCGCCACTACCAGGTAAGGATCGAACCCGTCACGAGCGACAACGCCAGCGGGGTGAACAACTGCACCCCCGACGACGTTGTCTGTGATGTCGAGCATGGCATTCATGAAGCTGCGGTAGGCCCGCTCGGCCAAGGCCCCGGCCCCCTCGGCCCCGTTCTCAGCAGTGCCTGCGGGAATAGAACGCAGGGCGAAACCGCCCTTGGCGCCCGTAGGGATGATGAGCGAGTTTTTCTTGACCTGGGCTCGGGCAAGCCCGAGCACCTCCACCCGCAGGTCGTGCTCGCGCTCGCTCCAGCGGATGCCGCCGCGAGCTACCGGGCCGAAACGCAGGTGCAAGGCTTCGTACCGGGGTGTCCAGACAAACAGTTCGGCGTGCGGCCGGGGGGTGGCCAGGAACGGGATTTCGCCAGCAGCGAACTTGAGGGCGATCGAGTCCCTACCAAGCGCCCAATTGGACCGGGTAGTGGCCCGGACCAGAGTTACCAGCTCGCGCCTCGTAGTGGGCCAGGTCCGGCACCTCGAGCATCACCGCCGCAAGCCTCTCATCGGCTGCTGTGTGGCCACCGACGCCCTGGCGGAGCAGCGTGTCGAACAGGTCGACAATCGCGGCTGCCACTGTAGGGAAGGCGATCAATGCGTTGGCGATCGCCGCAGCCCGGTCCGCTGAGCGCGGGCCCCCAACCACGCCCCGGTAACCGCAATAAGCACACAGCAGGCCGACCTCTCGCCAACCGAGACCTGCCCCTACCACCAGGGCGTTGAGCGGGGTGAGGTCCGCGTTGCCCTGCCAAACAGCATTTAGCGCGTCGACGAGCCGGGGGCCGAACGCGGTGGGGCCGGCATCTGCCGTCACGGGCGTGACGACCCGAAGGCCTATGTCGTCGACGTAGGCCTCCACGCCTTGAGCGAAGACGAAGTGCCAGGGCACTGACTCCACCGTCGCCAAACCGAAGCTCTCGAGCACCGGCAATGACGACGAAAGCTCGATGCGTCTCGGCCCGGAGCGCCGCAGGCGGAAGTCGCCGGGCGCCCCGCCACGGCACCCGCTGAGGACCAGCGCCCCTGCGGCCGCGGCAGGGGGCGGGTTCCCCGTTGCTCCGCTAGCCAACCACGACCGGATGGCCGACCAGTCCCCTGCGGCGTCTTCGGGGGCGGTTTCCTCGACATAGCCCGGTGGCAGCGCAGCGACGAACCGGTCCAGTTCGCGGCGCGCGTCGTCATCACTGCCGAGCGCTGTTCCCACTGCCTCGGCCCATAGCTGCGCAACCATGGGGACAGTATTGCCGCCTGAGCGCTGCAGGCTCGGGCTG
>Ga0335074_10003628_pt1 | contig 21154 bp, 12 predicted proteins | sample Lox_Sample_23_FD_206715 | JGI IMG/M metagenome (GOLD analysis project Ga0335074, IMG submission 206715) | Soil microbial communities from Loxahatchee National Wildlife Refuge, Florida, United States - Lox_Sample_2.3 | ecosystem: Environmental > Terrestrial > Soil > Wetlands | place: USA... | reverse complement strand
TCCACGTCCACCTTTCCATCGAGAGTGAGCACACCCAGCACCACTCCGGCGGCGCCCAGTCCCCGCGCCTCCATCACGTCCTCGTGCATCACGTCGAACTCATCGCGGGTGTAGCAAAAGTCGCCGCCGCGGGGCCGGACCATCGTAAACACATCGATTTTTACGGCCCGAATCACCTGCCGCAGCAGTCCGGCGCTGGGGGTAATGCCGCCCTCGACCAGGGCCGAGCAAAGTTCAAGCCGTTCCGCACCACCCGCCTGCGCCGCAATCGCCGATTCCACCGAATCGACACATATTTCAAGAATCATGATTACCCGATTCCGTTTTCCTTTTCCGGTGCCGTTATCCCAAGTTAAACAATTGAGAGCCGCCGCGCAAAGCAATTTCTTCGCACCATTCCGGCTGCCGCAGCCCTGGGGCCGCAACAGCCGGAATATCCCGGTCGTTTAGAAGTTGTAATGCAACGAGAACTGCAGATGCCGCTCAGTGGAGCGCGGACCCTGCAGGGACACATTGCCAAAGGTTGAATCCGTAATGCCGGTATCCGGATTGCCATAGCTGACAATGTTGAATGCGTTGAAGGCGTCGAAGCGGAAGCCGATGGTCTGCTCCCTGAAGGTATGGAAATCCTTGAACGCCGACAGATCGGTATTAAAGAATCCGGGCCCGCGCACCGCACCGTTGCTTTCACTGCCGAACACGTTGTTCGCCGGAATGCCAAATGCGCAGACTCCGTTGTCGACGCCCGGAGTCAGGCACGGCGTTGCCGACGGATCGGTCCCGAACCAGTTGGCATTGCTGCGATTCGCTACTTTGAGCGGACGGTACTGATTTACGCGGCTGTCGCCGTAGCTGTTGGAGTTGTTGCCTGGTCCGGTAATCGTCTCAGGGAAGCCCGAGTAGCCCACGATCGCCGTCGACAACTTCCAGCCGCCCGCCACTTCGTCCATAACCCGGTTGGAATTACCCAGGAACATCTGCCCGCGGCCCAGGGGTAAAGCATACACTGCGGTTGCCGAGATGTTGTGGTGCACGTCGTATCCCGCCGGGCCGTAGTCGGCTGCGCTGTTGTAGTAATTCTCGAACGCACCGCTGAAGCCGTTCACGTTCAGCGCGTAGTTGCCCAGACTGTTGGTCATCGCCTTGCCCCAGGTGTAATTCACCGTGTACTCGAGGCCGTGGTTCAAACGCTGGCGCAGCACCGCCTGCAACGCGTTGTAGTTCATCATTGCGCGCGATTCAGTAATCAGGAGCCCACCGCTGCCGCCCACGCCAAGCGCTGAATCGACTCCGTTCACGCCAAGGTATTGGCTGTTATAAAAGGGGGCCGAGGCTTGATCGTTGTTCACGGTCCACTGGTTTACGTTGCCGTAGTCTTCAATGTGCTGTCCCATCTCTGCCACGTACCCTGCTTGCAGCGAAAGCGTTTGAGTAAGGGCATATTCCGCGGTCAGGTTCCACTCTTGCACGTATGCGGGCTGGATATTCTGCGGATAAGCAGTGTATCCATTGTTCGAACTGCTGTACTGAACAGTCGTATCCGATCCCGTGAAACCTTCCTCGGCAGTATTGGGCGTTGGGACCGAGGTCTTAGTTGGCGCGCTGACTGAGAAGCCGGCCGCCTGCAGGAATGGCGCAATCGCCGTCAGCCGCTGATTGAACGAATTGCCCTCGAAGAAGCTGTTTACGCCGTAACCACCGCGAAGAACAAACCGATCGGTGGCTTGATAGGCGAAGCCGAAGTGGGGCATCCACTGCCGGAAGTTCGGCTGGTAGCAGGCCAGGTTGCTGCACAGCGTGGCGTCAGGCAAAGCCCCAGTGGGCAGGTGGCCGGCATACATAATCTGGCCGGTTGTCAGGTTGATGTTCCCGGTCCTGTCCTGCTCCTCGACCCAGGGCTCGTCGTACTCGTAACGAATTCCGAAGATCAGCGACAGATTGGGTAGCACCTTGACGTTATCCTGCGCAAACCCGGCCACGCGCCACTGCCGCTGTCCGACATTCACGCTCGAAAGGGTTACGCCTCCAGACGATACGCGATCAAGCACAAAGTCGGCCGGACCCCAACCGCTGGCGATTGTGGCATACGGGCTCGAGGTGAAGTTTCCGCTGTAGTTGAGCGAACCCAGGTAGCCGTCATTGTTGCCGGTGGGGTAGTTGTTCTGGTAGCGGTGCGCGTCGATGCCCATGCTCAGAAAGTGCTTGCCCCGCTGCCACGTAAAAATGTCGGTGTAGGTATACGTGTTGTCGATAACTCCGCCGTTATAGGCCGGCGTGCCGACATCGCTTATGTCGCCGTTCACGCCCTGATTGGTAAAGCCGTTGTACCTTTGGTTGGGAAAGGAGATGCCCACTTTGGCGTTGCCGGCGGTCCCGAACTCTCCGGTTGAGTCCACCGGATAGCCCTGGTTCCAATCGGTGCGCGTGAACCCGATACGCGCCGCATTCACCATGTTAGACGAGAAGGTGTGGGTCCATGTGAGACCCGTCAGCCACGTCGGATAGAGATTCACGCCGGGAAATGTAATCGCCAGCACCGGAACCGATCCGTCGTACGCATGCGAGATGGAGTAGAACCCGGTGAGCTTGTCGGTCGCGCGCATGTCGTACTCAATCTTCACGTCGCCCTGGTTGTTGCCCTTGTAGCTCGAAGTGGGCGCTTCGTAATTGTTGGCCGCAATTCCATCCGTCGGCGTCACGCAAGCGCCTCCAGCCGGCGTTTGAGGGTTGTCGCCGCCGCAATCGGGATAAAGCTTGGAGTTCGAAAACAGAAACTTGGCAACCGGGTTCACGATCGGAACGTTCTGGTTGTTTGTGTACGGGGCGAAGTTGTTGAGAGAGTCGTAGAGCTGAATCGGATTCGGGCCCGAGAGCAGGACCGAGAAATCGCCATTGCGCATCTGGTCGGTAATAACACTTGCCGTGTTCAGACCGCCGACGTGCCACCGTGAGCCAAGATAGTCGCCAAAAAAGAAAAGCTTGTTATGCAGAATCGGGCCGCCGACGGTGCCACCGAACTGGGAGAAGGAATACGGGCTGACGGGAAGGCCTTGCTGACCATGCGAATAGGAGTTAGCGTCGAACCGGTAGTCCTGCACGAACCCGTATGCCGAGCCGTGGAACTGGTTGGTGCCGTTCTTCAGCACGAGTTCAACGGCCGCGCCATTTACGTTTCCCTGATCGGTGGGCGAATCGGCCGTCACCACCTTCATCTCCTCAACTGAAGCAGGCGCCGGGCTGTACGAGATCAGGTTGTTGTACGTCTCGTTCATGTCGATGCCATCGAGCGTGTAGTTGTTAGCCTGCGCGCGGTTGCCGTTGAAGTTCGGCGTGTCGACGAAATACGTGCTCCGCTCAAAGCTCGTCGTACCCGAGGTGCCTGCTGTGTCGATCGAGCCCGGCATATACAGGGTCACCGCCGAGAAATCCAACCCGTTCAGCGGCAGATTCGAGATAGTGTTCGCGGTGAAAATGCTGCCTATGGTCGGGTTGTCGGTGTTCAGGATCGGCGCCGACGCCGATACGCTCACGGTAGCCGTCGTGCTTCCTACCACCATGCGCACATTGAAATTCGCTACCTGCTGCACCTCGAGCGAGAAGGGCGGTATCGTCGACTTCTCGAATCCAGCCGCGTCCACCGTCACCTGGTAATGCCCGATGGGAAGGAAATCGATGCGGAACAGACCATCGCTATTGGTAGTCGCCTGCGTGCTAACATTCGTGTCCAGGTTGCTTGCCACAACGGTCGCCCCTTGCACCACCGCGCCGCTCGGGTCTGTCACTTCGCCGGTGATCGTACCGGTCACGTTCTGGCCTCTCGCCGTAGTTACGCACGCCAGTACCGCCAGCGTGCACACCAGGAAAAACCGGAATGCATTCTTCTTCATCGTGGTCCTCACTTGAAATTTGGGTTCGCGTTGGTATTTGTACTTGCCGGTTCGCTGATTCTCGGGCTTCGAGTTGATGAAACGGCTGCGCGGGCCGATGCCCCAGCATGTTTATCGACCGATGGAAAGCATTCTTTTGCTTTGCGAACTGAGATTAGCTCCAAAATGATCAAAATGTCAATCAAAATGATCGTTTTGATCATTTCATGAACACATATTGAACAGAATCAGCCTCTTACGACGCAGGGCATTTTGATCACGGGCGCACGCCGGACCCGCCTGTCCTACCATCCCGCCAACAAAAAGGCCCCATTTCCGGGGCCTCTTGATCGGTTCTTTCTCTCCCGAGAGCGTTTCTGATCACCGTCCACCGTCCACCGTCCACCGTTCACTGTCCACTGTTCACTGTCCCGTTCGGGCTCCAGCTCACAACGTGATAGATGGCCGGCCACTGCCCAATGTTCCTGAACGCATGAAGGCTGTTTGACGCATTGAACACCACCGATCCCGCCTCAACCCTCACCCACTGCCCGTCCGTGAGCGTCTCGCAAATCCCTTCCTTCAATATGATCAGCTCTTCATTCACATGCTTGTGCGGCGGATGCGCCATCTCGCCCGGATTCAGCATGCCCACGTGCATTTCGAGTCGATCCACCGTTGCCGTGGGCTGATCGCAAACAAACGCGTGCGCTCCAACCTCGCTCTTGACCGGCTTCAGATCGTCCCAGTGAAACACCGCCGGCCCCAGAATTGTTTTGCGATCGTTGGCCGGCTTCTGTCCATCCGCATTTGGTTCCTGCGCCGCCGTCGACGCCGCAGTTATGGTTCCCGCCAGCGCAGCAAATCCAACCATCGCATCGCGTCTCGTCATCGTCATCTCGATTCTCCTCTGCCGGGCATCTCCACTGGCTCGGCAACTCGCTATTCTTCCAGCTTCACGCGCGTCGCATTCACCTGCGCAGTAATTGACAACTCCGCCGCCAGCAGGCATTGTTCCTGGTCCTGGGCCACGTGGGTGCGGTTCACAATGTCGGCCACAAACTGCGGCCCGAAGGGCAGCGGCATGTTATTGCAGTCAACGGAACGCGCCACATCCTTGTCGACCATGAACAGATTGTTCCCTCTATGAGACACGGCTACATCCGCGTACTTGCGCACTTCGATGTATCCATCCGTGCCGAGGATGAACAGCCGTCCGTCGCCCCACGTTCCCAGCCCATCGGGTGTAAACCAGTCGAGTCGCACGTAGCCAAATCCCTTGTTGCCGCGCAGCACCATGTCGCCGAAATCCTGAAACTCGGGATGTTCGGGATGCCGGATATTGGCCACCTGCGACTCCACCACTTCGGCCCTAGTCGATCCCGTATAAAACAGAAACTGATCGACCTGGTGCGAGCCGATGTCGCACAGGATTCCTCCGAACTGCCGCTCATGCCAGAACCATTCCGGCCTGCCCGAGCCGCCGCCCGCCAATCCGCCATGCTGGTTGATCTGGTGGGGCGCAATGTTGATGGTCTGAATCACTTTTCCGATGGCGCCCTGCTTCACCAGCTCGCCCGCATATACCGCCGCCTTCACTTCAAGCAATTCGCTGTACATGATGGCGTAGATGCGGCCTGTTTCCTTGATCGTCGTGCGCACCTCGGCCAGTTGCTCGAGGGTCGTGATGCCCGGCTTGTCAGAGAGAAAGTCCTTGCCCTGTTTCATCGCTTTCACGCCGATCGGCGCGCGTTCGTTGGCAATCTGCGAGCTCAGTACCAGCTGGATGGAGGGATCGTCGAGAACTTCCTCCTGCGTTTTGACGATCTTCACGTCGGGGAACTGCGTCTTGAAGGCCGCCAGCTTGTCTTCTTCGCCGCCCCACGCGGAAACCAGTTCACCGCCGCCGCGCTGGACCGCGCCGACCATGCCATAGATATGATCGTGGCTCATGCCGCAGACGCCGAACTTGATGTGGTACTTGGGCGGCTCGGCATCCTGTTCAGGCAGTACAGCGCTCTCCATCGCATAGCCGCGGCCAGGCCTTCCGCCGGGCAATCCCGCCAGCGCCATTGCGCTCTCCGGCATTCCCGCCACCATTGCAGCCGATCCGATCCATCCCGCGCGTCTAAGAAACTCGCGCCGGCCTGACCCGCTCCAGTTCATAATCCCTCCACGCCATAAGCCGATTGCGCAGCTGCCGAGAACGTCAAACTGCGCCTTTCGCAGCATATAGGATGGAGTTATTTCGCGTCCCAAACTAATATTGACATGATGATACTGTGTGATCGGAGACCCGAGGAAAGTGATGGGTGAAAATCTCTTTGATCTGCACGGCCGGATTGCAGTTGTTTGCGGAGGAACCACAGGCCTGGGCCATGCCATTGCCCTGGGACTCGCCGACGCCGGAGCCGACGTCGTAACCACTTCGCGGCGCTTGGAGCAGGTTGAAAAATCGGCCGCCGAAATCGAGGCCCTGGGGCGCCGCGCTTTGCGCGTCACCAGCGACGTGACCAACCGCGCCTCACTGCAGGCCATGCACGACGCCGTCCTGGCGGAATTCGGCAAGATCGACATCCTGGTGAACGCCGCCGGCACCACGCACAAAGCTGAAACTCTCAAAGTGAGCGAGGCCGACTGGTCGCGCGTGATTGAAACCAACCTCACCGGCACCTTGCGCGCCTGCCAGATCTTCGGACTGACGATGGTGGCCGCCGGCTACGGACGCATTGTGAATATAGCGTCGCTCAGCACCTTCGTTGGCTTTGCCGATGTGGCTGCCTACTGCGCCAGCAAGGCAGCTATCACCTCGCTCACCAAAGTGCTGGCCATCGAACTCGCGCATACCGGGGTCAATGTCAACGCCATCGCACCCGGCGTCTTTCCCACCGAGCTCAACGCCCGCCTGGTCAAAGGCACGCCTCGCGGCGAGGAGCTTTTGCTGCGCACGCCCATGGGCCGCTTCGGCAAGCCGCACGAGCTGGCCGGCGCCGCCGTGTTCCTTTCGTCTCAAGCCGCATCGTTTATCACCGGAGAAGTAATTGCCGTCGACGGCGGATTTTTGGCCAGCGGCGTGAACCAATAGCACCGTTCTTTAATTCGCGTTCGCTTCCGTTCTATAATTCGCTTTCGCTTCTTCGGAGCGCCGCAGCGATGAAAATCCGCAACGCCCAAGTCAACATCACTTCGCCGGGGCGCAACTTTGTCACGCTTAAGATTGAGACCGACGAAGACATCTACGGACTCGGCGACGGCACCCTCAACGGCCGCGAACTCGCCGTCGCCAGCTACCTATCCGATCACATCGTTCCCTGCCTCATCGGGCGCGACCCTTTTCAAACCGAAGACATCTGGCAATATCTCTATCGCGGGGCCTATTGGCGCCGTGGGCCAGTCACCATGGCCGCCATCGCCGCCGTCGACGTGGCGCTTTGGGATATCAAGGGCAAGGCCCTCAACACTCCCTTGTACAACCTGCTTGGCGGGCGCAGCCGCGAAGGCGTGATGGTCTATGCCCACGCCAACGGCAGGGATATCGATCAGGCCCTCGAAGACGTAAGGCGGCTTCGTCTCGCGGGCTATCGCGCCATCCGCGTTCAGAGCGGATTTCCGGGGCTCAAGTCAACTTACGGTGTGCCTAAAAGCGCGGGCCGCTACGAGCCCGCCGAGCGCGGCCTGCCGCATGAGTACGAATGGGCCGCGGAACCCTATCTGCGCCATGTGCCCAAGCTCTTCGCGCGCGTCCGCGAGAACTTTGGTGAGGATCTCCTGCTGCTCCACGATTGTCATCACCGTCTCAAACCCATTGAAGCCGCTCGACTCGGTAAGGATCTCGAACCCTTCCATCTTTACTGGATGGAAGACCCGGTGCCGGCGGAGTTGCAGGAGGGTTACCGCATCATTCGCGAGCACACCACCACGCCGATCGCTACAGGCGAGGTCTTCAATTCAATCTGGGATGCCCACGATCTCGTCCGCAACCAGTGGATCGACTACCTCAGAATGCCCATTGTGCACGGCGGCGGCATCACGCATTTGAAGAAAGCCGCCGACTTCGCAGCGCTCTATCACGTGCGCATCGGCTTTCATGGCGCCACCGACCTCTCGCCCGTAACCATGGCCGCGGCTCTTCACTTCTCGACTGCGATTCACAATTTCGGTATCCAGGAGCACATGCCGCACACCGATGAAACCGACGCCGTCTTCCCGCACCACTACACATTCAAAGATGGATTCATGCTCCCCGGCGACGCGCCTGGCCTCGGCGTCGATCTCGATGAAGACCTGGCCGCGCAGTATCCCTACCAGCGCGCGTATCTGCCCATCAACCGCAAGCTCGATGGCACACTAACCGACTGGTAGCCGGCTGCACAGACGATGGGTGCCCCATCCTTTTCACAGCCTCATCGTGAAAAGGGCGGAAAGCTGGGTGCCCTAGGTCTCGATTCTGAGACCTGGGAAACCTCCAACCTTCATCAGGCCCTGTCTATCTTCACCGCCCGTCCTGACCGGCACGACTCGTAGATCGCCCTCACCAGTTCGAGCGCGCGATACCCTTCAACTCCCGATGAACTCGGCGCTCGTCCCCTGGTGCACGCCTCGCCGAAGTCAATGAATTGCCGCTCAAATGGAGCCAGCGAAATCGCCATTGGATCCGAAGCTCCCGACTTTGCATCGCGCGAGATCGGTGCGACTTCGCCTTCATCGTCTGTCACGTCCCACGTTGCCAATTGGTCGCCGGTCACGATTGCCGAACCCTTCGTGCCGTGAATCTCAAGCCGCTCGGGATAACCCGGCCACAACGCCGTCGCAGCCTGGATCACTCCGGTTGCACCGTTCGCGTAGCGCATCACCGCGCACAGAATGTCTTCCGACTCGATCTTGTGCGTCGCGCCAAGCTGCCAGTACCCGAACACCTCGTCGACCGCGCCAATAAGGTACAGCAACAGGTCAACCTGGTGGATCGCCTGGCTGATCAGCGCTCCTCCGCCTTCAACAGCCCAACTGCCTTTCACCGGCCGCGCATAATACTCATCCGAGCGATGCCACTTTACGTACGCATCTGCCTGCAAAATCCGCCCCAGCCGCCCGGCTGCAATCGCCCGCTTCAAAAACATGATTGACTCGTCGAAGCGGTGCTGGCTCACCACGCCAAGCTGAATACCAGCGGCTCGCGCTGCCGTAAGCATTTGCGCAGCGGTTTCGAGGTCCACCGCCATCGGCTTCTGCACCTGCACGTGTTTCCCGTACTTCGCGCCGAGCCCTACAGCTTCGAGCCGATATGCGGGAAACGTGCACACGTCGAGGTAATCCACATCGCGGCGCTGCGCAAGCTCTCCGGGCGTAGCCACAAACTCCGCGCCCCACGCGCTGGCAAATCTCTTGCCCTTTTCCGCAGTGCGGTCGGTGCACGCCGTTAATTCAAAACCGATATTCTTGTATGCCTGCGCGTGCTTGACGGCAATTGCGCCCGTTCCAATAATGCCAACCTTCATCTACCCAATCCCTCAAGCGCGCCGACTCGCCGGGGTGCCCCATCCTAACCACGTTTTTGTATCTGTGGTTAGGGTGGGAAAGCACTCCCGCCAGTTCTCCCGCACCCGCGCTAACTCGCTAACACGCGCGCAGCGCGGCCAACTTGCTAACCTGCTAACACGCGCGCAGCGCGGCTAACTCGCTAACTCGCTGCTCTCTCACATCTCTTCGTCGTCGCCTATAGGCATCCCCGGTGGCGCTTCAACCGGTTTCGAAGGCACGAATTTCTCCGGCGCTCTCTCGAACTGCTGAATGCGGTCGATCATCGCTGCCCGATGTATCGCCTCTGCCGAGTCGCTCGGCGCAGCCGAACTCGTCCATTGCTTCAGCAGGTCTTCTATGTGCCAGCTCACAATGGCCCGCGCCTGGCTCGATGCCGCTGGATTCACCGCCAGCGCCAGCATCGCCTCCAGAGCGCGGAACTCCACCGCCCGGGCCACCTCCGACGACATTGTGTGCCCGCCCTCCGTACGCTCCGCCGTCGTCTTTGAGATCGTCTCCAGCAGCCCGCGCAAAGACGGCGCACCCGGTTCCCGCATGTGGTACTCAACCAAACGCGAGGCACGCGCCGGGTTCAGCAACACCCCGAGCGTCAAATCCGCCGACGCCTCCGCCGCCGCAACGGGATCGAACGTCAGCCCCGTCTCCGATGGCAACGACTCCTGCGTTCGAGGGTCCCCGGGCGGATGCGGCGGGAGTATCGCGAGCAGACTCTCAGGCAGCGTCAACGTCTCCGGCTCCAGCGTCTTCATCACCGCGGCAATCGCCTTCTCCTGTTCCTCCGGCGCCACAATCGCAGGATTCGGCTGTCCATCTCCGCGCAGGTTGTAGCGATAGTCGAGCCCGCCGATGAGCTTGATCGCCGCCTCAGTCTGATACCGATGCAGCAGGTACAGCGGAACCAGCGTCTCCTCAAGCTGCGCCATCGGCGTTCCCGGCTTGATGGCGTCTTCGCCGAATTGCTCGAGCGCCACCGAGCGAATCTTCAGCATGCGCTCGAGTTCATCGGCCGCGTCGGGACCGTTGTCCCAGAGATGGGCTTTCGGGTGCGCGCCACCGGCGGGCCGCGCGTCCTCGTCCGTGATATAAATCTGCCCCGCCTTGTCGGCGTCGCTCAGGATCTTGTTCAGCGCCGCATCTTCGTCTGCGCCCGGCGCGAACTGCCGGTATCCGTAGTCGATCGTCACCTTATCCCAAGCGCCGATGCTATTCGCGTACGCATGCGAGAGATCGGTCTTTCCATCGGCATCGAGCGTGATGTAAGGATGCGGATAATCCATCACGCTGTCGCCCTGCTTCACGCTCGAGGCGGCGAAGTTGTGCGCCAGTCCCAGCGTATGCCCGGTTTCGTGCGCAGCAAGTTGCCGGATGCGCTGGAGCACCATCTCCAGCATCGGGTTGTTTTGATCGGTATAGGTTTTGCCTGCGGCATAAGGCGCGAGCAGCGCTTCGGCAATCAGATAATCCTGGCGGGCGCGCAAACTGCCCAGCGTTACGTTTCCCTTGAGAATCTCGCCGGTGCGGGGATCGGCAATCGCGTCGCCGTAGCTCCATCCACGCGTGTAGCGATGCACCCACTGGATGATGTTGTAGCGAACATCCATCGGGTCGGCGCCCTCCGGCAGCAGATCCACGCGGAAGGTCCCCTTGGCCCATCCCGCCGCCTGAAAGGCCTGGTCCCACCAGCTTGCGCCCTCGCGCAGCGCCGAGCGGATCGGCTCAGGCGCGCCGCGGTCGACATAATATTGGAGCGGCGTTACGGCTTCGCAGTTCGTCACGCAATTGGGGTCTTTCTTAATGAGCCGGTGACGCAGAATCCAATGCTCATCGAGCGAATCGCCCAGCGGCGCGGTGTAGTCGCGAAACCAGAGATCGAAATAACCCGACCGCGGGTTGAACTTCCTCGGCTTGAATGTGCCGTCCAGCGGCGGGAGTTCAATAAACATCTGCCGCTCGCGCACGGTGAGAGAATGCGAGTCGGGAGTCACGTCCGAGACGAACTTCCCCTTGAGCGGTCCCTCGGCAGTAAACGTCAGTTCGGCCTCAACCACGGTGTTCTTCGGGAAGGCCTTGGTATCTTCGGGCACAATCGTCGAGCGGCTCTGATCGAGCTTGTAGCTGTCGCTGGGTCCTGCGTCCTGCTGCGCCGATGCGATGGATTCGGCAACGTGGTGAGCGTCGTGCAGAAAGAAGTCAGTGGCATCGACCAGCACCGCCGAGCCATCGGGCGACTCGCCCTCGACTTTGAAGCCCCACAGCACCGACTCAGGGAACGACTGCGTTACGGCAAGCTGCTCATCCGCATTCTGCGATCCAGTCCTGAATCGCTGGTTTGGTTCAACCAGCAATACTTTGGGCCCGGTTCGCTCAAACCGCACCACCGCGCCTTCAGAGATTTGCCCGCGGTCGAGGCCGAGATCGTTTGAGCCTGTTCCATAAGGCAGCGAAACCGCATACAGCAAATCGGGCGTTCGGCCTTCCGCACTCAGATTCGGAATCTCGAGATAAAGCTTGCCGCTCTTCGCGTCCCAGTCGAGAGGCAGAAATCCTGCGAGGCGCTTCATTCCAGCGGTCTTCTGGGCAATGGTTGCCGTCGAGTCAGGTTTGGCTGCGGACTGCGAGGCAAGAGTGGAGGAAAAAATGAAGGCAACGAGAAGAGGAAACGGCAGGGAAGTCGGGAAGCAGCGCATAGATTCCCTTATAGTTGCGCATCAAGAATGGTTCAAGCAAAACGCGTGTTTTGGAGCGCGAAGGAATGCAAATCCGGGGCAAAAACAATCAGAGAATCTTCTTTTTCAGAGATTCTGCCAGCTGCTGCGCAAACAGATGACAATGATAAAAGCTTTATTATCTGCAACTTCATCAAAGCAGCCGGCGCAAAAAACAGAAATGAAGGGGCGGGTTGCTGTTTTTTTCAGCCGGCGCAAAGCGCCAGTCCGGCACCGCCCGAAACGCTGAGGCGGACCGGACCCACGGGAACACTATCCGCCGCCATGGGGAACACTCGTGCAGATTTCGAGCCGGCGAGCCGCGGAGCGCCTTGACTTTTCCGCTTCGACAGTGGTCTAACATTGTGCGTTAGGAGTCACAAGCTCGATATGGCGTCGGTAAATGCCGGAATCCTCAAAACCAGTCGCCGCCTTTGCTGAACGCGAATCGCCTGAAGGACAGCATGGGGCGAAATCGATTCCGACTCACTCTCCCGTTACTTTTTTTCATTGCTTGTCCACTCTTAGCCAGTGGCCCCACCGGGACCATCACTGGAACAATCACTGATCCAAGCGGTGCGGTGATCCCCAAGGCGCGTCGATCCATACCATGACTTCGAACTCGCCGCCTGCGGCGCCAACAACAGCCACTTCTGCCCAACGGGAAACTTCGGCGCCGTTTTATCGTTGAACGCCGATCAGAACAAACCGCCCCGCCAAATTCAGTTGAGCTTCAGGTAACTTTTCTGATCGCGCTCATTCCTGTCGCAGCGCCAGCATCGGGTCGACCTTTGCTGCTCGCCGCGCTGGAAGCCAGCAGCCGAGCGCCGCGGTGAGAGTAACCAGTGCAACCTCCATCCAAATGCCGCCGGGCTTTCCGGATTCGAGTCCCGGAAGCATCCCGCGCAGAATCCGCATCAGAGCCAGCGTTGTGCCCAACCCGGAGGCCAGCCCGATCATGGCGGTCAGAAATCCCTGGCGAAAGACCAATGCCTCAACGCTCGCGCGCGTGGCTCCCAGCGCAATGCGAATGCCAATTTCCTGCGTCCGGCGCGAAGTGACATAAGTGGCGACCCCGTAAACGCCCGCGGCCGCCATGGCCAGGGCCAGGCAGCCGGTGAGAGCCAGGAGGAACATAACGAAGCGCCGGTCGGCGAGAGAGTCGTCAATGAGGGTTTGCATCGAGGCGCTGAAGAAGACAGGCTGGTTTGGATCGACTCCGGCGACCACCTGGCGAATGGCTTTTTGAATATCGGCGTCGGGTCGGTTGCTTCGTACCACAAGGAACACGGCCCTATGCAAAGCCCCGGCGGCGAGATAGACGCTGGCCTGTTGCTGCGGCCCATCCATCGACCTGTGCCGGCTGCTGGATACGACACCAACGACCCGCTTCCAGTCATTCGGTCTCTCAGGAGAGCAAAAGACGCAGACCTGCTTGCCTATAGCGCTCTCGCCCGGCCACAGACTTTTCGCAACCAGGTCACTGACGATGACTGAGTCGCTCGAGTCGTTCATGTCTTCATCGTTCAGCCATCGCCCCTGCAGCAACCGAATCCCCATGGTCTGCAGGTAGCCCGCACTTACCACGTCGATTTCCGCACCGATCTGGCCGCCTTGCGATGCTCCGCCTGCGCGGTTGCCCACCATTCCGCCGGTATTCTCGCCGCTGAAAGGCAGGGCATCGTCGGTTCCTGCGCTGTCGACTCCGGGAACGGTGCGAACCAAATCCAAAACACGACGGTAGAACGCGCCCCATTCTTCAGGAGTCGAATAGCGCACCGGATCAGGAACTGTTACGAATGCGATGACACGTTTGGCATCGAAGCCGGGGTCGGTTCCCAGCAGTGCGGCAAAACTTGCCAGAAGTTGCCCGCCAACCACGACCAGAGCCAGGGCTAACGCTACTTCCAATGCAACCAGGGCGCCGCGAACGCGGTCGCTTCTGCCGGCGATTCCGGTGTGCGAGCGCAGATCATGGTTGGCATTGGCTCGCGTTAAACCTGCCCTGAAGGCAGGAATCATCCCAAACAAAACACCGTTGGCCAGCGCAACGGCCAGCGAGAAGACAAGAATCCGCCAGTCGGCATGTGCTGCGCCCAGGCGAGGTACGCTCACCGGCGCGATGCCCGGCAAAGCTCTCCAGGCAACCACCGTAAGCACGTAACCTCCCACTCCTCCAAGCACCGCCAGCACGCAGCTTTCGGTAAGCAGTTGGCGAACGATGCGCGACCTGCTCGCGCCCAGGGCCATGCGAACGGTAATCTCGCGATGGCGCATAATCCCCCGCGCCAGCAGAAGGTTCGCGACGTTGGCACAACCGATGAGCAGAAACATCATGGCTGCTGCCATCAGGATCCACAAAGCGTTCCTGGCGTTGCCCAGCATTCGCTCGCGGAGCAATCCCACCCGCAGAATGTGGTCCCGATTTGTTGCGGGAAACTCACGGCTGAGATCGGCGCTGATGGTGGCAAGGTCCTGCTGAGCCTCGGTGAGCGAAACGCCTGGCCGCAGCCTGGCCACCACGCCCATTGCTGCTGTAGGCGCTTGAGGCTTGCCGCTCCGAAACGGCGCCCAAAAATCAACGTAAGGAGAAGGAGTGTGGACCGCCGCGCGACGAAACGGAAAATCAAATTCCCGCGGCATGACCCCGATGATGAGGCAGCTTTGGCCGTCGATTGTTACGCTGTGCCCCACAATCCCCGGGTCTGCATTGAATCGCCGAACCCAGAGCCCATAGCTGAGGATCATCTCGTTGGCATGGCCAGGTTGATCTTCTTCAGGAAGAATGTTGCGCCCCAGCATCGGCGTAACGCCGAGAGTGGGAAAGAGATTGGCAGTTACGCGCAGGCCGTACAACGCTTCGGGAGGCGCCGTGCCATTTCCTGCAAGATTGAACAACTCGTTGCGGTAAACAGCAACCGAAGCAAGGGTGCGAGTTCGTCGAGCGATCTCCTGAGCGTCGCTCCAGAAGGCCCAGTCGGAATGCGCCGGCTCGAACTTGGGGAAGTCGGTTCTGATCTGCACGAGTTCGGAGGGGCGAGAGTACGGCAAAGGGGTAATAAGCACCGATCTGACTGCGGTAAAGACCACCGCCGTCGCTCCCACGCTCAATGCGATCGACAGCAGCGCAATCCCGGTAGGGGCAGGCGTTCGCCGGAACAGACGAAAGGCGAGTTGGATGTCGCGCAGCATCGGTATCCCTTCCCGCAAGTATGTTCAGATTTTGCCTGATGGTCAAAAGCCCATACCCGCAGAGGCGGCTGCGCGACGGTGAATGACGGGTTTTAGTCCAGCCGGGTCAGATACGCTTCGCCCTCGCTGGGGCGAAGATGGCTGGCGATGTACTCGGCCTGTTCGCGATTGTCGCCCTCCGGCCGGATGCGCACCCAGTAGCTGTGTTCGCCCGGGAACTCGATGACGCTCGCGCCCGTGTACTTCTTCTCCAGCTGATTCTTGAGCTTATTGGCCGCGTGCTGGCTGTGGAACGCGCCGATCTGCACGCACCATCGCCCGCCGAAGCCGATCGACTTGGGCGTGCGGTACACGTCGAGTCGCACCTTGGCCATCCCCGCGCGATAAACGCCGGTTGCCCTGGCCGAAGCCATGGTCAAATCCAGTATGCGGTCCTCGACAAACGGCCCGCGATCGGCAATTCGCATGGCCGCCGATTGCCCGGTCTGCAGGTTTGTGACCACGATCAGCGTGCCCATAGGCAGCGTCCGATGGGCCGCCGTCATGGCGCTGTCGCTGAATACCTCACCGTTTGCCTCGCGCCGGCCCTTGTAGGGAGCCGTGTACCAGGTCGCATATCCAACCTGCGAATAGATTGGCTGGTGAGTGGCGACAAAGTCGAGGTCATCGGCGCTCACGCCTCCACTGGGCAATGGCGTTGGCGCGATGCGACGCGGCGGCAGGTTCGCGGCAGGCGGAACGTTGGCAGCTTCACTGTTGTTCTGGCCCGGTTGCACTGCGGGCGGCAACGATTGCGGAGGCAACTGCGCCGTCTGGCTGCGATGACTGCAGCCGGCGACGCTGAGTGAAACCAGCGCCGCCGCAAGTAACAACTTCATCCGGTCAACGCGGTTATTCCCGTCTCGATTGCGCCGCACTCGCAAGGCGACCGGCTGACCTTGGGTATGAACGAGCTGAAAACTGAGAACTGAAAGCTGAAAGCCAGGCTTCCATCCCATGCTGCGTCTCCTCGCTCCCCCTCAAAATAACCCCGATGCCGCGTTGCCCCGCGGTGCATTTCGGCTCACACCTTCGGACCCCTCGGTCCACCGGCTTGCTTGTCCATTTTGTCGGCCAGGCCGTGCAGCGTCTCAGCTACGTTGCGCATTGCCTTGATCGACTCCTGCCGCACCTGCGGAATGACCGCTTCGTTGACGTACGCCACGGCGTGCCGCAGCTCCATTTCGATCAGTTCGATTGCTTCTTCAAGCCGCTGGCCGACACTTGGTCCCGGGGGCGGTGGAGGATAAGAACTCATGGTCGCGCACCTTCATTCATTCGAATTGCGGCCTCGGCCCAGTTTCAGTCTGCTGGAGGGCAAGCGATGCGTCAATGCCCGCCGGCAGATCCTGAGCGGGTCAGGTGCCGCTCCTGTCAATACGGATGGACCGCAGAGGAAAGTTCCCTGCGGCCGTTTCTCAGCGCGGCTTCTTCAATCAACACCAAAGACGGCCGAAAGTTGACGTTTTCTCAAAAATCAGCGTCACTATCTAGGTGCAAGCCCGGATTGCCAAGCATCGGAAGTACTTATTCGTCAATGGCTACCCGTCACGGCAGAGAATTGTCCGTCGGGGCCGCGGCATCGCGCGGCTCACCATCCGACCGCTGATTCTGCAATTCGCTCTGCTTTCGCCCGTCCTCGTGTTCGGCTTGACGTTTGACGGCCCATCCGGCGAAAACGGCACTCAGGCTGCGAGCGCACCGGTTGGCGCAGCGGGAACCGCACAGACTGCCGCGGGAGCCCTGCCCGACGAACCCAAGCCGCGCAACGGCGCGCACACGACTCCCGCCCCAAATCCCTGCAATGTGAAGAACGCGGGGGCCAGCATGGCTTCAACGGTCGTGTTGCGCGCCCTCGCCGCCGGTTCAACCGCAAATCTAAAGCAACTGCCCAGCCTTCACATCGTCAACGTAGTTGTTTGCATCCCGCACGCGCCACCGATTGTCAACTGGTACGCGCGATTCCTCACCGGGCCCGAAGTTAAACCGCTCACCCCTCGCGAGAAGGGCATCCTGGCCGCCAAAAACGTCATGGACCCATTCAACCTCATCACCATCGCCGGTGAATCGGGCATCTCTGTGGCTTTCAACTCGCACTCGGTCTACGGCCCCGGGTTCTTTGGCTGGTCCAAGGAAGGCGGCGTGAGCTTGACGCAGGATATGACCGGGGAGTTTTTTGGCACCTTTCTGATCCCGTCGATCGCCCACCAGGACCCCCACTACCATCGCATGCCGAAGGCCACGATCCCGCGCCGCATCCTTCATTGCATCGACCAGGTTGCCTGGACGCAGGGCGACAGCGGCAAAGGTATGGTGAATTATGCCGATCTGGTGGGGTTCATCTTCGACGACGCCGTTGATGACCTTTATGTACCGGGCCAGCAAACCAACTTTCGCGCCAGCGCCGAGCGCTACGGCATCGGCCTGGCGATTGCGCCCACCGACAACTTCATCACCGAATTCCTGCCCGACATCGCCAGCCACATTCACGTGCACGTGGTGCTGGTGCAGCGCATCATCGACCAGGTAGCGCGGACAGGCGACACGCCGTAGTGTTAACCCCCTTGGCGCCACCAACTTATCCGGCGCCCGCGGCCTCGCTAGCCCCCCTCCATTCGCCGCCCTCCAATCCCCATTCACACCCCGATTTTGCCGTTCGCTGCACCCGGCTTGGGTTGACCGGCCATAGCCGCTACTCTAACCCTGACTTTTCAGCCTCGGGCCTACCGCACGCCAAACGCACCGGGGAACAGCCGGAACTTCCTGCAATTCCGGCCATCCAAACCTTTTAGAGGAGATCGCACCAATGTCAAAAGCGATGAAGTACGCCGAAAAAGCCGCGGTTTACGTGGCCCAGGGCGCCTGGGTGGTATACGAGAGACTGAACCGCATCAGCCCCAACCCCGGGTTCACTCCCAAGTGGAGCGAAAAGCCACTGCTCAAAAGCTGGCAGAAGGAAAAGCCCCCCCTCGGCTGGCCGCGCACCACTGACTCGCTCTGCCCCAAGTGCGTCCCCGAGATCCGCAAACAGATTCTCGACGGCAAGCTGCCCCACGAAGTCCTGCTCAACGAGAAAGTGGGCGAGATCAAGGCCCAGATCATTGAGCGCGACGGCAAAATCCTCATGGTCAAGGACTGCCCCAAGCACGGCCACTTTGAAGACGTCATGTCGATCGACCCGGCCTTCTTCAAGCACCTCGAAGAAAGTTTCCCCGGCCGCGATATCCGCGCTCACGGCAAGGGCGACAAGGACCTGCACCACCACGGCACTTCGACCGTAACCCACGGCCGCGGCTCGGTGCTCACCATCGACCTCACCAACCGCTGCAACATGATGTGCGATCCCTGCTTCATGGACGCCAACCAGGTCGGCTTCGTCCACGAGCTCACCTGGGACGAAATCAAGACCATGCTCGACAACGCCATCACCATCAAGCCCAAGCGGCAGATGAGCGTGCAGTTCTCGGGCGGCGAGCCCACCCTCTCGCCCTACTTCCTTGACGCCGTAGCCTACAGCCGCAAAGTCGGCTACAACTCAGTCCAGGCCGCATCGAACGGCATCGAATTCGCCAAGTCGAAAGAACTGTGCCGCGCCGCTGCCGAAGCCGGTCTCCGCTATGTTTATCTCCAATTCGACGGCATCGGCAACGCTGCCAACTCGCACCGCAAGGTTGGCAACCTGTTCGACGTAAAGCTCCAGGCCATTAACAACCTGCACGAAGCCGGCGTTGAAATCGTGCCCGTCACCACCATCGTGAACGGCATCAACAACGAGCAGGTGGGCCGCATCATTGAGTTCGCGCTCGACAACCCCAAGACCATCAGCTTCCTCTCGTTCCAGCCGGTCAGCTTTACCGGCCGCGACGAAGAAATCACCGACGAGCGCCGCGTCGCTCAGCGCTACACGCTCTCGCACATGGCCCACGACATCAAAAACCAATGCGGCTTCGGCGTCCCCGAGCGCGACTGGTTCCCCATCTCCTTCATGTCCACCTTCAGCGACTGGGCCGATCTGGTCCACGGGCCTACCGCCGAGTGGGGACAGCTCTCCTGCGGATGCCACCCCAACTGCGGCATCGGCATGGCGCTCATGATCGACAAGGAAACCAAGGAGTCCGCGCCGGTCACAGCCTTCCTGCACATGGACCAGGTAGCCAAGGATCTGGCCAAGGTCAACGACGCCGCCCGCGGCAAGTGGATGTCGGTCATCGGCTTCGGCCTCGCCCTCCTGCGCAACTACGATCCCTTCCAGGCGCCCACCCACTTCAAAATCACCGACATGTTGAAGAAGATGGACAAGACCTTCAACGCCACCGGCAAAAACTACGGCAGCGTCAAGGGCGACCGCACCATGGAAGACATCAAGAAGCGCCGCCAGGACCGCTGGAACTTCCTCTTCATCGCCGGCATGTGGTTCCAGGACCTGTTCAACTACGACTTCCGCCGCACCGAGCAGTGCATCATCCCCTACGCCACGCAGGAAGGCGAAATCAGCTTCTGCGCGTACAACACCGGCGTAGGCTGGCGCAACATTATCGAGAAGATGCACATGACGGCCACGCTGACCAAGTGGTACGAAGAGCACGGCCGCCACGAAATCTTCGCCGGCGGCAAAAAGGTTGGCATGAACCAGGTCGGCCACGACCTGCAGCTCAACATGGCCCACGTAAACTCCGAAGCCAATCACACGCTCGACACCCTGGGCATCGCCAAGAACGCCCGCGAAGAAAAGCTCCGCGCCCGCGCCGCAACCATTGCCGACAAAGTCAAAGCGGAAGCCGAGAACGCCAAAATGGCCAAGCTCTATCGCGAACACGTACTGGGCGAAAAGCCTCTTGAGGGCGGCATGGTATCGCTCAGCGACATCAAGCCCGCAAGCAACAACGCCGCCATGCCCATCAACCGCAACCGCCAGCCCGAATCCGAACCCGTCGCCGGCGACTGATCGTCAAGATAACCGCGCCTCCATCGCAAAAAAACCTCAGGGCCGCTCAGCATCGCTAAGCGGCCCTTTCATTGTGCGCCCGGCAGGGCGCACTCACTTGGAGGTGTAAGTCCTCTATACACCCGGCAAGGGGAAGTGTTAGCTGAACGGCAAGGGTGTCCATCGCGAGGTGGGATCTGAAGGAAGCCGTAGGCAAAGCGCTGCTCTGACGAACAGCCAGCGGATAGAGGCGACGCAGCGGGGTGAGCAGGCGATTAGATGCAAAGCCCGATACTTGCACGGAACGCTGCGGCGTAGATCCGACAGAGATAAGCGTGAAGGTGAGTGCGTAATACCCCGGGAGGTCTGGCGGTTTGCCTATGGGCTACCGGCATCGAGAGGTGCAGGGAAGAGCCGCCAGAAGTCAGCAGCGGGCATAGTAGGCAGCGAGGCCGAAGGCCCAAACGTGAAACACGGGAGTAGGAGAGCAGACCTCGATGCGGGACGAAGAAGCAGAAGCGCACGCGAGTGCGTCCAGATCGGAGGCGGATGGGCGGAACCTATCCGGGGCCGGTTCTGGTGCTGAGTCGCGCACGGCGGCTGTTGGGAAGCCGAAACCGGAGGCATCGCGGCTGATGGAAGCCGTGGTGGAACGCAGCAACCTGTTCAGGGCCTATGATCGCGTGGTGAAGAACGAAGGAGCGCCGGGAGTCGATGGACTGACGGTGTCCGAGTTCAAGCCCTGGCTTCAGCGGCACTGGGTAAGGGTGAAACAGGACCTGTTGACGGGGGTGTATCAACCGGAGGCGGTGCGCAAGGTGGAGATACCCAAGCCGCAAGGCGGGGTACGCATGTTGGGCATCCCGACGGTGGTGGACCGGCTGATTCAA
>Ga0335074_10003627_pt1 | contig 21155 bp, 17 predicted proteins | sample Lox_Sample_23_FD_206715 | JGI IMG/M metagenome (GOLD analysis project Ga0335074, IMG submission 206715) | Soil microbial communities from Loxahatchee National Wildlife Refuge, Florida, United States - Lox_Sample_2.3 | ecosystem: Environmental > Terrestrial > Soil > Wetlands | place: USA... | reverse complement strand
CCGGGATACACCTACTTCCTGCATCGCCTGGGTCACGGCATCGGTATGGACATGCACGAATCGCCCTATCTCGTTGCAGGCAATCCGCAGGCTTTGGCGGCCCACATGACCTTCTCCGATGAGCCAGGCATTTATATTCCCGGCGAATTTGGCCTGCGACTCGAAGACGATATGTTGATTCGCGAAGATGGCGCGAAGCTGTTCACTGGTCCCAGCCCATCGCTCGTGCAGCCTTTTGGGTGAGTCGACGCCCTTTGCGCCGTAAACTGCTTCTATGCTGGACTACGAAATCTCGCCCGCGGACGCCGCCCGGCTTCTCCGCGAGAATACCGCCCGCCTCATCGACGTTCGAGAGTCCTGGGAGTTCGCAACAGCCAGCGTCGAAGGCAGTGTTCTCATCCCCATGGGCGAGATTCCATCGCGAGGGCTCGCTGAACTCGACCGCAGCGAACGCCTGGTCGTGATGTGCCATCACGGAGTCCGTTCGATGAACGTCACAGCCTGGCTGCGCCGGCAAGGATTTGAGCTGGTACAGTCGATGCGGGGCGGTATTGACGCCTGGTCGCGCGAGGTCGATCCCAAGGTTACGCGATACTGAAGGTTGTTCTTCCTGGGACAAGCAGCGCGACGATCCATATTTGCCGTTTTGATTGACTCGCATTTTGGCCGAGGCTCGCCGCGATCTGAGCCTGTTCAGGCTTCCCTACGTTGACGCAACCTCCCGGCGTCCGATACCATCGGCGGCACAAGATGAATGCAGATACACTGATTGGCGAGTCACTCCTGCACTACACAATTCTTCGCAAACTGGGCTCGGGCGGAATGGGCATCGTGTACGAGGCCCAGGATACTCAGTTGAACCGGCGGGTGGCGCTCAAATTCCTTCCCCCGGAGATGGCCCGCGACAGCCAGTTGCTGGAGCGCTTTCAGCGCGAGGCGCGCGCGGCCTCGTCTCTTAACCACCCCAATATCTGCACCATTCACGCGATTGAGCAGCATGAGCTGCGGCATTTCATCGTGATGGAATTGCTGGAGGGCCAGACGCTGGCGGAAAAGATGACGGGCCGGCCGATGGAGCTGGAGACGCTGCTGCCGCTTGCCATCCAGATGGCCGATGCGCTGGAGTCGGCCCATGCCAAGGGGATTGTGCACCGCGACCTCAAGCCGGCAAACCTGTTTCTGGTCGAACGCGGACAGCTCAAGATTCTGGACTTCGGATTGGCGAAGATCGCCCAGGGCCAAACCGCGCAGACGCTGGACGCCGGCGCAACCCAGCCCGCCGGGCTGGAACTGACCTCGCCCGGCTCAGCGGTGGGCACCATCTCCTACATGTCGCCGGAACAGGCTCGCGGGCAACTGGTGGATGCGCGCACCGACCTCTTCTCTACGGGTACGGTCCTCTACCAGATGGCCACCGGCAGCCTGCCCTTTCACGGAGATACCTCGGCGGTGATCTTTGATGCCATTCTCAACCGTTATCCCCAGCCCGCCTCCGAGGTAAATCCTGCCCTGCCTCCGGAATTTGTGCGCATTCTGGACAAGTGCCTGGAGAAGGACCGCACGCTGCGCTGCCAGACGGCGGCGGAGCTCAAGACCGACCTGAACCGCCTGAGGCGCGATCTCGAGTTAAGCAAGAGCCGCGCCAGGTCGAAGATCGATTCGGATTCCGGCACCCATAAGCAGGGGAAGTCGGTCGCCGTCCTCTACTTCGAGAACCTGAGCGGCGCCAAGGAAGATGAATACCTGCGGGACGGCATCACGGAAGATGTCATTACGGAGCTATCGAAGATTCGCGGACTGAATATCTTTTCGCGCCCTACCGTGCTCGCCTTCCGCGACCAGGCCGTGACCCCGCAGCAGGTGGGCCAGAAGTTGGGAGCCGCTTACGTCCTGACCGGCACCTTGCGCCGCTCCGGCGCCCGGCTGCGCATCAACGCGCAACTGGTGGATGCGCACACTGATTTTCCCCTGTGGTCGGAGCGCTTCGATCGCGAGATGAAGGACGTTTTCGAGGTGCAGGACGAAATGGCCCGCAAGATCGCTGAAGCCTTGCGGGTGACGCTATCGCCGGAGGAGCTGGAAGCCCTGGCGGTGAAGCCGACGGAGAACCTGCAGGCCTACGACCTCTACCTGCGCGGCAAGCGTTACGCGCGGCGACAGACGCGGCAGGACCTGGAATTCGCGCTGCAGATGTTCGAAAACGGAGTCGCCATCGACCCCAACTTCGCGCTGGCATACGCCGCCTGCGCCAATGCCTGCGCCATGTTTTACTGCAACTACAGCCGCGATCAGGTGTGGGTGGAGCGGGCGCGCGAGGCTTCTGGCAAGGCCGTGGCCCTGCGCTGGGACCTGCCCGAGGTGCAGGTCAGCCAGGCGTGGGTTCTTTATGCAACCTCGCTGCACGACGAAGCCGTACGCATGGTCAAGAAGGCCATCGAACGCAAGCGTGACTGCGAGGGAGCGTATTACCTGCTGTGCCGCGCCCTCTTTGCGGCGGGGCGCTACCAGGAAGTGCTCGACGTGGCGGAAACCGCCATCGAGGCCAGTGGCGAGGACTACAACGTCTACGTGCCCATCGTGAACTCCTTGGGCGCACTGGGCAAGACTGACGGCGAGCGCAACATGCTCCAGCGCCAGATGGCCGCTTTTGAGAACCACCTGAAGCAGGTGCCGGAAGACGCGCGTGCCCGCGTTCTGCTGGGCGCCATCTACGCCCGCCTCGAGCGAACCGAAGACGGCCTGCGCGAACTCAACCTCGCCGTAACCCTCCGTGCCAATGAGGCATCCATTCTGTACAACGCGGCCTGCCTTTATTGCTCTCTGGGTCGGATGGCTGAGGCTTTGGACACTTTGCGCAAGGCCTGGGAAGCGGGATTTCGCGACGCGGTGTGGGCGCGACGCGACCCTGACCTGCAGAAGCTCCACGACGAACCGGAGTTCAACCGCCTGTATCCGCAATCGGCCCCGTAGGCGACGGGGAAGGCTTAGACATTGGCCGAACGGAGATCTCTGCCGTGCACCCCGTTCGTCACTGCCCCGTTCGCCTCACGCCGTCTATACTGTCTCTTCTTGAAAGTTGGAGTGATCCCGTGTCCTCTTCCGCTGTCGCGTATGCCCGCCAGAACTATGCCCGTTTTCTCGACGAACTGAAAGCGATCCTGCGCATTCCCTCCATTTCTACGCTGCCTGAACATCAGGGCGATTGCCTGAAGGCCGCCGAGACGTTGTTGGCCGAGCTCAAAAGGATCGGCATGGAAAATGGACGCCTGATCGAAACCGAGGTCCATCCTCTGGTTTATGCCGACTGGCTGCACGCCCCAGGCAAGCCCACCGTGCTCATCTACGGCCATTACGATGTGCAGCCGCCTGACCCGCTGGACGAATGGCACACGCCGCCATTCGAGCCGACCGTGCGCAATGGAAACATTTATGCGCGGGGCGCCGTTGACGATAAGGGCCAGGTAATGGCGCAGGTTAAGGCGCTGGAATCGCTGCTCGCGGCCAACCACGCCCTGCCGCTCAACGTCCGCGTCCTTCTGGAAGGCGACGAAGAGGTGGGAGGGGAGGGAATTGCGGGCTACGTTGCCTCTCAGCCGGCCGATATTTCAGCCGATTTTGCATTGGTTTGCGATTCGGAGATGTTTGCCCCCGGTCTTCCCACGCTCTGCGTCGGCCTCCGCGGCATGATCTACACCGAGATTGAGGCGCGCGGCGCCAGAACCGATCTGCACTCCGGCATGTATGGCGGTGCGGCACCCAATCCCTTCGTCGCGCTGGCGCACATTATCGCCAGGCTCAAGGACGAAAACGGCCACATCCTCATTCCGGGCTTCTACGAAGACGTCATGCCGCCCGGTCAAGACGAGCTTGCCGCCTGGCGTAACCTGCCCTTTGATGAAGAGGAGTATCGCAAGGCCGAAGTGGGATCAAGAGTTCTGGTCGGGGAAAAAGACTATAGCGTTCTGGAACGCACCTGGACACGTCCTACGCTGGATGTGCATGGGATGCCGGGCGGTTTTATCGGAACTGGAGCCAAGACCGTCATTCCCGCCAAAGCGAGCGCCAAGATCTCCATGCGCCTGGTTCCCCAAATGATTCCGGCAAAAACATTCGAGCTTTACAAAAGCTATGTCACGAAGATCGCGCCTCCGGGAGTGGATGTTGAGGTCCGTCTGATCCACTCTGGTGACCCGTGCCTTATCCCGGTTGACAATCGCTATGTCCGGGCAGCGACGCGAGCCCTGCAAGAGGTCTGGGGCAAAGACACGGTCTTCATCCGTTCCGGCGGATCCATCCCGGTTGTCGGCGACTTCGATCGCCATCTCGGGCTGCCTAGCGTGCTGATGGGCTTTGGCCTGCCCGACGACAATCTCCACGCGCCCAATGAGAAGTTCAACCTGACGAACTTCGAGCTGGGAATCACCTCACTGATCCGCTTCCTTGAAGAAGTCGGTGCTTGAGATTCGCATAGAGCTGGAGGCTGAATTTGGCCACACGCCCTGGCAAACCAGCCTGTCACGATCGCGGCGCGGCAGGCTTCGTTCTGGCCGGCGGCAAATCGAGCCGGATGGGCCGGGACAAGGCTCGGCTCGAGCTCGGCGGCGAGACGCTGCTGGTGCGCTCCCTGAGAATCCTGCGAGACGCCCGATTGACGACCGCGATTATCGGTTTTTGCGGGCCACCGATCGCCAACGCCCCCAACGTGGCTGACGTCGAGCCGAACCTCGGTCCGCTCAGCGGTATCTGCGGCGCGTTGGCTTCCACTCCGGCCCGCCATAGCGTGTTTATCTCGGTGGACATGCCCTTCTTACCACCCTCGCTGATCGTCTATCTCCTGCGCCGCGCGCAAATCACTCTCAAGGCCGTTACCGTGGTGTCGGTAAACGGCCTCAATCAGACCTTTCCCGCGGTGATCGACCGAGTTGCGCTGTCAACCTTCCAGGCGGAAATCGCCGCTGGGCGCAACGGCTGTTTTTCCGCGTTCCAGGCTGCTGCGACGGGTCTTGGCCAGACCGTCGACGTCATCGCTGCTGAACTGCTGGCGCAATCCGGCCAAGCCGCCGATCCTGACGGCCTGCCCCCGATCCATTGGTTTCTCAATCTCAACACCCCGGCCGATCTTGAGCGGGCCGAGGCTCTTTTGGCGCGCCGCATCGCGTAAGCTGTATTGAACGGTCCGCAAAAGGCCGTTGGGTCAATGTCTGATCCGTCGCCAAAACCCGAACCCGACGAGCCGCTGGAGCCGCTTGCGGCTGAGTTAGACGCGCTGGCTGCGCCTTCAAGGAAAGTCGGGCCACCGTCGATCGCTCCGCCCGGTCCTCGGCCCCTTGGTCCCATGATCGCATTCGACAATGTTTCCATTTCCTTTGACGGCCGTCCCGTCCTCATGAACGTCAGCTTCTCTGTTTCCCGTGGCGAAACGTTATGTATTCTAGGGCGCAGCGGCGTGGGCAAATCCGTCTCCCTTCGCCTTCTCATGGGCTTTCTGCGTCCCGATGCCGGCTCGATTCAAGTGGAAGGAACGGAGATTGAGGACCTCGATGAAGAGGGCTTGCGCGCCCATCGCAAGCGCGTGACCATGGTCTTCCAGAATGGCGCCTTATTTGATTCCATGAGCGTTCGGGAAAACGTCGCATTCCCATTGCGCGAGCGCGGCGGCCTGGAAGAAGATGCGCTGAATCAGGTTGTTGACCGGCTGATTGCACTGGTGGGCGCCGAAGACGTGGTTGACGTTCTGCCCGGAAGTCTTTCCACCGGCCGCAAACGCGCCGTGGCCATGGCGCGTGCCCTGGCTGCACAGCCCGAGATTGTGCTGTACGATGAACCTACGACAATGGTCGACCCGATCATCGCCCGGCGCCTCGGAAATCTCATTCAGCGGCTGAAGCGCCAGCTTGGCTTTACGAGCATTGTCGTCACACACGATACGCGTTTTGCGCAGATGCTTGCCGATACGGTTCTGTTCCTCGACATGGGGCGCGCCCGCTACTTCGGGCCGATGAAAGGATTCCTCGCTTCGGCTGACGCCGATATCCGGCAGTTTCTCGATCTGGATGCTTACCTGGTACCTTCGGAATGAAAAATGGCGGTCAAAGTAACAAATTCAGATTACAATTGTCTCATTACGAGACAATGCCCCGCTGGTAATCAAGATGTTACACAGTTTGTAACCCCTAGCCTCGGAAATCCACTTGCAAGTCCCGTCCTTTGTGATTGATGCTGGAATCAGCCAAGTGTTCTGAACGCTGCGTGCAACCTGGGGTTAGGTCAGAGTTATCCGTCTCACGCTCGTTCAATGGACTCCAACCATTTTGTTAAGTTCGCTAACCTGTGGGTCAAGCTAGACCAACTTTGCACAAAGGCCCAGTAGTCAGGGAGATATTCGAACGAGTGATCCCCGGGCCAAATTGTCAATCGAACTGCGCAGAAAGGTGACTGGGTTGTCAGGCAGACCGTGTATGCGTAAGGTGGCTTGAACCCTTGTTGAGGCGCCGTGAATAGGAAGTCGAAAGAGACCGGTTCTCGCAACTTGATGGATTCTGCAGTGTTAGCCAAATTGAGAACAAGGTCGGTTCCGTTCAATCCAATGTGCTTTCAGTTCGACTCTCCCGATTTGTCTTGTTTCGCTCAAGTCCGAGAACAAAGAAGCCCGTAACCCAGGCGCAACTGGAAGTTTGAGGTTCGCATATCCCCTATGGCGAGTTCGGATTTCTGGCAAAGGATTGCTACGTCTCTGGCGACTTCTGCCGAGCGCGAGTCAAGCGTGGCCGAGTCGTCGGCCAAGCCGTGGCGCAGTGCCGTCAAATTGTGGATTTCACTGGATGTCTTGACGGCGTTTGGCGCCACGTTTATGGCAACGATCTACGAGTTGCACACAACGCCCCTGAACGGCGCGCGAGGTTTTTGGCACGGCACGCTGATCTGGGGCCGTTCCATGGGCATTCTGCTGGCTTTGTTTTGCGGGTTCACGCTGACCCTGATCGCCACCAGTCGCCGCCTCCATCTCTACGCGCCCGAGCGCCTGACCAACCTCCTTCATGAACAGCGTCTGAGCGCCCAAGCCTGCATCACTTCGGGGCTGCTTCTGACCGGTACGCTCTATCTTCTTCATGCTGACGATATTCCACGCGGCATTGTCATCAGCACGGTCTGCCTGGTCGCTCTTTTGCTTGGCCTGCGCCGGCTTGTCTATCGCATCCTGCTCTATCGTCGCTTCGATCGCGGCCTCGACACGCGCAATGTCCTCATTGTAGGCACCGGACCAGAGGCTCACGCGCTGCGCCATCATCTGGAGAGCATCAGGCACCTGGGATACACGTTCAAGGGATTCATCGACCTCCCCGGCAACCATAGCCGCGCTACGGTGGATGCGAAGGACGTGGTTGGATCGCTGGAAACACTCTTCCAGAACACGCGCAAGCGATTCATCGACGAAATCTTTGTTACCACCAACTGCGAACGCAGCACCATCCAGGATGTGCTGGAACAGGCTCGGATTCATGGCGTCGATCTGCGCGTGGTTCCCGACATGTACGACGGCGTGGCCTGGCACAACCCCATCGAATACATCGGTCAGTTCCCGACCATTCCTCTTCATCGCGGTGAAGTTCCCGAGATTGGGCTGTTCTTCAAGCGCATATTCGATATTGCCTTCTCGGTCCTGACGCTCGTCCTGCTGTCGCCGGTGCTGCTCGCCGTTGCCATCGCTATCAAGCTCGATTCTCCTGGTCCGGTCTTCTACATTTCCGATCGCATTGGCAAGAAGGGCGTGGTCTTCCGTTGCGTCAAGTTCCGCACCATGGTTCGCGGTGCCGACATTCGCCAAGCGGAGATCCTGCACATGAACGAGCGCGACGATGTGCTCTTCAAAGCCGCGAACGATCCGCGCGTCACGCGCTTCGGCCGTTTCTTGCGCAAGTACTCGGTTGACGAATTGCCGCAGTTCTTCAATGTCCTCACTGGCGACATGAGCATTGTGGGCCCGCGGCCGCCTCTGGCCGGTGAAGTTCGGCGGTACGATCTAAGCCATTTGCGCCGTCTCGACGTCATTCCCGGCATCACCGGGCTATGGCAAGTGCAAGGCCGTCAGGATCCTTCCTTTGCCAGCTACGTTTCCCTCGACGTCACTTACATCGAAAACTGGAGCATATGGCTCGATTTCAAGATCATCATGCGTACGGTCGGTGTGGTCCTGGCCGGTACAGGCATGTAGCAGCGAACCCGTCATGGACGCGGGGCAACGCCGCAATCAATTGTTGACTTGATTCAATATTCAGGCAGCGCTTCGGCGGAGACCCGCGCGCCGGTCTGCTTCTGCGCAGGCGGCGCGTTGGCGCCTTGATCTCTTCGCGGATCCTGCGGCTTACGCACCCGCAGATTATTAATCGCAAAGTCGATGTACGGCGACTTCAATTCCGGCTTGATTCCCAGGAATCGGCATGTCGCTTCGACCTGATCGACGATGAATATTGGCTGGAATCCCGCCAGTTCCAACCCTTTCTCCTGGCGGATCATGTAGACCATGTATTTGAAGATATCGTCGGTCAATATCATGCCGTGCAATTTCGCTTCGTTGTCGAAAATGGTGCGGAACTGTTCCAGGTTGGGTGAACTCACTTCGATCTTGTAAGGAATGCGGCGCAGGAACGCCGGGTCCATCAGGTCTTCAGGATCGAGGTTGGTTGCGAAGATGATGGTTTCTTCAAACGGAATGCTGAAGCTGGCGCCGGTTTGCAGCTTCAGATAATCCACCCGGCTCTCCATGGGAACGATCCAGCGATTCAAAAGATCGCGAGGACTGACAAACTGACGGCCGAAGTCGTCAATCAGGAAACAGCCGCCCAATGCCTTCATGTGCAGCGGCGCCTCGTAATAGTGACCTCCTTCGTCGTAGCGCAAATCCAGCATGTCGAGGGTCAGTTCGCCGCCTGCGACCACGAACGGGCGCCGGCACGAAATCCATCGCGAATCGTGCGCCTCGCGGCGGAAGCTTGCAATCTCAGGGTCCTCATCGCTTTTGCCCACGATGCCAAGCGGGATGTGCAGGCGGGGATCATAGTAGCGGATCACCTGGCCCTCTACCATAATCGCGTAGGGGACGTGAATCAGGTCGCGGAAGACGCTGGCAAAACAAAGCGCAACCGATGTTTTGCCATTCCCCGGCGGGCCATAAAGCAGGATCGCACGCCCTGAATTCAGTGCCGGTCCCGCCTGCGCCACGATGGCGGGATCCATGGTCAGCCCTTTGATCGCATCCATTACGCGATCCATAGTGATGCGCTCGTTGGTGGGTTTTTGCAGATTGACCCGCTCCACAAATTGTTCCAGTGTCACCGGAGCGGGGCCTACATATCCTGACCGCTTGAGCACATCGATGGTCCACCGCTTGCCTTCGTCGGTCATCGCATAGCGCATTTCCAGGATGCTGTCGTTGCTCTGCGCGCCGAGCGTATACAGAAGTTGCCGCTCGATCGCCATGCGCGCGAGGTCCATTACGATGTGCTGCGGCAGCTTGATCGCTTCGGTGACCTGCCCAAGCTTTTCCAGCCGGCCGGAATAGACCAGCTTCATAAAGATTGCGAGCAAATCGGTCTCGTCGATGCCCGTTTCCTCGATCGTGGAGGGCTCGCGGGGAATGCGCCGGACAAAGGTGTCCAACGCCTTTTGATCGATCGCTCCGATCGCCACAAGGTTTTCGCTAAGCCGCCCGCCATGCGCCTTCATGCGCTCGAGCGCTGCCGCTACATCTTTTGAGGTGACCAGCCTTGAGCGGATCAGCAGGTCACTCAATCGGACTTGGGGATCGATGGCGTTCTCCCGACAGAACTCTGCCTAAGGTGTTTGAATGCGAAGACCCCACCCCGGGCCTTCGCGTCCGAGCCAACCAGAAATCAGCTTGATTTTAGGCGGTACCTTCTTTGTAAAGAATCCCCCGTTTGGGGAGTCTGCTAATCGGAAGTCTCTTGTTTTGCCCCAACTTAGATGCCAGCCGGCCCTGAAGGCGCCTGTGCAGGCCGATACAACTTCCGCGTAGCCAAAGGTCACAGGCCGGGTCAGATGCGCTCCTGCTCGCCGGCAAAAGGCATGATCGCGAAGGATCCCACGCACGTGCCGGACTCCTTATGCCGCCGCCCCGCGGGAACTGGTTTTCGATGCTTTGTTCTTGCCGCCACCTGCCATTCAAATGATTTTGAATCAGGCAATTGCCTGTTATTGCCGACGCTGCATGCCTGCCGATTTACACTGGATCTGTGAAGATTGCCCTGGCCCAGATTGACCCCACCGTCGGGGATTTCACCGGAAATCTGGACAAAATCGTGGATTTCAGCCGTCGGGCTGCAGAGTTCGGCGCCCGGCTCACTGTGTTTTCGGAGCTCGCTATCTGCGGCTATCCGCCGGCCGACTTTCTTGAGAAGCCGGGTTTTCTGTCCCGCTGCCGTTCGGCGGTAGACGAACTGGCCACCGCTACCCGGGATCTGCCCACAGCGGTTCTGGCAGGCGTAGCTCTACCGACGGGCCGCGAAGACGGAAAACCTGCTTTCAATGCCGCTGTGCTACTCGATCGCGGCCAGACTCTCCTTGAGCAGCACAAGCACCTTTTGCCGTTCTACGACGTCTTCGACGAACAACGGTACTTCTCGCCGGCGGGGAAGCAAAGAACGGTTGACCTCGACGGCGTTCCCCTCGCCATTACCATCTGCGAAGATGCTTGGAACGACAAGAACTTCTGGCCGCGACGACTCTACTCGGTTGACCCCGTAGAAGAGCTGATGCGCGAGAATCCAGCACTGCATATCAATCTTTCCTCGTCGCCATTCTGGCATTCCAAGCGCACACTCCGCCGCGAGATGCTCGCTGCCATCGCGCGGCGCGATGGCATCCCCGTCCTGATGTGTAATCAGGTCGGCGGCGACGATAGTCTTATCTTCGATGGCTCCTCGCTGGCTCTCAACGGCCGGGGTGAATTGATCGCGCAAGCTAAATCGTTTGAAGAAGACCTGGTCGTAGTCGATCCGTACGTGGCGCAGCCGTCGCCTTCGCCGCCAGACGACTCGACTGAGGCGGCCTATCGCGCGCTCGTTTTAGGCACCCGGGACTACGTCCGCAAGTGCGGCTTTCGTAAGGCGATCGTCGGCCTGAGCGGAGGAATTGATTCAGCGCTGGTAGCGGCCATTGCCGCGGAGGCGCTTGGGGCAGAAAACGTCATCGCTGTTGGAAACCCGAGTCCGTACTCTTCGCAGGGATCGGTGGACGACAGCAGGAAGCTGGCCGCGAACCTCGGCATCCGCTATGAACTGATCGGAATTACTGACCTTTTTAACGAGTATCAGAAAGCACTGTCGCCGCTTTTTGCGGGCCGCGCTCCCGACATCACGGAAGAGAATCTGCAGGCGCGCATCCGAGGCACGATTTGGATGGCGCTCTCCAACAAGTTTGGCGCCCTGGTGCTTACCACCGGGAACAAGTCGGAAATGGCGGTCGGCTACTGCACTCTCTACGGCGACATGGTCGGGGCTCTCGCGGTCATCGGCGACCTGGTCAAAACGCGCGTCTACGCGGTTTGCCGGTGGCTCAACCGGAGTGAAGAGATTATTCCCAAAGCGATTCTCATCAAGCCGCCCTCCGCAGAGTTGCGCCCCGGACAGATGGATACTGACTCGTTACCGCCCTACGAAATCCTCGATCCCATCCTCGAAGCTTATGTGGAGCGCTATGAAACCCCGGAGCAAATTGCCCGGGAGCGCGGTCTTTCGCTTGACCTCGTCCAACAGGTGGTGCGCCTGGTAGAGCGCTCAGAGTACAAGCGCCAGCAGGCAGCGCCGGTTTTGAAGGTCACTCCAAAGTCCTTTGGCTCGGGTCGCAGATTTCCCATCGCCGTGAAAGTGCAGGTTTAGTGAGAAAAGCGAATACGTGAGGTGGGACGACTTGGCTCCATCCCGTTCTTCATTCTTTTCATTGCTCCCGCTCCCCTCAGACCCTTGCCGCTGGCCTATAGTTCCCGGGAGCAGTTAATCTATAGGGTTGGGAGTCTTCCCGTCACCGAAGGAGAAATAGCTTGATCCGTCTTTCCATCCGCCTCTTCTGTGCTGCGGCGCTGGCGCTTGTTTTGGCCCTCGTCATCGACGCGCCCGCTTTCACAGCTTTTGCCCAGCAACATGTGCCGCCGGCACCCGCGTCGCCTGAAGCTCAATCACCCGCGCCTGCCGCAGGCCAGACTTCCGCCGAGCCCGCAGCTCCGATGCCGGCGCCAGTCGTAGAGCCCAAGTTTCCCCCGACCGATCCCGCCAATTTTACGGCGTCTACGCCCACAAAAGAAGCCGTCGACGCTTTTCTCAAAGCCAACTGGGGCTACGACGAGAATCGAGTCTGGCAGGTACAGGCGATTCTCAAAACTCCGGTCGAAGGCGTGAGTAAAGTCGTCGTTTATGTTGCTGACCGTGGCGGCAAAGAGCAGCAGGGCCAAGCGTTGGGATTTTTCGTCCTCCCCGATGGCAAACACATCATTACCGGCGATCAGGTGATGGATTTTGGCGACCACCCCTTCGCCGAGGTTCGACAGAAGCTGGAAACGCGAGCCGACGGTCCTTATCGCGGCGCGGCTTCAAAGGATCTGGAGATGGTGGAGTTCGCAGATTTCCAGTGCCCGCATTGCAAAGAAGCACAGGCGAACATGGAAAAGCTGGTGGCTGATTATCCCAAGGCTCGCATCGTCTTCCAGAATTTCCCCATTTCCTCAATCCATCCCGAGTCAATGAACGCCGCCGAATATGGGACCTGCGTCACCAAGTTGGCCGGCAGTACCGCTTTTTTCCAATATGCGGCTGCGGTTTTTGACGGCCAGGAGGGGCTGGCAACCCCCGACGGCGCCACGCTCACCCTGAACAGCGCAGTGACCAAGGCTGGTCTCGATCCAGCCAAAGTTTCAACCTGCGCCGGCGACCCACAAGTGAAGGCGCAGGTTGAGGCTTCGGTGAAGCTTGCCGCTGATGTTGGCATCAACTCCGTTCCCACCCTTGTCGTGAACGGCCGCGAGATTCCCGTGGGCCAGATTCCTTACGACCTGCTGAAGAAGATCATCAATTACCAGATCAGCCTCGACGGGATTGCGCAGTAACGCAGGGCTGCGAAAACCCATTCGGGGGCGCCCTTTTCAAGCTTTGGCTGGGTAGGTTGGCCCTTTGCCGCAGGAGCTGGTCCGCAAAGGAAGGGTTGTTCTACTGCGTGCCGGTCTTCTCGACGCGCATCATCGCGGTATGGCCGGCCGCCTGCGTTCCGCGAATTACGTGCGGAGTCATCACGATCACGATGGTTGCGTAGTCCTGCTGAAGGTCCTTGCCGGTCAAATCATTCAGCCCGGGGATCTCGCTGATTCCCGGTGTGCCGCTGATGGCGAGACTCTCCGACTTGTCCACTTCGGTGGCCACGACCGCTGCTTCGCCTTCCTTGATGGTGACCGTCGACGCGTAAGCCCGATTGTCGAGCACGGGATTGCCGTCAATCGTCTGTCCTGAGAGCGCGTCGAGTTTCATGTTGACGTCAAGGGCAACGTCGCCGCTGCGCAGCACCTTGGGCGTGGCTTCCAGCGTCAGCCCCAGATCCTCATACTGCACCATGGGAATGTTGGGCACCGTACTGGTCAGCGACGAGAGAAGGGACGACAGGCTGCTCGAGCTACCCGCGCCCGTGAGACCCGGAATGTTTGCACTGAATGGCGACAGGCTTGAGAACGACGAGGTCTGAATCGGGTAACGCGTACCCTCCTTCAGCGTGCATTTCTCGCCATCCTGCAAGCGGAACTGAATCTGGTCGAGTTCGCGCGAATCCGACGTATTGAGGTTCAGGTTGATGGTTGTCTTACCGGTGGTGACCGCCGACTGCGTCAGTCCGCCGCCAAAGACGGCAAATCCGTTGGCAAAAAGAGAGCTGGAAACCTGACCTGAAGCAATCAGAATGCCCAGGATGGCCAGCGGATCGTTGGCTGAAGCCAGCCCCGAAGAAATAATCTGCTGCACCAGGCTGGCGTTCTGGCTCAGAAGCGATTCTTCTTCGGCATAAACGTTGAACGCAGAAACACTTTGGGGAATCTGCAAGCCGGTGTTGCGGTTCGTCGTATGTGCCACCTGGATCATGCGCACGTCCAGCAGCACCTGGCTTTTGCCATCGAGCAGGCTTTGCAGAGTGGCATTCAAGGCGTTGAGCGTGGATGCGGGCGCGCGAATAGTGATGGTGCGGTTCGCCATGGATGCTTTAGCCTGCGCGATATTGAAGACCGAGGTCGCTACCTTCTCCACTTCCGTCAGCTCGTCGTCGGTTAGCCCGGAAAGATAGAGCGTCTCTGTCTCCTGCCGCTCAAACTTCAGCCGGTTCTCGCGAGTGTCGGATGCCACCAGCACATGATGCGCGTCGAGTGGCACATAAAATGTTTTTGTCAACATGCCGACAATCCGCGCTGCCTGCTCAAAAGTCACATCGTCCAGATCGATCCGCACCGTCCTCGAACGCACGCTGTCGTCGATCATTGACTTGACCCCGTATGCCTGAAATACCTGCTCGATAATCTGACGGGCATCGCTCCGCGTATGAAAGCTGTGGGGCGTTGGCGCGAAAAGCACTGGATCCGGGTCGCGAATGGAGTCGGCAGATCCCTGATAGAGGGTCTTTGGCTCCGGCCCCACTGTGTTGTCGACCAGCTCGTCGAGATGCTGGCTCACCTCAATATTCTTCGGATCGAGCTCAAGCGCCCTTCTGAGGGCGGCGCGCGCGGCCTCTTGATTGCCCAGCAGACGGTCCTTTGCCGCGGCCTGGATCAGCGCCTGCACCTCGTGTCCGCGGGCTACTCCGGCGGCGAGCTTATAGTTGTTGTTCGCTGGGTCAAGTCGGCCAGCCTCGTCAAACTCCCTCGCTGCTTCATCAAAATGGCTGTCGAGGAAGAGCTTGCTGGCTTCGAGATAAAGCTTCGCCGCCTTTCGCCGATCGCTTTCGATAGGGGGTTTCGCATCTGATTTCGATGCTTGAGGCGCCTGAACTGAAGTCGCTACAGGCCCCGGTGCAGCGGAGTTCTGCTGCGTTGATGCGGCCGGCCCGACCTGGCCCTCAGGGACGCCTGCTGCGCTATTTGCTGCGGAACCTGCCGATTGGGCCGCAATGGTTGCCGGGAGCAAGGCGCAAACCACGGCGCCGCACAAAACTCTCGTTACGCGTTTCACCGCGCGCATCTGAGCCGCCGCACTCCTTCGAGAAGGATTCATCATTCGCTTCTTGCTGATGCCAGAAGGTCTGCCAGCGAGCTGACGCAAACCTCGGGCTGGTGCTCTTGCAGCTCGTCAAAGCTGTATTTGCCCGTAGCCACGGCGATGACGCTAAGGAAGTTCGCTCTGGCCGCTTCAATATCCCGTGGCGTGTCACCCACCACGCAGATCCTTGCATCCTTCCCGGCCAGCTCACGCGCCTTGCTTGCCGCCTGCGCGATCAACTCCGCACGCACCGGGAAGTGATCGCTGAATCCGCCGAAGCGAAACCACTCGCGCAGCCCAGCCTTCTCAATCTTGATCCAGCCGATGGCCTCAAGATTCCCTGAAGCGAGGCCCAGAAGCGCGTTGTGGCGCGCAAGGTGGTGCAAAACCTCGTTGACGCCCGGCATGACGATCGGATCCAGCTCATGGCGCCGTTCGGCGACGCAGTTGCGCATTGCCTCGAGGATCGCTTCGTAACGCTCTTCCAGCACATTGGCAGGAAGTCCCGCCTGCCGATAAGCCTCGCGCAGGATCGCCGTGTCGGTGCTGCCGTGCAGCAGCACCCCGGCGAGTGTAATCTCAAATCCCGTTACCCGCTGCACGCTCATGGCCACGGATTCGAAGTGCACGCGGTCGCGGCTGCGCAGGAGTGTGCCGTCAATATCAAAGAGATAGGCATCCTGCCCATCCCATGTAAAGCCCGGCTCAATCGCAATACGGGGGGCGGTGTGTTGTTCGGTCGCTACCATGCTTAAAGGTTGGCGGTATTGGGGTCGGCTCAGAACCCTATCCCTGGCGATAGCCCTGGCGAACCGCGCCATAGAAAGGACGTTCGCTGCGCGGCGGACGCTTGAGGCCGGCTCGCACTTCGGCAAGATCCAGCCCCAGTTCGGCCATGGCCCGGCTGAGCGTATTGCGGTGCATTCCCAGCTCTTCGGCCGCTTTGCACTGGTTACCGCGGTGCGCTACCAAGACCTCTCGCAAATACTGGCGCTTGAATTCCCGCACGGCATCCGTATAGCGGATTCCGCTGGAGTGCATTTGCGTCACCAGGCTGTCCAGTTCTCGTCTCACTCGTCCCTCTGGCTTCTTTGGATCAAACTAGTCTAAACGCCAAACCCGGGTCTTGCCGAAGATTTTTCTCGACTTCCCTGGGGACCCCGGTGACGCTCCGGCGTCACTGCGAGTGACCTGGGCGCATCCACTCTGGTGACTCCCGTTTCAGTTTGGTCAACTCGTCCTGCACCCGGTCATTGAGCTCTTTTGGGCTCATCTCCATGCTCATATGGCAGAAGGCAAAAAACGTCGGCGGAATTTTCGCATTGATCAGCCACGGCGTTCCAGGGAAAAAGGCCAGCGTCACCACCACGAACACCATGACGATGACTACACCCTGCAAGAACCCCAAAACCGCCCCTAACAGTGTATCGATACAGCCCAGTCCTGCCCAGCGAAACGACTTCTCAACAAATCCCCCCACAACCGCTCCCAGCAGCATCACCAGCAAAATGATCATGAGGAACCCGACGGCGTTGGCCAGGGCTTCAATCCGCAAGAAGGGCAAGAAGATCTTTCCCACCCTCGCGTAATTCCATGTAGCAACCATAAAGCCGACGACGAGTCCGGCCAATCCAAAAAACGATCGGAAAAATCCTTGCGCCAAACCGCCCAAGGTAGCGATCACCAACCCGGCGATAATAATCCAATCGACCAGTTCCATCATCTACTCCGACCTGGCGCCTGCAGCCGCAATGGAAGGGCGCTTCACCGCCCGTTCGCGCCGGCACAATCTATGATGCAAGCTCCCGGGCAGTCAATCTCCGAAAGGCTTCAAGATACTTGGCCCGTGTGCGCTCCACGACGTCCCCCGGCAATCCGGGCGCCGGCGCCTGTTTGTTCCATTGAATCTGTTCAAGGTAGTCGCGCACAAACTGCTTGTCAAACGACGGCTGCGCGCCACCGGGCTTCCAGGCATTTCCGTCCCAGAAGCGGGAGGAGTCAGGGGTTAACACCTCATCAGCAAGAATAACCTGTTCTCCCAGTTTGCCAAACTCAAATTTTGTGTCGGCCAGGATCAGTCCGCAGCCCTCGGCGTGCTGGGTTGCCCGGTTGTAAATCTCCAGAGTCAGAATGCGCAGTTCGGCAGCCTCAGCCCCGCCAATCAGCCTTTCCGTCGCGGCAAAAGAAATGTTTTCATCGTGCGCGCCGCCTTCGCTTTTTGTTGCCGGCGTATAGATGGGCTCCGGCAGCCTCGATCCGTCCTGCAGTCCCGCCGGCAGCGGAATCCCGCACACCATCCCCGTGGCGCGATACTCCTTCCAGCCCGATCCGGCGAGATACCCACGCGCCACACACTCCAGAGGAAACATCCTGGCGCGCTTCACGAGCATCGAGCGGCCGCGCAACTGGTCGGCATACGGCCGCAGCTCGAGAGGATACTCGCTAACATCTGCGGTGATCAGGTGATTGGGGACCAGATCCTTGAGCAGTTCGAACCAGAAAAGAGAAATCTGTGTCAGAATCTTTCCCTTGTCGGGAATGCCCGTCGCCAGCACATGATCGAATGCGGAAATGCGATCGGTCGCAACCAGCAATAACGCTTCACCCACGGCATACAGGTCTCGCACTTTGCCGCGACCCAGCAACGGCACCGCGCCCAGGTTGGTGGTTAATAAAGCTGTCACGGGATCAACTTCCTTGAAGAGAACTCGATGAAACTCCGATTTTCCGGCGCGCCGCGCGCTTTGTCAATCGCTTCGGATGTGGAGCCATAGGCGATGAGTAGAGGTGAAAAGGTTAAAGGGTGAAAGAGTGAAGAAGTGAGGAGGCGAAAGAGTGAAGAAGTGAAGAAGTGAAGGGGTGAAGAAGTGAAAGGGTGAAAGCAGACGCACGCAGGCGCTTACTCTTTCACTCCTTCACGACTGACGGTTCAGGGCCCATGGCCTGATCCCTGACGCCTGATTCCTGACCCCTGTTCTTAACACAAACCCTTGTGACGACCGTCACCGATTCCCAAGCCCGCATCGGCGAAACTGCGATTGTCGTCAAGGTTTGGAGGGCATGTAAGAAAGCCTTCTTTGAGCCGGACGGCACGAGGCAGCAGTGGAAAGGGGAAGCCGCGGCTAGCTTCGTTTAGTGCAGGGATCACCAGTAGCCGCGCGCTACCGACCTCCAGTGCCGGCTACTGGTACCCCGTCATTATCTTGTGTTATACAGATCGACAAGCGCCTCCGAAGCGACGTTTTCCTTCGGAGGCGATTTTTTTGCCTCTTCCGCTTGATGAACTTCCTAAGCCGAGGCGTTTTCACCATTCTGCTTGCAGAACCAGCGCAATGCACGTATAAAGGTGCATCCAGAAAGCCGGCTGGGATTGCCTGATCTTCCTGCGCCCCAATGGCTCCAACTTATTCCCGCGGGCGGTCTTCCGGAGAAACCGTAACGATCGCGCAGCCGAACGAGTAGTTGAACCACGCGTGGTCAGTGTTTGCCGTCGCGAAGAATCCTTCCAGCTTCAGCCTGCGAACAGATTCCGCCAAAAACGCGCGCGGCCCGTAAAACAGCGTAAAGAAGCTGTCCCAGTCCACAGTGAACAGAAACGACTGATCCGGCGCGAGCAGCGTGCCACGGGAAGGGAATGGATCCGAGCCGGCCTTCAATCTCTCAATCGGCAACCGCGCCACGGGATCGGCATACGGAAATTCCGGGATGAAGATCAGCTCCCCGGCGCCGGACCTTGCAAACACATCGAGAAAATCCCGCTGCAACAGTGGCTCGAATCGCCCCTCGGACGGCATCCACACGGGATGCGTTTTGACGAAATTCGCAATCGCCTCGCTCGCTGCACGGTCCGCCAGATAATCTGAAAGCGATCCGATCGACGTCAGCAGCGCCTGGTTCATGCGGGCGTAGGACGAAATTCCGCTCTGCTGCGACACCTCTGACCACCGGCACTTCGTCCCCTGGGCAAAAATCTGCTCGTCCGTGGGGTACTGCTGCGCTACTTTCCAGGCCAGCGCCTCGGGAATTCGCACAAAAGGATGAAGAACAACGAAAACCGATTCGAAGCTCCCGTCGTAGGCCTCGACAAGCGGCTTCTCGTATTGGGGATAAACGAATTCTTCCAATTGCATGGGTTCCGATGTTACTTGCGAACAAATGTCACCGCTGTAACTGCGGTCACGGAAGCAGTCCGGCGCACTCCTCCGGGCGTTCCACTGCAGACTGTTCGTACTCCAGCCATGCAACGGGAACGCCGGGGCGCACATCCCATAGAAATACGCGGCGGTTTGCGCCTACTCGCATACGCGCGGCGAACACTGAATGAAGGGGAATAGCTTATGGCAGTCGAAGTATTGGAACGGCAGGCGACCGTCGATGACGTTTTGCGCGAGGTTTCCCGGATCAAATCATTGGTCGTCGATGCGGTTGAAGACGGAGTGAAGACGGCGCTGCGCACCGTAAAGCAGGGCCGGGAGATCACCGAAGACACAATTCATGACGCCCGGTACGCGATTAAGCGCAACCCACTCCAGGCCATGGGCATCGTTTTTGCTGCGGGGATCGTGATTGGCGGCATCGTCACTCTGATCAGTTCGCACCGCGACTAGCAGACCAGGATCAGGGGACCCGGGCTTTTGAACTGAAAAGCGAAGGCAACCCCTGGGCCTTGAGGGGAAGAATGGAGCCCGCGCGCCTTGGCGAGCCCGCGTCAGGCTGCGAGCGGATTTGGCCGCCGCAGTACGCAGTGCAGTCTCCCGCTCCAACGTGAAAGTCAGTTTCGCTTTCTGCGCCCGTTGTGTATTCCGGAATTTCATCTCCTATAAAAATAGTTGACAAGCCCTGGGCTTCGCGCTAACGTCCTATTTAATTAGGAGTCGAAATGGCAGGCCGAAGAAAAAGTTCACCGCCGCCCACTCACCTGACGCCCCTTGAAGTGCAGGCTATGCAGGTGCTTTGGCGCGAGGGGCCGAGCAACGTGCAGCAGGTTCAGCGGCAGATGGCCGGCGACCTGGCGTACACCACCATCCAGACCGTGCTCAGCGGTTTGCACCAGAAAGGCAAGGTGCGGCGCGCGCTGCGCGGGCGGGCTTTCGAATACAGGGCTGCCGTGGCCCGCAAAGCGGTGCTGGGGAATGCGGTGCGCGAGTTTGTCAACCGCATGTTCGGTGGGTCACCTGAAGAATTGGTGATGAGCCTGATCAAAACCAGGCAGATTGACGCAGGGAAGATAGCCGCGCTGGCAGCGGCAGAGCGTGAGGAAAAGGATGAATAACATCGTTCTGGCAATCGTTTCCTACGCGGTGAACGCGGCCTGGCAGGTCCCGCTGCTGGCTGCCGCTGGCTGGGCCGCCTGCCGCCTGCTGCGGCGCTGGGGTCCGCAGCCTGAGCACGTTGCCTGGGTGGCCACGCTAACGCTTAGCCTCGCTACGCCAGCACTCGTTACCCGGCCGGCAATTCTGCGGTCAGCCGTCATCATCAGGCAATCCATTTCCTCTGGTTCAACAATCGCATCGATCGGCGCGAGAGGTGGAGAGTCTGTCTGGCGCGGCGCAACCCTGATGCTGCCGCCCTGGCTCATCTGGTCTCTTTTTGTAGCCTACGTCGCCTCTCTGCTTTACTTCGCCGCCCGACTGGCCTGGCTGCACGGCGCGGCGCGCGCCCTTCTCCGCAGCGCCTGTCCGGAAACCTTTACCGCCGGCACAAACGCACTATGGCAGCGTGCGCGATGGGCCTTTGCACCGGCTGATGCTGCCGTTCTCGCCTCCGAACGCGTCCACGGCGTCATGACGATTGGGGCGCGCAGGCCCGCGATCCTCTTGCCCGTGGGCTTTGCCGCAGAGTCCGCCGATCACGACCTCCTGAGCGCGCTGGGGCATGAATTGGCCCATGTGCAGCGGTGCGACTATGGCAAAAACCTGCTTT
>Ga0335074_10003626_pt1 | contig 21155 bp, 25 predicted proteins | sample Lox_Sample_23_FD_206715 | JGI IMG/M metagenome (GOLD analysis project Ga0335074, IMG submission 206715) | Soil microbial communities from Loxahatchee National Wildlife Refuge, Florida, United States - Lox_Sample_2.3 | ecosystem: Environmental > Terrestrial > Soil > Wetlands | place: USA... | reverse complement strand
CTCGAAGGCACCGAGTTCAGAACGGCGGCCGACGAGCGGCAGATCCCGCGACGCGGCGACGCGAGCCGGCAGCGAAAGCGGGCCCCACGAACTCATAGCCAGACACCCGCACGCCGGTCAGATCGGCGCCGACGCCCCGTCGGGCAGGAGACGGTCGGTCACCTCGACGATGACGTCCGCTGGCAGGCCCGCTCGTGTCGCAGCCCGCCGGATCGCTTCCGGCGACGGCGCTTCGTACAGGCAGTAGGTCTTACGCTTATCGGCCGACAGGAACGAGTACAGCCAGCGCACGCCTTCTTCGTCGTTGATGCGATTGATTCCGTCAGCGGCATCGGCGACGCCTTCCAGCTCCTCCGCGAACCGCCGCTCGACCATGAAAATAGGCATGCTGATACCCCCCTACGCCGCGACCCCACGAAGCCACCAGACTATACGCTAAGCGACGTTCGTGTTCGACGCCACGGCGATCGCTCGATCCGGCCGTCTCGCCCCGCTAGAGGGGGGTGGCCTCGGCCGTGCCGAGGCGCCCGGTGACCTCCCGCGCCATCTCGTCCAGAGAATCGCTCGCCCGCCTGGTCAGCCGGGAGAACAGCAGGAAGCCGTGTGGCATGTCGTCGTGGTGGGTGTGCATGGTCTCGACGCCCGCCGCGCGCAGCGCCTCCACGAGCCGCACTCCGTCGGTGTGCAGGACGTCGTGGCCGCAGGTGACGACCGTGGCGGGCGGCAGCCCCCGCAGGTCGGTCGCCCGGCAGTCAACTTGACCGTAACTACCGCGTCCGGCGGGCACAAGGCGCATGGGCCGAGATCGCGCAAAGGCGCATAACGCATCAATCCGGGCGGGGGCGGACCAGTGCCTTGCCAAGCTTCTCGCCGTCGAGCAGCGAGAGAAGCGCGCGCGGCGCACTCTCCAGGCCGTCGAACGTGGTCACGTCGGAATGCAGCGTGCCGTCCTCGACGAGTGGCAGGACCTCCTCCTCAAAGGCGGCCCTCCGGTGCAGGTGGTCGAGCACCAGGAATCCCTCGAGGGCAGCCACGTGTGCGGCGGCAGGCCGGCGCGCGGCTCGATGCGGACGGCCTCACCCGCGTCGACGATGGCGTGGTCACGCCACCCTCCCCAGCAGACCGCCCAGTCACCCTCCGACCACCCATCCGCGGTGGACCGCACGACCTGGCCCACGGACCTCGCCTCGACGGGAGTCCCGAGATCGAAGGCCCGTGCGTAGGTGTCCACGGAGAGCCGCGGGATCATCGACGGGTCCACGCTGAAGCGATCGGCCCGGATGAGCAGCTGGCCCCGCTTCGGGGCCGGCAGGTCCCGCTCGACGAGCGTGAAGCACTCCGGTTCGATCCGTCCCCGCGGCCGGGAGGAGAGCACCAGCTCGCGGGCGGTCAGGGCTGCGTTCATGCATCCGCAGGCTAGGCTGCCGGGCCGGGTGGCGCTTGGCCAGACGCGAAGGGCTCATTCCCCGCGCGCAGCAGCGGCCGTCAGCGGCACGGGTCCTGCGGCGGCGCGATGCGCGCGGCAGCGCTCGCGGGTGTCGGTCGGCCGCTCGCCGAAGCGCTCGCGGTAGGCGTTGCTGAACGTGCTCGGGTTGCTGAATCCCGACGAACGGGCGACGCTGGCCACGGTGCGGTGATCCCAGCCGCTCTGCTGCAGCCTGAGGCGCGCGAGCTCGAGCCGCTCCTCCCGGATCAGCATCGACGGCGTCGTGCCGATGCGCTGCAGCTGCGCCTGGATCTGGCGCACAGACCAGCCCAGCCTCGCCGCCACCGTGGCGCCGCTCAGCGAGATGTCATGGGCGTTCGCGCGCACGAAGCCGCGGATCGTGGCGGCCAGGTCGGCCTGTGCCTCGTATACGGGCGGCAGCAGCGCGCCCCCGTACGCGAAGCACAGCAGGTCGACGGCTCGGTCGGCGGCGGCATCGAAGGCCAGCCCGTCGATCGAGTGCGCCTGGCCGCGCAGGCTTCCCAGGAGATCGGCGACGATCCGGCCCATGCCGTGCCGGGCGCTCAGCGTGACCGTGCGGGTCAGCGGTCTCCCGATCCGGGCGTCGAGGCGGGCGCGGGGGATCACGAGGGCGAGGCACGAGAAGTTGCCGCCGTGCCACATGTCCATGGGCGCATCGAGGGTGGCGAGCGCCATGCCGCCTGGCTCGAGCCCAAGGGCGGCGTCCGCCTGGCGGATCATCATCGAGCCCATCACGGGGATCAGCAGCTCGTAGGCCCCGTGCGGGTGCCGCCGGACGTCGGAGCCCGAGCGCCTGATGAACTCCTCATCGCCCCACCACCGCACGAGCTGGTAGGCCTCGGTGTGCTGGTGCTCGATGTGCCCGCGGTAGCCGTCGCGCATGCGGAACGCCATCCGGGCGTGGATCGAGGAGACGAGCTCGCTCCACCACTCGGCGCGTTCCTTGGTCGCTACGGCGCTGCAACGGTGTGAGTCAAGTGCGTACACGGCGGACCTCGCTGACCCCGGACCTTAGCGGCAGGATAGCTCCGGAACGCGGGTTCAGGCCCCGGTCAGACCCGTCCTCAGCGGCTCACCAGGTCCAGTCGTAGGTGGCCCCGGCACGCTGAGCCAGCGGCTTCAGCATTCCCTCCTCGAAGACCGGGACGGTGTCGTAGCCCTCGACCGGGGCGGCGGTGATGACCTGGCCGAACAGCCCGGGGTCCAGGTGCGGCTCCGGAAGGCCGGCGGCGATCGCGTAGCGCTGCAGGTGGTTGAGCAGGAACTCGGAGCTGACCGGCGGCATCCCGATGTGCACCGGGTGGGACATCGCCTCCCGCAGCGGGATGAACTCCGCGCCCCGCTCGGTGAACGCGTCCAGGATCGCGCCCAGCGTGTCGGTCGCGATCGTCGTGCCGTGAATCAGCCAGATGAGAGGGATGTCGCGGCCGAACAGCGCCCGTGCCACCTGCGCATGCGCCTCGAGCTGCCCGATCGCCGAGGAGACGTACGTCTCCTGCAGCATCCGCCTGGCGTCGTCGTCCCTCGAGACAACCGCCCGGTAGTAGGGGACGATCCACGCGAAGTCGCCAAACCACGCGGTGATCGGCGCGTTCTGGTAACCGGACGCCCGGAGATGGTCCTCCACCTGGCCGCGCTTGGTCTCGGTCTCCCCGGCCATGTCCATCGCGTACCGGAAGTAGCGCTCGGGTGCCATCTCGATGAGCTTGCCGATGAGCGCCTCGGCCTTGTCGATGTCGGCGCAATACTGATCGGCCGACATCCACCGCAGCGGAGCATGCAGGTGCGTGTGATTGCCCAGGTGGTGCCCGGCGTCGACCCAGGCCTCCCACGCGGCCATGAGGCCGGGGTCCAGGTCGAGGCGATGGGTATGGGCGAACCCGTAGACGCCCGTGAGGCCGTGGTCCGTGAGCGTGGTTGCCAGTGACTTGGTGATGTCCAGCGGCGTGATGCCGTCCGGCATCGGGAGACCGTCCCAGAGCACGAAGTCGTCGACGGTCACCGCGACCTTGACCGCACCCTCCGGTGAGATGTCCGGCATCGGAATTCCCTTCGCTCGCGACGCTTGGCGGCTCTCACGAGGCTAGGAAGCGATACCGGTGACGTCTTGCCGGAACGCGCAGCGACCTTTCGGCCCGCGCACGGCCCCCACTTCGGCCGGTTCAGCGTCAGCGCGCGTCGTAGGCCAGCTCACCGCCGACCACGGTGGCGGCCGGCGCTCGGCGAGCTGCAGCTCGTGCCAGTCGGCTGCGGTGATGATCCACTGCCCGGGCGGGGTACGCGCGGCCCGTTCAGCGACGAGCGCGACAATCTGGCTGATGTCGCTTGCCCCGGAAACCGGCACGCCGAGGATGTTGCGGGCCGCGAGCATCAGGTGGTTGTGCGTGTCCACGAACGCGGGCAGCACGACCAGCCCGGCGTCGTCGAGCACGACGGTGCCCGGCCCGCGCCAGGCTTCCAGCAGGTCTGCCTCTTCGCCGGGACCGGCCACGGCCGCGATCGTGCCATCACGGATCGCCAGCGCGGTCACCGGGCCCGCCGGATCCATCGTCCGCACCCGCGCCGCCCGCACGACCAGGTCAGCCGCTGGCGCGGCGTTCATCCGGCACTCCCTTCGCACCGACCCCGCCTGCCCGCACCGGCCGAGCCTATCTCTGCCGGCACCGGGCGCATCGTGACAGATGTCATCGCCGGCTCGTGACATCCGGCGGTCCCGTCCGGGCCCGCAGCGCGGGAGATTGGTAGCAGGCAGACGGACTGCCCGGTGGTGCGACTGGCCTGGCTCCACCACGGCGGGCAGGGAACGGCAGGTAGTGATGAACGCGGTGCAGGACAGGTACCGGCCTCCGCAGATGAGGGCGTCGGACGCCGACCGCGATGCGGTCGTGGCGGCGCTGAGCGAAAACTTCCAGGCGGGCCGGCTCACGACGGAGGAGCTGGAAGATCGGACGGGGCGTGCCCTCGCGGCACGCACCGTGGGCCAGCTCGACGAGCTGACGGCGGATCTCCCAGCACCGCAGCCCGTGCCGGCGGCCACCCCGGTCGCACCGGTGCGGCGGCCGTGGTACCCGCTGACGCTGCCGATCATCATCCCGATCGCCGCGCTGGCGGTCGTCGCCATGGTGCTCGCCGCCAGCAAGGGCATGAACGCGTGGGGAGGCTTGTGGGTCATACCCGTCGCGCTGCTGATCGCGCGGCGGGTGGCCGGGCGGCGCGGGATCCGGAGGGACTTCTGGGAGCACTGACGCGGAGCGCTCATCTCGCCTCATGATGGTGCATAAGCACCGGCGAGCGAGGGAGCGCACCCATGAACAGAGTGGTCACCGGCTACGACGACAACGGTGACCCGGCCGTGATCCGGCAGGGCGAGCCGCCGGTTGTCATCCACGCAGGGAGGTACACAACGACCGAACTGTGGGTGTCGGACCGCGGCCCGATCGCGCCGGGTCGCACCGACTCCTCTGCCCGGGAGTGGGCGCTCGAGCCGCCACCGGGCGGGGCCTGCTTCCGTCTCGTCGAGATCGCGCCAGATCCCGGCGGCGCGGCCGGTGACGGCGAGCCCGGCGGCGAGCATGCGGACTTCCAGGGCGCCCACGCCACGGGCACGCTCGACTATGTCACCGTTCTCAGCGGGGAGGTGACGCTCGTGGTGGGTGGCGCCGAGGTCACCCTCGGCCCGGGGGATTCCGTCGTGCAGCAGCCCGGAGTCCCGCACGACTGGCAGAACCGGTCGTCCGAGCGGGCCGTCATGGTCGGTGTCCTGCTCAGCGCCGGGTAATGAGCGACGGCCCGCGGCTCGACTGGGGCCTGCTGGCCGGGTACGACCCGGACCGCGGCGGGTGTGTTCCACCGGATCTCGCCCGGATATGGCAGGTCGCCGGGGAGTCGCTGAACCTGGTCGCGCGCCCCATGGAACGGTTCGAACTAGCGGGCACGCTCAACGACCATCCCGGCCACGTGCGGTCCGACAGGGCGAAGCGGAACTTCCCCGCCATCTTCGCGCTTGCCGTCACCGGTTACCGGGGACGCGAACCGCTGCGTACCCACAGCCGGGCCACCGCCGGCACGGCCCTGCTGTCCTGGGCGGGGGTCTACCGGCCGACGGGAAACCCGATCGACGAATGGTTCTTCGTGCCGCTGCTGCAGGCGGTCGACCTGGTTGCCTGGTCGCTCCCGCCGGGAGACCGCGACGCGCTGCTTGGGTGGGCGCAGGCGTTCGCGACCAGCGGGGATCGCTTCTACGACCACAAGGCCCCGGGCAATTCGGCGCGGGCCAACAACTGGATGGCGCGCCGGCTGCTGATCCGCGCCGTGTGCTGCACGGTTGCCGGGGATGCCGCTGGGCGCGCGGCAATTCCGGGAATGCTGCGCGACTTCGTGGCGCGCAACTTCGTCGCCGACCGGTCCGGGCACCGCGACGGCCGCACGGTCGACTTCCTGCAGCGTGACGCCCTGCACTACCACGTTGCCGCCGTGCAGCCGCTGGTCGAGGTCACCCTGTACGCCCCCGACCTGGTTGATCAGGCCACTCGCTCGGCCGTGCTGGCCGGGCTGGAGTTCCTCAGGCCGTTCTTCCTTGGCCAGGCCGAGCACGTCGAGTTCGCCCGGACAACGGTCGCGTTCGACCGCGAGCGGCGCGACGCCGGGAACCCCGCGTTCCGCGACGCCCCGTGGGAGCCTGCCAGGGCCCGCGTGCTGCTCCGGCTGGCCAGGGCGGCGTTCCCGGAGGTTCGCACCTGGACCGAGGACATCGTCGACCCGGCCTACGACCCCCGCACCAAGCTGCTCGCGGCGATCTACGGCGAGCCGCAGCGTCGCGCCGGCTGGCCGTAGACCGGGCGGTCAGGGAATCATCGGCGAGACGCTGTATGGCTGGCGCAGCAGCCCGTATTCCTGCATGAGGTCGGAGACCCGCTGGATCAGCACCGGGTCGGTGTCCAGCGGGAATTCCGGAGAAGCCATGACCGCGGCCGCCGTGGCGGTCACGCCCGAGTAGTGCACCATCGCCTTCTCGACCGCGCCGGGGTTGGTGTCCGCGATTCGCTGGGCCTCTTCCAGCGCCCTGCGGAAGGCCGCCGCGGTCTTCGGGTACTTCCGCAGCCACGACTTCGTGACGAGGTACCCGCTGATCGGCAGCGACGTCACCGCGCCCTGGTCGAGGTCGGCGAGCGGCTCGGCGCCGATGCCCTGTTCCGCGTTGGTCGCGAACGGCTGGGGCATGAACGCCGCGGCAACCTTGTGTGCCTTGAGCGCGGCGGCCATGTCCGGGAACGGCATCGTGATGAAGTGCACTTGGGTGGGGGAAACCATGTTTGCGGTGAGCGTGGCGTCGACCAGCAGTACGCCGATGGCGTTGAACGCGTTGAGGGCGACGGTCTTGCCGCGCAGGTCGCTCACGCTCCGGACCGAGGAGCCGGCCGGGATCATCAGATACTGAACCTCCGGCTGCATGATCGATCCAGCGGCGAGTACCTCGAAGTTCGCCCGATCCTTGGCGTTGGCCAGTATGTAGGAGACGTAGTTGCCGCTGGTGATGGCGAACTTCCCGGCCAGCTGCTGGCTGATGACGGTTTCGCCGCTGATCGCCGGGGTGATCGTCACGCTGATGCCCTGGGCGGCCAGCAGGCCGTCTTGCACGGCGATGTAGAGGCCCGCGGAGTCGGCGGCCGGGACGGCGGCGATGTTCAGGTGATGCAGTTCAACATTGGACGAGGTCGCCGGGGAGCCTTGTGCGCCCGAACAAGCCGTGGCGAGGGCGGCTGTCGCCGTCAATGCCATGGCAATACCCAAAAACCGGCGTTTCATTGTGTATTCTCCCCACGGCGAGGTCCAAGCCTTGAACAGCCGTTGTCGCCCACCCTGCCACGAGCCAGTGGCCCGGGGGCCAGAATCACCCAACTTGCCGGATTCCGGCCGGCCGCGACCAGGACAGCGTACGCGGCCGGCCGGCCTGCGGCGCAAATCGCCCAGCGCCGGCGAGACCTGCGGCCCGCCTGGCGGCGACCGCAATCCCCAGCCGGCGCGGGGATTCTGTCCGGCGGGACCGCGGCGACTCATCTAAACTCGGCAGGTGTGATCTTCAAGCAGGTAGGCGACGGCCGGCCCTACCCCGATCACGCACGGAGCTCACGTGAATGGGCCGAGATACCGCCGCGGCCGGTCCGCCTTGATCAGCTCATCACCACGAAGAACGTGCTCGACCTGCATTCGGTGCTGGCCAAGGACTCCACGTTCTACGGCGACCTGTTCCCGCACGTCATCCGCTGGAAGGGCGAGCTCTATCTCGAGGACGGGCTGCACCGCGCGCTGCGGGCGGCCCTGCACCAGCGGACCGTGCTGCACGTGCGCGTTCTTGAGCTGGACTGACGCGGCCCGCCCTTGGCCTTGTATGACGCCTAGCCCTTGTATGACGCCTAGCCCTTGCGTGACGCCGTCGGGACCGCGGTCTTCTTGCGCTTGGCCGCGTGCTTGGCCACCTGCTTAGCCGCCTGCTTGGCCGCCGCCGCGCGGCGAGCCTGGCGGGCCGCAGCGGCCTGCCGGTGCACCAGGACGCTCTCGTTGTTGGCGAGCTGCGGCGTCATCCACTCCAGCAGCGACGGCATCAGCGCCCGCCAGGTGAACATCGTGTGCCCGCCACCCGGCACTATCTTGAGCGTCACGCTCGGCTGCCGGGTCTGCACGAGCTGGTCGAAGATCTGGGCGTTCCGGAGGTCCGAGTGGTCGCCGCTGCCGACCCCGAGCCAGAACTTGGGCACCCTGGCACCCGGCGCCAGCGAGAGGATCCGGTCGTCCGGCGTGTTCTCGCGCTTCAGCTTGACGTTTCCGCCAAACGGGTTCACGAGCTTGTGGCCGATCTGGTTGTCCGAGGGCACGAAGTAACCGCTGAGCACGCCGGAGAAGCCGAAGTTGCCGCCGTAGTTCAGGCCGAGGTTAGCGGCGCAGAACCCGCCCTCGGAGTAGCCCGCGATGCCCCACGCGGCCCCCGGCGGCATCACCCGCAGCTTCTGAGAGATGTAGGTGGGGAGATCCTCGGCGAGGTACGTCGCGTCCTGGGGGCCGTGGACCTGGTTGAGGCACTGCAGCGAGATCGTCCGGCCGCCGTTCGCGTCCGGCATGACGAGAACGGCCGGCTTGATCTGGTCGCTGCTGATCAGCTCCTGCATCATCGCGGTGACCCCGACGACGGTGATCCAGTCCTGGGGGGTGCCGGGGAACCCGTGAAGTAGCTCGATCGCCGGGAAGCGGTAGTTGCGGTAATGGGCCTGGAAGTACTGCGGCGGCAGGTATACGTAGACGTTGCGCGTGATGTGGCTGAGCTTGCCGGGAACCTCGAGGTGCGCCGTGTAGCCGAACTGCGCCGCCACCGCCTGGTCGATGGAGCTGCCGAGGAACGAGCTGAACTTCGCCCCGGAGCCGGTGTCGGTCGTCGGCACCTCGGCGGCCTGGTTGCTCTGGCCGGTAAAGTCCGAGACCGCCGAATTCCAGTTCTGGTAGTAGTCGTAGTACTTGTTGACCGCCGCCACGCCAAACGCCATCGCGGGAATGAAGGCCAGGCAGGCCGCGAGGATGCGGAAGACCAGCTGCTTGGCGACGGCCATCCACCACATCAGGCCGCCGAACACGACGATCAGCAGCAAAAAGAACACAGTGCTTTGCGGACCCAATGAACACTCCGGAAGCCGGGGCCTGTTCCCTGTTCTGATGGTCGCGCCACGCACCACACGGGTGCGCCCCGATCCAGTCCGGCGCGGTCGCGGTGGAGGTGGGATTTGAACCCACGGAAGGGTTGCCCCTTCACACGCTTTCGAGGCGTGCGCCCTCGGCCGCTAGGCGACTCCACCGCCGATGAGCCTACCCGACGCGAGCCGCCGGGCGCCGCGCAGAGCAGATCACCTCGGGATCTGCCGAATTGTCCCGGAGGCCACCTGCTAGCGGCGCCGGCCGAAGAACTCGCGCAGCAGCGCCGCGCACTCGTCCTCGAGCACGCCGCCGATCACCTCGACGCGATGCGGGAGCCTCCGGTCGCGCAGCACATCCCACAGCGAACCCGCGGCCCCCGCCCGGGGATCGGTGGCGCCATAGACCAGCCGTGCCACACGGGCCGCGGTCATCGCGCCCGCGCACATCGTGCACGGTTCCAGCGTCACCACGAGCGTGCAGGTATCGAGCCGCCAGTCGCCTCGGGCCGCCGCCGCCTGCCGCATGGCCACGATCTCGGCGTGCGCCGTGGGATCGCTGTCGGCCTGCTGCCGGTTGCGCCCCGCCCCGGCGACCTCGCCCGCGGCGTCCAGCACGACGGCGCCGACCGGAACCTCCGTGTCGTCCCCGCCCGGAGGGCCAGCGGCCTGGCCGAGCGCCATGCGCATGGCCGGCTCGAACGATGAAAGGTAGCCCGCGGTCACGGGCCGAGCACGCCGTCCAGGGCGCGCTTCAGCGCCGTCTCGAACCCCAGCCTCCGGGCGATACTCTCCAGCGCCTCGTCGGGGAAGATGTCCAGGTCGCCAGAGAGCGCGCCGAGATCCATCTCGTCGATGCCGAGATCGGCAAAGATCGACAGATCCCCGGCCGGAAGCACCTGATCGAGGTCCTCGTCCTCATCGGGGACCGGGATGTCCAGGTAGTCGAGGACCTGGCGGGCCAAAGGCCAGTCAACCGAGGCGGTGAGATCGGAGAGGAACACCGAGACCTGGCTGCCGATAACGCGGAGCGCGACGAAGAAGTCGTCGCCAACGGCGGCCAGGCCAATCGTGCCGCCAATACTCGGCTGCTGCCGAAGGGCATGGATGAGGCCCTCCAGGTTCTCCGTCAAGGCGGTAGGCAAAAGCTCCGCCTCCCAGGCGTCGTCTTCCCTGTAAACGACGACGGAGAAATCGGCACTGGTTACATCGGTCATTGTGTCATCGTCACCCCAACGGCGCGTCCTCCAGGAGGGAATGGTGTCAGATTCCGGCAGGCAACGCTGCATGATCGCTAGCTCGCGATGCCTGGCTGTGATCCAGCATGGCCCGCGGTGACGGGCGGGCGCCGCGCCAGCACCGATCGTAGCCAAGCGGGGCAGACCGCTGCGGACCGTCACGGAGCCGGGCGGCCTCCTTGATCCACCCGCCGCCGGCGTGTGGCGGCGCGTTCGCGCAGCTGGTCCACTAAGGTTAGGGTCTTGGATAGTCATCATTGGTTGGTTGATTGCCCCGAGCTATGCTGGGGAATAAGGGCGGTAACGGCCGCCTGCAATGAGGGGCGCTGGGAGGTGATGAGATGCTGAAGAAGATCATCACGTGGGCTATCGTGATCTTCATCATTTTCTATGTCGCCACAGAGCCGACGGGAGCCGGGAACCTCGTCCACCACGCATACAATGGCCTGCACAGCGCGGCCAACTCCCTGGCAACGTTCGTGAATTCGCTCTGAGCCGATGAGAGTGACCAGCCGGGCGGCAGCAGGCCCCGCCGCGGTCAGCAAGTACCTCCTACCCAACGAGCAGCAGGTCATACACACGCGCCGGCATCCGGCGATCCTGATCGGCCCGAGCCTCCTGACGCTGGCCGGCCTGCTGGTGGCGGCCCTGCTCAGCGCCACCGTGCTGCGCGGGTACGGGGCACTCGTCACGGTGATCTGGATCGCCTGGCTGGTGCTGTTCGGCTGGATGATCTGGAACGTGGTCAACTGGGCCGTGGACTACTTCGTGGTCACGTCGCACCGGATCCTGCTGACGTCCGGGGTGTTCACCCGGAAGGTCGCGATGATGCCCCTGACCAAGGTCACCGACATGAGCTTCCAGCGCACGTTTTCCGGGCGCATGCTCGGCTATGGCGAGTTCATCGTCGAATCCGCCGGCCGCGATCAGGCGCTCAGAACAATTGACCATATTCCCTATCCGGAGCAGCTTTATCTAGAGGTATGTGGGATGCTCTTCGGGGCCGAAGACGAGTCGAGCAGCTCCAGTTCGGACTCGAGCGACGATTAAGTCCCCTTCGCCCGACTGTCCCCCTTCCCCGGGGTTTCTGCGGCCGGACGACCCGTGTAGGTGACGCCCGGCCGCAGAAGCCTGCCCGGGTCCGGGTGACCGCCGGTCACACGGTGACGAGAATGATGCCCCCGGCGGCCAGGGCCAGGCCGGCCCAGCGAGCCGAGCTCATCCGCTCGCCAAGCACGAACCGGGCCAGCAGCACGGTCACACCCGGGTACAGGGAGGTCAGCACCACCGCGAGCCCGAACAGCCCGGCCCGGGTGGCCAGCACATAGCAGACGTTCGCGCTGGCGTCGAGAACCCCGGCTGCGAAAGCCGCCGCGAACAGCCGGTGATCATGCCGCCAGCGCAGGGGGCCGGTCCGAGTGCCAATCGCGGCCGCCAGGAAGATCAGCCCGCCGGCGAGCCGGGCCACCGCCACCGGCCAGAGCGCCCCCGACTCTCCCCCGTTCCTGATGAACAAGAAGAAGGCCCCGAACGCGACGCCCGACGCGATCCCGAAGCCGACACCGCGCAGTGTGCCACGGCCCAGGACCGACGCACGCCCGCCTGTCTTCGCGCCGCCGGAACTCACCAGGACGATCGCGGCGACGCAGATCAGCGCGCCGATACCGACACGCAGCCCCGGGTGTTCGCCCTCGGCGAGCGCGGCGGCGACCGGAAGCACCGTGGACATGAGCGCGGAGACCGGAGCGACGACGCTCATCGGGCCGGCGGCGAGGCCCGCGTAGAAGAACACGAACCCGACGCCGCCCGCCGCGCCCGCGCAGGCCCCCCAGATGACGCCGGCCACCCGCGGCGGCCCCCCGGACAGCAGCGCGGCGAGTGCCACGACCGCGAATCCAGCCGTGCCGGACACCAGCAGCACGGACAGCACGTGCGCGCGCCGGGTTGCCGCGCCGCCGAGGAAGTCGGCGCTGCCGTAAAGTAGCGCCGCGGCCAGCGCGAAGACGGTCACCATGAGTTGGTCCAGACTAGGCGTTCGGTCGGAATGTTGATATCCGTAGTTCATTATACCGACCGGCTCGGAGGGCAGGCACGATGGATTCGCCCGATCTCACGAGCACGCTCGCCCGCATCCTGCAGTCGCTCCGCTCCGAGCGGGGGTGGTCCCTGGACCAGCTCGCGCTCAGGTCCGGGGTGAGCAAGGGCGTGCTCGTCGCGCTTGAGCAGGGCCGGTCCAACCCGAACCTGGCCACGCTGGCCCGGATCGGTGACGCGTTCGGGGTCCCGGTCACCCACCTGCTCGACGTGTCGGGCGAGCCCATCGTCCGGGTCACCGGTGAGCAAGACGCCAGGACGCTATGGCGCGGTGCGGCCGGAGGGACTGGCACGATCCTGGCCGCGACCGAGCCGCCATGGGCGGTGGAGCTGTGGCGCTGGGTCGTGCAGCCCGGCGAACGCTGGGGCGGTGACCCGCACACGCCGGGCAACAAGGAACTGATCTGGATCGAGTCTGGGGTGATTACGCTGACCGTGTCCGGCCGGAGCTACCAGATCGGGCCCGGCCAGTGCGCCAGGTTCCCCGGCAGCCTGCCGCACGGCTACGCGAACGAGGGCACCGAGCCCGTGCTGATGACGATGATCTCCCTGGTGCCCCCGGCCCTCACCTAACCGTCCGGCCCCGCGCCGCCCACACGCAAATTCCGCGCATGAATGTGCGATTTGACGGCCTCAAGCCCGTCGAAAGTTACATTCATCACCGGTGAAGGGCTCCGCGCCGCACCGGCACCCGGCGGCTCTCCTAATCGCGGTGCGCCCGCGACTCCCCTAGGGGGGTTGACCGTGGTCGCCGGAAATGTTTTGAGTTAGTCATGAGCGAGGACTGGATTGCGGACGCGCGCGTGGGCGTGCCCATGATGCAGATGATCGCGAAGCAGATAAGCCAGTGCAAGGACAAGCCGCGAGCGGTTCGCCAGGTCATAGACCAGCAATGGCTGGACGAGGACTCCAAGCAGCAGCTTCGCGAGACATTTCACGTGACGGACGCCGATCTAGCCGCGCACGAGCGCGAGGCAGCGAGCGAGACGCGCCGCCAGACGCGCGAACGCTACGGCATCCCGCTGCCGACCGGCCCGTGCGACTGCGAAGCCGAGCCGGTGGTGCAGCCATCCGGGCGCATCGAATGCCGCAACTGTGGCGCCGAGTGGTCGGGACCGGAGGTACGCAGGGTCATCGACGCGGCATGGCTGGATGAGGACACGAAGCAGCAGCTGCGCGACACATTCCACGTGACCGACGCGGAACTCGCCTTACTCGAGAATGAGACGGCGGGCGGGGCCGGCACCACCCGCAAGCGGGCCAGCTGATCATCGCGCCCAGCGTCATCCCGGCTCGCCGGGCTCCTCGTATCGCTACCCGTGCCGGACGCTCGTGCTCGGGAAGCCCGGCGGTCAGCCGCAGGATCTCCGGCGACCCGCAACGAGGCCACGGCGCCCGGCTTGACCCGGACACCGGCCACGCCTTCCTAACCGCCGGGTTCCCCCAGCCCCACCCGGACCGCGGCACCGGCTTCGACCCGCATGACGGCCTCCCTCTCCACGGCAGGGTATGCCGCGTGCGCGGGTCTCAGAGGGTCCAGAGCGCCTCCGTGGGTGACAGCCTGGCGGCGCGAATGGCGGGCAGGAGCCCAGCAAGGGCGCCGATGAGGACGGCCGCGCCCAGGCCGCCGGCCCAGGCTTGGGGAGGAATGACGATGGCCCAGCCCTTGGCGTGGGCGTAGACGGCGGTGGCAACGGCACCGGCGACAACCCCGGCCGCCCCACCGGCCAGGGCAAGCAGGATGGCCTCGGCCAGGAACTGGGTGCGGATCTGGCCCTTGGTGGCGCCCAATGCGCGGCGCAGCCCGATTTCCTGCCGCCGTTCAAGCACGGAGATGACCATGATGTTGGCCACGCCGACGGCACCGACCAGCAGCGCCACCGCGCCCAGGCCGAGGAACAGGGTATTGAACGCGCCCGCGGCGTCGGCCTCGGCCGTGAGGGTGTCCGACGGCTGGGAGACCGTGACCTCGTTCGGGTTCTGCGGATTGGCCTGCGCCGCGAGCACGTTGTCAACGGCGTTGGTGGCGGCCTGGGTGTTGACGGTGCGGACGTAGATCTCCGAGGGGTGACCGTCGAGGCCGAGGTAGTGGTCGGCGGCAGGAAAGCCGACCATGACCGAGGTGTCTATCTGCGGGGCGAGCGTGGCGGATCTGAGGATGCCCACCACGTAAAACCACATGCCGCCGACCCAGATCCGCTCGCCGGGCCAGATCCGGTCGATTCCGAGCAGTTGCGCGGCCTCGTACCCGAGCACAACGACCGGCTGTCTGGCGGTCGCCGCGTTGAGGTATCTGCCCTGAGCGACCGAGGTACCGGCCACGGTGGGCAGCCCCAGGCTGGAGGCGGTGACGGTGAGGCCGTCGTTGTCGTTCGCTGGGATCAGCGGGCTGCGGTAGACGTTGGCGCTGCCGACCGCGGCGGTGTACTGGACCCCGACGACGCCGGGCAACTGGCCGATCATGCCCGGGGCCGCGTCGGGCAACTCCGCGGTCTGCCCGGTGAAGGTCGTTCCGTTGCTGACGGTCAGCAGGTTCGTGCCCAGCCGGGAGATCTCCGCGAGCAGCCCGGCCTGCGAGGAGTTGGCAAGGCCCAGGACCGCCACGATCGCGGCCACACCGATCGCGATGCCCAGCGCCGACAGCGCGGCCCGCAGCTTGCGGGTGCGCAGCCCCACGCTCGCCAGCCCGGCCAGGTCGGCCGGGCGGAGCCGGGCCGGGCGCGGGGAATCATCCCAGTCGGCCGCGGCGGCCGGGACACCTGGCTCTGACGTGACCGTCATGATCGTCCTTCCGGCGTCGGCAAATCCCCGGCCATGACCGGGGCGGTGTCGGTGATGATGCGGCCGTCGAGCACTTCTATCCGGCGCCGCATCGAGGCAGCGATCGTGCGGTCGTGGGTGATCACGACGATCGTGGTGCCCTGGGCGTTGAGCTCTTCGAGCAGTGCCAGGATCGACGTGCCGGTGGCGGAGTCCAGGTTGCCGGTCGGCTCATCCGCCAGCACCACGGGTGGGCTGCCGGCGATCGCCCGGGCGATCGCGACCCGCTGCCGCTCCCCGCCCGACAACTGGGTCGGCCTGGCGGCAGCCCGGTGCCCCAGGCCGACCCGCTCCAGGGCGGCCGCGGCCAGCGCGTGGCGTGTGGCTCGTGGCGCACCCGCGTACAGCAGCCCATCCGCCACGTTCGCCAGCACGCTCTGATGCTCGGCGAGGAAGAACTGCTGGAACACGAACCCGATCCGCCGCGCCCGTAGCGCGGACACCTCCCGGTCGCTCATCCGGGCCACGTCCAGCCCGGTGACCCGGACCGTCCCGGTGGAGGGCCGGTCCAGGGTGCCCATCAGATGCAGGAGCGTGCTCTTGCCCGACCCGGACGGCCCAACCACCGCGGCCAGCTCGCCGGCCGCTATCCCGACGCTCACCTCATCCAGCGCGCGGACCGGCGGCGATCCCGGATACTCCTTCGACACCCGATCCAGTTGCAGCACGCTTTCCGCAGGCACCGTGCTTCGCAACACCGCGTTCATGTGCGCCTCATGTGGCCGGCACCACGACGCGCTCGCCGGGCACCAGCGCCCCGGTGACCTGCACCATGCCGGAGGTGTCGTCGAAGATCCCGACCGTCACCGGCACCAGCCGCCGCTTCCCGCCGGTCCCGGTCACCTCGACCGCGTAGCCTCCCGGGGACCGGGCCAGCAGCGCCGCCACCGGCACCGCCATCACCGGGCCGCTGCTGTTGGCGGTCGTGATGTACACCGTCACCGGCGCCTGGTCCAGGTTCCCGGCCGCCGACGGGTGCGTCAGCGCGACGGTCACCTGGATCGTCGCGTTGTCGGCCGGCCCCGACGCGACCGTGCCGACCGACGAGATCTTCCCGGGCGTGCTGGCACCGTCCGGCAGCGTGACCGTGACCCCGTCGCCCACCGCCACCTCGGTCTCCTGCGCGGTGCTCAGCTCGATCGTCACCACGTGCTGGTCCGAGGTCGCCGCCAGCACCGGCCCGACCGCGGGGCTGCCGAGGCTGCCCAGCACGTTGGTGATCCGGATCGCGGCCGGCTCGAACACCACCGACCCCAGCGGCAGCGACCCCGGCGGGGCGGAAACACCCAGCGCCGACTCCATCTGCTGCACCCCGTATTCGGTCTGCCATGAGTAGTAATCCCAGCCCAGCGCGCTGATTTCGGGACCGCTGGCATAGCCGAGCGCCACCAGGTCATGATTGAGCTGGTCCACATCCGCGCCGGTCAGCCCCTCGTCCAGGTCCCGCCAGGCGGGTACCAACCCGTGCAGCAGCACCACCGGGGTACCGTTATCGACCCGGTACAGCACCTGCCCCTGACCAATCACCTGGCCCGCCGACGGCAGCCAGGTCAGCGTGCCGCCGCCCTGCCCACGCACCGCGTACGACCCGCCGTACCCGAGGGTCGCCGTCACTGGTGTCTGCGACGACAGGTCCTCGCGGACCACCAGCTGTGTCGCCGGCGCCGGGGCGCCCTGCGTGGTACCGGCCGGACCTCGCGATCCGAACGCCCCCGCGCGCCACGCGATGCCCGCCCCTGCCAAGAGCACCACGAGCGCCACCACCGCGACCACCCGGCGTCGCCAGCCACGCGGATGCGCCTGGCCACCGCGCCCGGTTGCGGAGGCCGCCGCGGTACCTTCCCGCTTGCCGGCTTCCCCGGCATGGGAGACGGTCTCGCTCATGACTTTGAGGATGAGGAGTGAAACGACAAATGGGCACCGGCCGGCAACAGATGCTGGCAAGCCCGCAATGCGGCCTGGAGTTGCGGCGAGTCGGGGTCGACGGAACCCTTACCGGCGGCCGGGCTCTGGCCGCCCAGTCCAAGGCTGAAGTTCGGCTCGCCGTCGGTGCGCACGCACTGCTGGAACTTCAGCAACGCCGGCAGCGCCTTTGCCTGCGCTTGCTGCTCCTCCTGCTCCATCTGCTCCAGCCGGGAAATAGACGGGCCGCCGGGCAGGAGATGCCGGCAATCGCCGTAAGCCGACTGCGCCTCGCTGCTGTTGATGTTTACCGACGAGCCGTTGGCGCCCTCGAGCTCACCGGTTGAGGTCAGCGAGTAGCTCCCGGACGAATTCGGGTCGGGGAAGTCCGGCTCACCGTGGCTGCGCATGCACTGCACGAGGGAGAGCACCTGCGCGTAGGTCGGCGCGCTGGCCGAGGACGAGGTGCTGCCGCCGCACGCCGCGGCGAGCGCGGCGGCGGCCGCAACCGCGGCTAGGGCACCCGCGCGGCGCAGGTCCCGCTTGCCACTGGTCCTGTGTTTCATCGCGGCCTCCTCAAAGCCGAGGTGGATCATCGTGTGTTTCTCGCGACGTTCCGACTGAGGCCTTTTGTACAAAGTGAGAGGTAACGCGACGGTGACCGAAAATGTCACCTGGCTGTCACCTGCGGCCTGCGAACCTGGAAAGCGTGCGAGTTCTGGTAACCGAGGACGATGAGATCCTGGCCACGGCGGTCGCGGCCGGGCTGCGCCGCGAGGGGATGGCCGTCGACGTCGCGCTCGACGGCGAGGAAGCCCTGGAGCGGCTGGCGGTCAACCGCTACGACGTGGTGGTACTGGACCGGGACCTGCCCGGCACGCACGGCGACGACGTCTGCAGGACGCTCGCCGACGGCAGATCCGAAAGCCGGGTGCTGATGCTCACCGCGGCGACCTCGGTCAGGGATCGGGTCGAGGGGCTCGATCTTGGCGCCGACGATTATCTGCCCAAGCCGTTTGACTTCGCCGAGCTGACGGCGCGCATCCGGGCCCTGGGACGCCGCGCCGTTGCGCCGCTCCCGGCCACGCTCGCCCACGGTGACCTGAGCCTCGACCCGGCACGCCGCGTCGCGGTGCGCGCCGGCCGGCGGCTGCCGCTCACGACCAAGGAACTCGCTGTGCTGGAATGCCTGCTCGCCGCCGAAGGACGGCCGGTCCCGGCCGAGGAACTGCTGGAACGGGTGTGGGACGAAGCGGCCGACCCGTTCACCAGCACCGTCAAGACCACCATCCGCCGGCTGCGGGCGAAGCTCGGCGACCCTCCCGTGATCCACACCGTCCGGGACAGCGGCTACCGAATCGGAGAACCCTGATGCCGATCCCGCGTCCGCGAGCTCCGGGCCGGCCGGGGCCGCTGCGGGGCACCGCCCGGATGCGCCTGACCGCCTTGTACGGCGCGGCGTTCCTCATATGCGGCGCGGGCAGCGCGGCGGTGCTGGCCGCCACCTTCCTGCTCTACTGGGCGACGAGGCTCCGCGGGCGCCTGCTCACGCCGTCGCCGAGCTCAGGTCTGACCCTCAGGGCCCCCGCAGCCGACGTCCAGCGAGCAGGCCGCTACGACCTGTTCAGGCTCCCCGCCGCCTACATCCGGCAGGCGGGCCCCTACGACGTATTCAGCGTGCCCACCCCGCACACCAAGGACTCCGCCTCCACCGCCGCGCGCGCGGCCAGCGCGCGAGCTGTGGTGACGGTTGCTGGACTGGGCCAGATCAGCATCGACCGGCAGCAGTTGCTGATCGCCTCCGTCATATCCCTGGCGGTCATCGTCGTGGCGGCCGCCACGGTCGGCTGGCTGCTGGCCGGCCGGGTGCTGCGCCCGCTCAGCACGATCACCGCCGCGGCCCGGAAGATCTCAGCCAGCAGCCTGCACGAGCGGCTGGCCCTGCGCGGACCCGACGACGAGCTCAAGGAACTCGCCGACACCCTCGACGGCCTATTCGCGCGCCTGGAAGCGTCCTTCGAGGCGCAGCGGCGGTTTGCCGCCAACGCGTCGCATGAGCTGCGCACACCGCTGACCCGCGAACGCACCCTGCTGCAGGTCACGAGCGCCGACCCGGCCGCCACCACCTGCACCTGGCGGGCCGTCAGCCGCGAACTGCTCGCCTCCAACGCCGAGCAGGAACGCCTCCTCGAGGCGCTGCTCACCCTGGCCGACAGCGAGGCAGGTCCCGGCGAGCGGGAGTCCGTCGACCTGGCGACCATCACCAGCGCGACCCTGGCCACCGCCCGGCCTGCGATCGGCCGGCTAGGCCTGAACGTCCACGCCGAGATCCAGCCCGCCGTCGTCACCGGTGACCCGCTGCTGATTCAGCAACTGGTGGCCAATTTGATCGACAACGCCGTCCGGCACAACGTCTCGAGCGGGGATCTCGGGGTCGCCACCGGGGCCGACGACGGCCGCGCGGTCCTGTCCGTGACGAACTCTGGGCAGGTCATCCCGTCCGGTGAGGTCGACCGGCTGTTTCAGCCCTTCCAGCGGCTCGTGCCGCGCCCCGCCAGCCGCGACGGCGGCCACGGCCTCGGCCTGTCGATCGTCCGCGCCATCGCCACCGCCCACGGCGCGACCGTCACCGCGCAGCCACGGCCCGGCGGCGGCCTGGCCGTCGAGGTCACCTTCCGCCTGTGAGCCCCGACGCCTGCGCGGGGCCTCGGCCGCGGAAACGCCTGCAGGCACGGGACGGCATCCACATCGACATCGACGGCGCTCATCGAAAAAATTGTCAGACCCCTCTTCTATCATCGAACTAACAGTCGAAGTTGAGTCCGTGAGGAGGCCTCTGGGGTTATGTGCTTAGCCGGTCAGGTGCCCGCCGTTCCCGCTACCGCTGCTGATGCGGTGGCGATGGTGCAGGCCGGGCTGGGCTGGCTAGCCGCCAGCGACGTCGCGTCGATGCACACGGCGGCGCAGGCCGATGCCTTGCGCGGGCTGGAGCGGGCGGCGTCGATGCACACGGCGGCGCGGTCGCGGGTGCTGTCGGCGTTCCACGCTCAGGCCGGATATGAGGATGATGGGCAGGGATCGGCGCGGACGTGGCTGAAGTGGCAGACCCGCATCACGGGCAGCGCCGCCTACGGCGCGATGGGCTGGATGCGCCGGCTGGCCGCGCACCGGCCCGTCGCGGACGCGCTAGCGGCCGGGGAGATCTCCGAGTCGTGGGCGCGGCAGATGTGTGACTGGACCGATCCGCTGCCCGCCGAGGTGCGCGGTGAGGCGGATGGGTTCTTGCTGAACGCCGCCGCGGGGGGCATGAGCCTGCATGACCTGGGCACGCTGGCTGCGGCGATCCGCCGGGAATGCGCACAGCCCGACACCGACGGCGACGACGATTTCGCGGACAGGTCGGTGCGGCTGGACACGACCTTCGACGGTGCCGGGAAACTGGACGGGAACCTGACCCCGCAGTGCGCCGCCGCGGTGCAGGCCGTCCTGGACGCGCTGGGGAAGAAGCGCGGCCCGGAGGATGAGCGGACCAAGGGCCAGCGGCTGCATGACGCGCTCGAAGAGGCGTGCCGGCGGCTGGTCGGGTCGGGGTGCCTGCCGGACCGGGCGGGGCAGCCGACGCAGATCGTGCTGCACCTGAACCTGGACCGGCTGCGTGGCCTGCCCGGCGCCCCCGAAGCCGAGGCCGCGTGGGCCGGGCAGGCCACCGCGGGCCCGGGTTATGAGTGTGACGCGCAGATCGTCCCCGTCGTCACCGGCCACATCGACCCGGCCGTCCTGGACCGCCTAGCCGCCGCGCTGCTGCACGGCACCCCCGCCACCGGCGGCGAGGCCGCCGCCGCACCCGGCGCCTTCAGCCCTGCCGGGCCCGGCACCCCAGACCAGCCCGCCGGCCCCGCCAGCGACGTCGGCATGGCGCGCCGGTGCCGGGCCGAGCGAGCCGCCCAAAAAATGATC
>Ga0335074_10003625_pt1 | contig 21156 bp, 18 predicted proteins | sample Lox_Sample_23_FD_206715 | JGI IMG/M metagenome (GOLD analysis project Ga0335074, IMG submission 206715) | Soil microbial communities from Loxahatchee National Wildlife Refuge, Florida, United States - Lox_Sample_2.3 | ecosystem: Environmental > Terrestrial > Soil > Wetlands | place: USA... | reverse complement strand
ATTGCCCGGTCGATAACCGGTGTGCGGTGAAGCTCATCATTCTCCTCGGTGGTTAACCCGTTGGCGGCCGCCAACGACTGCCGTCCGGTTTCAACGAACGAGTTCCATACCGCGTTCCTATCAATCTTACGGTCGGCTTCCGTCGACCGGTCGAATTCCCTGAGCGGCGGGGCGTTGTAGAGCTCCTGAATTGATGTGGGACGGCAGAACTCGTCCGTCATTTGCTTTCCCTCGATGGCATCAATGACTTGCTCTGCAGCACCACCCAGGAAACCTGCTAGGTACAGCGGCTTCTTGGCGGTGACCGCAACGAAGGCTTCTTCTATCACGCCTGGATATCGACCTTCGTAGTTTGAACGGGACCCTCCCACGCAAATGCGAACCTGCGACACGTCATTGAGCCGGTGGCGAAGAAACGTCAGTCCTCTTGCTCGCACGTATTGGTACACGTCCCGGTTTGGATCGAGGTGACTAGCTTCATAGTCATAGGGCTGCAATTCCCTAGGCAAGCCCGCCTGCTCCACTCGCAGAGTTGAATTCAGCTGTTCAAGATCGCGCTCGGGAAGATAGGGCTTGTCCGGCCAGGGCAGCAGGTTTCTGAGCAGAGGCTGCCCCTCGGCGGCGGATTGTTCGGCCGATAGCGGGATCGGTGCTTGTACCTGCCGGGCGAAACCATAAACCGCTTCCATGACGCCGTCCTCACGCCAATCATGCCCGAAAACAACGCTTGCTCCTTGTCCGAAAAGCGCGGCAACAATCTGTAGGGTGATGCGGTTTACCTGCCATGACGGGAATCCCCGCTCCTGGCTGTTGTCGCTTTGCGAAATGGACAGATTCACAATGCAGCCCTCAAGAGGGCGGTGAGAAGGGCTCACGGTGTCGCTCCTTTCATCGCGGCCAGAGTGTTCGGTGTCACCAGGCGCGTGCCGGACGGCGCGTAAGCAGCAACAAGCTCGGCCGCCGCTTCATAGTTGCCTGCACGCAGAGGAGGATCGGGATACAGAATGAAACAAGGCGTCGTGGCGGGTGCTTTCAGGTCAGTGAGAACCCGGCAGGTGCGAAGCAGCGCCGACATGCTTGGGGGAAAAGAGAATATACGCAGCTCATGAGGTGTTGGCAGATCTCCGTCCAGTTTCATCTGTTCAGCACGCCGCATAAAAAGGAGGAAGCGGAGTCCCTCGCGCAGGGCGAGAAAGAGAATTCGCAGAAGATTTCCGTCCGGGATACGAACGGAGGGAACACGGTCAAACGGAAGACCGCCGGCTGGATGATCAAGCCCCGTGCGGGCCTCGACTAGTACTGCTGGCGTCGCATATTCGTCTGCCCAGAGTACTTCTTGTTTACACCAATATCGGCCTTCATATACTTCCGTTCGGAGCATGATTATCAGGGACCCTCCGACTCCTAGCTCAAGCTCCTTCTGCCAATCGCAGCCAGACGGTAGGTCATCGGCATCATAGAAGGCTTTCAGCCAGCCGATCGTCTCGATCTGGTGGTTCAACGCATGGGCAAGAGGCAGTCCGTCGATTTTTGCATGGCTGATGAACAGGCGGAGGTATCCGGGCGTTTCCCCCGCTACTCTAGGGAGTGACTCGGCGAGTCGTAACCGACATTCATGTAGCACTCGGAGCGCCAGCATCGCTGGGCGGATAGCGCTCTCCCCCAGATCGTGTACTTGTAACCGCTGATGGCTGGCCAAAGAAGGGCGTTTGTCAGAATATGAGCGCCCCGTCCGCTCTTCCATGGCAATTGCCAGCATGGCATGGCGACCGTTCGATGAGCTCGTTCGGCTCCAGCAGTCTGCAACCCAGTCCCACAAAGCGTTATCGCCCTTCTCAAGCAACGCGCGATCACTAAAGACCACAGTGACCGTATGGCAGAAAGCATCAAGGAGTTGATCGGCCGGCAGCGGCGGTGCTGTCGAGAACACTTGTAGCTGGATACCCAGATCATCTCCAGTCGCAAGGTAGTTCCCGGCCTCTACACCGCCCTGAAAAGCTCGCACCAAAGCTTTTTGATAGGGATCAACTTCAGTGTCATCGGTGTGGCAAAAGATAAGGATCTGTAGTGGCGCAACCGTCGGCATATGTCCTGATGATCCACGTGCTGCTGGTGTCTTCAAAATAGGAGGCACACAGCAAGTTGGCAAGGGTGCAGTGTGAGCCCACTAAAGGAGGTCCAATTGCTCAGCAGGGGACCGTAGCCGGTATAAGCTACGGATTTGCCTGATGAAGTCACTCTGCCCACCGTAGCTCGGGTGCCTGACCTGCTCTACCCGAGCGAGTGCAGCCAGACGTGAAGCTACTTTGGCCGCATCATTGCCGATACAAACGAGACGTTTCGGGCGCAGGATCAGAATGAGCTCGGCCAGGATGGATTCACCGAGCTCGCGCTCCTTCGCACTGTGCGATCGATTCGTGAAAGGATCCCTGGGTTCATGCGGATGGAACGGAAAGACGTTCCACAGAAACACTGAAGCGGTCACGGGCGCGAGCATGCTCCAGATCACAGCCGCCGTGCGTTCCGCGACTATTGAACCGGTTGTCGCCCTCTCCACCTTGATATTCCACCGGGTCGCATGTATGGACAGATGCACGTCGTCTGTGAGCGCCAGACCAGTGCGCCGGCCGCCCCGGTAGCCCAGGTCTCTTCCGATCCAAAGAGCGTCGATTTCCGTGCGGACTGCGGCGTTTAGCATTCCCTGTAACGCCCTTGCTCGGCGGTCCGGAGCATCGTCGAGGTCATGCACCTCACACCGGTCCGCATAGGGATTGAACACATTGTCGAACTTCACCGCTTTGAGCGAATTCACAAACTGCGATGGCGTCATGCTTCGGTTCCCTGAAGTGGTCGGTATTCAATTATTCGGGCGGCGCGGTCGCCGATAACCACTCCGCCGCTATTCCGTTTCACCTGTCGGAACACATCATAGCCCTTGAGGATGGCGATTTCCCAGAGACTCAGTGGGCACTTCTCGACTTCGTACCCGGATACAAACTGCTGAACCGTCTTCAATAGGTCAAACGAAATACTCGTTTGTCCCGCGAAGAAGTTGAGTTCTTTGGCACGGGTAAAGATCCAGGCGGTCAATCCCTCCTCAACCACGATGGCACGCCCGCTGTCCTGAGCCTCGTCAACAATCGGATCGTCTTTGCGTTTGTGCTTAATGAGCGCCCGGAATGTCGGAGACCAGTGGAGAATAGCGGCGTGTGCGAAATGAAATACGTCGTGGAACCGGTATCCGTCGGGATCGAGGATATTGTCGGTCAGTGGATCGCCGATGAACACCCCGTTCATTTTCAAGTAGCTCCGCGGACTTTTTCCGCGCTGGTCGATTGTGATCTCGAAGAGTTGCGGTAGCTGCTGATCTTCCGGAAATCCCATATCAAACGTCGGCAATCCGGCAAAATCAGGCGGGACGAAGCGACCCTTGGTCTTTGCAATGTTCTTGCGCACCACTTCGGCGAAGGTGACGTGGGCGGCCTTGAGCGCCTGGAGATAGGCTTTTGCGAATTCGACGAGATGAGGGTGCGCATTATCCCGAGATTCCCGAATGCTGAAAAGCTTGGATGTAGTCTCTCCCAAGATCAGCAATGCTGGATCGAGCTCAGAGGCAATGAGCGGGGTTGCAATGCGCGAGATCGGACCACCAACCAGATCATTTGCCGCCACCTGAATGGAGTAGTCCTTACCGGTAGCGGCCTCAGAAAGAATTTCATCCATTCGCGTATTGAGCCGCCGGCAAAGCGCTGTGAAGTACCAAAGCGCGTCTCCGAACTCCTCTTCGACGGCATTCCGATACCCCGAGTACACTTCCTTTTCGCGGTGCAGCTTCTTGGCCGTTGCCATGATGCTCCCGACCTCGCCGAACAGACCGAGGAGAATCGGCTGCAGGTCATCGGCTGAGAGGCGATCGGTCGGCTCAACCTGGCTCATGTAATCGGCTAAAAGAATCGAGCGGTGCTGTGTCTCGGTCATCATGTCTCCTCAGGGTGTCCGGCGCCAGTCGAGCGGTTCTCCGCAGAAGCCGATTTCATGGAATGACCTGACCCAGGCGATCACCTCGTCCACGAGCTGCTGTGAGAAGCGGTTCTTATGTCCCCTGCCCGCGCAGACGTTCTCGTGATACGGCCCGTAGTTGAGAAATCGTTTGGGAATCTTGGGACCTTTTCCGCCCCAATACACGAAGTCATTGCTCAACAAAACGCGGTTCGCGGCGGTATCAGCGGTGATGTTGCGAGGATTGGGGCTGCCGTCGGTAAGACTGTGATGGGAGTTGACCTGGCACCATTGGCGGTCGGCCCCGTCGCGAGAGTAGATGTTATCGCCGAATGCCTGTTTCTTGCTGCCACGAAGGTTGGGTCTCTTCTGTTGGAATCGTATATCGCTCCAATATTGCTCGAAGGTCATGGATTCGGTTACCCGCATTGCGTAGACCACGTGGTGTTCCCGGTTCCACAATTTCGACCCGGTCCCCATCACCCAATCTCCGATCGCCGCGACAGAACGGATATTAGGCTTACAGGTGGCCAGAGTGCAGATCCCAAAAAACGGATTTGGCGCAAAGCCGTAGTCACGGGCAACGACGTAGGAGTGCAGCCTCATGAACCACAGCCGTATCGTTTGATCGGTCGCGGATCGCGCAATTCACCGGAGGGAGAATGCCACTCGTTCGTTTTGCCGAGGATGGCGTCAACAACGCCCTCGCTGTTCCAACCCCGGACATCGTCCGCATATTTTTCAAGTGCCTCGGGGATATCGCATTCGTTTGCGCCGTGTGCATAAACGCCGACAATCCGTTTTCCCTCTTTCGCGGCGTATTCGATCTCCCAGTTGACCCACTCGCTATTCCTCGTGTCTGGCGTGATATACACCACGAGCGTGCTGGCCCACTGAATCTGGGGAGCCAGGATTTGTGTCTTTATGTAGTCGTGGTCTTTCGCGTTGTTGGGGTTGGTTGAGTTGATGGAGGAATCGCGGACGGTCAGACCGCTCTTCTCGACCAGGTCCTTAAATTTGGCAAGTCCATCATCATCTTCATGAATATGGCTAATGAAGACGTTTTTGATTTGTTCGGCCATAATAATCACCCCTGTCTTTCAGCGTGTGGAACGAAAAGGTCTTGCGTGAGGCTCTCTGCATACGTGGCCGCTAAATTGCTAGAATTGAGGCTGTTGTAGAGGATGGCTTCGAGCAGGCGGCTGGTGTCGGTCTGAACAGATGTAAGCTGCGTTTCCAGGCGATCGCACAAAACCATAAGCTCATCCACTCTGGCGACGATGCTGTTTTGTTCCGCAAGCGGTGGCAAGGGAATGCGCAGCTTGCGAATTGCACCAATGAAAAGATTCGCTTGCGCCGTTGATTTTGAGTAGATCCCTATTTGCTCCTGTGCTGGACCTGCTCGCAGAACGTAAGCGAGGTATCGTGAGTTGATATGTGATGTATCAAGCTTAATAAGCGCGGCGCTCCTCACCATCGTATAAGCATTGTCTTGATCGACAACGGCAACTCTGCCAATAGATCCAGAGCAGGAGATCAAGATGTCCCCCTTGTCTGGATCGCATCTTTTCCGTATGCGCCTGTATTCTTCTTCTGGCACGAAATCGACATCGGAGACGTCAATCCCGTTGTTCGTCACATTGCGTGCCGATAAAAGATAATATCCAGTCTGAGATCGCCTGGGCGTCGCATGTTCGCCATCAGTTACCTTGAGAGCGACGTCATCGACAAAACAGAAGACCCAGCAAGAGGGAATAGGATAGTCGAACCTTTTTTCGTCTCCTGTGATCTTCAAGGGGCCTACCTGCTTGATTTGTCCGCTGTCAATCCGACGATTTCTCTCGACTTTAACCCGATCTATGAGATCGTGAGCGCTAGTGGGCTTGTTTTCTTGTGGCACAACCTGGCCACGGACTGCGAGGTTCAGAATAGTCTCGCGGAGTTGCTTGATCTGGTCAGGACGAGCGCTCAGGCGCGGGAGATGCTCGACGAAGAAATGGGCATGCTTGCGAAGGGTGTCACCATCCGCACCGTTGTTGAGGTGATGATGCGATGCAGCTGTCAGCCGAGCCTGTCGGTTCTCCCGCTCTGCTCGTACCGCCTCCAGGCGATCGCAGAGGGCCATCAATTCATTAACTTTGGTGACGATCCGCCGTTGTTCGGCGAGAGATGGGACTGCCACGGGAAGGTGTCTTAGCTTTGCTGACTTGATTCCTTTTGCGGTGAGGCCAGTAGCCGTGTCATTCAAGATGGACTGAAAGGGCTGCGCAAGGAGTTGGAGGGTAAGGAACGCAGGATTGACTGCACCGTATGGGCGGAAGCATATTACACGCTGGGCGAGTGCAAAACGTTCAGACTGCATTACCACTGCAGCGTTGCCCATGGGGGCTTCCGTTGTAAATAAGATATCCCCCTGCTTCGGGAAGCCACGAGTCATCCAGGCGTGGTAGCCGGTTTCAGAAACAAATTCCTCGGGAGAGTAATTGATGAAACCCTTCTTGACATTTTTTGCTGTAATAAGGCGAACCCCTTTTTCTGTCTTAGGGGGTGTCTTACCACGATAGTCAATAAACAGCAGAAGGTCGGCAAGAGCGCACCACCTCCACGAAGTCGGGATATTCCACAGTCGGGCGGACGACCAGAGCGATTGCCTGTCAGCATCTGCCCTCCTATCTTCTTTAGAAATCACCTGTCGGGCTTGGTCGTTCTGCAATAGCAGCTCAACCACCGGCGTGTCATTCGAGTCTTGGTCGATCAGTTTCCCCCGCACAGCCAGGTCGAGAATGAATTGGCGCAGGCGCGGGATGGCGTCAGGTGCGTCGCTGATGCGGTTGAAATGAGCGATGAGCAACTCCGAATTCATCGCAGCAGCGCCTCTGCCAGAATGCCCTTAAGCTGGTCGCGCAGTGCGGCGGCCTGAGCCTCCGCCTCATCAAGTTTGAGCAGGAGTTGTTCTGGGTCGCCGTGATCATCGGCGACGGTGTGCGGGTTCTTGAAGTCGAGGTTATAACCGCATGCCTTCACCTCGTCGGCGGTCACCTTCCATGCGACTTCGGTTTCAACTCTGCCCTTGCGCTTTGCACCTCCCCACCAGTCAACGCAAGGCTTCAAGTGCTCAACGCGAATGGGCTTGGTCATCGAGTAGGCTTTCTGCCCATCAGGTACTCGGTGCTCGTAAAACCAGATTTCCTTGGTAGGCTCCCCTTTCTCGAAGAACAAAAGATTGGTGCCGATGCTGGCGTAAGGTTTGAAAACGCTGTTGGGCAGCCGGACGATGGTATGCAGGTTGCACTCTTCCATGAGGTGTTCTTTAAGCCGCGTCTTGACGCCCTCGCCGAACAGGGAGCCGTCCGGCAAAACCACAGCAGCGCGACCGCCTGCCTTTAGTATCCGGATGATGAGAGCAAGGAAAAGGTCGGCAGTTTCGCGGGTCTGGAAGTGCTTGGGGAAGTTGCTCTCGATGCCGTCTTCCTCGCGTCCGCCGAAGGGTGGATTGGTGAGGACGATGTCCACGCGATCAGACTGCGTATAGCTAATGTAGGGCCGCGCCAGGGTGTTGTCGTGGCGAACGAAGCTCGGATTCTCAATACCGTGCAGGAGCATATTGGTTACACAGAGCATGTGAGGCAGCTGTTTTTTCTCGACGGCTCGCAGGGCTTCCTGCATCTGCTGCTCATCCTCTACCTTTTTCACGTAACGCTCGCGCATGTGGCGAAGGGCGCAGGTGAGGAATCCTCCAGTGCCGCAGGCCGGGTCTAAGAGGATTTCGCCCGGATGGGGATCGATACGATCCGCCATGAAAGCCGTAACAGCGCGGGGCGTGTAATACTCACCGGCATTACCGGCGCTCTGCAGGTCATTGAGGATCTGCTCGTATATATCACCGAAATGCTGCCGCTCGGCGAGATTATTGAAATCAACCTCGTTAATTTTGTTAACCACCTGACGCATCAGCTGGCCGGACTTCATGTAGTTGTATGCGTCCTCGAAGACATCGCGGATGACGCGGCGGCGGTCGCTTTGCTTGCCGGCAACGGAGAGTTCCTTGAGCTGGGGGAATAGCCGGGTGTTAATGAAGGCAAGCAGTGTGTCGCCGGTGATGCCCTCGGGGTCAGCGGCCCAGGTGCGCCACTGAAGGTTCTCCGGGATGGGCGAATGGTAGCCCTCCTGCATGAGCTCCAGCTGCTGATCCTGGTCGTCGATGATTTTGAGGAAGAACATCCAGCAGAGCTGCGAGATGCGCTGGGCATCGCCATCAACGCCTGAATCCTGGCGCATGATGTCTTGTATGGATTTGACGGTATTGCGGACTGACATTGCCTAAGCTTCCCTCTGGTAGATGGCGGATTGGAGTTCCTGCACGGCGAACATGAAATTCGCGCGCGTCCCGAACTCTTTCATAAGCTGGAAGGGTGTCCCCATCTTGTCAAGTGGCGGGACCTGCAAAATTCGCGGGTCGCCGAGGTCGATGACACCCTGATCCTGGTATTTTTGCAACAATGCCTCAAGCACGGCGCGGGCCTGCGGACCATACTTCGTGAAAACATCTCTCTTACGCACGTTTTCAGCGCGCTCACGCCGGGTGAGCGCGGGCTGGTCAAATGCCACATGGCAGATAAGGTCGAAGGGGTCGAGATCCTTGCCTACCTCCTCCGCTAGCGGGTCGAGAGAGAGCCCTTCATTTTCAAGCTCCTCAATAATGGCTTGCTTGCGCTCGGAGGCCCTCCAGCGCTTGAGGAAATCATCAAGGCTTGCAAATCGTTTCTTAAGCGCCCTCTTGGTGAAATCCCTCAGCGTTTCGGTGACGAGCTTGCCATTCTCATCGAGATATTCCACGCGTTCCGCGACAATGGTGGCCCCTACCCCATCGACATAAATCTTGCGCGGCGCGGCTTCGTCAGGATCGATGGTGATGTCGGGCGGTTCATCGACGATCACCTCATCGTCCCCCGGCACCGGCGGTAGCGGCTCGCCATTTTCATCCGTGGGCGGCGCGTCGTCGGGCGGGACGATAGGATCGTGCTCTCCAGGCTCATAAATCTGCACCGGCTCGCCATCGAAGTCGGGGTCAGCGAAGTGATTGGTCGCGCCCCGAAAATCCATCAGCGTGAAGTAAAACTTCTTGGTGTCTTCATGCACGCGCGTGCCGCGTCCTACGATCTGCTTAAACTCCGTCATGGAGCCGACGGGACGGTCGAGCACGATGAGGCGGCAGGTCTGAGCGTCCACTCCCGTGGAAAGCAGGCGGGAAGTCGTCACCAGCACCGGATATTTTGCCTCCGGATCGATGAAGTTCCCCAGCTGCGCCTGGCCCTCGTTGTCGCTACCGGTGATGCGCATGACGTACCGGTAATTCTCACTGCATAAGTCTTTGTTCTCGTTTACCAAAGCCTGACGCATTCGCGCGGCATGTTCCTCGTCGACGCAAAAGACGATGGTCTTCTGGAAGCGGTCGTGGCTCTCTTTGAGAAAGTCGGAGACCTTCCTGGCAACAAGCTTGGTGCGGTCGTCGATAACCAGGGTGCGGTCAAAATCCTTGGTGTTATAGATCCGGTCCTCGATCTCATTGCCGTCCCGGTCGGTGTCGCCCCTCTCCGGCCTGTAGCCCTGGACATCCAGATCGATGTGGACCTTGATTACCTTGTAGGGGGCCAGGAAACCGTCTTCGATGCCCTGCTTGAGCGAGTAGGTGTAAACCGGCTTCCCGAAATAGTTAATGTTCGAGACGTACTTGGTTTCCTTGGGCGTGGCGGTAAGCCCGATCTGGGTAGCAGCGGAGAAATATTCTAGAATCTCTCGCCAGGCGGCATCGTCGGCCGCGCTTCCACGATGACACTCGTCAATGACAATCAAGTCAAAGAAGCTGGGCGAGAATTCCCGGAAAAGCTTCTGGCGCTCCTCCGGGCCTGTGATGGCCTGGTAAAGCCCCAGATATACCTCGTAGGCCGTGTCGATGCGGCGCTTTTTGTCCAGCGCCGTCGTGAGCTCGACGTCGGAGCCGTCCTGGCGCTCGATGGTTTTGGCACCCGTGCTGAGCTTGGCCATGGCCGCGCCAAAGGGTCGGAAATCATTCACCATAGTCTGATCCACGAGCACGTTGCGGTCGGCCAGAAAGAGGATGCGCTTCTTGCGCCCGGCCTTCCACAATCGCCAGATAATCTGAAAGGCGGTGTAGGTCTTGCCGGTGCCGGTGGCCATCACGAGCAGGATACGGTTCTGGCCCTTGGCGATTGCTTCTATGGCTGCGTTGATGGCGTTGGTTTGGTAATAACGGGGCCCCTTCCCGCTGCCATCTTCAAAATAATCCTGCAAAACAATCGCTTCCTCGTCGGAAGAGAGTCCTTTCCAGGCGCGGTATTTTGACCAGAGTTTGTTGGGCGATGGGAAGGCATCGAGCGAGAGCGTGGCTTCCTTTTCCATGCTCGTCCCGGTGCGGTCATGAAAGATAAAGCCGTCACCGTTGGAGGAAAACACAAACGGGATGTTGAGCGTCACTGCGTAGTCGAGCGCCTGCTGCATTCCGTCACCGATGCTATGGTTGTTGTCCTTGGCCTCGACGATGGCAATGGGGATATTAGGCTTGTAATACAGGATGTAGTCGGCGCGCTTGGCCTTCCCGCGCGTCACGAGCTTTCCCCGAACGATGATACGTCCCTTGGTAAACGCGACCTCCTCGCGGATCTGCATCATTCCGTCCCAGCCTGCGCGCTTGATGGCAGGACCGATGAATTTGGAACAGATATCGCGTTCGCTGAGGTCTTTCTTGTTCATAAGAACTATCTATCTTGCCGCTGCCCGTTTTTATTCGAGGTCGGAAGACTTAATCTTCCGTCTTGCACCGTGACGGATATGAAGCACCGACACCGTTTGCCGTCGTTCGTCGACCTCGTAAATGACACGATAGACATGAGGTTTCTTGCCATAGAGCAGGTGCCGCAGTTTTCGTTTCGTCTTCCAGGCTTCCGGGGCTGCGGGGCAGCGATAGGGAAACGAAGCAAGCGCATCTACCGCATCCTCCAACCCGTTGAACCAGCGCGCGGCGGCACGTGACTCCGCAGCGTTCTTTTCCTCATAGAGAGATTCAAGGTCGCGAGAGGCGCGAGCGGTAAACTCAACGCGGTATGTCATGCTTGCGGCGAATTTCGTCAAACACGTCCTTCGCCGGACGCGTGCGTCCATGGGCCACGTCATCAAGCCCCTGGCGGATACCCTCCTCCGCATTGGCACTGGCCGCGACGTCGAGCAGACGCTGATAGGCCTCGGCATCCTGGACGATGGCCGCTGCCTTCCCCTTCACTGTCAGCACCACAGGGCGCTTGCTCTTCTTGAGCTGTTTCATGAAGTCGCCGGAACGTCGGCGAAAAGTCGTCAGCGATTGAATATCCTTCGTGATGTCCAGCATGGGTCTGCTCCAGTTTAAAGCACCTTTCTAGGTGCTAGCAGAATATCCTGATCTTGGTAAAGCCGAAAAGGTCTCTTTTTCGCGGTTATCCTCTGCCCCGTTTGCGGTCATTTCTTTCCACGGCGGCGGCATTCTGTACGGTGATGGGCGGATAGCCCTCGTCCCTGAGTCGGACGCGTTCGCGGGCTTTTTCGCTAAACTCCGACAATTTGGCGGCAGTGTCCTCGATGCTTCATTCCCAATCAATCGCGGTCGTGCACGAGATGAAATCCGCCGTGCTTCGGTAGCCATCAGAAGTCTTATTGGATTCTATGCTCTTTCAGTCCGCCTTCCGACTTCTGTTGGACATCCATCCATTACTAGAGCAGAGGAGCCAGGGACGTTACTGGCAGGCATATCATAACTTGGAGAAGTCCACCCACATATGACGGCGACCTATGTAAAGTTTCTCAATTTCTGGTTTATGCGTCGCGCAACAATTGGTCACAGACGCAACGTCGAATTCGCGTACCTTTGAATCCAATGACGTCGTATCAGTTAACTCTCTGAATCCACCTATCGCATTCTCGCTGCAACCTATTACATCGCATTTCGCCACAGGCAGTGAAATCTTGGTTCTCTTTTCACTATTTCCTCTCCGGTTAATAGTACCGGAATTGGTATTTTGCATTCTTACCGAAACTGCCTGCGAAGGACATATACAAGCCGCGATCAAATAGATTGATTCGAGCCCAATATCAAATACCGACCCACAACTCAGCCCACACATTTAGTTGTCTAGCGTGATTTTCCGCGTACTTGGGCAGCCCCCGCGGTGTTGTAAGCCGTTGCAAAACTTAACATGGGAAAATTGAACGATAGAGGTCAACGATCTGGATAACCATCAAGTGATCGCCCTTTGCGTGAGGTGTGTAGCATCGATAGCTGGATGACGCACGGTGATCTGATCGTCTAATCGCCTAAATCGCGAGACAGATCCAAATATACCTGCCTATGCGGCACATATCCGACACACGGAGACAGCGCGAACTTCGTGAAGATGTAAACACCCGGAAATGCAGCGAGAATTCTCGAAATTCCACTGATCGACGCAAATCAATGATGAACAAGCAGCCGCCGAGTCGGTATGGCTTTGCCTTGAGGACGCTTGGGTGGTGTTGTCTCGCCTAATATGTGAGCTCTTTCACCACTGTACGAGGGTCCTTGTCATCGCGCAGCGCCACAAATTTCGCATGCCGCAAATGGTTCGCGCCCGTCCATTCCAAAAAATCTATTCGTACGACGGTCACCGGCCTGACCCAGATGCACTCCTTCATCTTCTCCGCCGTGAGGCCCTGGCCCCATCGTCCTGGCTCAGCCTCCGGCAGATTCACGAAAGGGCATTTCGCAATCTTCAGATGTCTGATCTTCTCGAACACTTCGCGCCTGATTCTGGGGACGAACCCGGCGCGGACACGCGCCGCATAGACAAGCTCTTTGCCGCGATAAAAGCCCACAACCACCGAATCGACCCCGAGGTGGCCGGGTATATAGCCACCGACCACGAACTCCTGTCCAAGGTTGATGCGATATTTCATCCAGAGGCCCGTTCTCCTTCCCGGCTGGTAGACGCTGTCGGCGCGCTTGGCTATTAGCCCTTCGACTCCGTGTGTCTTCGCAAACTTCAGCATCTCCGCTGCGCTGCGATCAGACACAGCTGACAATGCGACGTGCTGGTTCGGTTTTACGATCTGGCCGAGAATTCGGCGACGCTCGGAAAGCGGCAGACGGATCAGGTTGCGATTTTCATGCACAAGAATGTCAAAAACGTAGTAGATGATCTGTGATTCCGCAGACCGAAACTTCTGCAGAAGATAGAAGTCAGCATGCCCGTTTGGCCCAAGGGCGACGATTTCCCCGTCGACGACAGTGCCTGCGGGCAAATGCTCCAAAGCCTTGGCGATGTGGCCGAATCGTCCATTCAGCACCTTCCGCCGCCGAGAATAGAGCGTAATCACTTTTTCGCCCCGGACTGCCTCAAGCCGGTACCCATCGAGCTTTAGCTCGTACGTCCATTCCGGACCCTCGGGAAGCTTTGAGACAGGTAGACAATCCATTGTTTCGATAAAGGCTGCGCCGCTTTTCTGCATTTCCTGAAGTGCGCTCAAACGAAGCAATTCAAAACATTCCCAGCTGCCCGCTCTCATCTGTTTTTGGCTTGCGTCCGGGCTTTTCGGCGCCTGCAGGAGTTTCGGGAGGGGCATCTTCCTTGATGGGCTCGCAGAGAGAAGGCTCATTGTTCTTCACGTTGTTAACGCGACGATCGACACGCCATGCCTTCATTTTGTCTGAATCAAATGGACGGATGAGATCAATGGGCGGCTGTTCTTCGCTGCCCGGCTCAAGCCAGCGCTGATAGTCCTGTCGCCTGATGATGACGGGCATGCGGTCGTGTCCGGTCCTTTCGACGACTAGTTCATTCGGTTCCGTGGTGATGATTGCGAACGTATCCATCCCCGATTTTCCATCACGAGAGCGCCAGTGCCGGTAGACGCCTCCGAGCGCGAAAGGTTCGTCATCTTTCATCCCGAATAGCCAGGGCAACTTGGTCTTGGCATCGACGCGGCGCCATTCGACGAACGAATCGATCGGAATAAGGCAGCGGCTATGCAGGAAGGCATAGCGCCACACGTTGCTGTCGAGCAGCGTTTCGCCCTTGGCGTTGATGGTATCGAGTTTGAATTTCTTCGGATCGGTGACGTAGGGCGGCAGAAAGCGCCAGAACATCATCTGCAATAGGCGCGTGCCTGCCGCCTGATCCCAGACGATGACCGGCTGCATGGATTGCGGTGCAGCGTTGTAATCGGGAGGGAACTCAACGGCTAGACCATCGACATTGCCGAGGTGAAAAGCTTCGGCAATCTTCTGCTTGTCGCTTCGCCTTTGGTAGCGGCCGCACACGATCGTAGTCTACGACACAGCAATGGGCTCATTAACGTCCATTGCTGCTCTCCTTGCGCGAGATCTTCTCCGCGCTGCGGCTGAAGACCCGAATGAAAATGTCGTAAGCCAGATCCACCGATTCATCGATGGCATGAATCGTAGGCACTACGCGCACATTGACCTGCTTCTCGCGTGCGAGTCGTATGCCGGCGATGAGGCAGGCCCCGAGATAGACCATGCCGCGATTGATGCGCGGCATGTCGCGGTAGGGATCAAACACGGCCCCTCCTCCGCACGAGATCCTCGTATCGATGCGATAGCCGGCCCCTGAAAATCTCTGCGGGAAGGTATCGGCGGCGTTCGCCGCACAGCGGACAGGTGTGGATTATCCATGTATCTGGCATCGTCTCGACGGGAGGAGCGATATGTTCTCGGCAGCGCTTGCAGGCAATGACAAAGTCATGAAGCCGGGAAGTGGGTCCGTGAAACATGGGGAGATTATAGCGAACAAAAGGCGAACAAATCCACCTGGGTGGACCATACGCTTTCTCGTTTGACCTAGCCGCACAAATGGCACATTTTGAAGCGAATCGTCGACACACCTCGACAATTCCGCCAAGCCGATGACTTTCCTTAAGGCAGTAAAATCGGTCACGATGTCCGAACATAACGACCAGTCTCACTCGTCGGAGGAATACAGTTCTCTTCTGATTGACATAACCGAATGGCTGGAACAAGCGCGCAAGCAGGCGGGCAGGGTTGTCAACGCGCTGATGACGGCAACTTATTGGCGGATTGGGAAGCGGATTTTTGAGCAGGAGCAGCGCGGAGGAGAGCGAGCAGGGTACGGAGAACGGATTGTGGATCAGCTCGCCCGAGATTTGTCGGCAAGATTTGGCCGCGGATTTTCTCGTTCCAACGTATTTCAAATGCGCCAGTTTTACCTTGCCTACCGGGTTAGAGTCCAGACGGCGTCTGGACTTTTAGGCGAAGTGGGAATTGTCCAGACGCTGTCTGGACAATTCGATCCTCCCTTCCCTTTGTCCTGGTCCCACTACGTGCGTTTGCTCACGGTCACTGATGATGCCGCCCGCGATTACTATGAGCACGAGGCCCTGCGCGGCGGCTGGTCAGTACGGGATCTGGATCGCCAGATCGCAACCAAGGCGTATCAACGGTTGCGTGGAAAGCCGGGCACCTCGGTTGCTTCATCCGTGCCAGGCGGCCTCAATCCTGACGACCACATTCGAGATCCATTCGTCCTAGAGTTCTTGAACCTGAAGGATGAATACTCGGAATCGGATTTGGAGCAGGCTCTCATCCATGAGCTCGAGCGCTTTCTGCTTGAGCTCGGAAACGACTTTGCATTCGTAGCCCGGCAGAAGCGTCTCCGCATCGGAACTGAGTGGTATCGGGTGGATCTGTTGTTTTTCCACCGGCGGCTTCGATCTTTGCTGATCGTTGAATTGAAGGTGGGAAAATTTACGCACGCTGATGCGGGCCAGATGAATCTCTATCTGAACTATGCGCGGCAACATTGGGTCAATCCAGACGAGAACCCTCCAGTGGGACTCATCCTGTGCTCAGAACGCGATGCTGCGGTTGCGCACTATTCCCTGGAGAGCCTGGGGAACACCGTACTTGCCAGAGAATATGAGCTTGCTCTGCCCGACGAGCACCGACTCGCGGAGAGACTCGCGTTGACCCGCAACCGGCTTCTCTCGTCGCGAACGGAAAAGAGATAAACCTGCCATCTCAATCTAGTTCCAATCCCGGCGCATCATTCACGATAACCATAAGATTCTGTAACGCTAGTTGAAGGAATTGACGAGATCCGCGCTCCTGGTGTCCAGAAAGCCAGCGTTACTTCGGCGTTATGGTGTCCACACTCATGCGAAATCCGTGCCAAGCGACTGATGGGGTTGATTAGGTTGAAAGGATTGAAAAAAGTGAAAGCTTCGTGTATTCAATGGATAGCGGTATCTTCTTGAAACGGAAAGAGCTGCCGATACCCGCGGGTTCGAGTCCCTTCTTCGGCATTACCAAGTCTTTTATTTTCAAGACTTTACTGGTATATTTCGCCTCGCTAAAGTGTGAACGGTATTCGACATTCCGGTTCCCAAGAGGAACCCTGACATTGGCCGTATAGTTCGCGCAACCGAACACTAGCTGGCCGAGTACCTACTCCGCCCGAAGTGTGTAACGGCGATGGCCAGAGACGGGATCGAACCGCCGACGCCGGCCTTTTCAGGGCCGCCTAGCAAGCAAACTAAGTGGTCTGGAATCAGCGGATATCATTGAGAGGATTAGCGTTGTCGCCGCCTCGATTTAGGATGGTTTAGTACCATTTGGGATGGTTTCGACCGTACGGTGGTCGTGTATTGGTCGCGTCATCTCAGCAGCATTCCGCATTTGATTGTCTCAATCGCCCATGAACTCCTTCAGCTGGCTGCCATCTCTTACCCAAGGAAACGCGCCTAAACGTTCGTTGCTGTTTGGCGAACGGAAGGATGACGCGCTCAGAAATCGGACGATCATCAGCGCGTTGGCGATGATCGGTACTCGCGCCCGCTCGGCGACGATTCGGATATTGTCCCAGAAAGCCAGCATATAAGAATCGTTGGAACGCGTGCAGTGTGCGAGATCCGCTGGACTTTCATTGGGTAGCGAACTTTTCTGGTGATGCATCGAATATTTGCTTGTGTTCGCGCACGCAGAAATAGTAGGTCTTTCCCTTGTAGGTCGACGACAGGGATCGATCAATTTCCATGCCGCAGATGGCGCAGACAGGATGATTCGCGGTCTGCTTGATCGGCTTGGCATACTCGGCGTTGGAAGACGGGTTCAGCCAGCCCTGACCCTGATATTCAAGCAGAGAGGCTGTCTGACTTGCTACATCCCGGCCGAAGTAGCGCTCGACCACCCGCAAGGCGAGGTCCATTCCCGAGGTGAGACCGCCAGCCGTTGCCAGATTGCCCGATTCAACAAAGCGGGCTCCGCGCTGAACATGAATGTCCGGATACTGCATCGCAAGGTCGACGTAAGCGCCGTGATGTGTGGTCGCAGCCTTGCCAGAAAGCAAGCCTGTGCTCGCGAGCACAAAAGCGCCCGTGCAAACCGACATCGTGACATCTGTGCTCCTGGTCGCACTGCGAATCCAGGCTTTGGTCGCCTCACTGGCAGGGCTTTGTGCGGGAATGACGATAACCTTCGGCGCGGGAGCGTTGGCAATGGTGTAGTTGGGAATGATCTTCAATCCACCGCTCGCAACAAGCGGAGCCGCGAACTCCGCCACGGTGTAGAGACTAAAGGCATAATATTTCCGGCCAGGAATGCTGACCCTTTCGAAGACTTCCCACGGGCCGCAAAAATCAATAACGACGGCACCTTCGGAGATAAGAAAAGCGACCGGAATGGATGCGTTGGCCGGAGGAGTGAGCTGATTCTGCGCAGCACTTTCTGCGGCTGACTCGAATGTTGCGGCGGCCGCGCCAGGTAGAGTCGACAAGCCGGCGGCGGTCAAGCCGAAAGCTGCGGAACGCTGAAGAAGTTCTCTGCGGTTCATCTAGAGACCACCTTTCAATCGACGCTAGGCCAGAAGTCGATACTCCCGCTTGATGGCCACTACGAGCCGGTCGAGTTCTGCATTTGTGTTGTAGAGTGCCGGGGTTACACGCACAGCTGCTCCCTGCGTGATGCCTTTACGGGCGACGGTCAGGACGTTGTACTTCGCCAGGAAAAAATCCTGGATCTTCTTAGCCTGTTCGAAGGTCTTCATGCCTTTCAGCCGAAAAGATGTGGTGGCGCCATAGCGCGTCGGGTCATCCGGAGTGAGGATTTCCACGCCATCGATCTCGCGAACTCGCGATACCCAGTAGTTCCTGAGATATTGGAGACGGGCTCGTTTTCGCTCGACGGTCAGCTGATTGTGAAAGGCTATGGCTGTCGGAATGGTCAACGTAGCGGCGAAATTGTAAGTGCCTGAGTCGATGCGGGACCTCACATCGTCAGCGGGATCCTCGGTATTTCCCAGGCAGGGCTCGATATCGTTCAGCTTGCTTTTGCGGATGTAGACCGCTCCGGTGCCTAGCGGTGCACCAACCCATTTGTGAAGGCTGAAGCCGGCGAAGTCGGCGTCGATCTCCTTCACGTCTACCGGCATCTGGCCAACTGCCTGGGCGGTATCCAGGATGCAGGTGACCCCGTGCTCGCGGGCTAGCGCAATGATCTCTTTGACAGGATTTACCAGGCCCGTGCGATGACACAGATGCGTGACAAGCATCAGCTTCGCGTTTGGCGTCTTCTTGAGAATGTCTTCATAAGCGGTGAGGATGTTCGCCGTAGTTGCAGGCTCGGGGATGGCGAATGTTACGACCGCGACTCCTCTGCGCTCCCTTAGGAAGCGCATAGTGTCCTGCATTGTGTCGTAGTCAAGGTCGCAGAAGATAATGCGGTCGCCGGGCTTTAGCCCGTTGTACCCAGAGATCAGGTCTTGCAACGCTTCTGTGCCGCAGCGGGTCAGAGCGATCTCGTCAGTCTCCGCGTTGATGAGTTTGGCGACAGAGGCGCGGACCTTTTCCAATTCGACGGGGAGCGATTCATCGGGAATCACGCCACGAACGAAGGGGACATTTCGCCGGTTGACATAGGCCAGCTTTCGAAAATATTCCTCGGAGACCGGCTTCGCCATGACGTTCCAGTAAGCGTTCTCGAGGTTGATGATGCTCCGGTCCACGTCGTACCACTTGATGAAGTGGGTCTCGTCACTACTTTCCGCGTCAGCGACGGTGGCGATTGCGGACGAGTGCATCGCACTGCCGAGCACGAGTGATGAGCCGGCAGCTTTTAGAAAGTCTCGTCTGTTTTTCATTTGCAAGAAGCCTCTCCCCATAACAACAGTTCAGGCGGCAGACAAACCGAGCCAGCGGCTCACTGATGGGATACGTGAAAACAGGAATTTTTCCAGCAGAATGACGGTAGTAAGAGAAACTGCCATTGCCGGCAAATAAATGGCCAGCGCCACGATGGCTGCTACCAGGGCGAAATTCCATCGCGGCTTGCCTAATGGAATCGGCGCTCCCAAAACTCCAATCTGCCGCCGCCTCCACCAGAGAACAATCGCGCTGCATGAGAGTGTTACCAGTCCCATGGCCGTCGCCAGACCGAGCAGCTGATTTGCCAATCCGAAAAGCTGCCCTTCATGCATAGCCACGCCGGTATCCACGATCCGGTCGAGCAAAGGTTGCTGTGAGAACGGCTCTCGCTTCACAGTTGCTCCGGTAACGGGATCAAGCGAAATCGTGATGCGGCGTGGCCGGTTTTGTGTATCGGAATGAACTGTCCACGGACCACCAGACTCGCCAGGAGGCGCAATTTGCACCGGGAAATCGAGGTGAAAACTCGCGCCTTCAGGCACAAGTTTGTTCAGAGGAGCGAACTCGCTTTGAAGCTTCATTGCTTGCGCAGGGCCTGCAACAGGCCCCATCTGCATGCCCGCCATGCTGTTCGCATCGCGAGCCTCTCGCTGTGCAATCTCAAAGCTCTTACCGGTGCCCCAGTCCTGATGAACCAGGTGCAATGCGGCGAAAGTTCGAACCTTCTCGAGATACCCTCCCCAGAAACTCGCCCACGGCAGTCCGGTAAGCAAAATAAAGAGAGCATAAGCCGAGATCCAAATGCCGGTAACTGCGTGAAGGTCACGCCAGAAGATGCGTGACCCGCGACGGAGCCGCACATAAAGAACACCTGCGAGCCGCTCGCTCTGGCGCGGCCACCACAGATAGACGCCAGTAATCAAAAGCACGATGGCCCATGATGCAGCCAGCTCGACAATGTTCGAGCCCCGGTCACCAAGAAGAAGCTCGCCGTGCAGGTAAAAGAGGACATTCATCGGTCGCTTGTCTTCATCGATGATTTTCAGTACCTGCAGGGTCTCCGGGTGAATGTAGACACGAAACTCTTTCGTGTCGCGTCCCACGACAATCTGTACCGCGGAGCGATCGGTGCGGGCGAGTTCATAGTAGTGAAAATGACTTCCGGGCACCGCAGCAACGGCCGCCTGCGTCTGCGCTTCCGGCGTGGCGCGTGCGCCTCGCAGTACAAGATGGTCATAGGGCCGGTCGAGCCATCTCTCGATCTGAGGCCGAAAGAGGTATATCGAGCCCGTTATAGACAGCCAGAGTATGAAAGGAATTGAGAAGAGGCCGGCATAGAAATGCCAGCGCCAGATGGTTCGATAGGTAACAGCTGACAAGCTCAAAAGCGCACCTCCAGTCGGCTCAGCACATTGATCGGTGAGCCTGGAAAGATCACGTCCGGAGTATTGCCCGATTGGTAATATTTCCGGTTGGTGACGTTCTCTATGTTCGCGCTGAGCTTGAACATCTTTTCTTCTTTGTGCGCTGGCCCGAAGACATAGCTTGTCATCGCATCCAGGCGGCCGTATCCCGGAAGAACCACGTCATTCGACGGATCGACAAAGCGATAGGTACGCGCCATAAAGCCGCCGCCGAAACTCAAGCCGTTGAGAGGACCATTTTGAAGCTGGTACACCGTCCAAAGGCTACCTCCGTTGCGGGGAGCATTCTGGAAGATATTCCCGACCGGATAGGTTGCATCCTGCGCAATACGGGCCAGGTTATAAGCGTATGCAAACGTCATGTCCCATCCGGGCAATATCCGTCCGGAGGTCTCAAACTCTACGCCTTTCGAAATAGTCTTTCCGATCTGGATAGAAGCAAGCGGATTTCCGGGATTGGTGATGAGTAGATTGTGTGCCTCAATGTGATAGAGCGACAGAGTGGATGAAAGGCGGCCCTGCAGTTCAGTGGTCC